>ERZ772935.267-NODE-267-length-21316-cov-3.870796_pt1 | contig 21316 bp, 25 predicted proteins | sample MGYA00511683_ERZ772935 | MGnify/ENA primary metagenome ERZ772935 (study PRJEB29015, sample SAMEA2738086) | human oral metagenome | biome: human oral; feature: human-associated habitat; material: saliva | place: China | collected 2228 ...
CCGTCAGAACACAGCGTGCGTCGTACGAATCGGTGAGGACGAACCCACCGCCGCCCCCACGCTCCCACCACTCGCCCGTGTCCAGATTGCGGGCCACCCCGTCACGGACCAGGAAGACCGGCAGGAGCGAGGCACGAGCCGCACACAGACAGCGCGGGCACCGGCGGTACACCATGTCGGCGACAGCCACGCCCCACTGGACCAGGATCACAGGGGGGTGCAGCCTGTCCCAGGTGCGGGCCGAGACGCGCAGCGCCGACACGGCATCGGCACCGACCACGATGACGGGGCGCCCGTCCGGCGTCCGCCCCTCCTCGACCTGACAGGGTGGTGCCATCTTCTCCAGCTGGCTGTACACACAGCCATCCGCCCCGAGCGACCGAGCCAGGGCGAGACCTTCGTCAAGCATCTGGGCGACCACCAAGGCACGCCCCAGGCTCTCCCTCTGCACAAATTGAGTAGCCATCAAATCCTCCATTCTTCTTCCGCCGAACCAAAGCGCCTCAGCGCCCAATTCCGCGCATCCACACCAGACCGGCGTCTGTCATCCTACACACCCAACCGCACCTGTCCATGAGATTGGACAGAAGTCCGACGCGCAGACCCGCGTCCTTCAGACCCCTGAGGAACTGGACGACATCCTCGCTTGCCACTCGGTCGTGGCCCTCGAACTGTGAATCCAGCCATTCCCCGAGCAGACGGGCGACCACCGCGTCCTCAGACACCCGGCCGTTGGAACTGCGGACCATTGGCTCGTCCCGGACATCGGTTATGCACGGGGCCCAGGACCCGTCATCCAGCGGCATGCTCTCTATACGGTACGAGAACGCTGTTCCCAGCACCCCGAGGTTGTACTTGTCCTGCCTCATCACGGTGCGCTGCATGTCGGGATCATACGACGCCAGCCACAGACTCTGCACCGAGTCCCGGAATTCGTGGCTGCCAGCCACGTCCTCACCCGAGACCCCTTCCCCACCCTTGCGCAAGTGGTTGACCGCAACAATCGCGGCCCCGGTCCGCGTCGCGACCGACTGGAGCCCGCCGACGACGCGGCGGACATCCAACTGATCATCGGTGGACAACCCACCTGCGAACATGCCGGTCAACACATCCATGACGACGAGTCGGGCCCCAGTGGCTTCGATGTACGCCTCGACATCGTCGAGCTCTGCCGGCAACATCGGAACGAACACCCCCGGGCGGCGTCCCACCTGAACAGCCGCCTCGGACGCCACAGGTTGCAGAGTCCTGTCCGGATCAGCGCCGGCCACCCGCAGACGGGGTGCCGTCGAAGTCGCCCACGCGTCCTCGCTCTGGAACACGGCCACGGGAGACGGAACCCCGCGCAGCGCCCCGTCGAGCTCACCCCGTGACACCTTGGCCGCCAGCCAGAAGCTCAGCAGGGACTTGCCGGCCCCACCCCTACCGGACAGCAGAGTGAGCGCACCCATGGGAATCCGCCCAGCCCACAGTTCCTCCGCGGGGCCAGCCGGCGGCGTGTCACCAAGGCTGCGGGACGCGATGAGCGTCGGGCGGCCGGACCCCGAGGCCGCAGCAGCTGGGGCGGCGGACACGTCACCGAACAGGGACAGCACCTCCCCGACTCGCTCCTCGTACGCCCGGTCCCCGGAGCGGACAGCGCTGTCGAGCGTTCGGTCCGCCTCCTCCGCCCCGAGACCGATGGACAGCGCTGTCCGTCGCAGCACCTCCCGCGCGTTCTCATCCAGCGCCCCAGCGGCCGCCATCTTGAACGCCTGGCAATTGAGCGTCTCGTTCCGCTCCCCCTCTTGCGCCTGGACCAGCTCGACCACCGCGGCGCTGAGCAGGCGCCTGTCGGGCCTCTGCTCCATCGGAGGCTGATCCGACCTGGACCGATCCGGCTCCGGGGCCGCGGCCCGAACGACAGAGCCCGGGTCCAGCGGCGCAGCCTCGAACACCGTCGCTGTACGGCTGTCGTCAGCCGGAATGGACGGCAGATACATGACCTGTGCGATCTTGCCGGATGCGGGGTCCACACCCGAGACGCGAAGGGACAGGGCGGCCACCAGGCGGCGATACTCATCCCTGCCCACCGGCCGCACCAGGGGAAGGACCACACGCCACCGCCCGGGGGTGTGGGTCGGATGGATGATCGCCGAGCAGCCCAGCTCGCGAACCTCGTCCACCATGCGTGCTGACGGCTCATCGATGTCCAGGGTGACCAGGGTCCTCTCTGGGATCGAGTCCGTGCTCCGACGATCGCCGCGGCAGGGCCCGCCCACCAAACAGCCGAACTGCGCCTTGACCGCGTCGGCACCGTCCGAGCCCTTCATGGCCATCCACTCATCACAGGTCTCCGATGTCCGGCGAACCGTCGTGAACAGGTGCTTCAACTCAGGCCAGGTGGCCTCGTGGTTCCCGACGAGAGTCGTCCGGTCGGGGCCGAACACGGAGATCGTGTACACCGGGGCATCGGTACTCATCGGACACCCCCCATCGCAACGAGGTCGAGCGCCTCGCGGCACAGCTCCGCGGGAGCGCACAGAACACGACCCCACTGCACCTCAGCCCCCAGGCCCTCGATCGGCGTGTCGTCTCCGGCGGCACGGGCGGCCGCAACGCACCCGGCCAGGTGCACGACCAGGGCACCTCGGGCAGCCCCCCACGTGGTGGGGCTGAAACCACCCCTCCCGTGCAGGAACCACTCGTCGCGCCTCTCGTCGTACCCGACCCTGCCGACGGTCACCGCGATCGGCAGACCGAGTGGCCGGAGCTTGGCCAACACACACGACTGAGAGGGTTGGGTGACGTCCAGGACGGTCACCGAGCGCCGCATGACGAGAACCGGCGGCTGTTCAAATGACCAGCTCCGTGCCAGGCCACGAACCTCGTCGACGCAGACCCCGATCAGGTCCAACCGAGGGCGCCCTCCCAGCTCTCGGCCATCGCGCTCCAGGGAGGGGGTGGTGCGGATGGTCTGCGTGAACACTGGCCCCGGCGCCCAGACACCGGCGAATGCCTCCGCAGCGGCGAGGTCATTCGAGACAACCAGCGCACACCCGTCAAGGCCACTGAAACGATGCCCCATGATGCTCCTTCTCTCAACAGTGGGCTGTCATCAGAACCATACGCCCCCAAGCCCGCGCGCAACACCCTCCCACCCCACTGGCTGCCTGTGCATCCACTATGAGAGCCGACCCACCGGTCAGCGGCAGCGCAACATGGCTCTGACAAGGGGTTACATGCGCGACACACCCCTTGCATAGTCTAGTGCGCTCTTGCAAAAAAAAACTTTTGGAGCGCGCTAAACGCTGTGACTAGGGGTTTTAGCGTTGGTAGACCTCGAGCCCAGGTGCTTCCTGTGAGAGATGAGGGCTCTGGAACCGGCGTCTGACTAGGCGTGTCGCAACAAAACCCCTAGTCAAGCATGGTAGTGCGGATCGGTCAAAAACGTATGCTACAATCAAACTTACGTAACCACGGAAGCCGTGGATGCGACGGCATTCACGGCCAAGGTCCATTGATCCTTCGGATGCATGCACCAATGGATGCAAGGATCCAACGGACCCCATAGATGCGAGGACGCATCTACAGGGTCTAAGGATACAGCATCTGATGGACGAACAGGACGCATCGTACGAACCTGACGGCTGGCCGGGACGGGAGTCCCAAACGGGAGTCCCGGACAGCCGGCTCCAACCGGTTCTTCTGGATGCATGGATGCATCCTCGCACCGAACCAACTGAGCCCGCCGGGACGGGAGTCCCGAACGGGAGTCCCGGCGGGCAGGCCAGCAGGACACACTGGACCTGCCGGACTTGAGACGTACTCACCGCACCTAAACGCCTTGGGTGCACTATGCCCAAAGCCCGTTCGGGCTTTGGGCCACTCATAGCCCCTAGTCAGAGGGCAGTTGGTCGAACTGGACGAACAGGACGAACCGTAACCTGAGAGAAGCCTGAGAAACTCTCAGGAAGTTCTTAGCCTATAGGATTTGAACGTACGCTCAGGGGTGCTGGTAAGCTTGGCTTTGCCGCCGCGTGGCGCGGGAGCCCCAAGCGGGAGCAAAGCGCGGCGCAAGGCCATTGGGGGAACTATGCTCACTGAGGCCAAGGCCTCAGTTTCGCCACTCGTAGCCCCTAGTCAGAAGCCAAATGGTCGAACTGGACGAACAGGACGACCTGGTCGAACTGGAGGGGCTGGCCGGGACTCCCGTTCGGGACTCCCGTCCCGGCCAGCCATGAACCGGGTGGATGAAGAGATGGTCGAACAGGACGAACTGGTCGAATCAGTATTACCTCCAGATACTCTGGTGTTATCCCACGGGGGTGGAATGGGCACTGGACGCTCTGTACGCCATTCTGGCGCCCTCGGCCCATTGGACGTGTGTACTCGTCCCAGGAGGGGCCCACAGACGGGCTCAGGGGCCGTTCTGGGCGTCCTGCACGGAGCTCTGGGGCGGCTCCGTGGGGGGTTGCGGGGGGAGTTGCATCCCGCGCGCCGGGCGTTCCTCGGCTCAGCTGGCGGCCAGCAGCGCCCTGGGCATCTGTGCGTATGTCTGCACACTCTGGCAGATGGTGCTCTGCTCACTCGGGTCCTCTGATGACTAGGTGCTTCGGCCCCGGCCGAGTACTTCAGCACCTGTAAAAAACATGCGAGCATCCGCATTGCGGACCAGGACGGTCCGGAAGACCCTACGGGCCTCGTCGCCGAGGCGCCAATCACGCGCTGACAGGCCCGGATGGTCCGGAGGACCCGTTCGAACACTTGTTCGATGTCCAGGAGCCGCCCAGGAGCCGCCCTGGCCCGTAACTTGGCAACTTTGCAACCGCAACCTCGCAACCCCCCCTCCCTCGGCATCCTCAAACGCGAAATTTTTGGGACGCCGGTCGGTGCATTCTGGATGCATTCTCGCGTCGACCCCCCCGCACCCCCGGTCCCGCCGTTCCGTTGCACCCAACCGGCCCCTGACTAGGCCTGATGCACCTGAGAAGAATGCCGTAATGCATCCTGACGACATATTTTCCTGTGCATTCTTCTGGCGCCTGACGAGGCTGAACAATGCAGTTAGGACACCCTTACCCCGACGGTCGAACAGGGGTGCCCCCCGGCTCGCCGAGGGCCACTCATCAGATGAGTGCAACCGTCCGCGCTGGCACTGGCCCTGAACTGGCCCTTGACCGAGGCGAGCAGGAATCTCGGAAAAATCTCGAAAAAGTTTTTAAATTGCGCTGACTAGGGGAAACGCAGCAAAGCCCCTAGTCGCTACGGCGTGTCGCGGGTTTGAACGAGGGTCCGAGGCGCGTAGCTTGGAGGCATCGAAGGAACGAACCACCGAGCGAAAGGAAAGCAAGGATGCTCCCCACCAACAGTCAGATCGACCGGGCCTACGATCGCGCCGTCAGCTTCTGCTGCATGAACGCCGCCGACACCCGCACCCTTCTCGCGGGCGACCCGGACATGCTGGTCGACGCTCTCATGCGCTGCACGGACATGACCGTCGCCGCCACCCACGGCATCTCCGATGAGGTGTGTGCCCTCGGGGGCGTCGCGACCATGGTGCTGGCCAACCGCAAGGCCCCCCTCGGGACCGGGGTTCAGGTCCGAGTGCTCACCGCCCCCCGGACCGCCGCCCGCCGGGCCGCCTGACCGACAGGCCCCAGCCCGAGTGGGCTGGGGCACCAACCTCCGACCGAAGGGTGAACACCATGAACACCAGAAACCTGAGGGGCCTGACGGTCCCCGCCGCGACCGCCGCACTGTCCACCACCGGGCTGGCATGGCACATGACCGCCATGGCCCTGACCGAGACCACTGCCGTCGACCTGATCCCCTCCGCGGCCGCAGCCGCCGCTCTGGCACTCTCCCTGATCCTGGGGGGACTGTGGCTCCGGGTCCATCGGGCCGCTCTCCCGTGGGGCGCCGTCTGGCTGGTTGCAGCCGCGGCCGCCCCCGTGCCGGCCGTCGTCGCGGCACAGGCACTCATCATCGCCGGGGCCACCGCCCTGAGCGAGGGGTCGTTGCTGGCGATCCTGATGAGTGGGGTGCTGGCCTGTGTCGGTGATTGGGCGCTGGCCCGGACCCGGCAGGACCTGTCTCACAATACGGACATCGGGGTTGCGTCGGCTCGCCGAGCAGTGATGTGATGGACCCACGGAACAGGGGGGAGCAGCACACACCCGGGTGCGAGTCCCGGGCCCCCACGAGAGAGCCGGCACAGGGCCGGCCCTCAAAAGAAAGGACAAAGCCATGTACACGCCCAGCATCACCTCTCAGCTCGTGATCGATGAGATCGCCGGGTACTTCCCGGCCACCCTGACCGAGGATGAGAGCGGGGGCCTCGTCACCGCACCGGACGGCATCCACGTCTCCGTCCTGAGGGTGGACCAGGACGAGTGCGGTGACCCGATCGGTGCCTCACTGAGGATCGAGACCGGCACTCCGGACGAGTGGATCACCACGTACTTCGACCTCAGCGAGTACGCGAGCACGGACCCCGACGCCCAGCTCGTCGACGCACTGTCCATGCATGACAGGGTGGCCGCTGAGGCCCTGACCGACGAGGCCGATGAGCTCATCAGGGCCATGGCCGGGGACTGGGTGCACGGAGTCGGAGTCACTGTCCGAGCCGCACAGGATTTCGAGTGTGAGTCCGACTTCGGCGGTGGCCGCGGTTTCGAGATCGTTGCGGAGCTGAACGGTGACGAGGTGGGCTGCGACCTGTGGCCGTGCCCGTACGGCGATGACACCGCTGGGCGGTTGCTGACCGCCGAGCACGCGGCCGAGCTGGCTGCGAGCATGCTCAGTCTCGAGGCCCGGATTCAGGACGAGTGGTCAGACCAAGACTGTGCTGCCGACGGTGAGGTCGAGAGTGATCTGTCCGTCTGGCGGGACTGCACCTGGGACGGCCGGCCGATCACATGGGTGTCGGCGGCCGCAGATGACACGGACGACGACTGGCCCTCGGTCGGCGTCACGACGTCTCTCGCCACCGACGGTTGCGATCTCACGGCTTGTGTCTGGGACGGACCGCGGCCCGTCGGAGAGTTCTCGGTAGCGGCGATGACCCCCCGTCGGTCCTTGCGCGAGGCGCTCGAGCGCCTGTTGGACCGGGACCTCCCAGACACCCGCCCGGGGGATGGTCTTCTCGTTCGATGGAGCCGGGAGCAGGCGGCTCGTGGCGAGTGACTGCGCGGTAGGGGGAGCAGCACACACCCGGGTGCGAGTCCCGGGCCCCCACGAGAGAGCCGGCACAGGGCCGGCCCTCAAAAGAAAGGACAAGATGATGATTTCGCAGACTGCCGTTGCACAGGACACGCTTCCCGGGATGGCCGTCGAGCGGCCGGAGCCCCCGCGTGGGACGAAACGGCGCACCACGCACCGTTGGGACCTGACCGAGGCGTTCCCGTACTGCGACACCTGTCGGCTGGTCGCCAACCTGGGGCCGGCACCGTGTGAGGACTTGCCCGGTGTCACTGACGTGTGCTGGGTGACCGGCGGCCCGGTGGGGCGGGACACGGCGATCCGGTGCGCAGTGACCGAGTCCGGGCATGCTTGGCCCGTGTCGTACGGCGTCCCCTTGGATGGGGGCCGGCGTCGGCTCATCGAGGGGGTTGGTCCGGCCCGACGCGGTGAGGTGTCGGTCACCGCCGGGGCGTCTCTTCCCACGCAGCGCGTACGGGTCATGGTGGGGCAGCTCGTTGCTCGAGGCGTCGCCAAGGGCTGGTCGGTGCACACCGCCCCGGAGCGCGAGTACGTGCATGTCAGCGCATGGAACCCGCGCACCGGCGCGTACACCTGGTTGGCCGTCCTCACCGAGGGTTCCATCTTCGGCCCTGCGGGTGAGCTCAGGTTCGGCGGCGGCGACTGGCCGTGCGTGGACCTCAGCCACCCGTGGCAGGCGACCCCCATCATCCAGGAGCCGCTGCGATGACCCGGGTACGAATACAATCGTTGCTGGCCCACGACATTGCAGTTGAGACGGATTCCGGTCCGATCATCATCCCGGCGTCCGGTCCCACCGAACCCCGTGTGGTGTCCGGTCGGGCCCGCCGGGAGACGGTGCGGATCGGTTCCGTGGGGGTCACGGTCATGACACCCGGGCCCGACCTTGGGACCACGGCGCTTCCCCCAGCGCGGCCGGGTGTGTTGCTGGTGGTCAGTGCTCGGACGGCTCAGGCCAACCGAGGGCGGCGTGACCTGGTTTACCCAGGCCCCAGTAGCGGGCGCATGTTCCAGGGCCTGAGGGTCTCGGACGAACTGAGACGCGTTTGCTGATGTGGCGGGCCCCCTTCGGAAAGGATGTGAGAGCGATGAGTGAGGCGCGACAGTTGCGGCCGGCGCAGAAGGTTGCGGCGCGCTGGTTGCTGACACACCCCCGGGGTGGGTTGTTCCTGCCCATGGGGTTCGGGAAGACGTTCACACTGATCACCGTGCTGGCCGCCCTGGACTGGCCCCGGACATTGGTCGTTGCACCGAAGCGGGTCGCGATGGAGACGTGGCCGGCCGAACTGGAAGCGACCGCACCCGGGGTGATGTACCGGGTGATCACTGGGGCTTTGGGTGCCGCGCGGCGCTTGCAGGCGCTCGCGGACCGAGCCACGGCGACGATTCTGTCGTCATCCATGCTCACCTGGTTGGTGTCGCCCGACACGGCCCAGGCGTACAAGCGGCTGGCCGGGGCGCCGCTCCCACCGTTCCAGGCGGTGGTCGTGGACGAGTTGAGCCAGTACAAGTCGGTGAGCTCCCGGCGCACCCGTGCCTTGGGGAGCATCGTCAACAGGCGGGGGGCCCGGCCCAAGTGGGTGTGGGGTTTGACCGGTACCCCGATCGCCGATCATGAAGAGGGGTTGTTCGGGCAAATGAAGGTGCTGGACGGAGGCGAGGCGTTGGGCACGTCGGTGACCCGGTTCAGGGCCGAGTTCCTGAAGCCTGAGAATCCGTACGCGTCGCACTCCCGGCTGGTCATCCAGTCACCCCAGAGGGAGCGCGAGTTGCATGAGCGGGTCGCGCCGCGTGTCATGGTACAGGGGCGTGAGGAACTGAAAGGGCTTCTGCCACCCGTTCAGTACGACGACATCACAGTGCGACCGGGTGCGCGGTTCATGCGGGAGTACGCATCCTTCGCCGAGAACATGGTCACCGATGTGCTCGGGTTCGAGCCCAGGTACGATGAGCGTGGGCGGCGAGTCGGGTTGATTGCGAAGCTGGGGCCGGACGCGATCGGTGCGGTGACCGCCGCGACGCTTCGGAACAAGCTGCGGCAGTACACGGCCGGGTTCCTGTTCCGGGAGGACGGATCGGTCCGCTGGCATGATCGGTCGAAGATCGATCGGACGGTCGAATTGGTCGAATGCTTGGACGGTGAGCCGGTGCTGATCTTCTACGGGTTCGTGCCGGAGCGGGACGAGCTGTTGAGGCGGATACCCGGCGCCATCGTCCTGGGTGAACGGTTCGACATGAGTGTGTGGAACCGGCGCCGAGTGCCGGTGCTTCTGGCCCATCCGGCTTCAGCCGGGCACGGGTTGAATCTGCAACGCGGCGCCAACCACCTTCTCTGGCAGACGGTGCCGGAGAGCAACGAGCTGTTTCAACAGGCGAACGCACGGCTGGTTCGCCCCGGCGCCGAAGGCACAGTGTGGGTGCATCGGTTGGTGGTACCGGGCACGGTGGACGACATCGTGTTCGCGGACAAGGGCAGGAAGAGCGGCGCCGAGCGGCGCCTGTTCGATCATCTGGAACAGATGGAGCGGGCGGCGCTCAGTGATCCGGCGCCGGGGGTTGCAGAGTCATGACATGGAGTCCACGTGTTCGGGAGGCGTCGGTGGAGCGGCGCCTGGTTCGGGTGGTTGAGGAACTGGGCGGCGCCACGGTGAAGCTCGTCCAAGGGGAGGGGCTGCCGGACCGGCTGGTTCTTCTGCCGAGCGGCCGAGCCGTGTTTGTCGAGTTGAAGAAGCCGAAGGGCGGCGCTGTCGCACCGTTGCAAGTGCTGCGCCATCGGCAGCTTGACGGATTGGGTTTCAGCACAGTAGTGTGTTGGACGCAGAATGATTGCGAAAAGTTGAAGAAGGAGTGGAAGAGATGGATGGATTCGTGACCGTACGGATTCCTGCCGGCGCCGTTGTCAGGCTGTCGGCGCGGGAGTTGCTGGCGATTGAGCGCGCGGCTGGGCAAGACCGGTCGCTGGGCGATGTTTCAGCGCCGGCTGCGCCGGATGAGACGCTCGAGGAGGCCGTCGAGGTGCCGGGAATGGTGCCGGGGTGGGATGTCCCGGTGCCGGCGCGGCTGTCAGCCGCGGAGAAGGAAGCGCTGAAGGACTGGGCCGCCACCCGCGGTGTGAGGCCGAAGTATGTGACCAGGCAGCGGATCAGGGACTATGTGGCGGCGACTGGCGACACTGCTCTTGAGCACCTGCTTGAGGAAGCGGCGCCGAGGCGAGATGCTGACCGGCTGGTTCCGCATGCGCTCGGCGCTCTGAACGAGGAAGGGGGCGCGGCATGAGGTCCGGGACGATTCGTTTCACTGCATCCGTCAGGGGTGTCGCCGCGCAGTTGACGCACACACCCTCCGCTGGGTCCGTCGTGCTCACCTGGCCGGTCGGGTCGGACGACCGGCGCGAGTTCGGCACCGTTGTCGTCCGGGACGGCGAGCCGAGGCTCCGTCCGCTGAACTTGGGGCAGTACCGCCCGGTCGAGTTCTCGGCATCCGAGATGTCCGCGGTCGCACAGGTGCTGGCGTACTTCGCCGACTGGTACCGGGAGGACCCGGAATGAGCATCCACGGGACACCGGACGGGCTGGTCCTGTCCCCGTCGTCGGCGGGGCGCTGGACCGAGTGCCCCGCGTCCGCCGTGCTGGCCAGGGGTGTGCCGTCCGAGTCGTCCGTGTTCGCCGAGGCTGGCACGGCCGGGCATGCGGTGGCCGAGTGCCTGTGGAAGGAGGACCGCGAGTCCCTGCCGGCCAGGCTGGCAGTGTTCGACGAGCGTCCCGACTGGCCGCTCGACGCCGCCGGTGCGCTCCGAGCGGCTCAGCGGTGGATCGACGCGGTGAACGAGCTACTGCCGGTTGGCACTCCCTGGACGGCGAAAGCCAGCGAGCTGCCCCTCGCGGGCGATTCGATCTGGCCCGGGTTCCACGGGACCGCGGACTTCGCCGGCCGCTTCGAGGGCGACGGTCCCGTCTGGGTGATCAGCGACCTGAAGCTGGGGAAGGGTGTCCCTGTCAAGGCTGAGAAGAACCTGCAACTGGCCTTGTACGCCAAGATGTTCCTCGACTCCGTACCGCATGATCCGACGGACCGTCTGATCCTTCAGATTGGGCAGGTGCTGCGTGAGGACGGCGTGTCCACGTGGGAGCTGACGGCGGCTGAGCTGGCTGAGTTCTACGTGGAGCGGATCGCACCGGCCCTCGAGGACCTCAGGCGGGTGCTGAAGGTGGATGAGCCGTACGGGCGGCCGGGCCCGTGGTGCCGCTGGTGCCCAGTGCTCGACACGTGCCGGGCGGTCGCTGACGAGCGGGCCCGTCTCACCATGCGGGCACCCGGGCTGATGACGTCTGAGGAGATGGCCGAGGCGATCCAGGCGCTGCCCCGGATCAAGAACTGGCTGTCCGAGTTCGAGACGACGGCCAGGGAGCGAGTGCGGGAGCACAGCGTGCCCGGGTGGACACTGGCGCCCGGGGGCAGTAGAATGGTTGTCACCGACCCGGACGCCGCAGTGCAACGGCTCCAGGAGACGGGGTACGACGACGGCGAGTTTCTCGACCGTCGCCTCGTTGGAGTGCCACGGTTGCGGCGGCTTCTCGGGGACGACTTCGACAAAGTGCTGGGGTCGATCGTCGAGCGGCGGGACAACCGCCCGAGACTGGTTGAAGAAGAACTCAGGGTCGCCGAGCTGTTCGGTGATGAGAAGGAGGAGAGATGAGTAGGAACGTTGACCTGGCAACTGGCGAGGTGCGGTTGAGCTTTCCGAACCTGGTCACCCCCAGGGAGCGGAACGGGCGTCTGAAGTACGGCGTGACCGCGCTGGTTCCGAAGAGTGACGAGGCGACGGTGGGCGCGATCAGGAAGGCCTGCACCGAGGTGTACGAGGCCGCATGCCAGAAGGACGGTGTGTTCGGCGGCCGCCGGCCACAGGTCCCGTCGGACGCTCTGCTGCACGATGGTGACGGACTGAAGCGGAACGGGACTGAGTACGGCCCCGAGTGCCGGGGTCATTGGGTGCTGTATTTGTCTGCCCCGTTCCAGACCGCGGACGGACGGGCCATCCCGCGCCCGGGCATCGTCACCGCGGACAACCCGTCGCATCCGCTGACGGATGACGAGGCCGCGTTCATCAAGGCTGGTGACTACGGCCGTGTCGCCCTGGAAGTCTACGCTTACAGTTCCAACGGTGCCGACGGGATCACCGCGTCGCTGCTGTACACGATGTGGACCCGGGCCGGTGAGCCTCTTGGTAATGTGCGTCCGCCCGTGGACGTCGCCGCTCTGTTCGGCACTGCTCCCTTGGAGACGACGGTCTTCCAGCCCGCTCCGGCTGCTGCTCAGCCCGCTCCGGCTGCTGCTCAGCCCGCTCCGGCTGTTCCGGCCGCGGCGACGCCCGAGCTGACGCCCGAGGCGGTCGCCGCGCTGAAGAAGCTCGGCCTGGCCTGAGCGCACTCGTACCACGGCCCCGGCTTGACACTGGTCGAGTCGGGGCCGTAGTGTGTCCCGGGAAAGGAGAACTGCAATGAACCTTCCGCGCGCGATCATGTTCCTGGACACCGAGACCCGGTCCCCGAGGGACCTGCCGAAGTGCGGCCCGTACCGCTACTCGGAGCCGCCCGATCCGGGAGACGAGGACGAGTTCGAGCTGCTGCTGCTCTGCTACCTGTGGCGCGACCACGACGGGGACACCGCCGTCGAGTGGTCGCCGTTGGAGGGCCCACCCCCAGCCGGGTGCGTCGAGGCGCTGACGGATCCGACGGTCCTGAAGGTGGCGCACAACGCGAACTTCGACCGGGTGATCCTGTCGCGCCTCGTGCACCCGGGCACAGTTGATGAGTTCCTGGACCCCGATCAGTGGTACGACACCCTGGCCGCTGCGTCCGAGGTGGCGCTACCCGGGCATCTGGATGATCTGGCGCATGCCGTCGGGGTGCGGGGGAAGATCGACGAGGGCAAGGACCTGATCCGCTTCTTCAACCGCCGCTCGATCAGGGATCGGCTGGTCGATGCGTTGGCCGTCGGCCGGGGCGAGGGGAGGGCCAGGAGGGACGCCTGTTACGAGAACGGTCGGCTCATCCGCGGCATGCGGGCCGAGCGGGACGGCTGGGACCGGATGCTCGACGTCCTGGACCGGTGGGACAGGTACAAGGGGTACTGCACCCAGGACGTCCGAGCGCTCGCCGACGTGTGCGACAGGCTGCCGTACATGCAGCAGGCCGAGATCGATCTGTGGCATGCGGACCAGAGAATCAATGACCGGGGTGTCCGGGTCGACATGGACCTGGTGGATGCGGCGACCCGTCGTCGGGATGAGCTGTCCGCCAAGGCGTATGGTGCGCTGAAGGAGTTGACGGGCCTTGACAACCCGAACAGCGGCCGGCAGATGACTCGGTGGCTGTGGGACCGGGGTCTTCGCACCGACTCGTCCCCCGCTTCCGAGGCTGACTGGGACGGCCGCAGCAACTGGGTGGGGCTGAACTCCAAGGACGACGTGCCGGAGCTGCGGAAGCAGGCCCGGGAGCGGGGTGACGAGGATGTGCTGCAAGCGTTCGAGCTGCGGGACGTCGTGGCCGCCCGAGCGACGAAGAAGCTCGACGCGATTCGTGACAGGGTGTCGGCGGACGGCAGGGCCAGGGGGTGCTTCCGGTTCTACGGGGCGGGGCACACGGGCCGCTTCAGCTCCAAGGGGCTTCAATTGCAGAACCTGCCCCGGATCAGCGGGGGCGAGTACGACCTGATCGCCGCGGCTTGCGATGACCCGGCCCTGGTGGCGTCGCTGGATGCGAGCCAGCTGAAGCAGACGTTGCGGGGCATTCTGGTCGCCGACGACGTGTTCTCGGTGGCTGACTTCTCGGCGATCGAGGCCAGGGTGACTGCCTGGCTGGCTGGGCAGGAGGATGAGCTGGACGCCTTCCGCGCCGGCCGCGACATCTACTTGTCCACGTGGGCGGCGATGACCGGCACCGACTACGACTCGTATTCGCACGACTCGCCGGAGCGGCCGCTCGGCAAGGCGACGACGCTCGGCTGCGGGTTCGGCGGCGGTGTCGTCGGCATCAATCGGGTGGGCGGTGACCGGATCCATCCGACCGAGGACTTCGAGCGGCAGTGGCGCGAGGACGAGTGGGTGCGCTTCGACACGGGCTGGCGCTTCGTGTACGAGGAGCGCCGGCTCCCAGTACGCCCGCAGCCGCTGCACCATGTGGCGCTCGCGTGCATGAACGCGAGGGTGCCGAAGGCGCTCGGTGAGGCGATATTCGACCGGTGGTGCGCCGCCCCAGCTCAGCGGGCGCGGCTGCACGACGCGTACATCAATCATCTGAAGGTGCTGTGGCGCCGGGCGCACCCGATGATCGTGCAGTTCTGGCGTGATCTCGAGGATGCGTTCCGGTCAGCCGCATTCCAGGGGCAGGAGTCGCAAGTGGGGGCGCACGTCTCCGTCTCGTCCCCGAAGCGTGGTACCGTCGTCGTGCGCCTGCCGTCCGGCCGAGGGCTGTGGTACCGGGGCGTCCACGTCGAGAAGCGGTGGGACCCGGAGATGGAGCGGGAGAAGCGGGAGCTGACGTACCGCGACTCGCGGGGCGCGCTCGAGCACACGCACGGTGGGAAGCTGACGGAGAACGTTGTCCAGGCCACGGCCAGGGACCTGATGCGGACGGCCCTGCTGGCCTTGGACGCACAAGGAGCCCGCGTGGTGGCCCACATCCACGACGAGATCGTGTGCGAGGGGCGCCCGGACATCGTGGCCGCCATGGTGCGTCAGCCGGAGTGGGCGGCGGGGCTGCCCCTGGCCGCCGACCCGGCTGTGTCCAACCGGTATCTCGGCCACTGAGACAGCCAGCTTGACACTGGCAGCCGGGGCCACTAATGTTCTGAACACCACCGAGGAAAGGGGAATGACATGATGAGGAATCTGACGCTGAACCAGCTGGCGCGGCTTGTGCACACGAGCGCCGTGGACCACGGGGCCTGGGATGATGTGGCGTGCCGGCCGGGCGAGAAGGACCTGGCGTTCCGTCTGGCGCTCATCCACGGTGAGGTCAGTCAGGCGCTCGAGGAGCTGCTGACCGTGGCGCCGGACCGTACCGAGGAGAACGGCCGGATCATTTCGAAGCTGGACCCGACAGCGGTTCCGTACGTCGCGTCCGGGGAGCCGAGGGGCTTCCTGTCCGAGCTGGCCGATGTGGTCCTCAGGGTCCTGGATGTGTGCGGGGCCTGCGGGTTCGACATCGACGGTATGGTGGCCCTGAAGGCCACGTACGCCGAGAAGCAATGAGAAGGGGTGGGACAGATGTTCACTGACATGCGGTGTTGGGCCAAGGCCCTGCTCGATTGGGCCGAGGAGCGCGGTCTCCGCAGCGAGTACTACACCCCCACGTACGTCGATGTCGCGCTACCCGAAGGGCATTTGTACGTCAATGCGACTGGCCCGTTCACCTGGAAAGTGCGCACTTTCCCCGACGGGCCGTTGAGCCGGAGCCACGTCGTCGTTGACGAGGACGCTGATTTCAATGTGCGCGTCAGGCGCGGGCCGACGGGGGCGCTGAAGGACGTGCAGTACCGTTCGGGCGCTGGGAACGCTGAGAAACTCGCTGACTCTGCTCGCGACATCGCTGCACTCATGGGCGGGCCGCTCCGTCAGGACTTCCTGGCCCATTTCAGCGGCGGTGATGTGCTGTGAGTGCCTGGTACGAACGCGCTGTCTGCCGGGACCCTGAGTACGATCCGTTCGGCTGCCCGCGGGAGACCTGCCTGTTCATCCTGAAGTACTGCACCGAGTGCCCCGTCCGTCGGGAATGCCTGGCCAGTAGTGACATGGAGGACCGGCTCAGTGACAGCCGTACCCTGTACGGTGTGCGCGGCGGCTTGACTGCGGCAGCCAGGCGGCCGCGCGTGCGTCGCTGCAAGCAGGGTCTGCCCAACGACCCCGAGCCACCGTGCTCGTACAGCCCCGACGACGCACAGGCGTTGCACCTGGCCAGAGTGTCGCGACGGGTTCTGGCCGAAGAAGGATTTTCTGAGAAGGGGGTAGCATGAGGAAGTTTACCGTGGTCGTTCGGACCACTGATGTGAGCGCTGTTCTCAGGTCACATCCGCATCTTGTTGACATGAGCACGGAACCCCCGGCTGTCGTCGGGGACTGCCGGTGGGTGACTGGTGCCGGTCGAGCCACACTCGATGTGCGGCTCTTCGACCGGTGGTCGGCTGACGATCTGCTGGCCGTGGCGCGAACACTGTCCGACACGGAGTTCTGGCTGGAGGGGGTTGCCCTGCGAGAGGTGGAGCGGGCCTGGCAGCAGTCGCCGGACGCGACTGATCTCATGCCCACACTTCGTGGGGACGCACCCCCAGAACCAATTCCAGCGCGGTTCCGCGGGTACAACCCCATTCCGCTCGTCAAGGCGCTGGGGGCCGAGGGTGCGGAGCACGCCGTCCTGGCTGCTGTGACGGGGTGGGCGTACTCCAACCGTGCGCGGTGGGCGCCGGCCAGTCGCCTCAGCCAAGGAATGATCGAATGGAAGAGGAGGGGACAATGAGTTTCATTGTTGTTGAGGGGCCAGATGGTGTCGGGAAGACCACGCTCGTTCAGCGATACGCGGACAGCGGGTTGCCGACGTACAAGTTCCCAGCCGACCCGCGTCCGGCCAAGGGGCCACGGCGTGTGGAGGCCATGCTGGACGACATGGCCTCGTTCCGAGACGAGCTGACGTCCGCCCGGGACGCCGTGGTGGACAGGTACGACATGTCCACACTCGTCTACCAGGGGTTCCTGTACGACCGTGCCGCCGAGCTTGGACACTTGGACGTCGATCATGCGGCTCGTGTGATGGACCTGATGAAGTCCCGCTGGTCGGACTACGCCCACCCGGACGGGTACGCGGTTCTGCTCGGGCCGCGTCTACGACCCCCCGAGGATGCCATCTCCGATGAGGACCGAGCGTCGTACGACATGCAGCGGCTGGCGTACGTGCACGCGGCTCGTTACATGCGGGAGACGTTCGGGGTGCGTGTCCTGGAACTGCATGACAAGCCGCCGGCCAACGTGTTCCCGACGACGGTGATGCGCGGATTGCCGCCATTCTCTTGTGACTCGGAGGTTGTCTGATGACACGCATTGTTGACCTGTGCGCCGGCTCCGGCATGCTCGCCCACGCAGCCGCCTACACCTTCGCCGACACCAGCCCGGAGATACTGTCGGTCGACATCGACCCGGCCGCCCTCGCTGTCTGTGCCGCCCACGGCCACGTCGTCGAGGAGTGCGACCGCATCCGACTGGCCGGCAACGGTGTTTGCCCGCGCCAAGCCGCAGCCGGCGTCGTCGAATGCCTCGACGAGCTGGACCCCATCCAGGGGCGCTGGTCCAACGAGTTCAGAGACGGCATCATCCGACCCTGACGGACCCGGGGCGTGGAAGGGCCCCAGCACCATCGGATCGGGTGCTGGGGCCCTTCGTGTCAGTGGCTCACTCGGCCGGGACGGTACCCGGTGCCGGGGCCGCATCAGCCGCATCCGCGGCCACCGTGTCCTGGGCCGGCGTGTCCGCAGCGCCGGTTGCCCTCTCAGCCAGAGCAGCAGCCGTCAGCGTGGCGATGTGCTGGGTCGTCAGGCTCTTCTCGGCCGCGGCTGCGGCCGCCTCCAGGTGCGAGTCGGAGCCGGCGACGAACTGACTGTTCAACAACGACGTGAGAATGCTCATGACGCCAGCCAGCAGGGCGGCCTCGGCGACGGCGAGGAGCGCCGAGCCGGAGACGTGCCGGGCAGCCGCCAGGAGCTGGTCACCAGTGGCTGTCTGCGAGATGCCGAGGGCGGCGAAGCCGAGGGCGGCGCCCGTCTGGATCACCGTCTTCAACGCCCGCTCGCCGGCGCCCTTCCAGAACGCCTTGGTGAAGATGTCATTGCTCATGCTTGCTCCTTCGGGATGTCGAGGATGTCGCCGGCGCGCATGCTGTTGCCGTCGCCGGCCTGAGGGTTCGCCTTCAGTAGCTGCTCCACGGTCCGGCCGTAGTAGCGGGCCACCTCGGCGAGGGTGTCTCCCGTCTGGACGACGTAGCGGAGATGCTCGTCGTTCTTCGGGGTCGCGGCGCGGGAGGCGTCGTCGGTCCCATGGTTCTTTCTGATCTCGTCCAGGAGGGCCGTCACGTCCTCCTGCCTGGCGAGTCGGCCGATCAGGTCGCGCAGCTCCGCGAAGTTCTGCGGCAGCCAGCCGACCTCGACGCACAGGTCCGTGTTACCGGCATCGTCGCCCTGGCCGCGCTTCGCAATGCCGCCGCCTTTCACGAGCGACATCAAGTCGTCCACCTGGGACGCGAGCCGCTCGACCCGTCCGTCCAGGTAGCCGAGGATGTCGTTCAGGGACGCCTGGTGGCCGTCGTACCTGGTCACCACATCGGACAGTTGCACACCGTACTCCATTCCACTCCAGTCGCCCAGGGCATCGAGCGCCGCACGAACCGAGCGACTCCGGAGCTCGTACGACGGGACGTAGTAGTTCGGGTTGCCGGCGTTGATCAGGCCGGAGACCGCGTTCCAGTTCTCCGACTGCACGTACCCCCGGTCGATGTGCCGGACGAAATAGTAGATTGCGGACAGCCACGGGTACGGCCAGGTGGCCACCAGGTCGGGGTTGGCCACGAACACGTTCGGGTCGGCGACGACGCCGAGGCCGTGCAGCCACTGGCCGAACCCGGCGTAATTGTTCCGCCATGTCAGCTGGATGCATCCGCGCCCGAAGTACGGGGCGTACCGGGTGCGCGGACCGCCGTACTCGACCAGGGAGCACATCCAGTCAGTTTCCTGGGCGGACTCGCCGATGATCGCGGCGACGGTCCGCCGGTCCGCCATGTCCGGGGCGGCGGCGAGGGCCAGGGCCAGCTGGTCGCCGATCCCATCGGGGCTGCCGACACGACCCCTCGCCCCCCAGGGCGCACCCTGGCATTCCACGGCGGCCCGTACAGCATCAGCCAGTGCGCTCATCGTGTTCTCCTCCCCCTGCGGATCGCGCGGAACAGTTCCAGGACGTCCTCGTCCCGGCCCGGTTGGAGGGCGTACTGGCCGGCCGGGTCGCCGCACAGGTTCCACACGCCGATGCCGTCGGCCCCAGCGTTCCAGCAGGCACGGACGACACCGCGGGCCCTCCAGCGCCTGCCCGGGCCCTGCTCGACGCCGAGCTCCTCGACGACGCAGCGGGCCCCGACGGCGTGGACGGAGGCGATCGTGTCCTCGAGCGCCTCGACATCCTTGTCGCTGTACACGTGCACGGCGGCCAGGTCGCAGCCAGCCTCGACGACGGTGCGCCTCGGCTCCCACCGGTGGGCGCCGTCTCGGTCGTAGTGCAACCAGCCGCCGGCGCAGACGGGGATGCCCGCGTCCAGGCCGTGGCAGACGCCGGCCGCCCACTTGTAGAAGGCGAGCAGCCGGTCGATCGGCGTGTCGAGCTCAGGTTCCCCGGCCAAGGAGACCCACAGCGGCGGGTAGGCCTTGCAGTGGCTGTAGGCACCGACGAGCGCCTTCTGCCACAGGTTGTGCTCACTGTCCGCGTACGGGTCCCGGCCGGCCTGCTTGATCCGGTTGCGGACGTAGCTCATGTCCAGTATCCAGCCCGTGGACGTGTCGGCGTAGTGCCGGAGCTTGTCGTCCACCTCCGCCCACTTGTGCTGCGGGTCGGTGAGGATGTCGGCGTCGGAGGACTCGATGATGTCGGTGACCCGGATGGCGTCGAAGCCGCAGCCCCTGGCCAGACCCCACTTGTTCCCGTCACCCTCGCCGTACATGGTGGTGAGGGTGAGCGGGCGGCTGAACCCCCACCTCATTTGACGCATTCCTGCCAGGTGCGGACCAGGTTCGGCACCAGGTCGGCGCCGAAGGGCAGCCGGTCGCAGTCCCGCTCGCTGGACACGACGGCCCACGGCGCGGAGAACCAGGCGCGCCTATCGGTGTCCTGGTACGTGTACGGCTCCCAGCACGGGTAGGAGCCGGGGGCGGCGGCGAACTCATCCTTCGTGACGGTGCTGACGAACCCGTCATCGATGGCGAAGGCCACGGTGCGGCCACGGCGGACGACGGCGACGTCGTGAGGCCTGCCGTCCTTGGCGTCCACCTGGCCGTGGAAGTCGACGACGCCGACCTGGGTGAGCTGGCCATCCTTGGCGGGCCGCACCCAGAAGTTCGCCCTCGTCGCCGTGACGGACACGTGGAAGGGGCACGCCTGGCCGAGCGCCGTCAGCGGCCCGGCCCAGGGGACGAGGGTGATGGAGCTCGTGTTCGTGGCGTTGTCGGGCGTCTTGTCGAAGGTGACGCGGCAACCCATGGCAACCGTGTCCGCCCAGCCCTGCGGCAGCCAGAAGTACCTGGCCTTCTTGGAGCCGAGGTTCGAGGCGGCGTTCAGGTCCGGCCGGACGTCGTAGGTGGTCTCCTCACCGAAGACGCGCAGATCACTGAACAGGGGCCGGACGATCCTGGTCCGTTCGTCGATGATGCTCATGTCACTTGGTCCAATGCTTCCGGTTGTTGAACTCGTCCAGGGTCCCGGTGGTGTAGCCCCAGCCGCCGGCGAAGTCCTCGACGCCGCCGTTGACAGCGTTGGTGAACACCTTCGCCACGTTGGCGGGCTGCGACACGGGGCCGGCCCACAGCGGCTTGCCGGTGTCGGACGCGTTGCCCCAGGTGCCGGCCTCGGCACCCTCGGCCAGCAGGATCACGTCGTAGTCGGTGCCGGCCTTGTTCAGCTCCTCGTTGTTGCCGATCGAGCAGCAGATGCGCAGACCCGGGAACTGCTGCCGCAGCCTTGACCTCTCCTCCGTGGACGCGGCCCAGGTGAGGGCGACCACCCGGTCGAAGCCGCCCAGCATGGTGTTGACACCCTCCCAGAACTGCTTCTCCTGGGCCTGGATCGTCGGGTTCGTGGCACCCTGGTTGCTGGAGCCGGGGGCGAACTCGACGAGCAGCAGATCGTTGCCGGTGGCGCCGGCCGCCACGGCGGCGTCCAGGGTGGCGACGGGACCGCCGGCCTGGGTGATGGCGTCAATATAGGGGCGGATGGCCGCAGGATCGGTTTCGGAGGAATAGTCGCCGTCTTCGCCTGGGTCGGTATGCGCCACAGTCGCAATGATCTCAAACGCGGGCACTACGGGCTGCT
>ERZ772935.268-NODE-268-length-21314-cov-15.759349_pt1 | contig 21314 bp, 24 predicted proteins | sample MGYA00511683_ERZ772935 | MGnify/ENA primary metagenome ERZ772935 (study PRJEB29015, sample SAMEA2738086) | human oral metagenome | biome: human oral; feature: human-associated habitat; material: saliva | place: China | collected 2228 ...
ATTCTGATTACCAGAAAACTAGTTTTGTTCGCTTTTTATATTTGAGGTCGGACTTCTGTTCCAGCCTCTTTTTGTGTATGATAACTCTATTTGACGATAGGTTGTTTATTAGAGTCTAGAGTAAAGCCTTCTCCCAAGATTTCATGGGCTTCTGTAATAGTTGTAAAGGCAAATGGATCGATGCTATTGATGAGTTTCTTCATTTGCTGCATTTCGTTACGAGAAACGACGCAATAAACGATTTGCAAGTCTTGCTTGCTATAGAAGCCCTGTCCTTGCAGATAGGTAACTCCTCGTCCAAGTTTTTCATTGATGGCTTGAGCCAGCTCTATTGGTTTGCTGGTGACAATCAAGAAGCCTTTGCCCGCGAAGCCACCCTCAGCAATCAAGTCAATAACGCGAGAGGTGATAAAGACAAACATAAGCGTATAAGAAACCATGCGCAGATCTTTGAAGACTAAAAGAACCAGAGAAATCACGATAAAGTCCACTGTCAGCATGAGTCGTCCCATGGAGATGCTGGTATATTTATTGAAAATACGAGCTACAATATCGGTACCACCAGTCGTTCCACCAGCATTGAAAATAATGCCTAATCCGACTCCCAAAATAATCCCCGTTCCAAGGCAGGCCAGCAAGATGTCACCATCCAAGGCAGAAAAGAAATAGTCTTGCAAGTGTTTGGAAGCAGGCAGCATCTCGAATAGTTTAAGCCAGGCTGATACAGAGAAGGTGCCTAAAATGCTGAGATAAAGGGTGCGATTTCCCAGCAATTTCCAAGCGAGAATAAAGAGTGGAATATTGATGACCAAGTTGGTAGTTGATACAGGAATCTTGAAGAGGTAGTAGACAATCAAGGTGATCCCCGTTGCTCCGCCTTCATACAAGTGAAAAGGAATCACCAAATAATGAATCCCAAAAGAAAAAATTCCAGCCCCCAGAATGATGGCCAGTATATTTTTAAATTTAAACATCAGACTCTCCTAAGAATTTTCTGACTCTATTTTATCAAAAGTTTTCATTTTTGAAAATAATATGAAATATTTTTCGAGAAATTCTTCTATGGGCTTTTGGGATAATTTTTGGTACAATAAAGCATAGACTAAAATAGGAATTTCTGCATCTATTGGCAGAATGAATGTAAAAGGAAAACGATGAAAAAAGGTGTTTTTATATCGCTAGAAGGGCCAGAAGGTGCTGGGAAGACCAGTGTTTTAGAGGCCTTGCTTCCTCAGCTGAAAGAGATGGGCTGTGAGTTGCTGACGACGAGAGAGCCTGGCGGTGTCGCTATTTCTGAGAAAATCCGCGAGGTGATTTTGGATAAGGGGCACACAGCCATGGATGCTAAGACGGAGTTGCTGCTTTATATTGCCAGCCGACGTCAGCATCTGGCGGAGAAGGTTCTGCCTGCTCTAGAGCAAGGGACATGGGTCTTGCAAGATCGGTTTATTGATAGCTCAGTGGCCTATCAAGGCTACGGCCGGGGCTTGGCAGTTGATGATGTGGAATGGCTCAATCAGTTTGCGACAGATGGGCTCAAGCCGGATTTGACCCTTTATTTCGATATTGATGTCAAGGAAGGGCTGACTCGTATTGCTCGAAATAAGGAGCGCGAAGTCAATCGTTTGGATCTGGAAGGTCTCGACCTGCATGAGCGCGTGCGTCAAGGCTATCTGGCTATTTTAGAAAGGGAACCAGAACGTTTCGTTAAGATAGATGCTAGTCAGCCGCTGGAGCAAGTCGTGGCCGACAGTTTGGCAGTTATCAAAGAACGTTTGATTAAAGAAAAATGACAGTAGAAGATTTACGTCAGGCCCAGCCTCAGCTTACAGAAACTTTCCAGCAAATCTTAGAAGCAGGGCGGCTCAATCATGCTTATTTATTTTCGGGGAATTTTTCTAGTTTTACCATGGCTTTGACCTTGTCCCAGAGTCTCTTTTGTGAAAATCGTCAGGGAGTTTGGCCCTGTGGTACTTGCCGGGCTTGTCGCTTGATTGAGAGTGAGGACTTTTCGGATGTGACGATTGTGCGGCCGGTGAATGGCATTATCAAAACCGAACGCATTCGTGAGCTGGTGAGAAGTTTTTCCCAGAGCGGTATGGAGGGCAACAAACAGGTCTTTATCATCTGTGATGCAGATAAGATGCATGTCAATGCCGCTAATTCACTCCTCAAGGTCATCGAAGAGCCCCAGAGTGAGATTTACATCTTTCTTTTGACAGCTGATGAGCATCTGATTTTGCCTACTATCAAGAGCCGAACACAGATCTTTCACTTTCGGAAGAATCAGGTCGCTCTCCAGCACCAGCTGGAAGAGGCTGGCTTAATCAAAAGTCAGGCTGAGTTGCTGGCTGCATATAGCCAGACCCAGGAAGAGGCCGATCAGTTGGTGTCCAACAAGTCTTTCTTTGAGCTGGTCAATGAGAGTCAGCGTTTTGTTAAGGCTGCCCTGACCAATGAGAATCAGGCTTATCTCCAAGTGGCCAAGCTGGCTAAACTGGCTGAGGACAAGGATAAACAGGAGCAGGTCTTTAAAATCTTGGAGGTCTTGCTGGCCAAGGAACTTGGAAGCGAGATAGGTCGCAAGAAACTGGAAGATCTCTTAGAAGCAAAGAAGATGTGGCGAGCCAATGTGTCTTTTCAAAATGCTCTGGAATACATGATTTTAAAAGCCAGTGCCCAAGCAAGATAGGAGCAGATAATGAATAAAAAAGAACTATTTGATGCCTTGGATGATTTTTCTCAGACGCTTTTAGTGACCCTTGCTGAGGTAGAGGCTATCAAGAAAAATCTCAAGAGTGTCGTCGAGGAAAATATCGTCCTCCAGCTAGAAAATGACAAGCTGAGAGAGCGACTAGGTGAGGTAGAGCAAGCAGCACCGGTTAAAATCAATAAAAATCGGGACAATCTCCGCAAACTGTACTACGATGGCTTTCATGTGTGCACAGATTTCTATGGTCAACGCCGAGAAAACGATGCGGAGTGCATGTTCTGCGATGAGTTGTTATTCAGGGAGTAGAGATGCAGATTCAAAAGAGTTTTAAGGGACAGTCGCCTTACGGTAAGCTGTATTTGGTGGCGACTCCCATTGGAAATATGGACGACATGAGCATTCGCATGGTCAATACCCTCAAGGAAGTGGATGTCATTGCGGCCGAAGATACCAGAAATACAGGTCTTCTACTCAAACACTTTGGAATTGAGACTCGGCAGATCAGCTTTCATGAGCACAATGCACAGGAAAAGATACCGGTCTTGCTGGACTTGCTCAAGTCAGGGCAAAATCTAGCCCAGGTATCCGATGCAGGCTTGCCCAGTATTTCGGATCCGGGGCATGATTTGGTCAAGGCGGCTATTGCTGAGAACATTGCTGTAGTAACGGTTCCGGGCCCTAGTGCTGGGATTTCCGCTCTGATTTCCAGTGGTTTAGCGCCTCAGCCTCATATTTTTTATGGTTTCTTGCCTCGTAAGTCTGGGCAGCAGAAGGAATTTTTTGAGAGTAAAAAATCCTATCCAGAGACACAGATATTTTACGAATCTCCCCACAGGGTCAAGGCTACGCTGGAAAATATGCTGGAAGTTTACGGCGACCGCTCGGTAGTTTTGGTTCGGGAATTAACCAAAATCTACGAAGAATACCAACGAGGAAGGATTCCTGAGTTGATAGACTATCTGGCGGAAAATTCTCTCAAGGGCGAGTGCCTCCTGATTGTGGCTGGTGCAAGTCTGAAGAAGGAAGACAAAGCGGATGCGGACCTCTTGGCTGAAATTGGCAACTTGGTCCAATCCGGCAGTAAGAAAAATCAGGCCATCAAAGAAGTGGCTAAAAAATATGGGCGCAATAAGAGTCAGCTCTATGCTCTTTATCATGAACTGAGAGAAAGTTGAAATCTTATTTCAGCTTTTCTTTTTAGAGATTTGTTTGTATTTCATATCATAAAAACAAATTCTTTGGTCGGTATGTGTTATAATAATTTCATTACACTTAAAAGGAATAATCATGTCTTTAGACACTAATGTAAAATTGAAACATTACAATCTCCAGCCTTTTACTAAATGGACTGGAGGCAAGCGACAGCTTTTGGGGGAGTTAAGGAGTTATATGCCTGAGACTTATGGCCGCTATTTTGAGCCATTCGTTGGTGGCGGAGCTTTATTTTTTGATTTAGCTCCAGAAAAAGCGGTTATTAATGATTTTAACGAAGAACTGATAAATACCTATCTCCAGATAAAGAATAATCCTGCTGAATTGATTGATTTATTGATAAAGCATAAGGAGAATAACAGCAAAGATTATTATTTAGAATTGCGTTCGGCGGATCGAGATGGTCGAATAAGTAGAATGACAGGGGTTGAACGAGCTGCACGAATTCTCTACATGCTTCGGGTTGATTTCAATGGATTGTATCGAGTCAATTCGAAAAATCAGTTTAATGTTCCCTATGGTCGCTATAAAAATCCCAAAATAGTGGATGTAGATTTGCTTCATCAAATTAGTAACTATCTAAATGAGAACGATGTAGAAATTTTGCAGACAGATTTTGCAGATGCAGTTGAGGATGCTCAAACGGGTGATTTTGTCTATTTTGATCCCCCCTATATACCGTTAAATGAAACAAGTTCATTTACCTCTTATACCCATGAAGGTTTTTCTTATGAGGAACAGATTCGACTACGTGATACTTTTAAGGAATTGACAGATCGTGGAGTCTATGCTATGCTGTCAAATTCTTCGAGTCATTTAGTGGAGGAATTGTATCAAGAGTTCAATATTCATTATGTTGAAGCTACACGAACCAATGGAGCTAAGTCTTCTAGTCGCGGGAAAATATCTGAAATTATAGTCACAAATTATGAAAAATAACGAATATAAGTATGGAGGTGTCCTGATGACAAAACCATACTACAATAAAAACAAGATGATTCTTGTTCATGCAGATACGTTTAAATTTTTGTCAAAAATGAAACCCGGGAGTATGGATATGATTTTTGCTGACCCACCATATTTTTTAAGTAATGGGGGTATATCTAATTCTGGGGGACAAGTTGTTTCCGTTGATAAAGGGGATTGGGATAAGATTTCTTCATTTGAAGAAAAGCATGAATTTAATCGTAAATGGATACGTTTAGCAAAAGAAGTTTTGAAGCCTAATGGAACTATATGGATTTCAGGTAGTTTGCATAATATTTACTCAGTTGGAATGGCATTAGAGCAAGAAGGTTTTAAAATTCTAAATAATATTACTTGGCAGAAAACAAACCCTGCACCCAATTTATCCTGTCGTTATTTTACTCATTCTACTGAAACTATTTTATGGGCGAGGAAAAATGATAAAAAAGCTCGTCATTATTACAATTACGATTTAATGAAAGAGCTGAATGATGGTAAACAAATGAAAGACGTTTGGATAGGTTCATTGACGAAAAAAGCTGAGAAATGGGCTGGGAAGCATCCAACACAAAAACCAGAATATTTACTAGAACGTATTATTTTAGCATCTACTAAAGAAGGAGACTATATTTTAGATCCATTTGTCGGCAGTGGCACTACGGGTGTTGTTGCAAAGCGATTAGGTAGAAGATTTATAGGTATTGATGCAGAAAAAGAATATCTGGAAATAGCTAAAAAAAGATTGGAGGAGGAAAACTATGGCAAGAAAACCAAATAAACATGGAGGAGGAGCAAAAACGACCATTCATGGTTTGAAATTTGAAAGAGATACTGACTTTTCGGAATTAGTAGACTCCCTTCCTGGCTATAAAGTTAAAGAAATAGATTTTAAAGATAGAAAAGCGACAAAAGGTTTTGAAGTTTTTAGAATTGGGGAAGAAGAACTCATCGGTAAAATTATGCCTCAATATAGATTTTATGATTTTTTGAAAGAATTGGGAATTGATAATACCAATTCTAAACAATGGAAACCAGATGAAGTATTTATAAATTTTGAAAATCATACAGTTTATATAGTTGAGAAAAAATGGCAGGAAAGTGAAGGAAGTGTCGATGAAAAACTACTTGGATTCGGAAATAAACGACGTATTTATCAACGTTTGTTAGATAGTGTGCAAGAGGGTGAGCCATTCTCTGTGCAATTTATATTTGTTGGAAATAAAAGTTTCTTTGGTCAAGATAAATATCGAGATACTTTTGAAATGTTACGTGGGGATGGTATCAAAATAATGCTTGATGAATACGACATGTCATTTTTTGGATTATTTTAATTAGCAAGAAAGGAAATTATGGATTTTAATACTTACATTTCTTCATCATCAGAAGATAGATTACAAAATTTTTTAAATACGCTCTCAATAACCAATCGTACTCCCGAGTATTATGTAAACTGGGAGAAAGTTGAACGCGAGACTAAGAGATATGAACTAGAGTTAAATACCTTAAACTACCTAATTGGTAAAAAGGATATTTATTCCGAAGCACTAAACTTATTTACTAAACAACCAAAATTATTAAAAGCTATACCTAGTCTAATTGCTAGTCGAGAGAATGTTTTAGACATTTTAACTATAGATGACAATGATAACATGAGTTTTGATAGTTTGAATTTCTTTACAATTGATGTAAATCGAATCAAGGATTATGTTGATTTTATTAAACAGTCTGGATTGTTAGAGTTTTTACAGAATAAAGCTAATCGGTCATTGGTTGATTACGTCTATGGTGTTGAAGTAGGTTTAGATAGTAATGCACGAAAAAATCGAAGTGGCACAACTATGGAAGGAATTTTAGAACGACATGTCTCAAAGATTGCTCAGGAACAAAATTTAGAGTGGAGGCCTCAAGCGACTGCTCAATTCATAAAAGATAATTGGGGGGTTGAAGTTCCTGTAGATAAATCTGAAAGAAGATTTGATGTTGCAGTTTATTCTCCAGAAAAACATAAGGTTTGGCTAATTGAAACCAATTACTATGGCGGAGGTGGTAGCAAACTAAAGGCAGTTGCTGGAGAATTTACTGAATTAAGTCGATTTGTTGTTACTTCAAGCGATGATGTTGAGTTTATTTGGGTTACAGATGGGCAAGGATGGAAAACTGCACATTTACCTCTTGCAGAAGCTTTCGGTCATATTAGGAATGTCTTTAATTTGGATATGCTTAAGCAGGGGTATCTGTCGGAATTATTGACGGAATAAACGATTGATTAGAAGCTTTCACAGCTTCTTTTATTATTTCTTCATTTTGTTCGTGTTTTCCTAAAAAAATTCCCTTCTTTTTAAGAAAAAATAGATATTTTATAAACTTTGTGATATGATATACAAAATAAATTTTGGAGGTAGGATATGACCATTTACAATTTTTCTGCTGGACCGGCAGTATTGCCCAAGGAAGTCTTGAAAAAAGCTCAGGCTGAGTTTTTAGACTATGCCCAAAGTGGCATGAGCGTGATGGAGCTGTCCCACCGATCCAAGGAATTTGACGATATTATCAAAGAAGCTGAGAGCTTGCTGCGTGAGCTCATGGCTATTCCAGACAATTACCGCGTACTCTTCCTGCAGGGAGGGGCCTCTACTCAGTTTTCTATGATTCCGCTCAATCTCGCTAAGGGCGGCAAGGCCTACTACCTAGTAGCTGGATCTTGGGGCAAGAAAGCCTACACAGAAGCAGTTAAGCTGTCTAAGACCGTGCCTTTTGAACCTATTCTCTTGGCTTCGTCAGAGGACTTGAACTATGCGGAAATTCCTTCTTTTGATGAAAAGGAGATTGATCCGCAGGCGGCTTATGTGCACCTGACCACCAATAATACCATCGAAGGAACGGCTATTTATGACCTGCCAGTAACCAATGGCGTGCCGATTGTGGCGGACATGTCTTCTAATATCCTGGCTGCTCAGTACCGAGTAGAGGATTTCGGTTTGATTTATGCTGGGGCTCAGAAGAATATCGGACCTGCCGGTGTGACAGTGGTCATCATTCGTGAGGATTTGCTCAATGAAGAGCCAGTTCTATCTAGTATGCTGGACTACCGTATTCAGGCGGACAATGACTCTCTCTACAATACACCACCGACTTTTGCCATCTATATAGCCAAGCTGGTCTTTGAATGGGTCAAGGAGCTGGGTGGCGTAGCAGAAATGGAAAAGCGCAATCGCGAAAAATCAGGTTTGCTATACGACTCCATTGAGCAGTCAGACTTTTATCGCAGTCCAGTTCGTTACAAGGAGCAGCGCTCAGTAGCCAATATTCCCTTTGTGTCTCCTAGCCCAGAGCTGGACGCCAAATTTAACAAAGAGGCTGCAGCAGCGGGATTCAAGAATATCAAGGGGCACCGCAGTGTAGGTGGCATGAGAGCTAGTCTCTACAATGCTTTTCCGCTTCAAGGTGTCAAGGACTTGATTGCCTTTATGCAGAAATTTGAAGAAGAAAATTCTTAAGAGAGGGAAACTATGGTCTTTAGTGTCAAAACCTTTAACAATATCAATCAAATCGGGCTCAAGGAGCTGGGCAATGCTTTTCAGATTGACGGAGATAAGTCTAACAATCCAGATGCTTATATCCTCCGCAGTCAAAACCTGCATGGACAGGAATTTCCGAGCAAGCTCAAAGCCATTGCACGGGCAGGTGCAGGAACCAATAATATTCCTGTCGACCAAGCAACGGCGCAGGGAATCGTGGTCTTCAATACTCCTGGAGCCAATGCCAACGCGGTGAAAGAAGCTGTCTTGGCTTCCATTCTTCTGTCTGCGCGTGACTATATCGCAGCTAACAGCTGGGCTAATGGCCTTTCTGGCGACGATGTTCCTAAGCAGGTGGAGGCTGGCAAAAAGCAGTTTGCGGGTACAGAAATTGCCAATAAAACCTTGGGAGTCATCGGTCTGGGAGCTATTGGTGGACGCATTGCTAATGATGCCTACCGTCTGGGAATGAATGTCCTAGGCTATGACCCTTATGTATCCATTGAAACGGCTTGGAATATCTCTAGTCATGTCAAGCGGGTAGCGGATATCAAAGAAATCTTTGAGAAGAGCGACTACATCACCATTCACGTGCCCCTGACTGAGGATACTCGTGCGACCTTTAATCAAGCGGCTTTTGAAGCCATGCAAAAAGGTACCACAATTATCAACTTCGCTCGGGGTGAGTTGGTGGACAATGCAGCCCTCTTTGAGGCCTTAGAAGCTGGTGTTGTCAAACGATATATCACAGACTTCGGCGTGGAGGAATTGCTCAACCATCCTCAGATTACCGTCTTTCCGCATCTGGGCGGCTCGACCGAAGAAGCTGAGCTCAACTGTGCTATCATGGCCGGCAAGACTATTCGTCGCTTCATGAAAACGGGCGAGATTATCAACTCAGTCAATTTCCCTAATGTCCGTCAGGCGCTCTCAGCTCCTTATCGGATTACTTTGATTAACAAAAATGTGCCGAATATTGTGGCTCGAATTTCAACAGCAGTCAGTGATTTGAATATCAATATTGATAATATCATCAACCGTTCTAAAGGCGACTATGCCTATACTTTGCTGGATCTGGATGAGTCGGACGAAAGCAAGATTCAGGAGTTGGTGGATAAGTTTGAAAATAGCGACAATATTGTGCGCGTGCGTTTGATTAAGAAATGACCTATTATAAGAAAATTTACAAAAGTCCCTTGGGCGATCTTTCCCTAGTTGCCGATGAGTCTGGACTTGTCGGCTTTTTCTAATGAGTCTCGGCTTGACAAGAAGGAGCTAGCTGGGCTATCATAGGGACGGAGGAAAAACAATGTTACAATTTATCGAATATCCAAAATGCTCTACCTGCCGCAAGGCCAAGGCTGAGCTCAATCAATTAGGAGTGGACTTTGAAGCGGTGGATATTGTCAAGGAAACGCCCAGTCAAGAGCAACTTTTGCAATGGATGACTCATTCTGATTTGGAGATTAAGTCTTTCTTTAATACCAGTGGTATCAAGTACCGGGAATTGGGGCTCAAGGATAAGGTGCCTCAGTTTTCTGCTGAGGAGGCAGCCGCACTTTTGGCGACCGATGGCATGCTGATTAAGCGACCACTGCTAGTCCAAGATGGTCGAATTATGCAAGTCGGCTACCGAACCGAATACAAAGAACTAAATCTTTAGTCCAAGATGGGAAATTTCCTGTCTTTTTATATTTTTCTGAAACTATTGAATTTGGCTAATCCATAGAGGCGCAATATTTGATATGATTTCTAAGAAAGTCCCAATCAAAATCCTATAAAAGTTCTTCTTTTTATGAGAAAATAGAGGAAAAGATTGGAGGGATGTTTATGGCAGAAATTTATCTAGCAGGCGGCTGTTTCTGGGGCTTGGAGGAATATTTTTCTCGGATTGAAGGCGTTGAGAAAACGACAGTAGGCTATGCCAATGGGCAAGTGGAGTCCACCAACTACCAGCTCATTCACCAGACCGACCATGCGGAGACGGTGCACTTGATTTATGACGAAGAAAAAATCAACCTGCGGGAAATTTTGCTCTACTATTTCCGAGTCATTGACCCCTTATCTATCAACAAACAGGGTAATGATATAGGCCGTCAGTATCGGACAGGTGTTTACTATGTCCGTGAGGCGGATCGTTCGATTATCGAGCAGGTTTTTTCTGAGCAGGAGGAGCAGCTTGGGCAAAAGTTAGCAGTAGAGCTTGAGCCCCTGCGCCATTATATCTTGGCCGAGGATTATCATCAGGACTATCTCAAGAAAAATCCGACGGGTTATTGCCATATCAATGTCAAGGATGCTGAGCAGCCCTTGGTCGATGCGGGTCAATATCCCAAGCCAAACCAGCAGCAGCTGAAGGCTGTGTTGACTGAGGAGCAATATCAGGTGACCCAGCAGAGTGCAACAGAGCGTCCTTTCCATAATGCTTACAATAGCACTTTTGAGGCAGGGATTTATGTGGATGTGACGACGGGGGAGCCACTCTTTTTTGCGGCTGACAAGTTTGAGTCTGGCTGCGGCTGGCCGAGCTTTGCTCGACCTATCGCTCGTGAGGTTATCAAGTATTATCAAGATTTGAGTCATGGCATGGAGCGAATCGAAGTGCGGAGTCGCTCAGGAAATGCCCATCTGGGTCACGTTTTTACCGACGGTCCGCAAGAATTAGGCGGCTTGCGCTACTGCATCAACTCAGCAGCTCTGCGCTTCATTCCTAAAGAGCAAATGGAAGAGGAAGGCTACGGCTACCTGCTATCCTATATGGACTAATACTCACTTTTGTCGCTTGTCAACCTTTTCAAAATCTAGCTAAACTAGACAGAAATAATCAGCCAATTTCCTCTTTTTTAACGCTCCAAGCATTTATATATGTAAATACCATAGAAAAGTGTATAATGGTTAAGAAAAGATAAATGTTATGGAAGGAATGCAAAATGGAGAAATTGGATATTACTACAATGTCTGATTATAAAAAGGTAGAAGCTGTTATTCAATTACTAATCGATGGAGTTTTGACCAGCTATCGTGTGGCGACAGATGCCAACATCAGCAAAATGAGCATCTTGACACTTGTCAAAGGTAGCAGCAAAATTAAAAATATTACTTATCAAACGGCTATTGCTCTGATTAATTGGTACGAAGAAAATCATGAAAAATACGGCATTACTATTCAATAAGTAGCCGATTTTACAGGGAAATATATAACTAGAATTCTACGAGTGCTTGCTTGTGGGATTCTTTTACTGAAGGAAAGAATGACCTTTCCATTATTGCAGGAAAGGCAAAAATTTCATATAATGGAAATAAGAAAAATGAGCGTAGGAATGTCTGCTGGTTGTAGCAGCCCGCTAAATTTTTTATAAGGAGAATTCAATGTCACAATTATCTGTTAATGCCATTCGCTTTTTAGGAATTGACGCAATTGAAAAGTCTAAGTCAGGCCACCCTGGTGTCGTGATGGGCGCTGCGCCGATGGCTTACGACCTATTTACCAAACAATTGCGCATCAATCCAGAAGAGCCAAATTGGATTAACCGCGATCGCTTCGTTCTGTCTGCAGGACACGGCTCTATGTTGCTTTATGCCTTGCTCCATCTGTCTGGCTTTAAAGATGTCAGCATGGAGGAAATTAAAAACTTCCGCCAATGGGGCTCTAAGACACCAGGTCACCCAGAGTTTGGTCATACGGCTGGAGTTGATGCGACGACTGGACCATTGGGACAAGGGATTTCTACAGCGACTGGATTTGCTCAAGCAGAGCGTTTCTTGGCTGCTAAGTACAACCGTGAAGGCTACCCGATTTTTGACCATTACACTTATGTCATCTGTGGTGATGGCGATTTGATGGAGGGAGTTTCAGCTGAGGCGGCTTCTTACGCTGGCCTGCAAAAGCTGGACAAGTTGGTTGTTCTCTACGATTCAAATGATATCAACTTGGATGGGGAAACCAAGGATTCCTTTACAGAAAATGTTCGTGCTCGCTATGAGGCTTACGGCTGGCACACTGCTTTGGTAGAAGACGGAACAGACCTAGCAGCGATTGATGCAGCTATCAATGAAGCGAAAGCTTCCGGCAAACCATCTTTGATTGAAGTCAAGACGGTTATCGGTTATGGTTCACCAAACAAGCAAGGAACCAATGCAGTTCACGGTGCGCCTCTGGGACCAGAAGAAGCAGAAGCTACTCGTAAAGCCTTGGGCTGGGACTATGCGCCATTTGAGATTCCTGAGGAAGTCTATGCAGACTACCGCACAAATGTAGCAGAGCGTGGTGCAGCAGCCTACGATGCTTGGAAACAGCTAGTAGAGGACTACAAGCAAGCCCATCCAGAATTGGCAGCAGAAGTAGCAGCTATCATTGCTGGTCAGGATCCAGTGGAGATCAAGCCAGAAGATTTCCCAGTGCTTGAAAATGGCTTCTCTCAAGCAACCCGTAATTCTAGTCAGGATGCCCTCAATGCAGCAGCTAAGGTGCTTCCAACTTTCCTCGGCGGTTCTGCTGACCTGGCTCACTCCAATATGACCTACATCAAGGAAGACGGATTGCAGGATGATGCTCACCGTCTCAACCGCAACATCCAATTTGGTGTGCGCGAGTTTGCTATGGGAACAATTCTCAACGGTATGGCGCTTCATGGTGGTCTTCGCGTTTACGGTGGTACCTTCTTCGTCTTCTCAGACTATGTCAAGGCAGCTGTCCGTTTATCTGCCCTTCAAGGCTTGCCAGTGACCTATGTCTTCACTCACGACTCTATTGCAGTTGGTGAAGACGGCCCGACACATGAGCCGATTGAGCATTTGGCTGGTCTGCGTGCTATTCCAAACCTGACTGTCCTTCGTCCAGCAGATGCGCGTGAAACTCAGGCGGCTTGGTACCTGGCCCTTAAGAGCCAATCAACTCCAACTGCTCTGGTCTTGACCCGTCAGAATCTGACAGTCGAAGAAGGTACAGACTTTGACAAGGTAGCTAAAGGAGCTTATGTGGTTTACGAAACGGGAGCAGATTTCGATACTATCTTGCTAGCGTCTGGTTCTGAGGTTAATTTGGCTGTTGCAGCTGCTAAAGCACTTGCAGCAGAAGGCGCTAAAATCCGCGTAGTCAGCGTGCCATCAACAGAGCTTTTTGACGCTCAAGATGCAGCCTACAAAGAAGAAATTTTGCCAAATGTAGTTCGTCGCCGCGTAGCAATCGAAATGGCAGCTAGCCAGCCTTGGTACAAGTATGTCGGCTTGGACGGCGCAGTTATCGGAATCGACCAGTTCGGTGCATCTGCTCCAGCAAGCAAGGTTCTGGAAGAATACGGCTTTACAATTGAGCACGTAGCAGAAGTTGTTAAAAATCTTAAATAAAAAGACATAGAGGCTGGGATAAAAGTCCTAGCCTCTCAATTGTCTTTAGATTGTCGAGCAAGACGCAGTGGTTGAGTGGGCTCTACTACGCTGATTTCATCAGCTTTTACAGCCCTACTCAACTGTGCGGAGGTGAGACGACGAAATCGAATTCTAACGAATTACCGATTTCTGTCCCACACTCTTTTGGAAATCATTTTCCTGCCTTGTCAAAATGGCCAAAATCTGCTATAGTAATTAGTAGATGAATTCCAAAGGAGAAGAGAAATGAATCCAACAATGATGATTATCTTTTTTGTTGTGCTAGTAGGAATGATGTATTTCCAAGTACGGACACAGAAAAAGCAAGCTGAAAAACGGATGGAAAGCCTTAATAAACTGCAAAAAGGCTATGAAGTCATTACTATTGGTGGTCTTTACGGGACTGTTGATGAAGTTGATTCAGAGCGTAAGACAGTTGTCTTGGACGTAGACGGTATTTTCTTGACATTTGAATTGGCAGCCATTAAGACGGTTTTGCCATTGACAGAAGGCATCCCAGCTGCTACGGGAGTGGAAGGCGATATCGCTGTGTCTGATGAAGATACCGCAATTGAAGAATAGGATATAGGGCAGTCGAGAGGCTGTCTTTTTTATTTTAAGGACATTTTGTAAGCTCATCTTTTACAATATTATAGTTGCACAACACTAGCGAAACCTGCCTGCATGCATTACTAACTATTTATCATCAGCTCTGATAGACGAAAAATCAGCTCTCCTGCCCACATTTAGAGGATTTATGATATAATAAAATGATAAAACTTTAAATAGGATAAAAAATATGTTTAGTTTTAAGAAAAAAGAAAAGCTCGATGAGGCCTTGCTTGTTCCCAAGCATATAGGCATTATCATGGATGGCAATGGTCGTTGGGCTAAAAAACGCATGCAGCCACGTGTCTTCGGTCATAAGGCAGGTATGGAAGCTTTGCAAGAGGTAACGATTGCAGCCAAGGAGATGTGCGTGCAGGTCTTGACAGTCTATGCCTTTTCAACGGAAAATTGGACGCGACCAGAAAAAGAAGTATCCTTCATTATGAATTTGCCGGTTGAGTTTTATGATCGCTATGTGCCAGAATTGCACAGAAACAATGTGAAAATTCAAATGATTGGCGACACGAAGCAACTTCCTAAAGCAACCTTTGAGGCTTTGGAGAAGGCTGAGGAGCTGACTCGCTTGAATACGGGGTTGATTTTGAATTTCGCCCTGAATTACGGCGGACGAGCTGAGATCAATCAAGCGGTTCAGAAGCTTGCCCAAGATGTTTTAGAAGCGAAAGTCCAACCAGCGGATATTACAGAGGAAATGCTTGGAGATTATCTCTACACCAGCAGTCTGCCTGCAAGTTTACGGGACCCTGACTTGGTCATTCGTACGAGTGGCGAGCTGCGCCTTAGCAATTTCCTGCCTTGGCAGACAGCATATAGCGAGTTGTATTTTACAGATATTCTTTGGCCGGATTTCGATGAGAAGGCTTTGAAGGATGCGGTTGTAGAGTATAATCGTCGCAATCGACGCTTCGGCGGTGTATAAAGGAGGGAGAAAAAGATGAGTTTTGATTTACAAAGACGTCTTCTTTTTGGAGGAATTGCTCTAGTTATTTTTATTCCTTTAGTGAAGATGGGAGGGCTTCCCTTTCAGATCAGCGTTGGCCTTCTAGCCATGCTAGCAGTGCATGAATTGCTTAAGATGAAGGGGCTTCCGACAGCGACCTTAGAGGGTGGCTTGGCTATGCTGGCTGCTTTCGTCTTGACCCTGCCACTTGAGAATTACTTGAAGTTTTTGCCCGTGGATGGCAATGTGATGGCTTATGGCTTGGTCGTTTTCGTCTTGCTAGGAGCGACTGTTTTAGGTTCCTCTTATAGCTTTGAGGATGCGGCTTATCCGATTGCTTCTAGTTTTTATGTTGGTTTAGGCTTTAATGCTTTGATCGATGCCCGTTTGGTAAATGTGGACAAGGTTTTGCTGGCTCTCTTTATCGTCTGGGCGACAGACAGTGGGGCCTATCTGGTTGGTACCCGCTACGGACGGAGAAAATTATTGCCAAAGGTATCGCCAAATAAAACTATTGAAGGCAGTATTGGAGGAATTCTATCAGCGGTGCTGGTTTCGGCGATTTTTATGTTTATTCGTCCGCAAGTTGCCACTCCGTATAGCTTTGTGACCATGTTGCTCTTGACCGTTATCTTTAGTATTGCTGGCCAATTCGGTGACTTGGTAGAGAGCGCCATTAAGCGTCACTTTGGTGTCAAAGACTCAGGGAAATTTATTCCTGGGCACGGCGGTGTTTTGGATCGCTTTGATAGCTTGCTTTTTGTCTTTCCACTGATGCACCTCTTTGGCCTGTTCTAAGGAGTTTGGTGGCCAAGCAGCCGAAAGCCTTCTTGGCTTAATGAACAATCTTAAGAGAAAGATTACACTTATGCAGATTATTACATTTATTATTATTTTTGGGATCATCGTGGTGGTTCATGAGTTTGGACATTTCTACTTTGCCAAAAAATCAGGTATTCTTGTTCGTGAGTTTGCCATTGGGATGGGCCCGAAAATCTTTGCTCATATTGGCAAGGACGGAACAGCCTACACGATTCGGATTCTGCCGCTAGGTGGATATGTCCGTATGGCTGGCTGGGGCGAGGATTCGACAGAAATCAAAACAGGTACGCCAGCCAGTCTAACTCTGAACGAAGAGGGAAAAGTCGTCCGCATCAATCTGTCCGGCAAGAAAATTGATCAGACAGCTCTGCCCATGAATGTGACCGGCTTTGATTTTGAAGAAAAGCTGGAGATTACAGGGCTGATCTTAGATGAAAGCAAGACTTATTCTGTCGATCACGATGCGACCATTGTTGAGGAAGATGGGACAGAAGTACGGATTGCTCCTCTGGATGTGCAGTATCAAAACGCTAGTATCTGGGGACGTCTCATTACCAACTTTGCTGGTCCGATGAACAACTTTATCTTAAGTATTGTCGTGTACTCTCTCCTTGCCTTTATGCAGGGAGGTGCAGTGGACTACTATAGCAACCATGTTCAGGTCGTTCCCCAAGGAGTGGTGGCTAAGGCTGGTTTGAAAGACAATGACCAGATCGTTCAAATCAATGAATACAAGGTCTCCAACTGGGATGAGTTGACAGATTCTGTCCAGAAGGCGACCCGTAACCAAGAAAAAAATCCAGAAGTAACGATTACCTATGAACGAGACGGGAAAACTCAAAAAGTGACGGTTCAACCAGAAGAAGATGGGGGACGGTATTATATCGGTGTGACCAATGCTGTCAAGACAGGCTTCCTAGATAAGCTTTTCTCAGGTGTGACAGATACTTGGTACACAGCAACTCGTATTTTGACGGCCTTGAAGGATATCATCTTCCACTTTAGTTTGAACAAGTTGGGTGGTCCGGTAGCGATCTATAAAGCTAGTTCGCAAGCTGCGGAGCTAGGACTTCCAGCGATCCTATCCTTGATGGCCATGCTGTCTATTAATATCGGAATCTTTAACTTGATTCCTATTCCGGCTTTGGATGGTGGGAAAATCTTGATCAATCTGATCGAGCTTGTTCGTAGAAAACCTCTTAAACAGGAGGTAGAAACCTACTTGACCCTTGCTGGAGTGGCGGTCATGGTTATCCTGATGATTGCTGTGACTTGGAATGATATTATGAAATTGTTCTTCTAACATTTTAAAAGATTGAAAAATATTCTATGAAGGAGTTTTGTTTTTATGAAACAAAGTAAAATGCTAATCCCAACGCTGCGCGAAATGCCAAGCGATGCTCAGGTTATCAGCCATGCCCTTATGTTGCGGGCTGGCTATGTTCGCCAAGTTTCTGCGGGAGTTTACTCTTATCTGCCACTGGCTAATCGTGTCATTGAAAAAGCGAAAAAAATCATGCGGGAAGAGTTTGATAAGATTGGTGCGGTTGAAATGCTGGCGCCAGCCCTGCTTAGTGCAGATCTCTGGCGCGAGTCAGGTCGTTACGAGACCTACGGTGAAGACCTCTACAAGCTGAAAAATCGCGAAAAATCAGACTTTATCTTAGGTCCTACACACGAAGAGACCTTCACTTCCATTGTCCGTGACTCTGTTAAATCTTACAAGCAATTGCCACTCAATCTCTATCAAATCCAACCTAAGTACCGCGATGAAAAGCGTCCGCGTAATGGCCTTCTTCGTACCCGTGAGTTTATCATGAAAGACGGTTATAGTTTCCATGCTAACTATGATAGTTTGGATGTAACTTATGATGAGTACAAATCTGCTTATGAGAAAATCTTCACTCGCAGTGAGCTAGATTTCAAAGCTATTATCGGTGACGGTGGTGCCATGGGTGGTAAGGACAGTCAGGAATTTATGGCAATCACACCTGCTCGTACAGATCTTGACCGTTGGGTCGTTTTGGACAAGTCAGTTGCCTCGTTTGATGAAATTCCTGCAGAAGTGCAAGAAGAAATCAAGGCAGAATTGCTTAAATGGATGGTTTCTGGTGAAGATACCATTGCCTACTCAAGCGAGTCTAGCTATGCGGCCAACCTAGAAATGGCAACCAATGCTTACAAACCAAACAAAAAAGTAGTGACTGAAGCAGAGTTGGTGCGTGTGGAAACTCCTGACTGCAAGACCATTGATGAGGTAGCAGCTTTCCTACAAATTGATACAGAAGAAACAATCAAGACCTTGGTTTACATGGCTGATGAAAAGCCTGTCGTGGCCCTTCTTGTCGGCAATGATCAGCTCAACGAAGTCAAGCTTAAAAACCACTTGGGTGCAGATTTCTTTGAAGTCGCTAGTGAAGAGGATGTTCGTCAGCTCTTGGGCGCAGGCTTTGGCTCACTAGGGCCAGTCAATCTGCCAGAAGATGTGACCATTATCGCAGACCGTAGAGTCCAAGACCTTTCTAACGCTGTGGTAGGAGCCAATGAAGATGGCTACCACCTGACTGGTGTTAATCCAGGCCGTGACTTTAGCCCTGAATATGTGGATATCCGTGAAGTTCGTGAAGGTGAAGTGTCTCCGGACGGTCAAGGTATCCTCAAGTTTGCTCGTGGGATTGAGATTGGACATATCTTTAAATTGGGAACACGTTACTCTGACAGCATGAATGCCAATGTCTTGGATGAAAATGGACGAGCAGTACCGATGATTATGGGCTGCTACGGTATCGGTGTCAGCCGTCTCCTGTCCGCTGTTATGGAGCAGCATGCCCGCCTCTTTGTCAATAAAACTCCTAAGGGTGAATTCCGCTATGCTTGGGGAATCAACTTCCCGAAAGAGCTGGCACCATTTGACGTGCACCTGATTCCGGTCAATGTCAAGGACGAGGAAGCCCTGGCTCTGACGGATCAAATCGAGTCTAACTTGCTAAACGCTGGTTATGAAGTCTTGGTGGATGATCGCAATGAGCGCGCAGGTGTTAAGTTCAGCGACAGCGATTTGATTGGTCTCCCAATCCGTGTGACAGTTGGTAAGAAAGCCGCAGAAGGCATCGTCGAAGTCAAGATTAAGGCTACGGGCGATACCATTGAAGTCCATGCTGATAATCTGCTAGAAACTCTGTCTATTTTGACAAAATAAAACAAGAGTTTAGGACAAAAGTCCTAGCCTCTCAATTGTCTTTGGATTGTCGAGCAAGACGCAGTGGTTGAGTGGGCTCTACTACGCTGATTTCATCAGCTTTTACAGCCCTACTCAACTGTGCGGAGGTGGGACGACGAAATCGAATTCTAACGAATTTCAGATTTCTGTCCCACTCTCTTTCTTTTGCTTATTGGTCTTGAAAATGCTATAGTAGGGAAAATGAATTGGAGGATCGAAACATGGGATTATTCAGCGGTTTATTGGGCAATGCTTCTCAGAAAGATATTGAAAAAACAGAAAGAGAATTGGAGAATATTCTGACGCCAGCAGAAAATGTAGAGCTGGCATTCAGCCTCATTCGCGACTTGATTGTCTTTACAGATAAGCGGTTGATTTTGGTGGACAAGCAGGGAATGACAGGTAAGAAAACGGCTTATAAGTCTTATCCTTATCGCTCCATTTCTCGCTTTTCAGTGGAAACGGCTGGCCACTTTGACCTGGACGCTGAACTGAAAATCTGGGTTTCCAGCGCTGAGGAACCAGCCGAAACCCTAACTTTTCGAAGTGATAAAAGTGTCATTGCCATCCAAAAAGCACTGGCAGAAGCAGTATTGAGATAAAAAGCGGTTTTAACCGCTTTTTTTGCAAACAAAAACTAACCATAGCTTATTAGCTTGGTTAGTTCATAAATAAAGTTTGATGATCTGGAATACTTCCTATCTAGTTGTCTTCACTAGGGAAAGTTTCACCAAAATGCAGCTCAGAGTATGGAGTTTCAAAATGACCCCCATCATAAGTTACCTTGACTGAAGTTATTCCAAAGTCAACGATTATTGGTTTTGCAGCTGTTATAAAGACATAGCGATTAGCGTTTTGTTTTATATCATAGATTTTTACTGCTCCGTAAATGGAATCGGAAGAATAGATATCTCCATTTTTAGTCGATTTGCTTATCTCAATGGTCTTCTTAGCAGGAGAGTAGGATAAATTATAGGCTTCTTTTTTTCCGATGCCTTGAGTAATAAAAGTTTCGTTGTCATCACTTTTAGCTTGAAAGTGAATAAAATTTTTATCAAAACTTTTCTGAGCGTTGTTCATAACGAGAAATAAATTTACTCCCCATGAAGCTAAGCCCAAAATAAGAAGAGAAGCGATACCAATAAAAACAGTTTTTTTAGTTAAGCGCATAAAAACTCCTTGAAAATCATGCTATTGGAGAAGTGAATGCCAATAGCTTGCTCTAAAAAAATATTTTCTAAGTTTTTTCTTGCTGGCGAACTAAGGACTTGGCTAGCAAGACAGGATAGTTTCTAAAGTTAAAGAAATCAGTCAGAAAAGATTTCATTCTTCTGTGAATCCTTGAGATAGCAGAAAAGCAAAGAAATCTTCGGGCTTTTCCTTAAGCTTTTTGAATAGGTTATCTTTAGTTGTTTCCCCTAAAGCAGCCATGACTTGTTTTTCTTTTGCTTTGCTGAGATCAAAGTGGGCAACTTGTGCAACGGTTTTCTTGTCCTCTGAAACTTTGATTTCAAGTGTGACTCCATCTAACTTGCTGAATTTATCATAAAAGTCACCAGCTTTTAATTCTTCTTGATAAATGTTGCTGATTTCTTCAGGACTCTTACCTTGCTCGTCCTCTTGAGTCGGTTTCGTAGCCATAAAATCGAAGGCTCGAATCTTATCTTTTTGATAATAAGTAACAATTTTATTATTGTATCCGTTAGGCATGTTGTAAGCAAAAGTCTTGGTTTTTACTTTCTCTTCTTTTTTTGGCTTGCTTTGGCTCTGACTTTGGTTGGGTTTATTGTCGTGCTTAGTTTGCTTAGGCATGCTGCAGGCAGTCAAAGCCAGCAGACAGGCGCTAGCTAAGAGAATTTTTTTCATAATTCAGACTCCTTTTGATAAATGTTTTTTCTATTATATCATAACTTAGTTTTAAGACAA
>ERZ772935.269-NODE-269-length-21298-cov-4.198654_pt1 | contig 21298 bp, 14 predicted proteins | sample MGYA00511683_ERZ772935 | MGnify/ENA primary metagenome ERZ772935 (study PRJEB29015, sample SAMEA2738086) | human oral metagenome | biome: human oral; feature: human-associated habitat; material: saliva | place: China | collected 2228 ...
TATTGCGATGAGCTGAGTGAGACTGCCCGAGTGACCGGTGCGGTGAACACGGTGTATCCGCGCGGTGAGAAGGTTCTGGGCGATAACACGGACGTGATCGGCATTGTGAACGCGCTGCGCCACGCCGGTTTGGAGCCGCACCCACTCAAGGATTCCGCCGCGATTGTGGGCGGGGGAGCGACCGCGATTTCTGCCCTGACCGCCCTGCATAAGCTGGGTTACCGCCGCGTGAGCGTGTACGCCCGTTCGCTGCATAAGCTGGGTGACCTGCAGGCCGTGGCCGAGCGCCTGGGCGTTCAGCTGTCGACCGTGGCCCTGGCCGAGTTCCCCGCGGAGCAGAAGGCTCGCCGCCACAACCCGGTCATTTCGACCCTGCCGGCCCGTGCGGCGGACGACTGGGCCCCGCAGCTGGCCGACCCTGCGGACGCTTCCGAGACCGCCGACCGCCCGGTGCTGCTGGATGTGGCCTATAACCCGTGGCCCTCGGCTCTGGCGAGCGCTTGGGAGGCAAGCGGGGGAGCCGTGGTCTCCGGCCTGGAGATGCTACTCTACCAGGCCGTCGAGCAGGTTCTGCTCTTCACGAACCGCACCCTGCAGCCCGCCGAACTGCTGGGTCTAATCAATGCGATGTGCGCGGCGGTTGATCTTGCGCCTCGTGCTTCCGTTTCGTGAAAAAAGCGTGCTTTCATTCGCTCAGTAAACAGGCATTTTATACACTATTTATACACGTGAAGAATTATTATTCCTTCCTCCTGCGCTGCGGTGCGGGTGCGATGAAAAGAGGTTAACCTATGGCTCTGCGTTGGCTCACTGCCGGAGAATCCCACGGCGAGGCGCTCGTCGGCATTATTGAGGGCGTGCCCGCCGGTGTGGAACTCACCAGCGACATGGTGCGTGACGCCCTGGCTCGTCGCCGCCTCGGCTACGGCCGCGGTGCCCGCATGAAGTTCGAGGAGGACCGCGTGCGCATCCTGGGCGGTGTGCGTCACGGCCTGACTCAGGGCGGCCCGGTCGCGATTGAGATTGCGAACACCGAGTGGCCCAAGTGGACTGACGTGATGAGCTCCGATCCGGTGGATCCGAAGCTGATTGAGGGTCGTGCGCGTAATGCTGCGCTGACTCGTCCGCGCCCCGGTCACGCCGATTTTACCGGCATGCAGAAGTACAACTTCTCTGAGGCTCGCCCGGTGCTGGAGCGCGCCTCCGCTCGTGAGACTGCGACCCGCGTGGCTCTTGGCGTGGTTGCCGCTCAGATTTTGAAGGCTCTGGGTGTTGAGCTGGTTTCTCACACCGTGGCTGTGGGTGGCGTGCACGCTCCCGAGGGTGCCCCGGTGCCTTCGCCCCGTAACGTTGACCAGCTGGACGCTGACCCGCTGCGCTGCTTCGATAAGGCAACCTCCGACGCGATGGTTCAGCGCGTGGACGAGGCGCACAAGGACGGCGAGACTCTCGGTGGCGTGGTTGAGGTGCTCGCGTACGGTATGCCTCCCGGACTGGGTTCGTACGTGCACTGGGACCGCCGCCTGGACGCGCGCCTTGCCGCAGCGCTGATGGGTATTCAGGCTATTAAGGGCGTTGAGGTTGGCGACGGTTTCGCGACCGCTGACCGCCCGGGCACTGCCGCTCACGACGAGATTTCCATTGGCGAAAACGGCGTAACCCGCGATACCAACCGTGCAGGTGGTATTGAGGGCGGCATGAGCATTGGCGACCTGCTGCGTGTGCGCGCGGCAATGAAGCCCATTGCGACCGTGCCGAAGGCTCTGAAGACCATTGACACTTCCACCGGTGAAGAGGCTCGCGCCCACCACCAGCGTTCGGACGTGTGTGCTGTTCCCGCCGCCGGCGTGGTGGCGGAGGCTATGGTCGCCCTGGTGCTCGCTGAGGCGGCACTGGAGAAGTTTGGTGGCGACTCGATTGGTGAGACTCGCCGCAACATGGATTCCTACCTGGACGCTATCCCGGCGTCTCTGGCGTGGGAGTCTAACGTGGCTGGTTGGGACGCGTAGTGCCCCTTCCGGCGGAGTCTGAGGGCCGCGGCGCGAAGGGTCGCGGTTCCGGGGAGGTTTCTGTGGAGCAGGGTGTTCGCCCGGTCGCTTCGAGCCCCCTTGCGCGTATTGCTGCGGCAACGCAGCGTGCGCGAGGGGGCGCTTCGCCGCGCCCGGAATCCGGCGCATCGGAGTCTGGTGTATCCGATTCTGGTGTATCTGCCGCGGCTGCGCAGAGCGCTGAGGCTGCGGGCACTGAGACTGTTGAGGTTGCGGGTGCTGAGGCTCGTGAAGCTGTTGCGCGTGAGGATGCCGCGCCGGTTTCTTCTGCCCGCCCGGCCTCTCGCGTGCCCACCCCGGCTGACCTGATGCGTTCTGGCACCCGCCCCCTGCCCGCCGCTGCGGCGAGCACGCAGGGTGTACGCCTGTACGCCTCCTCGGTGTCTGAGGACGCCGACCCGGCGCTCGGCCTGGACGAGGACCTGCGCCTGAAGCTGCTCAGCGCCCTGCAGGGCATGGGCACCGCCGAAGAGGAACCCCGCGAGGAGACCGCGAAGGCGGATGCACCCAAGCCCGTAGCTCCAAAACCGGCCGCGCCGTCAGTAGTCGCTGCGCCCAAGCCGGCACCTCCGAAGCAGGCTCAGCCTGCAGAGGCGGCGGGGGAGAGCGCTACCGCTTCTGCGCCCGTAGCCCCCGTAGTTGCAGCCCCCGCAACTCCCGTAGCTGTGCCCGCGGTTGAACCCGCCAAGCCGGTGCGTCCGACTCCGGCGCTGTTCGGTAAGGTTCAGGTTGCCGCACCCGCCGTACCCGCCGCGGAAGAAGAGAACCAGGTAGGGGAGAAGCCCCTCGAAGCTTGCGCGCCGGAAGAAACGCCCGCATCGGAAGAACCCGTTGCGCTGGAGAAAATCCCCGCGGAAATTCCCGTAGAAATTCCCACAGAGGCGCTCGCAGAAGACGAGTCCGCCGGCGCTCGCATCCACCCGCAGCAGGTGCGTGAAATGCACGAGAACTTCGCGGAACGCTCCCGCCCCATCGTGCTCATCGGCCCCATGGCGGCAGGTAAAACCTACATTGGTACGCATCTGGCGCGTTTTTACGGCTACGAGTTCCTCGACGCCGACCAGCTCATCGTGGAACGCTACGGCGAAGTCTCCGAAATCTTCGAGATCTTTGGTGAGGCGCACTTCCGCGAGCTCGAACGCAAGACTATCGAGGAAGTACTGACCTCCCCGGCCTACCGCAACACGGTGTTCTCCCTGGGCGGTGGCGCACCCATGACCGATTCGGTGGCGGAGCTGCTCAAGGACGAATGCGTGGTGTACATCCTCGTTGATGCTGACACCGTCACCCCGCGCATTACCGGCAACAAGACCCGCCCGCTGCTGCAGCCGAACCCGGTCGAGCGGTGGACCGAAATTTTTGAGCGCCGCCGCAGCCGATACGAAGAGCTGGCGCACTTCACCCTGGACGCACGAGGCGGCCGCCCCATCACCGAGATGACCGCCGAAATCCAGGCGTACGTGACCGCAACCCGTGCCTCCCGCGCGCAGCGCCCCCAAGCATAACCCCTCACCTGTGAAAGGACACATGATGAGCACTCAGCCCACCCCCACTTTCGGTGCCTCCGGCGCGGAAGATATTACCCGCATCCCGGTGACCGGCAGCTCCCCGCGTGAGAACTATGAGGTTCTCATCGGCCACAACCTGCTCGGTAAAATCCCCGAAATTCTGGGCAACCGCACCAAGAAGGTGCTCGTGATTCACCCGCGTGCCCTGCGTTCCACCGGTGAGCTGGTCATGGAAGACCTGCGTGCCATGGGCTACGAATCGTTCAGCGCCGAAATCCCGGACGCTGAGGAAGCGAAGCACTACCAGGTGGCGGCGTTCTGCTGGCAGGTGCTCGGCCAGAACGACTTCACCCGCACCGACGCGATCATCTCCGTGGGTGGCGGCGCTATTACCGACGTTGCCGGCTTCGTCGCGGCAACCTGGCTGCGCGGCGTGCGCGTCATCCACATTCCGACCACCCTGCTCGGCATGGTGGACGCTGCCGTGGGCGGTAAGACCGGCATCAACACCGCCGAGGGTAAGAACCTGGTCGGCGCGTTCTGGCCGCCCGCCGCGGTGCTCTGCGAAATCGGCACCCTGCGCACCCTGCCCGAGCATGAGCTGCTGACCGGCATGGGTGAGGTCGTCAAGTGCGGCTTCATCGCAGACCCCGAAATTCTCGACCTGATCGAGGCGAACCCGAACGCCGTACGCGACTCGCAGTCCGCCGTGATGCGTGAACTCATCGAGCGTAGCGTGCGCGTGAAGGCTGAGGTCGTCTCCGAGGACCTGCGCGAATCCGGCCGCCGCGAAATCCTGAACTACGGCCACACCCTCGCCCACGCCATCGAGCGCAACGAACGCTACCAGTGGCGTCACGGCGCGGCAGTGTCCGTCGGCATGGTCTACGCCGCCGAACTGGCGCTGGCAACCGGCCACGCCGACGAAGAGCTCGTGGCACGCACCCGCCGCATCCTCGAATCCCTGGGCCTGCCCACCTCCTACAAGGCAGACGCATGGCCCCAGCTGCTCGAAGCAATGCGCCGCGACAAGAAGGCACGCGGCAACCTGCTGCGCTTCATCATTCTTGACGGTCTGGCTCGCCCGCGCGTCTACGAGGTGCCGGACGACTCGATTCTGTACATGACCTACCAGGAAATTACCGAGTAGGTGATGAGTCCCGTACATTCACTGGACGCACCCGGCACGTATCTGCCAGCACATGACAGTCAGTACGCGCCAGCCAGCGGGGTGCCGCAGAATCTGTGGCGCCCCTGCTAGGCAAATTCGTACGCATCCTGTAGAATGTACGGGACATATTTTTGCTCATTGAAAACTTAGCGCCGCGCCGGGTACCACTACGGCGTGAGCGTCGATGACACGAAGGAGAGCCCCATGGCATCCACTACCGATATTAAGAACGGCGCCGTCCTGAAGATTGACGGCAACCTCTGGTCCGTCGTTGAGTTCCAGCACGTTAAGCCCGGTAAGGGCGGCGCATTCGTCCGCACCAAGCTGCGCAACGTTACCTCCGGCAAGGTCGTCGACCGTACCTTCAACGCTGGCGCTAAGATCGAAACCGCAACCGTTGACCGCTCCGACTACCAGTACCTGTACCAGGACGGCGACGACTACGTCTTCATGGACATGAAGACCTACGACCAGATCAACGTTCCCGCAACCGTTGTCGGCGACGCAGCAAACTACATGCTCGAGTCCCAGACCGCAACCATCGCAATGCACGAGGGTAGCCCCCTGTACATCGAGCTGCCCGCATCCGTGGTCCTCGAAATCACCTACACCGAGCCCGGCCTGCAGGGTGACCGCTCCACCGGCGGCACCAAGCCCGCAACCGTTGAGACCGGCTACGAGATCCAGGTTCCCCTGTTCCTGGAGACCGGCACCAAGGTCAAGGTTGACACCCGCACCGGTGAGTACCTCGGTCGCGTGAACGACTAATGAATTCGCGTACGAAAGCCCGATTGCGCGCCCTCGAAGTGCTCTTCGAGGCGGATCAGCGCAACGAAGATTATATTGAGGTACTCCGCCGCCGCCGACTGTACACGGTAGCGCAGATCTCTGCTTACTCTGAGGAAATCATTCGTGGCGTCCGCGACCACGACGAAGAGATCCGCGAGTTTGTGGAGACTTACGCCCGTGACTGGTCCTTCGAGCGTATGCCCGCCGTGGACCGTGCCGTGCTGCGTATTGGCACTTGGGAGCTTCTGTACAATGACGAAGTTCCGGATGCTGTCGCAATTTCTGAGGCTGTCGGTCTGGCGCGTGTGCTGTCCACGAATGAATCTCCGAAGTTCGTGAACGGTCTGCTGGATAAGCTCCGTCAGGTGAAGCCGACCCTGCTCGCGTAAGACATCCCGCCACGGCATGCCCGCCAGCCTATAGCTGGTTGGTTTGCCGCTGTTGAGGATGCACCCGCAGGGGAGCGTACGTGAAACCCCCGCCGTACTGTAGTTCGCTACAGGACGGCGGGGGTTTTCTGTGTCTAGGCTTCTTCGGCTGGTGCGGTTCTGCGTTGGGTTCCGTATTTGGCGCGGATGCGCTCGCTGGGTTCGGCGGTATTCGAGGCTTCACCGGACAACGCGGGCGGGGGAGTGCCCCCTCTGCGGCGCTGGGCGCCTTGAGGACGGAGCCCCCGCCTCGCGTGCCCGGTATGCGCCTCTGGGCATACCTCAGATACGCCCTTGTCTGCACCTATATGAACGGAACATTGCCAAAATGGACAAATAGTGAGCCGGGGTGTGTGCTCTACGGATTTATGTTAGGGTAATGGCATCAACCGATAACATTCCGCTGAATTCCACACGTTGTTGCGTGGATAATTCTGCGGTTTACACAACCACACACCAGAAAAGAACTAACAATGATGTTTAACCGTAGTTCTATTGCCGCGCTTTCTGCGGCACTGATGCTCACCCTGTCTGCTTGTTCCGGTGGCGCGCAGGTCAGCGCAGAATCGAGCGCTTCCACTTCCGCGAGCGCTGAGTCGGCAAGCGCTGAGGCTTCCGTAACTCCCGCCCCTTCACCCACCCCGACCGGTTATGAACCCGTGCTGATTCGTGCGAACGTTGATCTGGATAACCCGTCGAAGGAAGCAGCAGATGCGACCCTCAAGGCTGCATACGATGCGTTGGAACAGTACCGACGTGTTTGGAATGCATGGATGCATGGGAACCTGGAGCACACGAGCGATGAAGAGCTGCTCCGATACGTGCATAAAAACTTCCTGGAAGACACAAAGGAAGAGGTGGAGAATATTCAAAAGTTCACAGAAGAAAACCACGGTCCTATCAAGGGCGAAATTGCCTTCAATAACATCGATCCAGTCACCTATGGAACCATGAACGACGATGGTTCTGTCTCATACAACACCGGCGCAACCATCACGTTCTGTGAAGACTGGAGCAACGTTCGCTCTGCTGAGGGTAAGAAATTTAAGGACCCGCAGCTAACGCGACGGGTCTTTGTTGTTCGCCGTTCTGAAGATAATGCGTTTGTTGTTATCAAGTCTGAGACCCTTCATAAAGGTTGCGACAACCAAGCAGACGCTACGAACGAGGCGACCGCATCCGCTCAAGGTGAGTAGCTGATGTGCCCTATACAGTGTGCTGCGGCTACTTTTGGGCAAGATGCTCACTAGCGGAATGAAGTATAGAAAACCCGGCTACCCTGTTTTGCTACAGGTTAGCCGGGTTTTCTCTGTATCCGAGGAGTGCCAGAATGGGGAGAGCCCTCACCGTGTACTACGCACGATGGGGCTCTCCCTTTATCTCAGCAGCTCTCTCGCAAGCTCAGGTTAGGCGTTGTCCTCCAGAACCTCGAAGCGGGGGAGCGTACCCACCAGCTTCTGAGTCTCCAAAGAAACAGTCACCAGGCGCTTAATCAGGTCCACGATGTACCGAGGGTCATTGACAGCACGGCAGTAATCGTTCGGATCGTTCGTAATGAGCGACTTCTTGTCAGTCTTCACCTGGTAACGGTCAATGACCCACTCCAGCGCAGACCTGCCGTTCACCTGGTACTCGTGGGCTTCCTCCGGGATACCCTTGAGAGTCAGGTGACCGTTGTACTTGATGCGAGTCTTATCCTTCTTAGGACCAAACTGCAGCTTCTGCACCCGGTAGAACTCGAAGCGCTCCTCGAGGTCCTCGGGAGCGGGGGAGGAAACCACTTCATCGAGGGGGTAGGGCTCCACACTCTCGTAGCCCAGGTGCAGTTCAGCCAGGGCGCGACCAACACGCGAGTACTCCCAGAAGCCCTTCACCAGGGGGATGCGCGGGAGCATCTTCTTCAGATCTGCCGCGTACTTCTCACGGTACTCGGGGTGGTGCAGTAGCGCGTAGATGTAGTAGAAGATGTCTTCCTTAGCGATGCCCTCGTCACCATAGGTGCTACGGTACGCCGCCAGGGTAGTGTCGGTAATGTTCTCCTTGCGGGTGTAGCCGTCCACGACCTCGCCGCCGCCCAGGTTGAGGTTGAGTCCTCCGTCATCCTCAACAACCGGCTCGTAGGTGTAGAGGCTGAAGGTCTGAGCATCTCCCACGAGGTGCAGGTCAGGTAGCGTGTCGGTAATGAGCACGCTGAAATCCTTAGTGCCAGCAATTGAAGCGATAATCGCGATATTCTCGTGCGCCGGGGTCGGGAAGAGCTTCTGCAATTGGTACGTACGATTGTTGAACTGGTTCGTCAGGTCGAAGTACACCGATTGCTTGCAGAACGGACGGTACAGTGAAGCGCGCACCTTTGAGGGGTCAAAGGTACCCTTCTTACCTCGAACGATGTCGGTCTTATTGATAGCGTCCCAGCTAAACTGCGTCGAATCGAAGTCGATGAAGTCCTCAACCTTAATCTTCTTCGTGGGTCCGTCGGCCTGCTGGTAGCGGTCGACCTCGGAGTTGTAGAACTCAATCATGCGGCGCACATTGTCCTCGACCGCGCGTACCGAGAAGTTGTACACCCAAGCGTCACGGCTCGTCGCCAGGCCACGAGAGTAAAGCTGGAAAACGCCCGGGGTGTTCGGCTTACCCTTGGTCGCCTTATCGCCAATGGGCTGGTAGGTGTCGTACTTCTCGTCGCGCTGGTTAATCCAGTCGGCAGCCTCGTTGGGAACAATAACCTCCCACTCGGTGTGCGCGATGGAACCTTCCTGAGAGATAATGTCGAGCTTCTCCTCGCGGCTCAGGTAATCGCCAATATCGCGGTAGTGCAGCACGGCCTCGCCCGTGTGCGAGGGGTCCTTCACCAGCACGCAAATGGTCACCGGGGTACGGGAACCCGAACCGAAAATCTTGCCGCCCTCGCGGCGAGACTGCTCGCCCGAGGTGCGCTGGTTGCCACGCAGGTTGTAGACGTACAGCTTCGAAAACTCGTCTACCAGGCACTTGCGCAGACCATCTGCCGCGTTGCCGTCGATGAAGGAGCCGTTGGAAACAAAGGCGATGACACCACTATCCTTCACACGGTCAGATGCCCAGCGAATCGCGCGAATATACGAGTCGTACATGCTGTTCTTGAGCGTGGCCGTAGAACGCGCAACGTAGGTATTCTCGATGCGCTCATCCAGCTTGGGGTACTTCTCGTTCTGGTTATTATCGTTGGCGCTGTTCTGGCCCGCTGAGTACGGCGGGTTCATCACAATCACCCGAATATCCTGCTCAAGCTCACGCTCCGCGCGCTCGCTATTGGCGCGGAACGCCGGCAGGTTCAGGTGGTGCGAAGATTCGGAGAGCTGGAAAGTGTCGGTCAGCACCATGCCGTTGAACGGCACGTACTCCGAGCCCAGACCGTGCTCCTTCGCTACCTCACCGTACACCGTCTCGATGTTAATCGCCGCAATGTAGTACGAGAGCAGCACAATCTCATTCGCGAACAACTCGCGGGTGTACTTACGCTCCAGGTCCTCCGGGCGAATCAGACCCAGCTGTAGCAGGCGGGTGATGAACGTACCCGTGCCCACGAAGGGCTCAATAATGCTCACACCCTCATCAGACAGTGACTTGCCGAAGGACTCCCGCAAAGCCACATCCGCCGAGCAGAGGATATAGTCCACCACCGGAACCGGGGTAAAGACAATACCCAGACGCTCCGCAGTGCGCGGGAAAGCGTTCTGGAAGAACTTATCGTAAAGGTCCTTAATCACGTGCTGCTTCGCCGCCGCGTTATCAAGGTCCTTCACACGGCGCTGAACCGACTCGTAGAACGCCGACAATGACTCGCGCTCCTTTTCAAAGGCAGCGTTCGCGTTCAAATGGTCCACCACGTTCTGCATGGCAAGCGAAATCGGGTTCAGTTCGGTAAAGCGGTGCCCGGCAAACATTGCGTCAAAGACAGGCTTCGTAATTAGGTGCTGAGCCAGCATTTCGATGGCCTGGTCTTCATCAATCGCGGGGTTCAGAGTCTGCTGCAGACCCTCCACAAACTGAGCGAAGATAGTGCGGAGCTCGCTTTCGGGGCTCGCTTCATCCAGCAGGTGACGAATCATCGTGATATGGCGACCAGCAATAGTCGCAATATCCTTTGACCAGTCATCCCAGTACTCGCGGGTGCCCACCTTATCCACGATCTTGGCGTACACGCCGTCCTTCCACGCCTGCGCGGGGAAAGTCAGAGTCGTCTGCTCAGCCGGAGTAATGGAATCCTCCGGTGCCTCAGTATCGTTCGCGCCGATGCTGTCCTTCTCCTTCTTCGGAGCCAGATCAACGGTCTGCACAATAATCGACTCGGGGTCGGAAGCGTTCAGCTCAATCTGGTGAATCGTCGCATCCATGCGCTCATCGTGCGCGCGGAGAGCCTGCAGCACCTGCCACACCACCTTGTAACGCTGGTTATCACTCAGCGCCTGAGCAGCGGACATGCCGTCAGGAATAGCAATCGGCAGAATAATGTAGCCGTACTTCTTACCCTCGGCACGGCGCATCACGCGACCCACAGCCTGAATGACATCCACCATCGAGTTGCGGGGATTCAGGAAGAGCACCGCGTCAAGATTCGGAACGTCCACGCCCTCGGTCAGGCAGCGAGCGTTCGTCAGGATACGACAAATCGGGCCCTCCTCATTCGGCTCCTGCTTGAGCCAGTTCAGGAGCTCGGCACGGCTCTGCGCGTTAAAACCGCCGTCAATGTGGCGAACCTGCACGCCCAGGTCATCGGTCGGGTCGTCATTCTCACGGTTACGCAGGTTAATGCGCACGAGGTCCTCAAACTCGCGCTCAATCTTCTGGGAATCCTTAATCGAACGGCTGAACGCCACAGCACGCTTCATGGGTGCAAGGTCATCGCCGAAGGACGCCTCCAGCTCACCGCTACGGCGCTTAGCGAGACCGTTCCAACAACCCACCAGCTTCGCCACATCATCAATGGCAAGTTCGTTGGACTCATCAGCCAAAAGGTTCTGGAAAGAGGTCGCAACCTGCGACTCGGAAACACCCAGCACCAGCACCTTGTAATCGGTCAGCAGGCCCTTCTCCACGGCCTCACCAAAGCCAATACGGTAGAACACCTGACCGAAGGTATCCACGTCATCCATAGAACAGAGCACGGCGGCCTTCTCGCTCGCCTGGAACTTCGTATCCTCATTAAAAATCTTGGGGGTAGCCGTCATATAGACACGCTTGCGGCCCGCCACCCAGTTATCGTCGTGAATCTTCACGAAGTTTGACTCCGACTCATCCGCCAGAGTCACACCGGTCGTGCGATGCGCCTCATCGCAAATAATCAGGTCAAACTCGCCGACACCCGCAGCCTGAGCCGCAGACACAGCATCAATGGAATGGTAGGTAGAGAAGACCACCTCGAGGCCCTCATCCAGCGGGTTAGCATTCATTGCCTTTGCCAACTCGGCACCGTCCGTCGTAGCGGGCAGCTGCAGGTCCTCAACACGCAGGTCAGCCAGGTCTGCATACGCGCCACCGCGCTTCTTCTCGCGGCCTACCTTCGAGTCGGAGCACACCGCATAAGCATGGAACGGACCCTCAATCTCATTCGAGAACTCCGAAATAGACTGCGACATAAGCGCTAGGGAAGGCACCATAAAGAGCACGCGGGCGTGACCACCATTCTGCTCGGCAAACTTCTCCGCCAAGCGAATAGCGGTAAAAGTCTTACCGGTACCGCAAGCCATAATCAGCTGACCACGGTCGTTCTTTTTCAAACGCTTCAGAGTCTCTGTAATGGCGACGTCCTGGTGCGGACGAAGCTCCTTATGCGGCTTATGACCAACCTGCTGCTCGCCCGACTCATCCAGGGAGTAGGTCGACCAGTCGATATTGGAATCACGGAAATTCTGCAGACCCATACGCTGCACAGGGAAGCGCTGCTCCTCCAGCATCTTCTCCGCATTCTTCGACCACTTATCGGTCGTGGACACAATAATGCGGTGCGTAAACGGCTCACGACCGGAAGCCGCAATAAAGGAATCGATATTTTCCTTAGCAATCGTGCTCTGCTCATCGTAGAACTTGCACTGAATAGCGGTTACGCCGCCGTCAACATTTTCAGCCACCAGGTCGATACCAATATCGCCGAAGCCCTCGCGGCCATCCCAGTCCTTCCACAGATGCACATCCTTGTACAGACGGCTCTGGATGCTGTCCTGGGTCAGGAACATCTTAGTCAGGTGCTCCAAACGGTCGCCCTGTTCGCGAGTATTACGAGCAGTATCTCGAAGCTGATGAATCAAGCTGTCAAAGTCCCTCGACGTCTTCGTCGAAGCGTCGGCAGGGGTGCCGGAGGCGGTCATGAACTCTCCTAAATGGTGTGAGTTGATAGAGATGTACCCATTCATCTTATATTGCGGCGGGTCAGATAGCCTCTCCAATGGTTATTAGGAGGTCTCCCCGGTCCAATGTGTGGTGAACTTACCGAGGATACGCGCCGGTCAGGAAGTCTTTCTATGCGTTGCATACAAGTGAGCGGTCTCTCGCCGAACCTGAACGTAGCCTGTGAACTGTGGTACCCTACTAGAAGCACAAAACCTTTAAATCCGTCCCGTGAGGCGGGGAAGGAGACGGCTATGCCTGGGTCAACTGTACCCACATCCGGCGCGAATCAGGGGCGAAACGTAACCGCAGCCCCCCATTCGGCAACCCCTCAAAACGCCTCCGAGGACGCGACCACCGTCGGCCGCACCATCCTCAGCGAGGACGAAATCCGCCGCGCCCTCACCCGCATCGCCTACGAAATCATCGAAACCAACAAAGGCGTAGAAAACCTCGTACTCATCGGCATCCGCTCCCGCGGCGTACCCCTCGCCGTACGACTCGCCGCACGCATCCAAGCCATCGAGCCGAACTTCAACGCAGAAACCCGACTCGGCGCCCTGGACATCACCGCCTACCGCGACGACCAGCCCGTCTCGCCCAACGGCACCACCTCCCCAGATACCGCAGGGGAGAGCATCATGCCCAGCATCGGCATTGAAGGTAAAACCGTAGTCCTCGTTGACGACGTCCTCTACTCCGGCCGCACCGTACGCGCCGCCCTCGACGCACTCAACGCCCACGGACGACCCGCCCTCGTACGCCTGGCGGTCCTCGTAGACCGCGGACACCGCCAGCTACCCATCCGCGCCGACCACGTGGGCAAAAACCTGCCCACCAGCGCCAGCGAAACCGTGCGCGTCGTACTAACCGAAACCGACAACGCAACAGACCGAGTTGACATTATCCAGCTGGGAGGGCTCTCATGAAGCATCTGCTCGACACCCGCGAACTAACCCGCGAAGAAGCCATCGAAATCCTCGACGTCGCCGACTACATGGCGCAGGTCAAAGCCGAAAACCGCACCCTCAACGTGCTGAACGGCAAGACCGTCGTCAACCTCTTCTTCGAGGACTCCACCCGAACCCGCCTCTCCTTCGAATCCGCCGAGAAGCGCCTGGGCGCGGCCGTCACCAACTTCTCCGCATCTGGTTCCTCCCTCTCTAAGGGTGAGTCGCTCAAGGATACCGCGCAGACCCTCAAGGCCATCGGCGCGGACGCCTTCGTGATTCGCCACTCCGCCTCGGGCGCACCGCAGCGCCTGGCGGAGGCCGGCTGGACCGACATCCCCGTGCTCAACGCGGGCGACGGCACCCACGCACACCCCACTCAGGCACTGCTCGACGCCGTGTCCCTGCGCCAGTACAAGGCAGAACGCGACGGCCTCGACAGCCCCCGCGGCACCGACCTGTCCGGCATGCGCGTGCTCATCGTCGGCGACATCCTGCACTCGCGCGTGGCACGCTCCAACCTCTGGCTGCTGACCACCCTCGGCGCGCAGGTCGTCTTCGTCGCACCGCCGACCCTGCTGCCGCTGAACACCGCCTCCTGGGTCGAAGAAGCCGGCCTGGAAATCTTCCACGACTTCGACGAAGCCATCGCCACCAACCCCGACGCCGTCATGCTGCTGCGCATCCAGAAGGAACGCATGAACGCCGCGTACTTCCCCTCCGCTGAGGAGTACACCGACCTGTGGGGCCTGACCGCCGAACGCTTCGCAACCCTGCAGGCGCAGCCGCAGCCGGTCGCAATCCTGCACCCGGGCCCCATGAACCGCGGCCTGGAAATCTGCACCGAAGCCGCCGACGCCACCAACTCCTGGGTCCTGCGCCAGGTCAGCAACGGCGTGGCGCTGCGCATGGCGGTGCTCTACCTGCTTCTGACCGACGGCTCCAGCGCCAAGCTCTACGCCGGCGACGAATCCTAAACGACCTTCCTAACGAGAGGAACCAACACCATGAGCAAGTACCTGATTAAGGGCGCAAGCCTCTACGGCGAAAAGGTCGCCGACATCCTCATCGAGGACGGCGTGATTAGCCGCATCGCAGAGAACATTGACGCCGCAGACGCACAGGTCGTCGAGGCGGCAGGCCAGGTGGCGCTGCCCGGCCTGGTCGACATCCACACCCACCTGCGTCAGCCCGGCTACGAGGCATCCGAAACCGTTGAGACCGGCACCCGCGCAGCAGCCCTGGGCGGCTACACCGCAGTGTTCGCCATGGCAAACTCCATGCCCGTGGCAGACACCGCCGCAGTGGTTGAGCAGGTTGACCGCCTCGGCAAGGAATCCGCATGGTGCCGCGTGCAGCCCATCGGCGCAGTGACCGTGGGCCTGAAGGGCGAGCGCCTCTCCGACATTGGCGGCATGGCGAACTCCACCGCGAACGTGCGCGTGTTCTCTGACGACGGCATGTGCGTGTATGACCCCGCCGTGATGCGCCGCGCCCTCGAATACGTCAAGACCTTTGACGGCGTTATTGCGCAGCACGCGCAGGAGCCGCGCCTGACCGAAGGCGCCCAGATGAACGAAGGTAAGGTGTCCGCTGACCTGGGTCTGACCGGTTGGCCCGCCGTCGCTGAAGAGGCAATCATTGCCCGCGACGTGCTGCTGGCTGAGCACCTGGATTCCAAGCTGCACATCTGCCACCTGTCCACCAAGGGCTCCATTGAGGTTGTGCGCTGGGCTAAGTCCCGCGGCGTGAAGGTGACCGCGGAGGCAACCCCGCACCACCTGCTGCTCACCGACGAGACCGCACGCACCTACGACCCGATTTTCAAGGTGAACCCGCCGCTGCGCACCGAAGAGGACGTCATGGCGCTGCGTCAGGCAGTTGCTGACGGCATCATCGACGTGATTGGTACCGACCACGCACCGCACCCGGCAGAGACCAAGGAATGCGAGTGGGCGTGCGCCGCGAACGGCATGACCGGCCTGGAGCAGGCACTGTCCATCATCCAGATGACCCTGGTGGACACCGGCATGATCACCTGGCGCGATGTGGCACGCATCCTCTCTGAGGAGCCCGCGAAGATTGGTCGCCTGGACCACGAGCAGGGTCGCCCGCTTGCCGAAGGCGAACCGGCAAACATTGTGCTGGTCGACCCGAAGGCAACCCGCGTAATCAAGCCTGAGGAGCAGGCAACCAAGGGTAAGAACAACCCCTACCGCGACATGGAGGTGCCCGGCTCGATCCGTGCAACCTTCTACGCTGGCCACCCGACCGTGCTGAATGGCGAGCTGGCAACCCCGCGCCGCTAACCCGCGAAGCGAACCGCGTAGTGACCGTGCTTGGCGGTGGTAGGTTCACGCCTGCCACCGCCTTGTGGGGAGCACCGCCTCCAACCCCACCAACCTAGACCCATCAGCCCAGACCCACCAGCCCAAATCCGAGGCCCCAACCGAAAGAGAGAACCTTCGTGGGAAAGTTCCTGACCGCCGTCATCTGCATCGCCCTGGTTGCCCTGTGCATCTACGGCATGTGGCACGGATGGCGCTCGCGCCTGGCACGCCAGGCGAACATGTTCGGCTCCCTCAAGGAAGTTCCCGAACGCTACGAGGGCATGACCGCTGACGCCGCTTTCGAGGGCGAATACGTCAGCACCACGATCTTCGGTAACTGGTTGGACCGCGTGGGTTTCGACTCGCTCGGTTTCAAGAGCAAGTCCACCCTGCTGATTTACCCGGACAGCATCATCTTCACCCGTGACGGCGCGAAGGACCTGTGGATTCCGGCGAAGAAGCTTGCCGTCATCACTACTGACCGCGGTATGGCGGGCAAGGTTGTGGAGAAGAACGGCCTGGTTGTGATTGGTTGGACGCTGGACGGTCACCGCGTGCAGACCGGCTTCCGCACCCGCTACGCCGAGGACAAGCAGGCGGTACTGCAGGAACTGCGCCGCATCGCCCCGAACGCGGTGGATGCGCCCGAGAAGTGGGCGGCAGAACCGGAAGCCTAAATCCCCGGATAAACCGCGAAACGTATAGATTTTGCCCCACGGCAGGCGAACACCCCGCCGAAGGCACCATAGACTACCCCGGAACCTGCACGGTAGAGGCCGTACAGGAAGCGGGGGAGAACACCAGAGAAAAGGAAGAAGAGCATGACTGACATGACACGATCCGGCGCCCTGCGTACGGACCGCGCGCTGCTCGTCCTGGAGGACGGCACCGTCTACCGCGGCTACGGCTACGGCGCAACCGGCGCGTCCCTGGGCGAGGCGGTTTTCTCGACCGGTATGACCGGCTACCAGGAAACCCTGACCGACCCCTCCTACGCGGGTCAGATTGTGGTTCAGACCGCTCCCCATATTGGCAACACCGGCGTGAACACCACCGACGCTGAGTCCCGCAAGATTTGGGTTGCAGGCTACGTGGTTCGCGACGCCGCACGTGTGGCATCCAACTGGCGTTCTGAGCGCACCCTTGACGAAGAGCTCATCGAGCAGGGCATCGTCGGTATTCAGGGCATTGACACTCGCGCCCTGACCCGCCGCCTGCGTTCGAGCGGTTCGATGCGTGCGGGCGTGTTCTCCGGTGAGCACGCAGAACGCCCCGAAGCTGAACTGCTGGAGGAGGTGCGCGCCTCCGAGCCGATGGCTGGCCGTAAGCTCGCTGACTCCGTTTCGGTTGACACCGCCTACACCGTTGAGCCGCACCAGTTCAACTGGTTCGCACCCCCGGTCGCAACCATTGTTGCCCTGGACCTGGGCATTAAGTCGATGACCCCGCAGCGTTTCGCTGAGCGTGGCGTGCGCGTGCACGTGCTGCCCGCAAACGCAACCCTCGAGGACATCTACTCCTACAACCCCGACGGCGTGTTCTTCTCCAACGGCCCCGGTGACCCGGCAACCGCTGACGAGCAGGTTGAACTGTTGCAGGGCGTGCTGCGTAAGGGCACCCCGTTCTTCGGCATCTGCTTCGGTAACCAGCTGCTCGGCCGCGCCCTGGGCTTCGGCACCTACAAGCTGCCTTTCGGCCACCGCGGCATCAACCAGCCGGTCATGGACAAGACCACCGGCAAGGTTGAAATCACCGCGCAGAACCACGGCTTCGCTGTGGACGCGCCGATTGGCGACTACGTGACCGCACCGAACGCCGAGTTCGGTCAGGTCATGGTCTCCCACGTGGGTCTGAACGACAACGTGGTTGAGGGCCTGACCTGTAAGGACATCCCCGCGTTCTCCGTGCAGTACCACCCCGAGGCTGCTGCGGGCCCGCACGATTCCGCCTACCTCTTTGACCGTTTCATCGACCTGATGGTCGCAACCAAGACTGCAAAGGAAGCATAAATGCCTCGTCGTACTGACCTTAATAGCGTCCTCGTCATCGGTTCCGGCCCTATCGTCATCGGTCAGGCAGCGGAATTTGACTACTCCGGCACTCAGGCGCTGCGCGTGCTGAAGGAGGAGGGCGTGCGCGTCATCCTCGTGAACTCGAACCCGGCAACCATCATGACCGACCCCGAGTTCGCGGACGCCACCTACATTGAACCCATCACCCCCGAGGTGATTGAGAAGATCATCGAGAAGGAAAAGCCGGACGCAATCCTGCCGACCCTGGGTGGTCAGACCGCACTGAACGCGGCAATCTCCCTGGATGAGCGCGGCGTGCTCGCCAAGTACAATGTTGAGCTCATCGGCGCGAACATTGAGGCGATTAACCTCGGTGAGGACCGTGAAGCATTCAAGGGCGTGGTGGAGCGCGCCGGCGGCGAGTCTGCACGCTCGGTGATTGTTCACTCCATGCCGGAGGCGCTGGAAGCCGCTAAGGAGCTGGGCTACCCGATGGTGGTCCGCCCCTCCTTCACCATGGGTGGTCTCGGCTCGGGTATGGCGTACAACGAGGAAGACCTCTACCGTATTGCCGGTGCCGGTATTCAGTACTCGCCGACCAGCGAGGTCCTGCTGGAGGAGTCCATCCTCGGCTGGAAGGAATACGAGCTGGAGATGATGCGTGACACCAACGACAACGTCGTGGTCGTCTGCTCCATCGAAAACTTCGACCCCGTGGGCGTGCACACCGGTGACTCCATCACCGTGGCACCCGCACTGACCCTGACCGACCGTGAGTTCCAGAAGCTGCGCGACATCGCGATCAACGTGATTCGTGAGGTTGGCGTGGACACCGGTGGTTGTAACATCCAGTTCGCGATTGACCCGAAGACCGGCCGCATCATCGTCATTGAGATGAACCCGCGCGTGTCTCGTTCTTCGGCGCTCGCGTCGAAGGCTACCGGCTTCCCGATTGCGAAGATTGCGACCAAGCTGTCCCTGGGTTACACCCTGGATGAGATTCCGAACGATATCACCCAGAAGACCCCGGCGTCCTTCGAGCCGACCCTCGACTACGTGGTCGTGAAGGTTCCCCGCTTCGCGTTTGAGAAGTTCCCGGCTGCTGACCCGACCCTGACCACCACCATGAAGAGCGTGGGCGAGGCTATGGCCCTGGGCCGTAACTTCACCGAGGCTCTGCAGAAGGCGATGCGTTCGCTGGAGCAGAAGGGCGCGTCCTTCTCGTTCAAGCCGCTGTCCCTGTCTGAGGCTGAGCTGGCTGAGCTGATTGAGAAGACTAAGGTTCCGACCACTCAGCGTATTTACCAGGTTCAGCAGGCTCTGCTGGCTGGCGCTACCGTGGAGCAGCTGCACGAGGCGACCAAGATTGACCCGTGGTTCCTGGATCAGCTGGTGCTGCTGAATGAGGTTGCCGGCGTGGTTCACGCTAAGCGCGACCACCTGGATCCGGAGACCTTGAAGCTGGCTAAGCGTCACGGTTTCTCGGACGCTCAGATTGCTGAGATTATCGGCTCTTCTGAGGATGTTGTGCGCGGTGTTCGCCACGCCCTGGGTATCCGCCCGGTCTTCAAGACTGTTGACACCTGTGCAGCCGAGTTTGAGGCGTTCACTCCGTACCACTACTCCTCCTACGACCTGGAGGATGAGGTTGCGCACCACGAGAAGCCCTCGATCATGATTCTGGGTTCGGGCCCGAACCGTATCGGTCAGGGTATCGAGTTCGACTACTCCTGTGTGCACGCTTCGCTGGTGCTGCGTTCGCTCGGTTACGAGACTGTCATGGTCAACTGCAACCCTGAGACTGTTTCGACTGACTACGATATTTCGACTCGCCTGTACTTTGAGCCGCTCACCCTTGAGGATGTGCTTGAGATTGTTGAGTCGGAGCGTCGTACTGGCGGTCTGATGGGCGTGTTTGTTCAGCTGGGCGGTCAGACTCCGCTGAAGCTGGCTCGTGCCCTGAAGGATGCGGGCGTGCCGATTCTGGGCACCACCCCGGAGGCTATTGACCTGGCTGAGGACCGTGGCGAGTTCTCCCGGGTGCTGGAGGAGGGCGGCCTGATTTCGCCCAAGAACGGTACCGCGTTCACTTTCGAGGGTGCTAAGCGCATCGCTGACGAGATTGGTTACCCGGTTCTGGTTCGTCCTTCGTACGTGCTGGGCGGCCGTGGCATGGAGATCGTCTACGATGAGGCGAACCTGGCACGCTACCTGGAGAACGCTACCGAGGTTTCGCCTTCGCAGCCTGCTCTGATTGATAAGTTCCTTGAGGACGCTATCGAGATTGACGTTGACGCCCTGTTCGACGGCGAGGAGCTGTACCTGGGCGGCGTCATGGAGCACATTGAGGAAGCCGGTATTCACTCGGGTGACTCCTCTTGTACTCTGCCTCCGATTACTCTCGGCCCGGACATCATCGCGAAGGTGAAGGACGCTACCGAGAAGATTGCTCGCGGCACCGGTGTGCGCGGCCTGATTAACATTCAGTTCGCGTACGTGTCTGAGAACCTGTACGTGATTGAGGCGAACCCGCGTGCGTCTCGTACTGTTCCGTTCGTGTCGAAGGCTACCGGCGTGCAGATGGCTAAGGCTGCTGTGCTGATTGGTCTGGGTAAGAGCATTGCTGAGCTGAAGGCTGAGGGCTACCTGCCGCAGAACATGGACGGCGCGTCCCTGCCTGAGGAGACCGCGATTGCTGTGAAGGCTGCGGTTCTGCCGTTCGCTCGTTTCCGCACCCCCGAGGGTGTTGTGGTGGATTCGCTGCTGAGCCCGGAGATGCGTTCGACCGGTGAGGTCATGGGTCTGGATAAGCACTATGACACCGCGTTCGCGAAGGCTCAGGCTGGTGCTGGTTCGCCGCTGCCGACCTCCGGTAAGGTGTTCATTTCGGTGGCTAACCACGATAAGCGTAACGTCATTATTTACGCGAAGATGCTGGAGTCGCTGGGCTTCGAGATCGTTTCGACCGGTGGTACTGCTGAGATTCTGCGCCGTAACGGCCTGAACTCGGTGCTGGTGGCTTCGAAGTTCGCTGAGGCGAATGGCGACCACTCGATTGTGGACATGGTCCGCAACGGTGACATTGACCTGATTCTGAACACCCCCGCCGGTGGTGCTGCTCGTAGCGATGGTTACGAGATTCGTGCCGCTGCGGTTTCGGTGGGTTGCCCGGTCATGACCACCATTTCTGAGTTCGCTGCGGCTGTTCAGGCGATTAATGCTCTGCGTGAGCACAGCTGGGACATCATGAGCCTGCAGGAGCACGGCGTTCAGCTGGCTGCCGCTGTGGATGCTCGTTCCGAGGGTGGCGAGGCGTAATGTCCGCTGCTTTTGGTGATCGTCTGGCGAAGGCGATGGCGGAGCGCGGCCCGCTGTGTGTGGGTATTGACCCGCATCCGAACCTGCTGGAGCAGTGGGGTCTTGAGGATTCCGCTGCCGGCCTGGCTGCTTTTACTGAGGCGGTCTATGAGGGTTGCGCCCCGTTTGCGGCGGCGTTGAAGCCTCAGGTGGCGCTGTTTGAGCGTCACGGTTCGGCTGGTCTTGCTGTGCTGGAGGCGCTGTTTGCCCGCGCTGCCGCTGATGGTGTGCTGATTGTTGCTGACGCTAAGCGCGGCGATATTGGTTCGACCATGAAGGCTTACGCGGACGCGTGGCTCGGCTCCTCGTCGCCGCTGGGTACCGATTCGGTGACGCTGA
>ERZ772935.280-NODE-280-length-21004-cov-17.683040_pt1 | contig 21004 bp, 18 predicted proteins | sample MGYA00511683_ERZ772935 | MGnify/ENA primary metagenome ERZ772935 (study PRJEB29015, sample SAMEA2738086) | human oral metagenome | biome: human oral; feature: human-associated habitat; material: saliva | place: China | collected 2228 ...
GCGGGCCGCATAACGACTTGTCCCTGACTGGTGTCGCACCACTGAGCTGTCGCACCAGCTAGAACGTGGTGGCTCCCTCAGCGGTGTAACGCTCCCGAAAATAGTGGGACGCGGCCGCAGCTGCTGGGGGGGCGTTGGCCCGCAATCACATAGGTGAGGGGTAGAAGCGGGAGCGAAAGCCCGCGAAGAAGTTCGTGTACGTGAGTGCCAGCTCCGTGAAGCTGTCCGCGTCCAGGTCCGGGTTTGTGAAGAGTTCCTGCACGTCGGGGTGGTTGCTTCGCGTGATGGCGCCGAACTCGCCGTCGGGCGCGCGGGGTGCTCGACGGTATCGTCTTCTCGGGTGCGGGCCCGGAGGAGACGCAGTACGGCTACTCGTGGATCGATGGACACCTGCCCGCTCAGGCCGACGAGCCGAGTTCCCTCATGGATTCCGAGCAGATCGGGCGCTGCGCGCAGGCCGCGATCGCGGGCGGCGCCGAGTATCTCGGCGCGAAGGTGTGCATCCCCAAGGGTGTATCCCTCGAGCAGCGCCTCGCGATGCTGGAGGGTATCTACCGGGCCTGCCACCTTCAGGGGTAGCGGCGTGCATGCCTGGCCGCGGTTCCTCGTCTTTTGAGAGCACGACGAGGCCGTGGCTGGCTTGGTGGATGCGTTGGCTGTGGTGGCTTGGGCGTGATGGGTGGGTGCCTGGGCCCTTGGATGCGCAGGTTAACCCCTTGGGTGGCGGTGTGGGCGGGGTTGCCCATGCTCCACCTGTAGGGCCCAGCTGCGCATGAAGGGGTTAACGCTGCCAGGTCTCGGTCCCAGTTGCCACAGACGCGCGGCAAGCAGTTCCCGCCGAGGCAAGGGTGGGTCATCCGAACACCACGATGAAACACCCGCTTTCGACACCGACTTCGACGCACCACCAAGCCGAAAAGTCGCCCTTCCAGCAACATGATTTGTCCATCCTCATAGTTGGTCCCAGCCAGCTAAAATACCGACGTTTCCGAACTAGAGAACCGAAAAGTCGCCATTCCGGCAACGCGTTTTGTCCATCCTCATAGTTGGTCCCAGCCAGCTAAAATACCGACGTTTCCGCACTAGAGAACCGAAAAGTCACCCTTCCAGCAACACGATCTGTCCATCCTCATAGTTGGTCCCAAGTAGCTAAACACGGACTTTCCCGCACCAGAAAGCCGAAAAGCCGCCCTCCCAGCAACACGCAGTGTCCTATAACCCTCCGATCATGTCCCGGGTCCTGGTGTTGCGCGTCAGTGCATCGTCGGAAGACAAAAAGGAGCTGCGGGACCCACCCAACGGATGAGTCCCGCAGCGTAATTCGATCAAGAATCCAGGGGCACACAGGATCCCTGATCGAAGCCTGGAACAGGCGACAGGCTCTCGCCTGCTGATACAGTTTTACCAGGTCACGGCCGGTTTGGATACTTGATTATTCGGTGTCCGCTCACTTCGCACAAACGTGCAGGCCGTCCGAAAATAGCGTGCGTCTACTACGTTACTATTTTTGCGAAACATGTGCTGACCTGCACGTTTGCCCATCACCGTTGCTTTTCGTTGAAAACAAGCTGATTGCGGGCCGTGTGCGCCGTGCCGGCGCGTCCCTCGGAGGTGAATATTTACCGATGAGAAATATTGACGCAGTCACAGCGACATGTCATGGATAACGTCGATATGGTATGCGGCACTATTATCGCAGGTCAGGCCCTACTCGGCGTGTCGCGAGGGGCGACGGCGCCCCCAACCCGGCCACGGCCTCGTCCCCGAGAGGACCACACAGTGTTCTCGGCGGCGCGGGCAGTGCCCCGCAGGCGTTAATCTTGGGGGCATGACGAAAACACCGCATCACCTCTCGGTGCGCTCGCGCGTGGCCAACGCGGCCGGCGCCGCCGCCCGCTTCACCTCCCGGGCCCTCGGGCGAGGATCCGGAGGCATGATCGGCGGAGAGGTCGCCCTGCGCATCTCCCCGAAGTTCCTGGCCGAACTGGCAGCCCCCTTCTCCTCGGTCGTCGTCACCGGTACGAACGGCAAGTCCACGACGACGCGCATGGTGCGCGCCGCCCTGGAAAGCGCCGGTCCTGTCGCCTCCAACATCAACGGTGACAACATGACCTCCGGCGTCATCACCGCCCTCATGCAGGGCAAGAACGCCAGCCGCGCCGCCCTCGAAGTCGACGAGATGCACGTGCCCGCGGTCGCCGCGGACGTACATCCCGAGGTCTTCGTGTACCTGAACCTCTCGCGCGACCAGCTCGACCGCGTCGGCGAAATCGGCTCGGTGGAAAAGCGCCTGCGCCAGGGCGCGTCCGCTCACCCGGACGCCGTCGTCGTCGCCAACTGCGACGACCCGCTCATCGTCTCCGCAGCCGCCGACAACCCGAGCGTCGTGTGGGTCGCCGCCGGTGCCGGTTGGGGCGGCGACTCCGCTGCCTACCCGCGCGGCGGCCGCGTCGTGCGCGACTCCGATGGCTGGCACCTGATCCCCGCCTTCGAGGGCGAGGAGCTGCCCGCGCTGCGCAGCCGCCCGAAGCCCCACTGGTGGCTCAGCGACGTCGAGCTGGCCCCCGAGGGCCCGTGCGCCACACTCCACGGACCCGGGGATGTCGCCGTCCCCCTCGAACTCAAGCTCCCTGGCCGCGCGAACCTCGGTAACGCCGCGCAGGCCGTGGCCGCCGCCGTCGCCATGGGCATCGACCCGGCCGCCGCAGCCAAGGCTGTCAGCTCCGTGACCGAGGTCGCGGGACGCTACTCCGTCCATGACGTCAACGGGCGCAGCGCCCGCCTGATGCTCGCGAAGAACCCCGCCGGCTGGCAGGAAGCCATGACCATGGTTGACCCGCGCGTCGATCAGGTCGTCATCGGCGTCAACGGCCAGGTGCCCGACGGCCAGGACCTCTCCTGGCTGTGGGACGTCGACTTCTCCGGCGTCAACCAGCCGGGCAGGCGTGTCATCGCCTGCGGCGAGCGAGGCGCCGACCTGGCCGTGCGCCTCGAATACGCCGGTATCCACTGTGACCTCGTCGATCTGCCGATGGATGCGCTGGCCGCGTGCGAGCCCGGGCGCGTCGAGGTCCTCCTCAACTACACGGCAATGCGCGACTTCAAGGTCCTGCTCGACCGAAAGGAAGGCAAGCGGTGAGTGTTTCCACGCTGCGAATCGGCGTCCTCATGCCCGAGGTCTTGGGCACCTACGGGGACACGGGCAACGCCCTGATCCTGGCCGAACGCGCCCGCAGGCGCGGCATCGACGCCGAGGTCGTCCACGTCGGGTTGACCGAGGAGATCCCCGACAGCCTCGACATCTACACCCTGGGCGGGGGAGAGGACACGGCCCAGGCGCTCGCGGCCGACAAGTTCCGCGCCACCTCCGGCCTGTCCCGCGCGCTCGACGCCGGGCGCCCACTCCTGGCGATCTGCGCCTCCCTGCAGGTCCTGGGCCACTGGTACGAGGACGCGCGAGGCGCGCGCGTGCCCGGCATGGGCGTCCTGGATATCACGACCGAGCCGCAGGGACACCGCACCATCGGCGAGTTGGTGACGGTGCCCCTCGTCGAGGGGCTCACCCAGGCCCTGAGCGGCTTTGAGAATCATGGCGGAGGAACCGTCCTGGGCCCCGACGCGGCACCTCTCGGGCGCGTCGTCTCCGGCGTCGGTAATGGCACCCCCCAGGGACGCCAGCCCGCCGATGTCGCCTACGACGGTGCCGTCCAGGGGTCAATCATCGCCACCTACATGCACGGACCGGCGCTGGCGCGTAACCCCGAGCTGGCCGACCTGCTGCTGACGCGCGCGACCGGCATGGCGCTCGAACCCCTCGAGGTGCCCGGCGTGGCCGAGCTGCGCGCGCAGCGCTTGAGCGGGGTCCAGCTGCCCTAGGGCTTGCCTCCTCTCGCAGATGGACGTCTCCGATCCACACGGGGATCGGAGACGTCCCAGTGGTCGCACAACCCTGTTCAGAGGGGCGGCCGCGTTGTTATGCTGAAACAAATGTCCCATCAGGAAGGCACACTCATGTCGAATCCGTCCCCTTACGATTCTCAGGGCGGGCAGAACACGCCCTGGCCCCAGTACGGCGAAAACGCGCCTACCGCCGCGCCCCAGGGATATTCCGGCGCCGCTTACGGCGGTGGCTACGCTGGCCCCACCGCCGTTGTGATGCCGGATATGCCCAGCCGAGCTCCCGGCGTGGTCACGCTGGTCATTGGTGTACTGATGATGATCATTGTCGCCCCCATCGTTCTCATTATGATGATGGGAATGGGCATCACCTCGGCCGCCGAGTCGGTCGGTAACGAAGCCATCCTGCGAAACGGCGACAGCGTGACCGTCACGTCGGAGGGACAGTACACGCTGATGATCGGTGAGGCTGGCGCTACTTCCTGCTCGCTGGTTGACTCGAGCGGCGTGTCCCACCGTATGCAGTCCTACGACAACCAGAACAACCTGTACACGGCCTCGAACCTGTCCAGCGGCACGTACAAGATTGACTGCGACCTCGTCACGTCGGGCACCGATATCTTCGGTTTCAACGGGAATGCTGAGGATGCGGTCATCCAGATGTTCGTGATGCCCTTCGTGTGGGCGACGGTGGTCGGAGTCATCGGCCTGATCCTGCTGATTGTCGGTATCGTTCTCCTTGTCAAGGTGAACGGAAAGCGGCGCCGCCTCGTTCAGCAAACGATGATGTCAGCCATCCGCTGACAAGTATGTCGCGCAAGGCGTGAGGCCGGGAGAAGTTCCCGGCCTCACGCCTTTTTTGGCGCATGTTATCTCGCTGCGATGGCGCAACACGCTCGGATCGTCAAGTGTGCTCGGTTGCGTCGAACGGTGTTATGCTGAGCCGACATTTCCACCAGAAAGGCACAGACATGTCCACTCCTTCCTATGGTTCCGCCCCGGTGGCTCCCTCCCCGGTGCCGATGCCGAAGATGCCCGGCCGCGGGGCTGGCATCACCACGCTGGTCCTCGGCATCGTCCTGATGCTCTTCATTGCGCCGGCCGTGTTCTTCGGAATGATGATTTACGGTGTGAGTCAGACCGGCGCGAACTCGATCCACGGTGGCACCACAAACAACGGCGATTCCGTGACCGTGACCGCGTCTGGAGACTTCACGGTCCAGGTGCGCGTGGATACGGATCCCGCCTGCTCGCTCGTCGACTCCTCCGGCGCGATGTATGCGCTGCGACCCTCTGCGGACGCCGACGACACCTACACGGCTTCGGGTGTGCCCGCGGGCCCGTACAGGATTTACTGCGCTGGCCTGTCCAATGACTCGTCTTTCTACGCTGTCAATGCCACGCCGGATGCCGTGACCAAGACCTTCGTGGTGCCCTTCGTGTGGGGCTCCGTCGTCGGAGTGACCGGTCTGATCTGCCTGATCGTCGGCATCGTGCTCCTCGTCAAGGTCAACGGCAAGCGCCGCCGCATCATGCAAGAGGCTATGATGGCAGCTGTTCGCTGACCCATAGCGCGAGGGGGTGAGTCCCGGGTTTTACCCGGCCTCACCCCCTTCCTCGTCTCTCACAACCGCGTCCCCCAGCGAGAGGATTTTGTGTGTCTACCCTGTCTTTCACCGGCACTCGCCAGGTGCGTTACCCGGCCCCTGACGTCGCGCGCGGCTTCATGCTGGCCTTGATTGCTCTGGCGAATGTGCCCTTCTGGCTTGCTTACTTCCCGGAGACTCCCCAGGCAGGACACGCGGCCCTCGAGGCGATGAATGGCGCCGACCAGTGGTGGTATCTGGTCCGCACCGTGCTCGTCGATCGCAGGGCCTACCCGCTCTTCTCCATTCTGTTCGGCTTCGGCATGGCGATCATGGCGTCGCGCACGATGGAGCGTGAGCGCCGGGCCGCTTTGGACACCTTCTCCGCCGAGGAGGTCGCCGGCTGGCATCCCGTCCAGCGACAGATTGTCGAGGAGAATATCGAGCGTCACGTTCGCCGCGTGGCCGCGCGCCTAATCCGTCGCCGCGGCCTGTGGATGCTGGTATTCGGCGGCGTGCATGCCCTGTTCTTTTCGGGTGACATCATCGGAACCTACGGCCTCGTCGCGGTGTTGTTCGCCGAAGTCGTCGTCATGAAGCGCGCGTGGCCGCGCGTCTTGGTGGGCTCCCTCGTTGCTGCGCTCAGCCTCCTCGGTTTGTGGGGAACGGGGTTTTCGATGGGTGGCACGCCCATGGTGCTCGAATATCACGGCCCGTTGGCGCTGACGATGTTCTACCCGTTGATGTCCCTGAGGACCTGGTTGGGAGCAACCATCGCAACGGTTCTGCTGTCCCTCGTGGTTCCGTGCGTCATGATCGGTGTGGGCATCGCTCGCTGGGGTGTCCTGCAGGATCCCCGCGGGCATGGGCTCGTCCTTGCCTGTGTCGCCGTCGGTGGTCTGGGCGTTGGTGTCCTCGGTGGGCTTCCTTTCGCGCTCATGCAGCTGACGTGGGCGTTTGCGGGCTCGGCCGCCTGGTCCTACCCGCTCTTCCATGCCTCGGGGGTGCTGGGCGCGTGCGGCTGGCTTGCGCTCCTCGCGCTCGTGGGTGGTGGGCCTCGCGACAAGCTTGGATCGGTCTGTGCCTTCCTGAGTGCGATCGGTCGCCGCTCGATGACCGCCTACCTGTCCCAGACGGCGCTCTTCATCCTCATCTTCGTCGTGCTTGGTGTGGCCGGGGTGCGCAGCCTCGGGGTCGCCGTGTCCGGCCTGATCGCGCTCGTTGTGTGGGCGCTGATCGGCATCGGCTGTGTCATTGCCGAGGCATTGGGATCGTCGCGCGGTCCCGCTGAGTGGGCGCTGCGCTGGCTTGTTGCCAAGAGTGCCAGGCGTAGGCCGCTGCCGGCCTTCTTGCCTGTTCTCGCCGGTCAGTCGGGCGCGCCTGCAGAGGCTGCGGCGTCATCATCTGACGCGGTGACTGCGGCCGCCGCGCCGTGCGCTGAGAGTGAGACACCTGCGCGGGGAAGTGTTTCCGAGGGCGAGTAAAAATTCCTATTTAATAGAAATTCACGCTGCTTGCAAGGGCTATACCAAAATGTGAGCAACTAGACAATTGGTTGCAGGTGTGGCTGAGTCCCCCGGATGAGCTGCAACGATGGTGCCTCATCGCTCGTCCGATCACTGGCCGCAGGGTTGAAAAGACCCTGCGGCCATTGGTATTTCGCGGATTCTGCGCTACTGTGAAGGTGTCGAGATACACGCACTGATGACGAGATGCGGTGAGTGGAGGAGGTGGCCAATGGGTGTGCATGTGGACATGGTGCGCAGGGGTGGCCGACGCGCTCACGCCCCCGAGTTAACGACGCAGTGGCGCGTCATGATCGAAAGAGACGAGTAGGGGAGTCATCATGAGCTGGCTATGGCGGGCGGATGCCGACGGCGGGACCGACGGTGAGGGCACGCCTCGCCGCGCCGAATCGGCGGACGGTATGCCCTCTGATATGGGACAATGGGAGGAAAGTAACGCGGCAGCGGCGGAAGGAATCGCCACGGGTAACTCAGAGTTTGAAGCTAATCGCTTTGACATGGTTCGTCCCATCACGCAAGAGCGCCTGGGACTCCTTTTCGACTCTGAAGGCTGGGCGTGGCGCATCGATGATGATAGTGACCTGTGTGGATTCTGGGAGGGGCACCTGTTCTGCTTCCGTTTCCTCGGTGATTCGCGCGAAGTGCTGTCGATCGTCGCGTTCATGAAGCAGCTCGTTCCTCTCGAGTATGGGGAGGACCTGCGTGACTTTCTGCAGGCCTGGCACGGGGAGTTCCTGTGGCCCAAGGCCTACGTGGCCGAGCAACTGGAGGGTGACCGTGTCGTCGCCGAGGTGAACGGCGACTACGAGTATGGCGCCACGGATGCTCAGCTGGTCCAGCAGGTCATGTGCGCTCTGGCCACAACGCTCCAGCTCTTCCGCGCGCTCGCGGAGCGCTACGGCATCGAGGATGCCGATGATTCTGGCCCGTCGGGCGGTCATCAGCGCGGCTTCGGCGGACCCGTCTGGCTCCCGGAGGACTGAGCCCAGGCCTCGGTCGTGTCTCCATTTTCAAGTTGAGTGGAATAGACTCAACTTTAGCTTCGTTATGTCTATCGGATGCGCCGAGAACCGTCGGCGCGACACATTCGAACTATTTGGAGGAACGATCTCATGGCACGTGAGATGACCACGAAGGCGCAGGAGGCCATCGCCTCCGCGCTCCAGGCCGCATCGGCGGCCGGAAATCCGCAGGTGGAGCCCATCCACTTGCTCCAGGCGCTCATCGAGCAGCGCGAGGGCATTGCCCTGTCCCTGCTCCAAGCCGTCGGCGCGGATGCCCGCGCGATCGGCGCGCGCACTCGCAACGCCCTGGTGTCCCTGCCGAGTACCCAGGGGGCATCCGCTGGCTCAGCCCAGGCCTCGCGCGCGCTGCTCGCCGTCGTCCAGGATGCGGAGGAGCGCGCCCAGGGGGCGGGAGACCAGTACATCTCCACCGAGCACCTGCTCATCGCGCTGGCCGCATCCGACACGGAGGCGGGGCGCATCCTGACCCAGGGTGGCGCCCAGGTCGACGCGCTCACGCAGGCTCTCTCCCAGCTGCGCCCCGACCCGATCACGACGGCTGACCCCGAGGGCTCGTTCGAGGCCCTGGCGAAGTACGGCCGCGACCTGACCGAGGTGGCGCGCGAGGGCAAGCTCGACCCCGTCATCGGGCGCGATAACGAGATTCGCCGCGTCGTGCAGGTCCTGTCGCGCCGCACGAAGAACAACCCTGTCCTCATCGGCGAGCCCGGCGTCGGTAAAACCGCCGTCGTCGAGGGTCTGGCCCAGCGCATCGTCGCTGGCGACGTCCCTGAATCCCTGCGTGACAAGCGCCTGATCTCGCTGGACGTGTCCTCGATGGTGGCCGGTGCGAAGTATCGCGGTGAGTTCGAGGAGCGCCTCAAGGCCGTCCTGGCCGAGATTGCGCGCTCGGACGGTCAGGTCATCACCTTCATCGACGAGCTGCATACGGTCGTCGGCGCAGGCGGTGGCTCCGAGGGCGCGATGGACGCGGGCAACATGCTCAAGCCCATGCTCGCCCGCGGCGAGCTGCGCATGGTCGGTGCGACCACGCTCGACGAGTATCGCGAGAACATTGAGAAGGATCCCGCCCTGGAGCGTCGCTTCCAGCAGGTCTTCGTCGGCGAGCCCTCGGTTGAGGACACGGTCGCCATCCTGCGCGGCATCGCCCCGAAGTACGAGGCCCACCACAAGGTGACGATCTCCGATGGCGCGCTGGTGGCCGCCGCGACCCTGTCGAACCGCTACATCACGGGGCGTCAGCTGCCCGATAAGGCGATTGACCTGATCGACGAGGCCGCCTCGCGTCTGCGCATGGAGCTGGATTCCTCGCCGGTCGAGATCGACGAGCTGCGCCGCAGCGTGGATCGCCTGCGCATGGAGGAGTCCTACCTGGCGGAGTCCGACCCCGACGGGGCCGACGCCGCCACCCAGGATCGCCTGAGCAAGCTGCGCGCGGACCTGGCGGATCGCGAAGAGAAGCTGCGTGCGCTCACCGCGCGCTGGGAGGCCGAGAAGGCTGGCCACAACCGCGTGGGTGACCTGCGCGTCCAGCTGGACACGCTGCGCACCCAGCTCGAGCTGGCCGTGCGCGAGGGGCGTTGGGAGGAAGCCGGTCGCCTGCAAAACGGAGAGATTCCGGCCGTCGAACGACAGATTGCGCAGGAGGAGGCTCGCGCCGAGGAGCAGGATGCCGTTGCTGCCGAGGAACCGATGATCGCTGAGAAGGTTGGCCCCACGGAGATTGCCGAGGTTATCGAGGCCTGGACGGGAATTCCTACGGGTAAACTCCTCCAAACTGAGACTGAGAAGCTTCTTCACATGGAGGCCGAGCTCGGCAAGCGTCTGATTGGACAGAAGGAGGCGGTGCGAGCGGTATCGGACGCCGTGAGGCGTTCGCGCGCGGGCCTGTCCGATCCGAATCGCCCGACCGGCTCCTTCCTCTTCCTGGGGCCCACGGGTGTCGGCAAGACGGAGCTGGCCAAGTCTCTCGCGGAGTTCCTCTTCGACGACGAGCGTGCGATCGTGCGCATCGACATGTCCGAGTACTCGGAGAAGCACTCGGTCGCGCGGCTGGTCGGTGCCCCTCCGGGGTACGTCGGCTACGAGCAGGGCGGTCAGCTGACCGAAGCGGTGCGACGTCGGCCATATTCCGTCGTTCTCCTGGACGAAGTGGAGAAGGCTGACCCTGAGATCTTCGACATCCTCTTGCAGGTTCTTGATGACGGGCGTCTCACTGACGGTCAGGGTCGGACGGTCGACTTCCGCAACACGATCCTGATTCTCACGTCAAACCTGGGGTCGCAGTTCCTGGTGGACGAGGGTTTGACGGACTCAGAAAAGCGGGATGCGGTCATGTCTGTTGTGCGGTCGAATTTCAGGCCAGAATTCCTCAATAGGCTGGATGAGACTGTCATGTTTGACGCCCTGACCCGCGAAAATCTGGGTCAGATCGTTGACCTGCTGGTTGCTGCCCTTCAAACGCGCCTCCAGGATCGCCGCATAAACTTGACAGTCAGTGAGCCAGCTCGCAGCTGGTTGACTCAGGTGGGCTATGATCCCGCCTTCGGGGCGCGCCCGCTTCGCCGCTTGATTCAGCGCGAGATCGGTGATCGGCTGGCTGTTATGTTGCTCGGCGGGCAGGTGCAGGATGGGTGTAGCGTGGAAGTTGACATTAATGCGATGTTCGACGGGCTTGTCATGAATGTTGATAAACCCTAAGATTGCGCGCTACACTGAATACCAGTGTGTATTTCGGACTAACGGTATGTGACGTCCGCAACAGCAGGAGAAGATATGACAACCCAGAGGAAGGCCCGTGGCGCCTATTCCGTCGGGCAGGCGACGCGCGAATCCATCCTCTCGGCAGCGATGGTTCTGATCGCGGAGCGAGGCTACAACGGCTTCTCTCTGCGCGACCTCGGTCGTCGAGTCGGTATTTCCCACCCCGCCGTCGTCTATCACTTCCCGTCCAAGGAAGCGATCCTGCGCAGCGCGATCCAGCGTCACGAGGAGATGAACGCCCTCTTCGACGTCACCATCAATGACGAGGCTGAGGGCGGCTTCGACGAGGGCGGCATCACCGCCGGCTCCTTCGTCGACTGGGCGGTTGGCGAGATGCGTTTCGCCATGAAGCCCGGGGCAGACGCCGCTATCGCCTTGGACTGCGTCCTGTGGGCGGAATCCTCCTCGGAGACGCACCCCGCACACGCGCACTACAAGTACCGGACCCAGCAGATGGAGGAGGCGCTCACGGCGATGATCACCGCCTTCGTCGAGGACGAGGGCGCCGACATCGGCACCACCCCTCGCACTCTGGCGAAGATCCTCATCCGCTACTGGTACGGCTCTGTCGTGTCGGCTCGTTACAATGACCAACCCATCGACGCCCGCGAATTCGTCGCGGACTTCCTGGCCGTGTGCGTGCAGCTCCTGCACCTGCCCGCGCACTACGTCCTCCAGCTCGGCGCGTCTGTGCCCGAGGAGGTCGCGGAAGTCTACGCACGCACGCTGCGTAAGATCAGCGAGAAGACCACGGCGGCAGCAGAAGCCGCCGCGGCCGCGGCTGCTCCGGAAGCCACCACCGCGTGATCGGACCGCTGCCGTCCTTCGATGCCGCCCTCGTCCTTCGTGTCGGGGGCGACGTCGTCTATTCGCACGGCGATGTTGATCGCGTGTTCCCGCTCGCGTCTGTTACCAAGCCGATCGTCGCGTGGTCGGTGCTGGTCGCGGTCGAACGAGGCCTGATCTCCCTTGATGATCCCGCGGGCCCCGAGGGGGCAACGGTTCGCCACCTGCTGGCCCATGCCTCGGGCCTGCCTTTCGAGGGGAGGCGTCCTGTCGCCGCTCCCGGGAAGCGCCGCATCTACTCCAATGAGGGCTTCGACGTGCTCGGTGAAGTCCTTGAGGATGCCACGGGAGTCGGAGTCGCGCAGTGGGTGCGCGACACTCTCTTCGACCCGCTCGGGATGGCGACCGCCGACATCCCGGGCAGTCCCGCGCACGCGGGTGTCGCGAGCGCCGCCGACGTGAGCCTCTTCGGCGCGGAGCTCGCGCGCCCGACCCTGGTGAGCGCGCCGCTGGCCGCCCTCGCGGGACTTTCGCAGTTTCCGGCGCTCGCCGGCGTCGTGCCCGGTTACGGGCGTTTTACGCCCTGTCCGTGGGGCCTTGGCCTGGAGATTCGCGGCGACAAGTGGCCGCACTGGACGGCTCCCGACGCGTCTCCGCGCACGATCGGACACTTCGGCCAGTCCGGCTCCTTCGTGTGGGCCGATCGAGACCTGGGTGCCAGCGCCGCCTTCGTGGGTGCCGAGCCTTTCGGGCCGTGGCATCACGACAACTGGTCGGCGCTCAACTCCGCGCTTCTGCGCCTCGCGCGCGAACGCGCCTAATCGACACGGAACGAGGCCTGGGCACGTGCCCAGGCCTCGACGTGTTCCGGCGCTCACCCACGCCTCGTCCGATCCGTCAGTCGACGTCGACGATGACGGGCACGTGGTCGGACGCACCCTTGCCCTTGCGTTCGTCGCGGTCGATCGCGGCTGAGCTCACGCGCGCGGCAAGCGCCGGGGAGCAGTAGGCGAAGTCGATGCGCATGCCCTCGTTCTTGGGGAAGCGCAGCTTCTGGTAGTCCCAGTACGTGTAGTTCGTGACGCGCTCGCGCGTGACCTCAACCCAGCCGTCGGTCGCGAAGGCGGCGAAGGCCTCGCGCTCGGGGGCGGACACGTGGGTTGAGCCCTCGAAGACGGCCATGTCCCACACGTCCTCGTCCAGGGGAGCGACGTTCCAGTCGCCCACCAGTGCAATGAGCGCCTCCGGGTCGGCGAGCCACCCGCGTCCCTGCTCGGCGAGGTTGGCGAGCCACTCGAGCTTGTAGGCGTAGTGCGCGTGGGTGAGCTCGCGCCCGTTGGGCACGTACAGGCTCCAGATCGTCATGGACGAGGCCTGCCCATCCTTGCGCGGGAGCGCGTCGGTCGTGTCGATGGTGACGCCGAGCGCGCGGGCCTCGACGACCGCAGGGTCGCCGAAGGTGGGCTGGGTGGGGAAGTGGTTCTGGATGTCGAGAATCGGGAGGCGCGAGGCCACGGCGACACCGTTCCACTGGTTGAGTCCGTGGATGGCGACGTGGTAGCCGGCCTCCTCGAAGGGGGTGGTGGGGAACTGGTCGGGGCGGCACTTGATTTCCTGCATGGCGAGCACGTCGGTGCTTGAGCGCTCGAGGAAGGCGATGACGCGGTCAACGCGCGTGCGGATGGAGTTGACGTTCCAGGTCGCGAATCTCATGGGGTCGAGCCTATCGGTGGGAGGAGGGGGCGTCTGCGTGAAACACGTGTGAAACGTGCGTGATCATGTGCGCTCGTCGGACCGATTGTCTATAGTGATAATGATTCTCATCTACAACATAGCTAGAAAAGGCACCCTTATGTCATACCTGCGACGCGTCAGCACCGCGGCGCTTGCCCTCTTCCTGGCGCTGACCCCCGCCACCGCGTGGGCCGGGCCCGACCAGGACAAGGACTGGATCGTCACCGGACAGCACGTGGATGCGCCCATCCCCGTCTGGCACGACGATACCAACAGCTTTAGCCTCAACACCATCAACCTACCGATGGAAAAGACCGCCCTGTGGATCCCCAAGGCGTGGACCGGCACCGGCGAGAAGGACGAGGCCAAATCGCAGCTCGTCGTTCCCGCCAAGCGTCCCGACCTGTCATTCCTCGGCGCCGAAGGAAGCGTCCTGAACGCCGCCCCCCAGACCCCAGGCCCCGGCAACACGCCCATCTGGGCGGGCCTGGGCGCCGGCGAGATCGGAGACACGGACAAGTTCGAGGGTGAGACCTACACGCTCGACCTCATCAGCGTCGACGGCCCGGGCCGCATGGAGATGTTCATCGACAACGGTGACAGCGTCAACCGCTTCCTCTCCAGCCATGACACCGCCTACCGGTCCGTCTACAACCCCCGCCACACGCACCTGTACACGACCTTCACCCAGCCCGGCCGCTACGTCGCGAACTACAAGATGACCGCGCGCAGCGCCGACGGCACCGCCCTCTACTCCTCGCCGATCACCCCGCTGGTCTGGCAGGTTGGCGGTGCGAACCCCGCCGACGGCACGATCAAGGACATTGTGTCCGCCTACAACGCGGCCCGAGCAGAGCGCACCGACGGCAACGCCGCCACACCCACGCTCACCCTGTCCCACCACGCCGAGCGTGAACATCCCGGCGACAACTACCTCACCGACATCACGCTGGACACGGGCGTTCCCACCGACACGGGACGCGCGTGGATCACCGTCAACGGCTACTTCCTCACCGAGGCCGTGGTTGAGGGCGGTCGCGCAACCGTCTCCGAGCTGCTCGGCGCGGACGCGGCGGCCGTCCAGGCGATCTACATCCCCTCCGATTCCGCCTCCGCCCGCTGGGTCTCCCAGGCCGCACACTACTCCCAGAAGGACACTGAGCCCGTCACCGTCGGCGGATCCGACACGATCCTGGGCCCCTCCAACCCCGACCCCGCTCCCGAGTGGAACCCCGACCGCCTGCCCGTGGCCTCGCGCCGTGTCGACGTCTCCTACGACCTGATCCCCGGCACGACCGACCAGTACACGGCCACCGTCAAGGCGGCAGACCCCAACCTGCGCGCCACCTACAAGATCGAGTTCCTCGAATCCAAGTGGGATTTCAGCCCCTGGTGCTCGATGGAAGGCACGCTGGGGGCCGGCGGCATGGACACGAAGACCCAGGACCTGGGCGTGTGCCAATCCGACCCCATGTACATGCGCGTCGTCCTGCGCCCCCACCCCCTTTCCGACGCGGTCATGACGGTTGCTGATGCCTCCGACGTCACCGTTGGCGACCACGTGGGTCTGACCGCCACGCTCAAGATGCGTGACGGCTCCCCGGCTCCCGTCGAACCCGAGCCCGCACCCGACCCGACCCCCGATCCTGCGCCCAGCCCTGAGCCCGCGCCCAACCCCGGTGGAGGAGACAACCCGGCCCCGGCCTCGTCACTGCTGACCGACCCCGTCGAGATCGGTCGCGGACACCTGGACGTGCGCCTGACCCAGGCGGCCGGCGAGAACGGCACCACCTACGGGCTGGCCGTCAAGGATGACTCGCTCACCAACGCGCGCACCTCCGTGCTGCGCACCCTGTCCTCCACGACCCTGTCCGTCGGCCCCAACGCGCGCTTCGTGCGCCCGGCCTCCCTGTCGGACGCGAGCTACGACGTGCTCGGCCCGGTGGGCACCGCCACCTACGTGCTGCCCGAAACGCAAAACAGCGACATCGTGTGGCCCGGCCTGTCCACCGAAGGCATCGACTACGCCGCCCTGCCCGAGGGCGCGGACCTGACCCTGCACCTGGCCGAGGCCCCCCAGGGCGCTCGCGTCGCCTTCTTCCAGGGCGGCACCTTCGGAACCGGCGCGCACATCCACTTCGACTCGGCCGCGGGCGACGGGGCGGTCCACACGGCCGAGTCCACGCACATGCACGGCAACTGGGTGTTCAGCGCACCCGGAACCTACCGCATCGAGGTGGGCGCCCGCAGCGGCGAGCGCGTCCTCGCCGAGCCGCAGTCCTTCACCGTCGTGGTCCGCTCCGGCCACCACAACGACCAGCCCGCGCCCACCCCGGGCGACGAGCCGGTCCCGACGCCCTCGCCGGGCCCCGCGCCGACGCCGGAGCCCGAACCGACTCCCGCGCCCGCTCCCGCGCCGACGCCGGCTCCTGAGCCGAGCGTTGACCCGGCACCTGCGCCTGAGCCGGCTCCCGCTCCTGAACCGACTCCTGCTCCCGAACCGAGTGGCGATCCGGCTCCTGTGCCTGAGCCGACTCCCGCTCCTGAGCCGACTCCCGCTCCCGAACCGACTCCCGCTCCCGAGCCGACTCCCGCTCCCGAGCCGAGCGCTGCCCCGGTGCCCGCTCCGAGCTCTCGCCCGGGAGGGTCCCCGGCAGCGGCACCCGCAGCTTCTTCCGGAAACAAGGCCGTGGCCAGGGGAGTGCTCTCGAGCGCAACCCGCCCCGCAGCCTCCGCATCCGGCGCGAGCGCCCCGGGCACGCAGGCAGTCCTGAGTTCCGGAGCCACCTCGCGCGGTGGATCGGGCGCCACGACCTCCTCGGGTGGCGCCACCCCGGTCACCGCCCCCAAGGCGGCACCCGCCGCGACCCCGTCTGCGAGTGCCAGCCCGCAAAGCGGCACCCAGAGCGGTGAGAGCGCCCAGTCCGGCGCCGCCGGAGCCCCCTCGGTGGGCACCAGCGACGCGGCCGCCTCGCTGCCCATCGCGGCGGCGACCGACGCTGGACGATCGGGAGGCTGGAGCCCCTACTGGCTGCTCCTCCTCCTCATCCCGGCGGCCCTCGCCGGCGGCGGAGCTGGATTCCTGATCCGCACGCGATAAAACAGCAGACCGGGGCGGACTTGCGACACGTGCGCGAGCCCGCCCTGGCTTCGTGCTACCCCCACGCGAGCGCGCTAGACTTCCCCCATGGGAACCGCGCTTGTGACCGGAGCAACCTCCGGGATTGGTGAAGAATTCTGCTGGCAGTTGGCCGCCGCAGGCCACGACCTGGTGCTCGTCGCGCGCCGCGAGGACGCCCTGGCAGCGCTCGCGGCCTCGCTCGCAAACGTCGCGGGCGTGCGCGCTGAGGTGATCGCCGCCGACCTGTCCACCGAGGAAGGATGCGCGCGCGTTGCCGCACGCCTCGACGTCGGAGGCCCCGCGGACGCCGAGAAGCCGGACTTGCGTCCCGTCGACCTCCTCGTCAACAACGCTGGATTCGGCCTGGGAAGCGCGTTCCTTGACAACAGCCTCGAGAACGAAATCAACGGCCTGAACGTCATGGTCCGCGCCGTCATGACCCTGGCCCACCACGCCGGTATCTCCATGCGCTCGCGCGGCCGCGGCGCCATTCTCAACGTCGGCTCCGTCGCCTCGCGTACGGGGGCTGGTACCTATTCCGCGCACAAGGCCTGGGTCGTCGCCTTCACCGAAGGCCTCGCCGCCGAGCTGACAGGCTCCGGCATCACCGCCACCGTCGTGTGCCCTGGCCCCGTCGATACGCCCTTCTTCGAGCGCGCCGGCGTTGACATGCGTGGCACGCCGTCCTGGCTCATGGCCAGCCCCGAGCGTGTCGTCGCAGAGGCCCTCGACGCCGTGCGCGCCGGGCGCATCCACGTCACCCCCACAGCCACCTACAAGGTCGCCATGGGCATCATGAAGATCGCCCCTCGCTGGGTCACCGCGCGCGCCATGCGCGCCGTGCCCCACATGTGAGGGCGCTCAGACGATAACGAGGCCGGGGCGAGGTTCGCGCAGAACCCGACCCCGGCCTCGTCGATGGACGGAAAGGATCAGGCCAGGCCAATATCCTCCAGGCCCAGCGCGTAGAAGTACGGGAAGCCTTCGGCCTCGATGCGCTCCTTCGCGCCGGTCGCGCGATCCACGATCACCGCGACGGCGACGACGTTCGCGCCGGCCTCGCGCAGCGTGAGCGCGGCCTCCAGCGGGGAGCCGCCTGTCGTGGAGGTGTCCTCCAGGACCACGACGTTCTTGCCCACGACATCCGGGCCCTCGATGCGGCGCTTCATGCCGTGATCCTTGGCCGCCTTGCGCACGACGAAGGCATCCAGGTCGAGGCCGCGCGAGGCCGCCGCATGCAGCATCGCGGTGGCCACCGGGTCCGCGCCCATCGTCAGGCCGCCCACGGCCACGTACTCCTCGCCCACCGCGAAGCCAGACTCCTCCAGGAGATCCAGCATGACGTGGCCGATGAGGGGAGCCGCCTCGTGGTGCAGCGTCGAGCGGCGCATGTCGACGTAGAAGTCGGACTCGCGGCCCGACGCCAGGGTGACCTTCTCATGAATGACGGAGAGCTCCTGGACGAGAGCAGCCAGGCGCGCCTTGTGGGAATCGTTGGTCATGGGGGTTCCTTTCCGGGACGGAGTGGGTCAGTTGGCCGCCTCGACGAGCGTGATGAGATCGCCGATGCCCTCGTGGATGCCGAAGGGGCGGAACGGGTATTTGGAGATGTCCTCGCGCGCCGTGGAGCCGGACAACACCAGGTGGGTGCGAAGGCCCGCCTCGACGCCGGCGCGAACGTCGGTATCCATGCGGTCGCCGACCATCGCGGCGCGCTCCGAGTGGGCGCCGATCTTGTTCAGGCCGGCGCGGATCATGACCGGGTTCGGCTTGCCCACGAAGTAGGGCTGCTTGCCGGTGGCCGCCGTGATCATCGCGGCGATCGCGCCGCACGCGGGCAGGGTTCCCTCGTCGGAGGGGCCCGACACGTCCGGGTTCGTGGCGATGAACTTCGCGCCGCCCTCGATGAAGCGGATCGCCTGGGTGAGGGCACGGAAGTCGTAGGAACGCACCTCGCCGAGCACCACGAACTCGGGGTCCGTCTCCGTCATGACGTATCCGGCGGCGTGGATCGCGGTGGTCAGGCCGGCCTCGCCGATGACGTACGCGGTCGAGCCGGGGGACTGCTGCTGGAGGAAGGCGGCCGTCGCGTTGGCGGAGGTCCAGATGTTCTCTTCGGGGATGTCCAGGCCCGAGTTCGCCAGGCGCGCCGAGAGGTCGCGGTTGGTGAACACCGAGTTGTTGGTGAGGACCAGGAACGGAATGTTGTTGGCGCGCAGCGCCGCCAGGAATTCGTTGGCACCCGGCAGTGCGCGGTTCTCCTTGACCAGGACGCCGTCCATGTCGGAGAGCCACGCGCTCACAGGCGGCAACTCACTGAGCGCTGTTGGTTCGTTCATCAGCGGATTCATGCCTCCATTCTACGTTCCCGCTAGGGTGGGATCCGTGAACGAGTTGGAAAACGGGTGTGACATCGCGCGGCAGGGCGCGGTTTCTGGGGACACTGAGGCGTACGAGGCCGGGGCTGGTTCGCGCGCGCAGGTGGGGGTCGGTCCGTGGCCGGGTGGGCAGGCCGCCTGGCCGGTTGGCGAGCACTATGACCGGGAACTCCTGGAGCACGGGGATCGGCGCAACGTCGAGGACCGATATCGCTACTGGACGATGGATGCGATTCGCGAGGACGTCGCCGCCCGCTCGCTTCCCTTCGAGGTGGCCGTGGAGAACCTGGACCACGACTTCAACATCGGTTCCATCGTGCGCACGGCCAACGCGCTTGGCGCGCGCCGCGTCCACGTCGTGGGCCGCAAGCGCTGGAACCGCCGCGGCGCCATGGTGACCGACCGATACCTGCCGGTGGATCACCGCGCGCAGGTGAGCGAACTCGTCGAGCACTGCGAGCGTGAGGGCCTGGCCCTCGTCGGCGTCGACAATGTTGACGGCTCCGTCGCCCTTGAAGGGGCCGTCTTGCCCGAGCGCGCCTGCCTGGTCTTTGGGTCCGAGGCCTCGGGCCTCAGCGAGGACCTGCTCGCCGCTTGCCGCCTTGTCGTCGCCATCACCCAGCGCGGCTCGACGCGCTCCATGAACGTCGGCCACGCCGCCGCGATCGTCATGTGGGCGCACGCCTCGCGCCTTGCGGCACACCCCGCCCCCTCCCTCCCCTGACCCCGCCACCGCCCCAGCGCGCCACACCCACAAGAGCCACCCCTGCCTCGTGACAGCACCCGCGAGAGACACGGACACGCAGGCCAGCCAGGCCTCGCCAAGCGCGTACCACACGCGCTCGCTGAATGAAAAGACCCTGTCCGAACGGGACTTCCATCCTTTCCCGATCATGCAAAATGTGAGACAATCGATCATGACAAAACTGTCACTCGATTAGGAGGCTCCAAGTGCCTATCGCAACCCCTGAGGTCTACGCAGAGATGCTGAATCGCGCACGGGACGGCAAGTTCGCCTACCCCGCGATTAACGTGACCTCGTCCCAGACCATCACCGCCGCCCTCCAGGGCTTCGCCGAGGCCGAGTCCGACGGCATCATCCAGGTGTCCGTCGGCGGCGCCGAGTACGGCTCCGGCTCCACCATCAAGAACCGCGTCACCGGCTCTCTGGCCCTCGCCGCCTACGCCTACGAGGTCGCCAAGAACTACGGCATCACCGTGGCTCTGCACACCGACCACTGCGCCAAGCAGAACATCGACTCCTGGGTCCGTCCCCTCCTCGAGATCGAGGCCGGCCAGGTCGCCGACGGCAAGCTCCCCACCTTCCAGTCCCACATGTGGGACGGCTCCGCGATCCCGCTCGACGAGAACCTGGAGATCGCGAAGGAACTGCTCGCCATGTCCGTCAAGGCCAACACCATCCTCGAGATCGAGGTCGGCGCTGTTGGTGGCGAGGAAGACGGCGTCGTTGGCGAGATCAACGAGAAGCTCTACACCTCCACCGCAGACGGCATCAAGACCGTTGAGGCCCTGGGCCTGGGCGAGAACGGCCGCTACATCACCGCCCTGACCTTCGGCAACGTGCACGGCGCCTACAAGCCCGGCCACGTGAAGCTGCGTCCCGAGCTGCTCGGCACCATCCAGGAAGAGGTCGCCGCGCACTTCGGCCTCGACCACCGTCCCTTCGACCTGGTCATGCACGGCGGCTCCGGCTCCACCGCCGAGGAGATCGCCACCGCTGTCGCCAACGGCGTCATCAAGATGAACGTCGACACCGACACGCAGTACGCGTTCACCCGCCCGGTCGTCGACCACATGATGCGCAACTACGACGGCGTCCTCAAGATCGACGGCGAGGTCGGCGTGAAGAAGCAGTACGACCCGCGCACGTGGGGCAAGTCGGCCGAGGCCGGCATGGCCGCCCGCGTCGTCGAGGCCTGCGAGCGCCTGGGCGCCACCGGCACCCAGATGCGCTGAACCCTTCGCTGATGGCCGCCTAGCGGCCTGATGCGTGAGCCGCCCGGCCCCTGTGGGGCCGGGCGGCTTCGTTGTGCCTATGTGTTTGTGGCTGAGTGTTTGTGCCTGCGTGTGTGCTCGCGTGTCTGCCTGCGTGTTGGTGCCGGTGGGAGGCGTCCCGCCCGCGAGATCGCCACACGCGAGCTTCGCTCGGAGTGGTCGATCTCGAAGC
>ERZ772935.284-NODE-284-length-20795-cov-4.101591_pt1 | contig 20795 bp, 17 predicted proteins | sample MGYA00511683_ERZ772935 | MGnify/ENA primary metagenome ERZ772935 (study PRJEB29015, sample SAMEA2738086) | human oral metagenome | biome: human oral; feature: human-associated habitat; material: saliva | place: China | collected 2228 ...
GGCCTGCTTGCCTGCGTGGCGCCTTGCAGTACACGGCCGGGGCCGGTTCGGGGACGCATGAGCCCACAACACACCCCATAAAATCTGCGAGAATCAAACACATTGATACGACAGCCAGGGCGCCAGCGCTGCAGTCTCCTTGCAGAGGCTTCCCGGGGCAGAGTGCCTTCTGGCCTGTCGGGGTCGATGCTGATACGCGGGTGCAGAACGGGTGATTGACGTCCATTGCCATTATCTGCCGGCGGTCGATGATGGTGCACAGGACTGGCAGAGCGCGCTTCGGCTGATTCGCCGGGCGCGTGCCGAAGGTGTCACGCAGATGGTTCTCACCCCGCATATCCGTGCCGGGCAGTGGGACAATTCATTGGGGTATCTGCGGCCCCGTTTCGAGGCCTTCCAGCGGCTGGTGGCGTCCAAGGCCATCGACGTCAAGCTGTACCTGGGGTCCGAAGTCAGCCTGCAGCCCGAGTCGCTCAAGCTGCTGTCCGAAGGGCAGATCCCCTTCGTGGGGGGCTGGGACGGCATGAAGGTGATGCTGCTGGATTTTCCCGATACCCGCATTCCGCCCAATGCCATTGGCGCCGTGCGCTATCTGGTGCGTCAGGGGGTGCTGCCCATGGTGGCCCACCCCGAGCGCAACGAGGCCGTGATGCGCAAGGTGGATGCGCTGGAGCCCTTCGTGGAGGAGGGGTGCCTCTTTCAGCTCACGGCGGCCGCCGTCATCGGCGAGTTCGGTCGCCGGGCCTTTCGCACCGCCCAGGCCATCCTGGAGCGGGGCTGGGACAGCGTGGTGGCCTCGGATGCGCATGACACGCACCTGCGGCCCTCGCGGATGCGCGAGGCCTTCAAGTTCCTGAAAGCACATTACGGCCGGCAGACGGCCGAGCGGCTGATGGTGCAGGGCCCCGAGCGCCTGCTGGCCGAGCGCGCGATGCTGCGGCTGGACGGAGGATGGCTGCTGGCGCATTGAGAGCGCACAGGCAGCACGAGGAGACCTATCGGGCCTGATGGGCCCGATGCGCGCACACCGGGCAATCCGGGTCGCGTGGCACGCGGATCTCGGTGAAGTGCAGCGTGCGGCCGTCCAGCAGGTGCAGGCGCCCCACGCTGGGCGTGCCGAACTGGCCGGCCAGCTTCAGGGCCTCGCTGGCCTGCATGGTGCCGATGATGCCGGTGAGCGGCGCAAAGACGCCCATCTGCGAGCAGCGCACCTCTTCCACGTTCTCGCCGTCCGGAAACAGGCAGTGATAGCAGGGGGAGGTGGGCTGGCGCGTGTCGAAGACGGCCAGCTGGCCGTCGAAACGGATGGCCGCCCCCGAGACCAGCGGCTTGCCATGGCGCACGCAGGCACGGTTGACGGCGTGGCGGGTGGCAAAGTTGTCGCTGCCGTCCAGCACCACGTCGGCCTGCGAGACGGCGGCATCCAGCGCCGCGTCGGTGTCCAGCCGGGGCAGGGGCACGAACTGCACGTCCGGATTCAGTGACGCGAGCGTGAGCCGGGCGGATTCCGTCTTGGCCATGCCGATGCGATCCTGCCGGTGCAGGATCTGCCGCTGCAGGTTGGTGAGGTCCACCGTGTCGTCGTCGGCCAGCATCAGCGTGCCCACGCCGGCAGCGGCCAGGTACAGGGCGGCGGGCGCCCCCAGGCCGCCCGCGCCGACCACCAGCATGCGCGAGGCCAGGATGCGTTCCTGGGCCTCGATGCCGATCTCATCCAGCAGGATGTGACGGCTGTAGCGCAGCAGCTGGTCGTCGTTCAACGGCTTACTTCCTGGCCGGAGCCTTGTCCGTCTGGGGCGCGCTGGCCTTGGGGTCGGCAGTCTGCCCCTTGGCGTCCTTGCCGGCGGCATCCTTCGTGTCGACCGACTTGCCGTCGACCACGCCCTTCACCGGCGGTGCCTTCTGGATGGTCTTGCCGTTCAGGTAGTTCAGCGCCTGCTGCAGCTGGAAGTCGTTGGCCGGCACGCCCAGTTCGATGGGCTTGTAGTTCTTCAGCCGTTCCTGGTCGGCCGACGACGGTGCCGAGGACTTCACTTCCGGCGTGGTGTCGCGGTCGTTGCTCAGGTGGCGCTGCAGATCGGCCTCGCGGATGCGGAAGCCGTTGATGTCGCCATCGGCCGATTCTTCCACCACGTAGTCGGGCACGATGCCCCGGGCCTGGATGGAGCGGCCGTTGGGCGTGTAGTAGCGGGCCGTGGTGAGCTTGATGGCCGTCTTCTGGCCGGCCAGCGGCAGGATGGTCTGCACCGAGCCCTTGCCGAAGGTCTGCGTGCCCAGCACGACGGCGCGCTTGTGGTCCTGCAGGGCGCCGGCCACGATCTCGGAGGCCGAGGCCGAACCCGCATTGACCAACACCACCATCTTGGCGGTCTTGGTCCAGGCCGGCAGCGAGGAGATGCGGTCGGTCTTGCCGCTGCCCGTCATGTAGTCCTGCGGGCTGGCGTAGAAGCTGCGCTTGGCGTCGTCGGTGCGGCCGTCGGTGGAGGTGACTTCCATGCCGGGCTGCAGGAAGGCGGCCGAGACGCCGATGGCGCCGTGCAGCAGGCCGCCCGGGTCATTGCGCAGGTCCAGCACCACGGACTTGAGCGGGCCGTTGTTCTGCTTGGCCAGCTGCTCAAGGTGGTTGACCAGGTTGTTGACGGTGTGTTCCTGGAACTGCGAGATGCGGATGTAGCCCACGCCCGGTTCCAGCAGCTTGCTGCGCACCGACTGCACCTGGATGATGTCGCGCACGATGGTGAGCACGATGGGCTCGGGCACGCCCTTGCGCTGCAGCGTCAGGGTGATGGGGCTCTTGGGCTTGCCGCGCATCATCTTGACGGCTTCTTCCAGCCGCATGTCCTTGGTGGGGGTGTCGCCGATCTTGATGATCAGGTCACCAGCCTTGACGCCGGCCTTGGAGGCCGGGGTGCCCTCGATGGGCGAGACCACCTTGATGAAGCCGTCCTCGGTGCCGATCTCGATGCCCAGGCCGCCGAATTCGCCCTGGGTGTTGACCTGCAGTTCCTTGAAGGCGTTCTCGTCCAGATAGGCCGAGTGCGGATCCAGCCCGGTGAGCATGCCGCTGATGGCGTCGGTGATCAGCTTGTTGTCCTTGACGGGCTCGACGTAGTAGGCCTTGATGGTGCCGAAGACTTCGCTGAACTGGCGAAGCTCGTCCAGCGGAAGGACGTTGCGGCCGGTGTTGCCGCGTTCGGCCAGTGCGGAAAGGCCCAGGCTGAGCGCAATGCCGGCGATGGCACCGATGCCGACGAGGCGGGCAGATCTGAGATTGGACATGAAGGATGAGATCCTTTTGGCAGGCAATGCTGCAGGAACGCTGCAGGCCACCCGGCGGAAGCTTCCCGCAGGGTCGGCAAAAACGGGCAGACCGGGCAGGCCCGGGCTGCATGCTCGTCACCGGTCGGGAGAAAGGACTGGACGCAGGAGGGCCTGGGTCTTTCCCCAAAGCGGCGCCGATGAATCTTTCAGTATACCGGCGCAGAATGCAAAACGACACCACCGGTTGCAACCGATGGTGTCGAATTCCTGACTGAAGGCAGGGGCCGTCATGGGACGGCCCGGGGAAGGGGGTCAGCCCTTCTTGGCGCTGCCCTGTTTGGCCACGGCGGCCATGGCGGCCTCGATCTCGGCCTGGTTGCCCAGGTAGTAGTGGCGGATGGGCTTCAGGTTGTCGTCCAGCTCATAGACCAGCGGACGGGCCGTCGGGATGTTCAGCTCGACGATGTCGTCATCGGAGATGCCGTCCAGGTGCTTGACCAGCGCGCGCAGCGAGTTGCCGTGCGCGGCGATGATCACGCGCTTGCCCGACTTGATGGACGGGGCGATGGTCTCGTTCCAGAAGGGCAGCACGCGGGCCACCGTGTCCTTCAGGCACTCGGTGCGGGGCAGCTCGGCGCGCGGCACGTTGGCGTAGCGCGGGTTGTTCAGCTGCTCGACCAGACGGGGATCGTCCTCGGCCAGCGGCGGGGGCGCAATGGCGTAGGCGCGGCGCCAAATCTTCACCTGGTCCTCACCGTATTTCTCGGCGGTCTCGGCCTTGTTCCAGCCCTGCAGGTTGCCGTAGTGGCGCTCGTTCAGGCGCCAGCTGTGCGTGACCGGCAGCCACATCCGGTCCATTTCGCCCAACACTGTCCAGAGGGTGCCGATGGCGCGACGCAGCACGGACGTGTAGCACAGGTCGAAATCGTAGCCTTCCTGCTTCAGCAGCTGGCCGGCACGGATGGCTTCCTGGCGACCATTGTCGGTCAGATCGACATCGGTCCAGCCGGTGAAGCGGTTTTCCAGGTTCCACTGGCTTTCGCCGTGGCGGATGAGCACGAGTTTATGGGTCATGGCGTGACTCCGAGGCGGGAAAGCTATAATTCTCGCCTATTTTTCAGAGGCGGACCTCGTGAACTTCATCAGCCAGAATGTCTTTCTGATCATCATCGCCCTGGCATCGGGCGGCATGCTGCTCTGGCAGGCCATCCGCGGGGGCGGCGGCACGGCCCTGGGCGCGCTTGCAGCCACCCAGCTCATCAACCAGAAGGGGGCCCAGGTGGCCGATCTGCGTGATGACCGCGACTTCCGCGCCGGCCACCTGCCGGGCGCCCGCCACGTCATGCCCGACAAGGTGCAGACCTTCGCCGCCGGCGTGGATGCCAGCAAGCCCATCCTGCTGGTCTGCGCCAACGGCGTGCAGTCGGCCAAGGCCTCCAAGGCCCTGAAGGCCTCCGGCCGTTCCGAGGTCTACAGCCTGGAAGGCGGCATCGATGCCTGGCAGCAGGCTGGCCTGCCGCTGGTCAACCCCAAGGACAAGGCCTGAGCCCCTGTCGCTGATGCGGCAAACCGACGAAACACCGCCCGGCTGGCCGGGCGGTTGCGTGGCCGGGCGCTGGATGGTTCACAATCAGCGCTGAAGAATCCTTTCCCATGCTTTTCCGGGCAGGCTTCGGGGCAGGCCTGCCGCCTGTCTCGCCCGCCCGGGTCCCTTCCCGAAGAACGGAGAAACGAGATGGCCGCACATGTCGTGATGTATGCCAAGCGCACCTGCCCCTACTGCCACCGCGCCGAGCGCCTGCTGCGCGAGCGGGGCGTGAACGATCTGGAACTGATCTTCATCGACCAGGACCCCTCCCGCCGCCCCGAGATGATCGAGCGCGCCAACGGTCGCACCACCGTGCCGCAGATCTTCATCGGCGGCCAGCACGTGGGGGGCAGCGACGACCTGGCCGCCCTGGACCGGGCCGGCAAACTGTCGCCAATGCTGGCATGATTCAGGATATGGGGCGCTGAGCCCCTTCCCATTTCCCTACACCAACCACCGAGCCCAGCATGGCAGAAGAAAACAGCAACCCGGTCTTCCAGATCCAGCGCATGTACCTGAAGGATCTGTCCCTGGAGATCCCGCACGCCCCGCACATCTTCCTGGAACAGGCCCAGCCCACGGTCGAAGTGGCCATCGACAACGGCCACGAGAAGCTGGCTGACGGCATCTACGAAGTCACCATCACCGTCACCGTCACCACCCGCATCGACGAGGAGCGCGTGGTGTTCCTGGTCGAGGGCAAGCAGGCCGGCATCTTCGAGATCCGCAACATCCCCGAAGACCAGATGGACGTGGTGCTGAACATCGTGTGCCCCAACACGGTGTATCCGTACCTGCGCGCCAACATCGCCGACGTGATCCAGCGCTCCGGCTTCCCGCCGATCCACCTGGCCGAGATCAACTTCGAAGTGCTCTACCAGCAGCGCCTGGCCGCTGCCCAGCAGCAGGATGGTGCCGCCAACCAGGACAGCGCCGCCCAGCTGGAGAAGGCCGAGAACCCCTCGGGCACCACGCACTGAGCACGCACTGAGCGGCAGACTGCCCCGCGGGGCAGCCGCTTCATGCCGGGGTACGGTTCCCTGACCGTACCTTGCCCGACGGTGTGGGGGTGCCGCATGCCGGGCGGCAGACCGGACGGTGGCTTGCGCCCCGTCCGCTGAAAGCTCCCGGCGCTTCGGGCAGAAACGATTCGGCTGGCCGCGCCGGGCGCGTCTGGCCGCTACAGAGCAGGCAGATGAAGACGAGACAGACACGAAGCGCAGCCGCCCTGGCCGGGCTGCCATCGACCGGAGGGGCAGCCGCCCGCCAGGCCCATGATGCTCAAGGCCGACTGGCCGAGACCGCCGCCGGTCATTCATGCCCGGATGCGCATGGCACACGCCCGCAGAGCCTGTGGAAGGTGTCCGGTGCGCTGTGGGCCGGCATGGGGGCCGCGGTGCTGAGTGCCAGCCTGCTGCTGGCCGCCTCGCCTGCCACTGCTGCCGACAAGGCGAGCGCCAAGGCTGCGCCCATCAAGGCCGCAACCCGCGCGGCTGCTGGCAGCGCCGCTGCCCAGGGGCCCATGAACCCCAGCGAGACCCTGGGGCCGGCCAGCGACGATGACAAGGCCAGCCAGAATGCCCCGAAGAGCACCAAGGTGGCGCCCCCCTCGCGCATTCCGGGCATGGCCCGCTTTCGCTCCATCGGCACCGACGACACGGTGATGTACGACGCCCCGTCCGACAAGGCCAAGAAGCTCTATCAGGCGCCGCGCGGCATGCCGGTGGAGGTGATTGCCGTGCTGCAGGGCTGGGTGAAGGTGCGTGACATGGAAGGCGACATCGCCTGGGTGCTGCGCGATGATCTGTCCGAGCGCCGCACCGTGGTGGCTTCCACCACCGCCCCGCTCTACCAGGAACCCAACGCCGACGCGCCCCAGTGGTTTGAGGCCGCCCGCGGCGTGGTCTTCGAGCTGGAAGACGACAAGCCCGACGAAGCTGGCTTCGTGCGTGTGCGTCACGCCGACGGCCAGTCCGGCTATGTAGAGCTGGGACAGGTCTGGGGCATCTGAGTCGCCATGAAGATCGCCGTTCTGGGAGCCGGCGCCTGGGGAACGGCCCTGGCCATCCATGCCGCACAGCGGCACGATGTCATGCTGTGGTCGCGCAATGCCCAGGTGCTGGAGTCGCTGCGCACCGCCGGTACCAACCAGCGCTACCTGCCCGACGTGAATGTGCCGTCCTCCATGGGCTTCACCGACCGGCTGGATGAGGCCGTCCGTGACGCCGACCTGCTGGTCATGGCCACCTCGGTGGCCGGTCTGGAGCCGGTGGCGCAGGCCGTCCAGGCCCTGCAACCGGGGGGCAGATCCGCGCTGCCCGGCGTGGTCTGCCTGGCCAAGGGCCTGCAGGCCAGCACCGGCCGTCTGCCGCACCAGGTGCTGGGCGACGCCCTGCCGGGCCGTGCCGTGGGGTGCCTGAGCGGCCCCAGCTTTGCCCAGGAAGTGGCCGCCGGCCTGCCCGTGGCGCTCACCGCCGCCTCGACGGATGAAGCCCTGTCGCACCGCATGGTGCAGGCCTTCCACCACGGCGCCATGCGCGCCTACCGCAGCGCCGACCTGGTGGGCGTGGAGATCGGCGGTGCCCTGAAGAACATCATGGCCGTGGCCACCGGCACCTGCGACGGCCTGGGGCTGGGCCTGAACGCACGGTCCGCGCTGCTGACCCGCGGCCTGGCCGAAATCACCCGCTTCGGCATGGCGCAGGGCGCGCAGGCCGAAACCTTCCTGGGCCTGGCCGGCGTGGGCGACCTCGTGCTCACCTGCACGGGCGACCTGTCCCGCAACCGGCGCGTGGGCCTTCTGCTGGCCAAGGGCCAGTCCCTGGCCGATATCCTGGCCACCCTGGGCCATGTGGCTGAAGGCGTGGCCTGCTGCCCCGCCGTCGTGGCCCGCGCCCAGGCGCTGGGCGTGGACCTGCCCATCAGCCGCGCCGTGCTGGCCGTCATCGAAGGCCGCCTCTCGCCCCGCGAGGCCGTGGCGGCCCTGCTGGCGCGGGAGCCGAGGGCGGAGTAGGGGGCGATGCCTACGGTCTTCAGGTACAAGGGGATTCGGTTCTTCTTCTACTCGAACGAAGGCAGTCCTCGGGAGCCGCTCCATATTCATGCTCGGGGTAATGGTGGTGATGCAAAGATCTGGCTGTTTCCCGATGCTCGTATAGCCTCTAGTGATGGCTTCAGCAGATCGGAGCAGCTGGAGATCATTCGAGTCGTTGAAGAACACCGAGATGAAATCAGGAGGGCATGGCATGAACACTTCGGCCAGGACGGTGCGGTTTGATGACGTCACGATGTGGGTCGACCTTTCGGATGGACGGACGCTGGGTGTACCGCTAGCTTGGTTTCCCCGCTTGTTGAACGCAACGCCAGCGCAGCGCGAAAGTGTGGAGATAGGGCGTCATGGGTTGCACTGGGAGTCCATCGACGAAGACATTTCTATTGAAGGGTTGTTGGCCGGGCGGGGAGACATGACGCGGCAGGGGATGGCCGCATTGCTTCCAGCCTGATACTAGGCTGTGCGTCGGCCGCTAGTCTTGTTATTGATACGGCCGCGTACGTCATAGCGCCGCCCCCTCAAACCCCTGCTGCCGCCATGCCTCGAAGACGGTCACGGCCACTGCGTTGGACAGGTTCAGGCTGCGGTTGTGGGGGCGCATGGGCAGGCGCAGCAGGTGGTCGGTGCCCAGGCTGTCCTGCACGTCGTCGGGCAGGCCGGAGGTCTCGCGGCCAAAGACCAGGCAGTCTCCGGGCAGGAAGCGATGGTCGTAGGGGCTTTTGTGGCCGCTGGTGCTCAGGCCGTACAGGCGGCCGGAGAAGGGGATTTGTCGCGCGTTGCTGTGGGGTGTCTGGCTGGGCGCGGCCTGCGGGTAAGAGCCGGATGCTGCGGCCATGGAAGCCCGCATGCTGTCCAGGAAGGCTGCCCAGTTCTTGTGCACGGTCATGGCCGTGAATTCATGATAATCCAGCCCCGCACGGCGCATCTTGGCGTGGTCGATGGGAAAGCCCAGCGGTTCGATAAGGTGCAGAGCGCAGCCGGTGTTGGCGCACAGGCGGATGACGTTGCCGGTGTTGGGCGGGATTTCGGGCTGGACAAGGACGACGTGGAACACGGTGGCTGGGCCTGAAGGATGGATGGTGTTGGGGGCCGGTTCTGGGGCTGGAGTGCTTTTGGTGCTGTTTCGATACCGTAATTTCACAGCGATTAGGGCCGAAACGGGTCTTGGGCCGCCATATTTGAAGCGATCAGAATTCATGATTCTGAATAATGACGCTGTTTCGGGTTTCTTCGCCCAGAAGTTTCGGTCGGTTCAGCGCCTCAAGCGCTTCACCGTCCCCTCATGCGGGATGATAGGTCGGATTCGGCGCGTGTCGCCCGTCATGGGCCGGCGTGTCCCGGGGCTACGGCGCGCGTCGCCCCCTCATGGGACAGCATGCGTTGGCCTACCACCTACCACCTACCACCTACCACCTACCACCTACCACTTACCACCTACCACCTACCGCCAACCGCCAACCGCCAACCGCCAACCGCCCACCGCCCACCGCCCACCGCCCACCGCCAACGGCCTACGGCCTACGGCCTACGGGGTGCGCGCCACCACCAGCGCCAGGACCGAGGCTGCACCGGCAGCCAGCAGGGTCTGGGCGGCTTCGTTCAGTGTGTTGCCGCTGGTCATCACGTCATCCACCAGGGCCAGGTGCTGGCGGGACACGCGCTTGGGGTCCGGCACGCTGAAGGCGCCGCGCAGGTTCTTCTGGCGCTGGGCGCGGGGCAGGCTGGACTGGCGGGCCGTGTCGCGCACCCGCAGCAGCCAGTCGGTGCGGATGGGTGGGCAGGCGCCGGGGGCGTGGGCGCGCATGCCGCGGGCCAGTTGCAGGCTCTGGTTGAAGCCGCGTTCGGCCAGCCGCGGGCCGGACAGTGGAATCGGCACCAGCGCGTCCACCTGTTGCAGCGGCTGGGCGGGATCGGCCAGCAGGTGTTCCATCAGCAGCCCGCCCAAGGGGCGAGCCAGTTGCAGTTGCTGGCCGAATTTCAGGGCGACCAGTGCCCGGTCCAGCGGCGGCAGATAATCGGCCAGCGCGAAGGTGGCGGTCAGCGCCAGCGGGTGTTGCTGGCACTGGGGGCACGGCAGGGTGGGGCTGGTTGAATCCGCTGAAAGGGGGCGTGCAGAAAGGGGCAGCGCACAGCGCGGGCACCGCAGTTGCGCCTGGCCTGGCAGCGCCTCCCGGCAGTGCGCGCACAGCGGCTGGTCCAGACAGGGCGCTTCGCACAGCAGGCAGGCGCGCGGCAGTAGCCGGGCGGTCAGCTGCCCCAGCCAGCGGCGGGCGTGCTGCCAGATCACGGCATGGGGTGAAGCGGGCATGTCCATGGAGAAGGCAAGGTGGGAATGAAATCGGGGCATATGCTTCCATCGAGCGGGGACAGACTCGTTGAACACTCAGGCCAGCCTCGGAGCAGTCACCCGCTGACCATGAGTCGAACACAGGCTCACCCGGATCCCGGTCAGCCCCGTACACGCGGCCCCTCACGAGATCCTTATCCAAACGCCCCCCATGCGCCGCGCATCCTCTTCTATACTCGCCGACATGCTTAAGCCAGTCGGTCTGGACCGCGCCGCTTTGCGCCGGTCGTTCAATGAAAAGCGTTCGGGCGCCCAGCGGGCGGATTTTCTGCTGGCCGAGGTGGAGCGTCGGCTGGACGAGCGGCTGGAGCCGATGCGTCTGGACGGCGTGGAGACGGTGTTGGACCTGGGCTGCGGTCTGGGACGGTCGCTGCCGGTGCTGGCACGGCGGTTTCCGGAGGCACAGGTTCTGGCGCTGGACATGGCCGAGCAGCCGCTCATCGAGCAGCACCGGCTGGATATGCGGGCGCGGCGCGGCCTGCAGGGGCTGCTGGCGCGCATCCGGGTGCGTGAGAAACCCCAGACCCGTCCACCGCACTGGATCGCGGCCGATGCACATCGGCTGCCGCTGCCGGCCAACAGTGTGCAGGTGGTCTGGTCCAACCTGGTGTTTCACTGGTTCGACGATCCGCTGGCGGTGCTGAAGGAGTGCTATCGGGTGCTGAAGCCGCACGGGCTTCTGGTGTTCTCGGCCCTGGGGGTGGATACCTGCCGCGAGCTGCGTGCGCTGGTGCCGGATTCGTCGGCGCAGAACCTGGAGCAGCATGGGGCGCAAGGGCAGTGGCCGTCGCTGCAGGACATGCACGACTGGGGCGATGCCATGGTGGAGACCGGGTTCGATGCGCCGGTGATGGACACCGAACATATCCAGCTGGCCTATGAATCCACGGCGTCGCTGCAGGCGGATCTGGCCGGGATGGGCTTTCCGGCGGCGCCGGAGGCGAGCGTGCCTGCGCTCACGGTGGAGCTGGTGTTTGGCCATGCCTGGGTGCCGGCGCAGAAGGCGCGCGCCGACGGGCTGGCGCCCATCAACATCCTTCGCCGGGGGCAGATGTCGGGGTGAGTGCGGCAGGGTCCTCGGCGGCCGGACTGCCGCGGTCGTGTCATGCGGCGCAGAGCCACAGCGCATATTGCACGGGGTCACGGCACATCTTGCACGAAGCCACGGCGTCTATCCCGGCTGAGGGGGCGATGAACCCGGTGGGCAGGCGCGCTGCCTGCAACGCGGTCTTCACAATTTCCGTGGTGACCGCCTTCCTGCGTTAATATTTGTCGCTTGCAGCGTCGAGGTGGCCGGCGGTTCGCATCCGGCCCCTGTACCGTGAAGTCGACAAGGGCTGCATCGTGCCGGCATGGGCGCGTGTCCATGCCCGGGCATCCCTTTCCTTCGCAAGCCGCCTGGTTTCCCTCCATGGTCATGAAAACACCTGAGTCCTCTCCCGGTCGTCTTCCCCTATCCGTCGATCACGCCTTGGGCACGCCGCACCTGTCGCGGCGGCGTGTGCTGTCGTCCGTGCCGGCCGCGGCCCTGTGGCTGGGGGGCGGCGCCTTGCTGGGGGGGCTGGCTGGCTGCTCGAAAGAGAAGAGCATGACGTTCAAGTCTACCGATCTGGGCGGCGCCGACTACGGTAACGAGCTGTCGCTGACCGATGTCAGCACCGGCAAGCCCGTGACGCTGGCCAGCTTCAAGGACCACGTGGTGCTGCTGTTCTTCGGCTTCACGCAGTGTCCGGACATCTGCCCCACCACGCTGCTGAAGGCCAAGGAGATCAGGGATGCGCTGGGTCCGGATGGCAAGCGGCTGGACGTGGTGTTCGTCACGCTGGATCCCGAGCGCGACACGGCCGAGGTGCTGCCGGCCTACGTGCACTCGTTTGACCCGTCCTTCATCGCCCTGCGCGGCGACATGGCGGCCACCAAGAAGGTGGCGCGCGAATTCCGCGTCTTCTTCCAGAAGGTGCCCAATCAGGACGGTTCCAGCTACACGCTCGATCATACGGCCGCGTCCTATGTCATCGACAAGACCGGCAAGCTGCGCCTGCTGGTGCGCTACACTGACCCCGTCGATAACGTGGTCAGTGACCTGAAGCAGTTGCTGGCGGCCTGATGCCGGCGTCCTCTCGACCGTTTCGTTTCCACCTGAAGCCCGTGCCACACGCATCGCACGGGTCCGGAGGCTCTTTCGCATGAACGCACTGGGTTGGCTCGTCCTTGGTCTGCTGATCGGCTGGGCCATCGAATTCGCCATCGACTTCCTGTACTGGCGCAAGAAGGCGCAAGAAGAGGCCGAGGCCCTGGCCCAGCAGGAAAGCGTGCTGCTGGCCCAGCAGACCGAGCTGGGTCATCGCCAGGCCACGCTGCGCCTGCGTGAAAAGGAAATGGCCGATCTGCAGGCCTCGCTGGCCAGCCGTGATGCCGAGCTGCTGCAGCAGGCCCGTCGTGTGGAAGAGCGCTCCGACGATCTGTCCCGCGTGGAGCAGGCCATCGAGAAGCGCCGGGCTGACCTGGACCGCATGGGCCTGACGCTGAACGAGCGCGACAAGGAAATCGCGGCGCGTGGCGAGCAGCTGCGTTCCAAGGAAGTGAACTACAACCGCCGCCTGGACACGCTGGAAAGCACCGAGGCCGAGCTGGCGCGCCGCGTGGCGGTGGTCAGCAACCGCGAGGAAGCCATGCAGAGCTGGGAAGGGCGCATCCTGTCCCGCGAGCATGACGTGGCCGACCGCGAGGCTTCCGTCAATTACCACGCCAACCGCATTGCCAATGACGCGGCCGGCTACGAGGCCGTCAAGAACCTGCTGAAGCAGCACTATCGCACCGCCGAAGGGCGTGACCGCCTGCAGGCGCTGGTGGGTATCGACGACCGTACCGTCGAGCTGCTCAACCAGGCCGGCATCCGCACTTTCGAGCGCCTGGCCGAGACCTCCATGGGCGAACTCACCCGCCTGATGGAAGCTGCTGGTCCGCGCTACGCACTGGCCAATCCGCTCAGCTGGGCCGAGCAGGCCGGCCTGTTCCTGGCCGAGGACTGGGTGGCGCTGGGCAACCTGCAAGCCGAGCTGAAGGGCGAGAAGCGCGAGAACGTGGCCGCAGGCCTGCTGGCTGCCATGCGCCGCCGGCCGGGTGCGCAGACTACTGAAGCGCAGGACACGTCGGCCGATCAGGCCTCCGAGACCGTTGCGACGGAAGCGGCCGAAGCCACGGTGCAGCCGGATGACGATGCAGCCGCCGGCGAGGCGCAGACCGCACATGATGCGCAGGCTGCTGACGACGCTTCGTCGTCGCACGCGGCCGGCCTGACCGGCACGGCCTCAACGACCACCGATGCTTCCGTGGCCGATGATTCGTCGTCCGTGGAATCCTTGGGGCACGACACGGACGCAGAGTCTGCCGACGACGAGGGCGCCGGGATCGCCGAGTCCACGCTGGACCAGGAAGCCATGGTCTGGGGATCGGACGCCGGCGATGAATACGAGGCTGAAGCCGACGAGGGACTGGCTTCCGTCTTCGTCAACCCGCGCCGCGAGCGGACGGTCGAGCACGTCGTGGCCGAAGTGGTCGACGCCGAGCAGCACGAGCAGGGCTGGCGCTCAGGTGACGATGTCTCCGATGCCCACGTGCTGTCCGAGCATGCGTCCGGCTCCTCCGGACACACGGCTGCAGCCGACCCTGCCGGCACTTCGCCGGAAAGCCACCCCTACGGCCAGGCCCACAGGCCCTGACCGTTTCGATCTGTCCGCCCTCGACTCGCCCCTGACGCAGGAACGCCATGTCATCACCTTCGCCACTGCATCCGCCCGAGTCCGTGCGCCGCTTCACCTCGCTGAAAGTGGGCGTCCTGTTGCTGTTCGTCCTGCTGCTGACGCTGTTCGGCGTGCAGGAGGGCGAGGGCGATGCCCAGCCCGAGGCGCAGCAGCAGCTTGCCTCCGCCTCCGGCAACACGCATACGGAATCCATCGAGCTGCCGCTGGGCAGGCAGGCTGCCCAGGCAGATGGGTCGGCGCAGGGTCAGGACGGGCAGGACGCGGCCCGGCGGGCCAATGCCCAGGGCGCCGGCCAGCCGGATGACCGTCGGGCGGCCCCGGCCGATGTCTCGAAGGACAGCGCTTCGCAGGACAAGGCTGCCGCATCGTCGGCAGGCACTGCCGGCCCGAATGGGGCACCGGCCGATGCCATGGCCGACAGCCAGGCAGGCCCGGCCGTTCCCGCTGGGGAATCGGTGATGGCCCCCGAGGACGATGATCAGCCGCCCAAGCCCGCCACGGGCGACGCGATGATCGAGCTGCCCGGTCCGCCGAGCTTTTCGCTGACGCACGATCCGGCGGGCGGCATCCGCCTGGCGGGCGAGGTGCCCGATGACGACACCCGCAACCAGTGGATGAATGCCATCCGCCTGGGCGCCCGGGGCGAGTCCGTCGAAGGCAGCCTGCGCCTGCGCCACATCGATGGTCATGCGGCTGCCCGCTGGGAGCCGCAGCTGACGGCCCTGGTGGCCCTGGTCCGTGAACGCAACATCAGCGAACTGCGCGTGCGTGGTGACGTGGTGGAAGTGTTTGGTGGCGCCCAGACGCCTGCTCAGGGCCGCGAGACGCTGGAGCTGATCCGTGCCCAGGTTCCCAACGGTTACCGCGTGCTGGCCCGTGATGAGGCAGGCGCTGCCGGTGCATCCCGTCTGGCCGCCGCCGGTGCAGCAGCCCAGGGTGCCCAGCGTCTGGCCGATGCCAACCGCCTGGCAGGACGGGACGCCCGTGCCCAGGCCGAGGCGCAGAGGGCTGCCGATGCGCGCAACGCCGCCGCCAAGGCACGTGACGCCCGCAACAGCCGCGACAGCCGCAACGCACGCGATACCCGCCAGGCCGCTGCCGACAGCCGCAACCTGCGCACCGCTGCAGCCGGGAACTGCCCGCGGTCGCTGAAGCAACTGTCCGCGCCGATCTTTTTCAAGTCGGGCAGCTCAAGCCTGTCGCCGGCCGAGACGCGCCGCCTGCAGCAGCTGGGTGCCTGCCTGGGCCGCACGGCCTGGGTGCGCGTCACCGGCTACGCCGATCCGCGCTACTCCGCCGCCTACAACAAGACCCTGTCCGAGCGCCGTGCGCGCGCTGTGGCGGGCGCCATCAGCGAAGGGGGCTTCTCCTCGGCCCGCATCACGGTGGTGGGGGCCGGCAAGACCTCCGCCCGCACCAAGGTCCGCGCCGACAAGGCCACGCTGCAGCGCGCCCGCCGGGTGGACATTCTGGTGGGTTGAGACAGGAAGGTCAGGGGCGGCGGGCGACGCCCTGAACCCGCGCACGACACGCTGAACGCAAAAGCCCCCCGCCCGTTGCTACCGGGCGGGGGGCTTTTTTCCGGGCTTTTCAGGGCCTTCAGAGCGCGGGGTGCATCGTTTCCCACGGCTGCTGGGTACCCAGCAGCGTGTTCACCGTGGCCGTGCTGCTCAGTGCGGTGGCACCCGAATCCACGGCCGTTGCCACGTCCGTACCGGCTGGTGCGGCGGGGGGCGTCCCCGTGCCTGCCGCGCTGCCGGCCGCCGTGGCGGCATTCGAGCCGGTGCTGGATGCCTCACCCGGCAGCGACAGCGTCTCGCTCTGGTCCAGCAGCTCGTTCAGAGACAGACGGCTGCCCTGATGGCTGGGCAACGCCTTGGCCGTGGCCAGCGATTTGCCCAGGGTATCCCCTGCGGCGATGCCGAGGGTGGACGGCTGCGCCGCCGGCGGGGTGGCAGGCTGGGCGGCCGCATCCGCTGCGGGCGCCGCTGCAGGTGCGGTGGGCGTGGCAGGTTGCGCCGCGGTACCGCCTGCCGCGTCGGCATCCGCGTCCGGGGTGGCGTGCGTGACTGCTGCCGTTGTGACGGAGGCGGGCACCGGCGTTGCCGGCTTCAGGGCGGAGCCCTGCACCTCAATCTGTTCGGCCCAGCTTTGCGGCGTATTGCCGGCGGCATCGGCCACCGTCACGGTGACCGAATAGGGCTGCTTGCCACCCGGGGTGACGGCTGGGGCCGGCAGCGTGGCCGAGAAGTGCCCAGCAGCGTCGACGTCTGCCGGTCGAATGGTTGTACCCAGCTGGACCTGCACCTTCGATCCCGGTGCCACATCGCCCGTGACGGTGACGCCATCGGTGGCTTCCGCCGCTGTGATGACCTTGCTGGCGTGGCCGTCGAACTGCAGGTTGGTGGGTTTGGCCGGTAGCGATCGGGCCAGCGTGACCGTATGGGTGCCCACGGATGTCGAGGTGCTGCCAGGCTGGGAGGCGGTGGCCTCGATGGTATGTTGGCCATCCTGCAGACCTGTGAAGTTCAGGCTCGCTTTCCAGAGGCCATCGGCGCCGGACCGGACGGAGGTTGCAACCTTCGTGCCCGGCACCTGCACGCGGATGTCGGAGTTGGGCTCGGCCGTGCCCGACACTTCCACGCCATTGGCTTCCACGGCGTTGATCACGTCGTCATTTGCGACCTTGCCATTCACGGTGGTCTGGCGGGTGACGGCCGGTGCGCCCTGGATCGTCACGTTCAGCGTGGTCTCGGCCGTGTTGCCGGCCTTGTCGGTGGAGGTCACAACCAGTGCGGTTTTGGCCGTGCCATTGGCGGGCGCGGGGGGAATTTCGGTGGCCGGAACCTTTACAGTCCAAAGACCAAGGCCGCGAACGTTCGAGATGTCGATGGGCTTGCCGTTCCAGGTGGCCGACAGCGTGGTGTCAGCCTCCCCCGACGAGCCACGGAAGGTCAAGTCGCCCTTCGCAGCTTCAGGTGCGATGGTCTGAGTCTTTGCGAAACCGGAGAAATGCAAACTGGGCGGTGTCTTGTCGACCGAGAACGTACGGGTCTCGGGGCTGGAGGCTGCGCCTCCTGGCGAGGTGGCGATGGCGGTCACCGTGTGCGTCACGCTGTCGGCAAAGTTGCCCATGTCGATGTTCGGGACGCTCCACTTGCCCTGGGCATCGGCCACGATTCCCGGTGGTGCTGTCCAGCCGTCGACCTTGATCAGCATGCTGGCGCCGGCCGCCGCCGTGCCCGTGATGGTCACGGCGCCCGACTCGGCCTTGTTGACGACGTTGTCTGCGGTGACGGGGTCAATCGTTGGGGCCGTGGATGGCAAGGCGCTGTTCTGCACCGTGATGGCCTGCGTGGCGATGGTGCTGTTGTTGCCCGCCTTGTCATGGGCCTGCACGGTCACATTGGCCGGGACGCTAGCCTGGCCGGCCGGTACCGGGGGCACCGAATCGAAGTCCACGCTCCATTTGCCGTTGGTGACGGTGCCCGGTTTCGACACACCGTTCCAGGTCACGGTCACCGTATCGGCATTCTGGGCGCCGGTCGGCGTATCGCCCGTGAAGGTGATCTTGCCGGTCTTGGCCTCTTCAGCGCTGATGGTGGTGTCGCCACCGTTGGTCTTGATGTTGGTGGGCTGACCCGGGGCCGTCTTGTCGAGGGTGATCTTGTGCACGCCGGCGGCCGAGTCTGCGCGCCCTGGCTGCGCGGCGACTGCCGTCACGTCGTAGCTGCCGTCGGGCACCTTGGACAGGTTCGTCAACTGGGCGGTCCAGGCGCCATTGATGCCGGCCGTGACCGTGTCCTTGCTGCTGCCCAGCGTGACGGTGACTTTGCTGCCCGCGTCGGCAATGCCGGATACCGACACGGCACCTTGGGCCTCGGCGGCGTTGATGATGTCATCACCGGCAATCGGGCTGATGAGGGGGGTGGACAGCGGTCTCAGCGGCCCCTGCAGCGTCACGTTCTGGGTGGCAACGGCACTGTCGTTGCCGGCCTTGTCCTGCAGCACCACGTTGAAGGCCGTGTTGGTGCTGTTCCCCTGGCCGGGCATGGGCAGATCGCCTTCCTTGAATTCCACCTTCCAGCCGCCGTTGGCGCCCACCGTGGCCGTCTGCGTCTTGCCACCGGCAATGGAGACCGTCACCTTGGTGCCGGCTTCGCCCGTGCCGCTCAGGCTCACGCCGTTCTTGGCTTCGAGGCTGGTGATGGTGGTGTCGTTGCCTTCCAGCTTCAGGTTGGCAGCCGGTGCGGGCGGTGTCTTGTCCAGCGTGAACTCGGCCTTGCTGGTGGCGGTGTTGCCCTGGGCGTTGGTGGTGGTGACCGACAGCGCATGCTTGCCGTCGGCCAGACCTGCCGGCAGCGGCACGCCCGCTTCCCACTTGCCGTTGGCATCAGCCTGGACCTCGGCCAGCGGGTTCTTCTCGTCGGTCAGCCACAGCGCAACCTTGCTGTTGGGCGCGGCCGTACCCATCACCTTCACCGGGGCAGCCGCTTCCTTGGCGTTGACGTAGCCGTCTTCGCTGATGGTGCCGATGATGGCGGCGGTGCCGGTGGTGTTCATGATGACCTTGCTGGTCACTTCCGGCGCGCGGTTGCCGGCGGCATCAATGGCGGTCGCACTCAGCGTGTAGGAGCCATCGGCAGTGGGCAGGTCATCGGCTTGCAGCGTGGTGCTCCAGTTGCCGTTGGCGTCCACGGCCACCAGGCGGGTTACCGTACCCAGCTTGAGTTCCACCGAACCGTTGGCCTCGGCCGTGCCACTGATGGCAACACCTGCGGCCTTTTCCGGGGCAGTGATGATGTTGTCACCGGCCACGGACGCCACTTCGGCGCTGGCCGGCGGCGTGTCGTCAAAGTGCAGCGTGGTCAGCGGCAGGGTGCTCTGCACGCCCTTGTTGGAGCCCACCACTTCCAGACTGTTGGTGTCCGACAGGCCGGCGGCGGGCAGCGCGCCGCTGCTGGGCGTGGCGGTCTTCAGGTCCACCGCCCAGTTGCCGTTTGCGTCGGCCGTGGTGGTGTAGGTGACGTTGGCGTGCTGGTCGCCATCGGTGTCGATGCGCACCTGCACTTCGGAGCCGGGTTCGGCCGTGCCGTTCAGCACGGGGAAGCGCGTGTTGAAGTAGTTGGCGGATTTGAGCGTGAGCGAGATGTTGCCCTGAGGTGCCTGGCCATCGCCGCCCCCTCCGCCTCCACCACCGGCTGCGGCCAGACCCAGCACGGCTGCACCGCCCAGGCCGTACAGCAGCGGCTTGGTGGGCACGTCACCTAGCACGGGCAGGATGGGGGCCTCGAACTTGGGGTCATACAGCACGAAGGTGCCGTCGTTCAGCGCGCCCAGCGGCTTGGTGTTCACGTCGGCCAGCAGCACGGCGCCCCCGGCACCTTCTGCCGCATCCGGAATGCTCACGGTCTCGTCGCCACCGGCCGTCACGGCGCACTGGTCCGAAGCGCTGCAGATGCGGTAGTAGCCTTCCAGAATCACCGAGGCGGTGCCGGCATCGCCGTCCAGCGGCACGTTCTCGATCACCAGATCGCTGTCCACCTGCAGGACCCGCAGCTGTTCGGCGTCCAGGTTGGAGTCCTGTAGCCGGAACTGTCGCCCGGGCAGCACCCGAACCCGGTTCTCGCCGGGCCTGAGCCGCAGCTGTTCCACACCGCCGTCCTGCGTCCGATAGATCTCGAATCGTGCTGCCATGATGCTCGTTCCGTAGGGATGTATCCTTATCTTGCAAGCCTATCAAAATGGTTTACATCCGCCCACATGTCCTACGTTCCGACAGGGATAGATTGCGAGTTCAAGTGTCAGGCAAAGCGGCAGTCGTTGTTTTTTACATACGATGTCACATGTCGGGTGAGCCATCGGGCCGAGCGGGCCGGCCAGTCATCATCGGCGGAATGCCAGACAGCGGGATGGCAGACAGAAAAAAGCCCGCCATGAGGCGGGCCTGGTGAGACGGAGGGGGAACGGCCTGGGCCGTTCCCGTTGGCGTCATACCGTGGGGTGATGCTCCCAGGGCTGGGTGCCCACCAGCGAATCCACGGTGGCCGTGGTGCTGACCGGTGCCGGCGGCGGCGCCGTCGGCGTGGGGGTGGCCGCGGGTGCGCTGGAGAGCGACTCCTCGGCGCTGCTGCTGGTCAGATCGTCCAGGGTCAGGCTCTTCTGCGACGAGCTCGACGTGTCCGTGGAATCATCCGTGTCGGTCAGCGACTTGGTGGCCAGCGAGCGCGGTGAGGTGCTGCTGCCGGCGGCAGCGCCGGTGGATGGGGTCCCCGTCGTCGTGGTGGGGCTAGTCGTCGTCGGGGTGGCCGTGCCACTTCCCGATGTGCCGGAATCCGTGTCGCCGACTGGTGCAGGTGTTGGCGAGGGTGTCGGTGTCGGGTTTGGTGTCGGTGTGGTGGTGTTGTCCCCTGGGTCGGGTGTCGGCGTCGGGGAAGGTGCGGGCGTAGGCGTCGGGCTCGGTGTGGGAGTCGGGCTCGGCGTCGGCGTGGTGTTGTCGTCCCCCGGATTCGGCGTGGGGGTCGGCGTTGGTGTAGGGGTGGGCGTTGGTGTGGGCGTCGGCGTCGGGCTCGGTGTAGGAGTCGGGCTCGGCGTTGGCGTGGTGTTGTCGTCCCCCGGATTCGGTGTAGGCGTGGGGTTTGGCGTCGGGGTCGGCGTCGTCGGCGCTGGTGTGGTCGGCGTGGTCGGCGACGGCGCGATGGTCGGCGCCGGGGCGCCCTGCACCGTCACGGCGTGGCTATCGGCCCCGCTGGTGTTGCCCGCGGCGTCCGTCACCGTCACCTG
>ERZ772935.287-NODE-287-length-20451-cov-5.852765_pt1 | contig 20451 bp, 19 predicted proteins | sample MGYA00511683_ERZ772935 | MGnify/ENA primary metagenome ERZ772935 (study PRJEB29015, sample SAMEA2738086) | human oral metagenome | biome: human oral; feature: human-associated habitat; material: saliva | place: China | collected 2228 ...
TCAGCATGGAGGCCTCGAAGAACATTTTTGCGAGAAAAGCTGACGTTATTTTGCAATTTTCCTTCTGCAAAGAAGCTCTCAGGGAAACCAAGTGGCACCATCTTTTCCTTCTGAAAATTTTCCTTAAACCAACCACGATTGTCACCATGAACTGGAATATCAAACTCTAACAAACCTGGAATTGCATCAATCTTACGCACTGCAAGTGTTTTTCCAAAAAAATTATCTGTCATCTAGACTTCTCCAATCAAACGGAGCAAGTACTGCCCGTATTCATTCTTCTTAAGAGGTTGCGCCAACTTCAGCACATCTTCACGGCTAATATAACCCATTCGATAAGCAATTTCTTCCAGATTGGCAACCTGAACATTTTGCATCCGTTGAACCGTTTCGATATACTGAGAAGCTTCTAGCAGACTTTCATGTGTTCCAGTATCCAACCAGGCAAAACCACGCCCCATAACCTCAACAAACAAATCCCCACGCTTCAAATAAGCATTGTTGACATCTGTGATTTCCAACTCTCCACGAGTACTGGGTTTGATCTGTTTGGCAATCTCCACAACGTCATTGTCATAGAAATAAAGACCTGTCACAGCATAGTTGGAGCGAGGATGCTCCGGTTTTTCTTCTATGGAAATGGCATTCAAGTCTTCATCAAACTCGACTACACCAAAACGCTCTGGATCCTTCACTTGGTAGCCAAAAACAGTCGCACCTTTTTCCTTCTTAGCTGCTTTTTGAAGCATTGTGCTCAGACCAGGACCATGGTAGATATTGTCGCCTAAAATCAAGGCAACGCTATCGTCACCGATAAACTCTTCACCGATAATAAAAGCCTGAGCAAGTCCATCTGGACTAGGCTGTTCCGCATAGGAAAGCCTGATCCCAAATTCGGAACCATCCAAGAGCAAGTCCTTAAAGCGCGGCAAATCCTGTGGCGTTGAAATAATCAAAATATCCTTAATACCCGCCAACATCAAGGTTGACAGAGGATAGTAAATCATGGGTTTATCATAAACCGGCATCAGCTGTTTCGATGTAGCTCGAGTAAGTGGATACAGACGGGTACCTGAGCCACCCGCAAGAATAATACCTTTCATAATGGAATAACCTTTCTTCGTTGTTTTTTAATTACTAAATTCTTCCTCTACTACACTAAGTATCCGTTCAATCACCACTAATATTTATAATCTGCTAAACGTCCACAGAAGATAACCTTATCATTCTGTGAAGCTTCTTCGTGGTATTTAGAAAAGATAGCATTATTTTTCTCATCATTAATTGGATAATATGGTTCATCTCCACGTTTCCAGTCAGCTGGATATTCACGCGTGATGACTGTCTTAGGCTGCAGACCATACTCAAATTTTTTATGCTCAATGATACGAGTATAAGGAATCTCACGATCTGTATAGTTCACTACAGCATTTCCTTGGTGATTTTCCTCATCAAGCACTTCGTGCTTAAAACGTAAACTGCGATACTCTAGCTCACCATGCTTATAATCAAAATACTGGTCAATCATTCCTGTAAAAGCAACTTTGTTAGCAGATGCTTCCAGCTCTTCACGATAGTCAAAGCAATCCACTCCTAGCTCAACTTCTACGTCTTTAAGTATATTTTCAATAATCACATTGTATCCACAATAGGAATCACTTGATAACGGTCGTTAAAATAATTATTATCAAAGGTTAAACGAACTGGAAGGCGTTTAATGATAAATGGAGGAAGTTCTGTCGTTGAGCGTCCCCATTGCTTCTCAGTATGGACCGCTTCTAACAATTATTTTTTCCATTTTTATTATACTAAATTAATCTCTTTCAAAAATATCACGTGTATAGACTTTTTCCTTGACATCTTCTAATGAGTTATCATAGCGATTAGCAACAATGGCATTACTCAGTCGTTTGAATTCCTCTAAATCATTGATAACGGAACTTCCAAAAAATGTACTCCCGCTTTCTAAAGTGGGTTCATAAATAACTACTCTTACTCCCTTAGCTTTTATACGTTTCATAATACCTTGAATAGAGCTTTGACGAAAATTATCGCTATTACTCTTCATGGTCAATCTATAGATGCCAATAATAATATCTTTTTCTACTCTCTCATCGAAAATATTATGGGCTGAATAATCATAATAATCTACCATCTTAAGAACCTGATCAGCAATAAAGTCTTTACGTGTCGAATTGCTCCGTACTATGGCTCCTATAAGTTCTTCTGGTATATCTTCATAGTTGGCAAGAAGTTGCTTGGTGTCTTTAGGAAGACAATAACCGCCGTAGCCGAAGGAAGGATTGTTATAGTGAGAACCAATCCGTGGATCTAAGCAAACCCCTTCAATAATAGCTTGAGTATCTAGCCCCTTCATCTCAGAATAAGTATCCAGCTCATTAAAATAAGAAACACGCAGAGCAAGATAAGTATTCGCAAAAAGCTTTACTGCTTCAGCTTCTGTAAAGCCCATGTATAATGTATCAATATCTTCTTGTAAAGCTCCTTCTTGAAGAAGTCCTGCGAAAGTTTCGGCAGCACTTACCAAGCGCTCATTATTTTTATCTGTTCCTAAAATAATTCGACTCGGATACAAATTGTCATAAAGCGCTTTTGACTCCCGCAAAAACTCAGGGCTAAACAAGATATTTTCAGTCTGAAATTTCTTTCGTACTGACTCTGTATAGCCCACCGGAACCGTACTTTTAATCACCATGATTGCCTCAGGATTATATCTCAGTACTGTTTCAATAACAGACTCTACGGCAGAGGTATCAAAGAAATTCTTTTTCGGATCATAATTAGTTGGAGCTGCAATCACAACAAAATCTGCATCCTGATAAGCTTCTTCTGCATTTAGTGTAGCAACTAAGTTTAACTCTTTTTCTGCCAGATATTTCTCTATGTAGTCATCTTGAATAGGCGACTTTCTTTGATTAATTAGCTCGACCTTCTCAGGAATGATATCCACCGCCATTACTTGATGATGCTGAGACAACAAAACTGCAATGGACAAACCAACATATCCTGTACCTGCTACTGCTATTTTCATACTTTTTCCTTTCATGAAAGAATATTATCATGCATGATAATATTCTTTATACCACTCTGCAAATTTTCTCAAACCCTCTCGCAAAGAAGTTTTCGGTTTAAAACCAAAATCTCTCTCCAGAGCACTTGTATCTGCATAAGTAACGGGAACATCCCCGGGTTGCATAGGAACTAACTTTTTATGACTCTCAAAATCATAATCTTCTGGTAGAACTCCAGCTCGAATCAATTCTTGCTGTAAGATGTCCACAAAGTCCAAAAGATTTTCTGGCTGATTATTACCAATATTATACACTTTATATGGCGCTAAAGGCAGATTATCAGTGCCTATGTGTTTTACCGGAGCGGATTGCATTACTCGTAAAATTCCTTCAACAATGTCATCTACATAAGTAAAATCCCGTTTACAATTGCCATAGTTATAAATTTCAATATCAGATCCACTTCGTAATTTGTCTGTAAAGCCAAAGTAAGCCATATCTGGTCGACCTGCAGGACCGTAAACCGTAAAGAAACGTAAACCTGTAGAAGGAATATTATAAAGCTTGGAATACGCATGAGCTTGAAGCTCATTAGATTTTTTAGTTGCAGCATAAAGTGAAACAGGGTTGTCTACCTTGTCTTCCGTTGCAAACGGAACTTTTGTATTTCCACCGTATACTGATGAAGATGAGGCATAAACCAAATGTTCAACACCTCCATTATAAATTTCATAAGAATGGCGACAAGCTTCCAAAATATTATGAAAACCAATAATATTGCTCTCTATGTATACATCTGGATTTGTGATTGAATAACGAACTCCTGCCTGCGCAGCTAGATTAACAACTATTTGAGGATGATAATGGTTAAAAACTTCATCAATAAAAGTTTTATCTGAAATACTTCCTTTAAGAAATATCCAGTTTTTTTCTGGATACTTCTCACTAAGCTTGTCAATCTGATCTAATCGATAATCTTTGAGTTCAACATCATAGTAATCATTCAAATTGTCCAAACCAATGATTGTCATCGATCCGTCTAACTCTAACAATCTCTTAACAAGATTTGAGCCAATAAAACCAGCCGCTCCTGTGATTAGTACTATTTTCTCTACCAATCGAAGATTTCTATTTCTCATTTTAAAACACCTCACTTCTCAATTGATTTTTTAATGTTAAAACATATTCATTATAACTTTCACTTAAAAGTATAATAAAATACTTATCTTTTTAATTTTATATTACTTCTTGCATCATTTTAAGTATACTCTGATAAAGGGATTTATAAAATATTATCAGTAATAAATATAAAATTAAAAAGTAAATCATTACACCTAGACAGATTTTTATAAAAAGGCTTAGGATTAAGGAAAATTTTAGCACTATATTAAATAAGATAATAAACATACCTATACCTGAAATCACAAAAGGAACGGAGATTTTTAAATAGTTAAAAATCGGCAACTTATTTCGTACCGTTAAACATTGATAAAGACAAACAATAATTTCTGAACCAATTGTAGCTACGGCAGCTCCTAGAGCAGCAACCTTAGGAATCAATAAGAAGTTAACCAGGACATTAAATATTGCACCTAAAAAAGCCGAAACAACATAAACTTTATCCATTTGATGAGGTAGAAGATACTGGGTTCTTATCACATTAGCAAAAGCTAAGAATACGCAACTAGGTAAAAGTACTAACAGTAATGGAACAACAGGATCAAAATTGTTCCCAAAAAATAGTGGAACAAACTCCCTAGAAACTCCCATAAGCCCAAAACATAGGGAGGAAGACAGAAACATCGCAAATATGATACTTTTGAAAAGTGAATCCTCTACGCCAGACTTTTTATTTGCTACCAAATTACTCATTCGAGGAAGCATTACGGTTCCTAGAGAAACAATCAATGCAACTGGAATATTAATCAGTTTCTCAGCAGATTCAAAATACCCTACTTGCTCTGTTGTAGTCATAGAACCTAACATAATTTTATCTAAAATTTTATATATGCTCACAGCAATTACTGTAAAAAATAAAAATATATTAGGTTTAATATGAGAAAATATTGATTTTATCTTTGGCTTTACAAATACTACCTCCTTAAATAAATAAGGCCAAACAACTAGTTGACTTACTAACATCCCTCCCGTTAGTATTATACAATAAAGCCAAACATCTGAAGAAGCTTTTACTAAAGTAAAGATTAATGCCGTTGTTGCTAATTTAACTAAAACATTTCTAATGACAGTTAACTTAAATTTTTCAATCCCAAAAAAGAACCAATTAATATCTAATATTCCAGAAAGAACATATAAAATCATTGTAAAAGAAATTAACTGATTAGATGATAAAAATATTGTATAGAACAAAAATAAAACATTCATTGCAATTCCTAAAATGAATTGCATACAGTATATCTGCCAAAAGGTTTTAGACAATTCTATATGATTATCTCGTACCTTTGCTATAGCTCTATTTCCATAATTATTCAATCCTAACAAAATGAATATTACAAAATAATTTGCAATGGAATAGTAATAAGAATATATCCCTACTCCATCCGCCCCCAATACTCGTGATAAGTATGGAGTAGTTATTAAAGGAATTAAAAGTATTAGCAATTGATAGGCTGAATTATATAAAAAATTCTTTTTAGTAGAACTCATCGTCTTCCTTCCTAAATCCAATTACCTTTGCTGGTATGCCCCCCATAATCATATTATCTGAGACATCTTTCACAACGACAGCATTCGCTCCTATAATAGCATTGTTACCTATTGAGATATTACCTATTATTTTAGCACCTGAATAAATAATTACATTATCACCAATGACTGGGTAGCCTCCCTTATTTTGCCCCAAAGTAACGTCTTGAAATATTGTACATAGTTTGCCTATTCTCACTCCTTCCCCAATTACAATATTCTGCATGTGAGGAAAATAAATATCTGTTGAAACATGGCTATTTACTGCAATAATCATAGAATTTTCAATATATAGTCTATCATAAAGGAAGGATAACATTATCCTGTCTTTTAGCGACTTATTTTTTTTTGTTTTTATTTTCAGATAAGCTCTAAGTCGCCTTCTAGTTCTTAATTCCTTCTGAAAAAAATATCTAATTGGATTTAGCATCTCTACCTTACCTCTAAACTCTCTATTCGAATGATATCATTATCATAAACATTAGAGCCCAGTGTCATCAACGATGCCATTTCCACACCATTTCTAAAGGCGATTAGAGGGAAAGAAACTTGATCTCGTTTTGCTTCCCCATTCAAAAAAATATCCCACCATTCTTCCGACATTTTAATAGCCATCGTATTACTATGATCCCTAGCAATTATATTACATTCAGATAATCCATAAAGAGTAGGCATTCCCTCTTCATGTAGATAATCTCTAAAGTTCTTACAGTCAACTTGACTCATCTTCCTTAGAGTTTCAATAGCCATTAATTCATCATAAACACAATTTCTAGATCGATGTTTATGCATCGCAATTCCAAATTCTCCAATTAAGTTAACGAATTCAGTTGGGTCACCAAACAAACGAATGTTTCCATCAATATATACAGAAAATCTATATTCTTTGAAAATATGATGCGGATTCATTTTCACATATCTATTTTTTTCAATATTAGAATAAGTTGAAAAATCATTTACAAAATTTGATATTTCATATTTTTTCCATATAGATTCTTTAGGTACCTCTTTATCTCCTATATAAAAGAAATCACAATTATCAGGCTTAAAAAATGGTTCCCATAAATGAAAAGTTCCACCAAATGTACTCGTATAAACCGCAATTCTCTCATTATTAAATGGATTTGACTCTACTTGCTGAGTTTTACCTGAAACTCTGATATCATTAATTTTTCTAATAGCTAGCTTCAATCGAATAGTTTCCAATAATCTTTTAGGATTGCTAGATAAGAGCATTGAAACATAGTTTTTCTTGACTTTTGTTTTTTTATTCAACTCTTTATACTCATGATTTAATTGTTTTAAAGACGAATATAAATTTTCAATATTTTTCAAATCATCTTTTTCTTTCACTTCATACATTTAATTATATCCTCATTCATTTTCATTCAATACCCTTTGATTTAAACTACAAATAAGAAGCAAGAAAAGTATGAATATTGATTTATAAATTCCTATCACTTCAAAAAACATCATTGACATAAATAACGAAATTGTCGATAGCGAAATCATTTGTACCATCTTACTACTATGCTGCTTAAATACCTTCCAAACTTCTATGATAATCTTAAAGAATAAACAAATCCCAATAAATCCTTGATTCATAAAGGTAGTCACAAATTGATTATCAATTGCCGATGTCCAATAGTAATATGGGTTGCTTTTCAACCACTGCATTGCAAACTGATTCCCGCCACCTAAAATCCAATATATAGGATGTTGTATTATATAACCTATACCAAATTGAAGACTATATCCCCTAGCCCCCAAAATATCATCTGTAGTTTCGTTTTCAAAAATCAGGTGTAATCGAGAAATAATATTATTGAATATTTGCAATAGTGACTTTTGGAACACAAAGCAAAAAATTACAGCAGTAAGTATCATTAGAATCATTAGAATAAACCAATTCTTTTTTATTTGAATTCTATTTCTCCTACCTCTCCATGCTAACAAAAATATGCAAAATATACATACAATCCAACTATTTCTTGTATACGTTAATAACAGGTTAATAATCAATACTGAAATACTTATAATGTTGTCTCTATGAAAATAAAGAGTATATAAAATAGCTAAAATCAGAAATACTGCATAGTAATGGCGAAATTCAAAAATTGTCGATATTCCTCCACCAATACTAGAATCAATAGAGAGATAATTTGAATTTGCCTTAATAAAGCCAAAAATATCAATATTTAAAATATAACCTACTAGAGATATATAGGACAGAATTATAGAAAGAGAGCTCAATATCCTCAGAACATTTTTCACATCTCCAAAGTATACTAAAGTAAGAACATCAAATAATAGAACACATTGAGACAGATAATTTCCTATAGAATTAAACCTAGAAAATATCAATGTTGAAACACCTAAAGATACTGTACATAAAATAAATAAAAAGGGTATTTTGGATTTTAAATAATATTCACAAATTTCTATTGGTTTAAACAAAAATAGAATAGAGGATATTAATGTATATAATAAAATAATCAATTGCTCTTTTCCAAAATAATTAGAGATTGCCACTAGTATTGGAAACATAAATATTGAAATATCTACTAGACCGCTTTTGTTTACTTTTATCACAACATTATCTCCATCTAAACTTCAATTTAAATTTCAGAACATACCATAATATATCAATATTTATTAAATACTGGTATATTTTCTTTATAGAAAACTCTCTGCTTCGATATCCAGACCGCATTTGTAGACGTCTCTCGTAAACCTTAACCAGCTTAGAGTCAGACTTTAATAATTTAAATATATCCAATGCTTCCTTTGAAGAGCATAGCATCTGTATCTCGTTATCAGATGCATTTTCTCCTACATTACAATGTGTATATAAGAAATCAGTATTAATTTTAAACTTATGAGTAGTCAAAAAACTTACCCATAAAAGCCAATCGTCAGCACCGTTTATAGTCATAATATTATCTACCCAGATATTAGGAATTGCATCTTTTCTTATAAGTACTAATCCTGGCGAAGCTATCAAATTTCCAAAATAAAAATAATACTTAAAATCATTCACCAATTTTTGCTGTTCAAAATTTTTAAACAATCTCAACTGATTGCCAGCACTATCCTCATAATAGCCATTACTTATGATTGCCGAGCCTTCTCCAATTTTAGAATATTGAGAGAATAAAGCATCATCACTTAATTTATCATCTTGATCCAAAAACATGATGTATTTACCTTCGGCTTTACTTAAACCATTTATTCTAGTTGCTTGAATTCCTAAATTTTTAGGATTTTCAATAGTTATTAATTTAAATCTAATATCCTCTTCAGGAACAACAACTAAGGGGATCTCTGGATAATCATTGACCAAAATTAATTCAATGCTGCCCTCATCAAATTTTTCTGAATTTTTTTGAATCGTCGTCATTATAGCTCTAACATATTCTTGGCCTTTATAAATTGGTATTATGACTGATATTTCTACTTTATTTCTCATCATTCTCTATCCTTGATTTTATTTTACTTATAGTACCTCTCAAACCATTACGTATAATATATGCTTTGACCCTGCCCAACATACTAGGAATAAACATTACGAAGGCATAAACATTACCCAAGAATCCTAGTTTTTTCCTATAATCCTTTAAACTTATTATCTTCTCTTCACTGACACCTAAATCAATATAAAATTGTTTTATTTCATTAAAATTCAATGTATTTGGGACTACAATATAAGCATAGGGTAAAAACTTAACAAAGTCTACAGTAGTAATTAATCGATAATTGGCTTTTAAAAATTTAATTTCTTCTCTATTTGTTAAAAGTCCCCTTACATTATACATTTCCGTTAAAATAGTTAAATGATTTGATGGACTTGGAAAAATACATTCTTCACCTTTAACACCATCCAATACTAATATTATTGGTTTTAAAAATAATTTTTCCTTCTTTGAACGTTCTGAGTTATACGCTCTAATTGCCATCTCTCGCCCAATATTTTTAACTCTAGTTTCAATACTTTCTAATGACATTTCAGAGTATTTCATTTCGCATGAGGATTTATCGCAATATCTCAAACTAATAGGGGAATGACTAACCTTACCAGTATAGCCACCGTACGAAGCTTCAACAGCAGAATCCCACATTGATACTCCCGACTCAATTAAATTCATTTGATTTGTTCTTTGTGCTGTTTCAAAGTTATTCGCCATAGTAGCAATATCTCGAATAGTGTAACATGTTGTTTTATAAATTAGCTGAGCCTCTCCAATAACTCTATAATGAGCAAACTTTAAAGAAGTATGTCTCTCTATTTCAACATTTTCATTTCCAAACACTGTATGATGACCCATAGACATCGTCAAGCCCATTTTTTTGTAATACTTAGTAGGAATAATACACTTTGTAACATCTGTTTGGTCAGAGTAATTCCAAACGGGCTTGTCAAAACAGTACTGGAGTCTGGATGGAATAAATGGTTCCGTAGGATCATCATTCTCAGTTAATATATACCATTTCCAGTTTACATAGTGAATTTTATTTAAATCTAATTTTTCAAGTTCTTCTCTGGGATTAGAATCAGCTATTATAAACTCATCTGCATCTAAAGGAATAATTAAATCCATATTATATTCTGTGATGATTTTATTTAAATACTTATTATCTAATTTAAACTGGTTATAAGCTTCAGTTGATTCATCATATACCACTATATCATAGCCTTCTGCTACTAAATTTCTAACTATCACCATTGTACTATCCGTACAACCATTATCAATAATAAACATCTTGTCAACGAAATTATAGTTATAACGAATAAATGATTCTATAATTTCACTTTCGTTATTTACCATTGTAAAAGAAGCTATTTGCATATTTTTCTCCATGATTCTTGAATAATAAACTAAATTTTAATTTATCAATAATTAATTTACTTATATATAATTCTAATGATAATATATGGCAGGGACTCGCAATACGCGATAATTGTAAGAATAAAACCATCCTATTTTCCCATCATAGTTGCAGCAAGATATGATATAAAAATCAATTGTATGAAACTAACAGCGGATTTAGAGGAGTATGTATAAAGCTAAACAACTACTTATAATAATAAATCTAGTTAACTCAAATCCACTCCACCCTCATTCAGCCATCCTACAACATCGAAATAACGATGATAGATTTTAAGATCAATTCCAACACTTCCATCTTTTTCCTTTTCTTTAAAATAAATTAATGAATGTAAATCAGAATAATTCTTAGATGAAAAAATGACTTTACTTTTATACGGTAATTGATCAAATTCTCTCATAAGGTAATAAGTACAAGCATCATTGTCGTTGAACTTAAAATACAAATTATCCCAATGAATGCGTGCCAAACGGCGTTGCCATTTTTGAGTAGCTTCTTCTTCATCTGCATAGTGCAAGAAATGAAGCTCGATATCGTCAAGGAGTGCAATTGGATAAGCATTATCAAAGCTTTCAATGTACTTTGATTCCTCAACAAATTTCAACGAGATATTCCCGCTCAAATAGTATTTCAAATTCTTAAGCATTCTGATATAATCAGGGGAAAAAACAAACATCCCGATAAAGGGGGTTTGGTAGGGCAAACCTAACTCTTGGTATACTTTCCCAGCCCAACAATTATCACAAATAATGGTGAACTGCTTATTTTTTAGTCTTCTCCTAGGAACAAAATTAATGATAGGATAAACAATTGGTTTTAATTTATTCTTTATTGTTTCTTTATTCATTTTTATAACTCTTATATAATTCTGAGAAATTACGGATATAAGATTCCAAAGAAAATAATTCTCTTTGTCTTTTTACTGATGATTGGCCAAATTGATTTCGCTTGACCGAATCAGAAACCAATTCCAAGATTGCATCCGACAGTTCTTGTACTTGTTCTGGGTTTGCCAGCAAGCCATTTATACCCTCAGCAACCATTTCACAGACACCACCATGACGGTAGCCGACTACTGGCTTACCACAAGCCATAGCCTCTAGTACCACTGTTGGTAGTGGATCGGGATTAGTGCTTGGTAAGACAAAGATATCAAACATATTATAAAGCTCAGTCGTATGCTCATAATACTCAATTCGTTTGATTTGTGAGGCTACACTTGATTTGGAAATCTTAGACTCTAATTCTTCAACTCGCCACTCTTCACCAGCAAAGGCACTCCCCGCTAGAAAAGCTACGGAATTCGGATTATGCTCCAAAATCGGTGTCACAGCTTCTAGGAAATTTCCTTGCCCCTTCCAAGCGTTGACACGCCCAACCATACCAATGACGAGAGCGTCTTCTGGGATGCCAAATTTTTCACGCACTGCGCTTGCCTGCATCGGATGATAGACCGTATTGTCCACTCCGTTATATATAACCTGAACCTGACCCTCTTTGATGAAGGGAGACTTGTTGACATAACTAGCAACAGCTTGAGATACTGTTACAATCTTATCTGCATAACGCCCCATCAAGAAGTTGATAAAATCTGAAATAGCTCTGGGCTTAACAATAATCTCATGAACGTGCCAGATCAAGGGAAGTTTCAACTTTCTTTTGAGATATATTCCTTCCAAGACAGCTGTTGTATTATTGTGAACAAGATCTATCCCATTTTCACGCACATACTGGGCAATTCTTTGGGAGTAACGACGATAAGATTTCAGATATTCCACAATCCCCTTAGGATTAAAGTATTTTCTACGTAAAATCGGATAATCCAACACGCTAACCTGAGCGCCAACTTGGCGTAAGGCTTTGACTAAAACACCGTCATTAGGCAGGATAACATGAGCTTCAAATTCTTGGGGATTTAATCCTTTGATCAATTCCAGTAAAACCTTATCTGCTCCATACATTTCTGCACCAGCATGTAAATATAAAATCCGTTTCATTCTTTATCCTTTAAACTCTTCCTCATAATCTGACACAATCTTTTCCCACGTAAATGCATCCGCAATTCGTTGGCTAGATTTTTCGTCCAATTCCGAAATTGCACCTTCATCAAATCGTTCTACCTCTTCAATCACACGCGCCAACTCGTCTTTTTTCCAGTAAATAGCCCCATCTTCACCAACTTCACGATTAAAACCAACATCTAGTAACAAATTTAGTTTTGTTGATGCAAGAGCTTCTAAAAGCGATGGGTTTGTCCCACCAACTTCATGTCCATGGAAATAAGCAAAAGCATTCTCGCGAATATACTTGAGTAATTCTTGGTCATAGACAGTACCGACAAATTTGACCCTAGGATCTTTGTCAAAACCAGTATCCTGTAACAACTGATTGTAAAATTTATTTTGCTCCACATTTGTAATAAGGACAAAGTCCTTATTGGATTTAGACTTGATAAATTCACGAATCATGGTTTCGTAGTTGTTTTCAGGGACGAATCGTCCCACCACTAGATAATAGCCATTTTCGCTTACTCCCTTTTCACGATACCAGTTTCGAACTTTGGCATCTTCTGATTTCAGACTTGAAGGGGTAGTATCTGTACCATAAGCGATATAGGTCGTCTTGGGCTGATACTGTTTATAGTCCTCTCGGATATATTTTTCGATATTTTTGCTATCACAGACTAATAAATCTGCATGTTTGACCATCAACTGTTCCGAAAATTTCCAATACTTCCGAACTGGCAGGCTCCATTTAGCCCGAAGCCACTCATGACCATCTGGATTTACCAGTAAACGGCCTCCGATCGAACGAATTTTTTTCTTAAGTCCAGAAATAAAAGGACCGATGCGACAAGCTAGAATGTAAAAAATGGGAGCCTCGTCCTTGTTTTCCTTAGCCAATTCAATAGCCTTGTTGACCGCTGCAATATCGTAAGCGATGGCGCGGGCCGGTCCGATATTGGGTACATCGATGTTGAAGCAAATGGCTCCATTGTGCTCAAACTGGTCTTCCTTAATACCAGACTTGGCAGAATTTTCACGCATACAAGCAACATAGTATTGTATGTTGCTGTCTTTTTGATATTCGGTTAATTTTTCAACAAAGGTTTCAAATCCTCCATACTTAGCAGGAATCCCCTTTGAACCAATGATATAAACTGACTTTTTCATCTCTCTCCTAACAGGACTGAAGGGCAGAAATTACTTTGCCCCATCTCTCATAAATACAACTTTAACGGTCTTTAACAATATTTCAATATCTTTCCAAATAGTCCAATCATCAATATAGGCCACATCTAATTTAACAACTTCATTGAAATCCTTGATCTCACTTCGCCCGCTGACTTGCCACAAGCCTGTTATCCCAGGTTTAAAACTCAATCGACGTTTTTGCTCAGGAGTATATTTCTCATACTCATCCACTGTTGGGGGACGGGTTCCGACCAGACTCATATCTCCCATTAAAACATTCCAAAACTGCGGTAACTCATCTAGACTGGTCTTACGAATAAAGCGACCAATTGGAGTGATACGAGGATCATCATCGACCTTAAACATGCCCCCCTGCATAGTATTTTGCGCCAAAAGTTCTTGTTTCCGCTGCTCAGCATTCACGCACATAGATCTAAATTTATAGAAAGTGAAATGTCGACCATTTTTCCCAATACGCGTTTGAGAAAAAATCGCTGGCCCACCATCTTGTCGAATCATCGGAACCAAAACAATGCTCACCAAACCACAAATAATCAAGCCGACAATCGAACCGACAATATCAATGAAACGTTTGGCAATGACATGACTGGTCTTATAAAATTTTGTAGAAAACGTGATAACATTCAGCCCTGCCATCCCACGAATCTTTTTATCACTACCTAGATAGTTATTAAAAGCATTCAGATTAACTGTAACATCAATTCCCATTGTCTCAAAAAGTGAGATAAACTCCCCGATGTCGTACTCTTCACTTGGTAGATTGATAAAGACCTCATCGACAACTTCATGAGTAGCAAAGTCTAAGATATTCTCAGCAGGTACAACGGTTAAGGTTTGATGCCGAAAATCAGGCTGGTCTAAAACACTGACCGCCACCAAATTCCAAAAAATTTCTCCCGACTCTATCAGCCTATCGATGACTTTTTCAACCCTAGAGGTCGCTGTTATCAAGAATATCTTCTTACTCCCCTTGAGATTTGGAAAGATGCTTTTTCTATAGCGTTTAATGCATAGATTCAACAAATACAACAGAATAGAGTGTATTGTCAAAAAATAAATCATTCCTCGTCTAGAGATACTAAAACGATCTTCTAAGAAAAAATTCGAAATACTGATAGCTAAAGCAAAGAACACGATATACTTTGTCGTGTTGATAAACTCTGCTAAATAACCCCTTTTAAAAAAATCATGCCCATAATCACTGATATAAAAAATAAAAAAATGAAGAATGAACAAGATAATAACAGAAGTATTTACAATCTCTGTTTCCTTAACAAAACTAAGTAAATAAGCTAATAAAATGACAAGAAAACTCTGGATTGTCGCCAAAGTAATCTTCAATCCCTTTTCTTCCATAATATCTTCCCTAAACTATTTATTATTTTTTGCCATAATTCCCATAGTTTCCATATGCTCCATAGGAGCCATATTTTTCAACTGAAGTATTGAGTTTATTAAGCACAACTCCTAAGAATGGTTTGCTTGTTTGTTCGAGTTGTTCTTTAGCTTTTTGGACATCACGACGATTTGTTTCACCAGCCGCAGTTACTAAAACAGAAGCGTCACACTGCTGCGTGATAATCGCCGCATCGATAACAACTCCAATCGGAGCAGTATCTACAACGATGTAGTCAAAGTACTTTCGTAAGGTGTCAATCATGGTCGCAAAATTTTCACTTTGTAACAAAGCTGTTGGGTTTGGTGATACAGAACCCGCTTGAATGACAAACAAATTTTCAACATTGGTTTCACATAAACCTTGTGATAGGTCTGTTGTGCCTGACAAGAACTCTGTTAGGCCTGTAATCTTTTCCCGTGATTTAAAGACACCTGACATGACTGAATTACGGATATCCGCATCAATCAACAGCGTCTTATAGCCCGCACGCGCGAAAGCCCAAGCAATATTGGTAGAAGTTGTTGATTTTCCTTCTCCTGGTTTGACAGACGTAACGGAAATCACTTTCAAGTTATTCCCACTCAATTGAATATTGGTGCGAAGGGCATTGTAGTATTCTTCTGCTTTTCTTGCCAAATCTAATTTTTTTTGTGCAATTTCTAACGTTGGCATTTTTCTCTCCTATTTCAATTTATCCAAATTTGGAACTACTCCCAATAGTGCAATTTGCATCACGTCCTCAATATCTTCTGGACGTTTCACTCGTGTATCCAAGAGCTCAACAAGGAGAACTGTGACAACCATCACAACCGCCCCCGCAAGGAATCCAACCATGGTATTGCGACGAATATTTGGTGAAGATGGCGATGTTGCAGGGCGTGCTTCTTCAAGTGTTGTCACATCCGAAACGCGAGTGACGCTGATGATCTTTTGAGCCGCAACCTCTCTCAAAGAGTTGGCGATACGGCTAGCTTCCTCAGGTGCACGGTCTGTAACAGAAATCGATACAATACGCGTATCCACTGGAACTGTTACCTTGATTTTACTAGCTAGACCTTTTGGAGGGAGTTCTAGTTTCAAATCAGTCGCAACCTTCTCTAAAACGTCTTGCGAGAGAATGATTTCGCGATAGTCTTTTACCAAGTAAGATCCTGCTTGCAAGTCTTGGTTAGTCAAGCCAGGCTTATCTCCCTGATTACGATTGACCACATAAATTCGGGTCGTACTCGTAAACTCCGGCTTCACAATAAAACTACTGTAGGCAAATGCTACTATCCCTGTCACGAATGCTACCAAAGCAATTAACAATTTTCGCTTCCAAAGGATTTTAAGCAAGTGAAATACATCGATTTCCATCATATTTTGTTCTTTCATTTTTTCTCCTAAATCAATTGATCCATTATTATTTTTCGGGGATTATCCTTAAAAAGTTCCTTAGCCTTATCTTCACTGTATTTTTTAGCAATGATATCATAGGCTTCCCCCATATGAGGAGGTCTGTGATCCAAGTTGTGCATATCACTTGCTATCACGTGAACCAGATCTCGTTCCAAGAAATACTGGGCTCTCTTTTTCATAAATTTATAGGTTTCTCCGAAGAGTTTTGGTTTCAAAACATGAGAACTATTAACCTGAGTATAACATCCCATATCAATCAGCTCTCGCACGCGCTTTTCATTATTTTCTAAAGCATCGTAACGTTCAATGTGGGCAATGACGGGTGTAATGCCTAACATTAGAATATTACTCAGCCCCTTATGCATCTCTCGATAGGGCGTATTCATACTAAACTCAATCAAAGCATAGCGACTATCGTTGAGGGTTGGGATTAATTTCTTTTCCAACTTCTCAACAACATCCGGCGTATAGTAAATTTCTGCCCCATAGGCAATGATTAAGTCATCCGCAACTTCCTTAGCCATTTCTCGCACCTTCAAAAAATTGGTTGCGATTTTTTCTTCAGGAGTTTCAAACATCCCTTTTCGTCTATGCGAAGTGGAAACAATTGTTCGTACTCCTTGACTGTAGGCCTCTATAAGAAGCTTTTTACTTTCCTCTATCGACTTTGGACCATCATCCACATCGAAAACGATGTGCGAATGGATATCTATCATGCTACTTGCCCTCCATCACATCATTGATAGCAGCTTTGGCGGCAGCCAAGCTACTTTCATCGATTTCCATCATGTAGAGGTTACTATCTGGCATAGCGTATGAAGGAAGGTCCGTGCGTCCAGTTCCCTTCAAGTCTTGAGAGTTGACTTTGTAGTTCCCACCACTCTCCAATTGAGTATTGACTAGATCCATCATGGTTTCCAAAGGCATATTGGTCTGAAGAGAATCTTGCAATCCTTGGATGATATTGTCATAGTTCTTCAAAGCTTCGGTTGACGTCAACTTCTGAATAACAGCTACAATAACCTTTTGTTGGTTCCGACCACGGTCACGATCTCCATCTGCTAGAGAGTAGCGCTCACGAACAAAACCAAGAGCCTGCTCAGAGTCTAGATGGACATTCCCAACGGGGAAATGGTACTTGCCATGCAAAGAAGTGAAATCCTGATCATTATAGACATCAACGCCACCTAAAAGGTCAATCAATTTCAAGAAAGAAGTGAAGTTCAAGCGAACATAGTAGTTAATATCCACTCCATAGAGATTTTCCAAAGTATGAATCGACGAGTCCACTCCATAAATTCCAGCATGGGTCAACTTATCCTTTTGATTATTTCCCCCATCCGCAATCGGAACATAGGAATCTCGGGGTGTTGTAGTCAGAAGGATTTTCTTGGTATCTCGGTTCACAGTCATCAAAATGTTTACATCTGAACGCGAAACGGAACTAATCGGACCATAGGTATCAATACCACTCACATAAATATTGAAAGCTTTATTCTTTGATACCTTTGGTGCCGCTACATCCTTAGTTAATTGTTTTGTATAGATTTTTTTGATTTTTGAAGCATAATCTGGATACTCTGCTTCAATGATATTTTCAAAGACACTATTTAAGACAATTGCTTTCGTTTCGCCAGAAAGCAGACTCTTATAAGCTGCTAGATAAGAAGTACTCTGTTCAACTGTCAAGTCTTTACTCTGTGTCGTCTTAATATCCGCCACCAACTTTTGGATATTATCATTATCTGTTTCAGTCGGACCTGTTACACTATCCAACTGGGTCACATTATTGATTTCACTATCTTTCAAAACGACCACACTCATCGAATACTCTGAGTAGTTTGAGGTCGCATTGATATGATTTGTAAAACCGACAAACTGTTGCAAAGCATAGAGAGAAACGGAGCTAACTACAATAGCAAGTGTCAAAAAGAAAACCGTAAACTTCTCGGCTTTTTTATACACTATCAGAAGGATTGCAAGTACAGCAGAAACGAGAATAAGAACCGCCGTAAGGATATTGAGGTACCGAAAAGCTAAGATATTATGTTTAAAAATTAAGAACAACAAAAAACCACTCAATAATAAATAAATGGTTGATAAAACTATATTAATATTTCGTTTCACATTCCCTAAACGAGTTCTCTTTGAACGTCTACTCATGATAATCCCCTATACACGTTAATAGTTATAAATATTATATCACAATTATGATGGAAATTCCATCTATCCTTGCTATTTTCAGCATTTTCATTCGCTTTTATTCTCTTAAGCTGCTATAAAATATGGGCAAAGTTCCGAATGCCATTCTACACAAAAAGACAAGGCGCTCGGAGGCAACCTTGTCTGTAATCTTATTTCACGTGGTTTTCAAACTCTTTTTGGCTCTTTTCGATAGCTTTTTTACTTTCTTCTTCCCACTTAGCCTTGGCTTCGTCAAATTGTTTCTTGGTAACAGGCTCTTTTTGGAGTCTCATGTACTTATAATTATTTCCGTCACCCTTGATTCCCACTAGGGAGTAGGCACGTGTAAACGGAGTAACTTTAGTTACAGAGGCTGTCCCACCATTTGACATAGCAGACATGACTAGAGAATTGTCAATCATCCAAGCTTGAGCTTCAGCATATTTTTCATAACGCTTAGAAACGTCTTGATTCTCAGCATCTGCTTCTTTTAGAAGTTTCGTATAGGTATCAATTCCTAGACTCTTGATCAGTTCTTGATCTTCCTTAGCATCTAAACCGAAAATTTTGAGATAAAAACCATCTTCGGCATTAAATGGATCCAAATAAGTTGACGGATCTTGGTAATCACCAACCCAGCCATCAAAGTTCAAATCGTAATCACGAGCTGCTGGATTTGGTGCTAGGAAAGCGACATTCCCAAAGTCATCCGTTGAAAGTTGCTGAACATCAACGACGACATTCTCAGAACCTAGCACTGTTTCAAGTGTCTGTTTAACCGAATTCATACCAGAAACTGCATTTTTATTGGTTTGATCAACAGGAACATCCAAATGAATCGGGAAGGTCACCCCTTGAGCTTCCAATTCCTTTTTAGCTTCCGCAAATTTTGCTTGGGCCTTTTCCTTGTTAAAGTAAGCATCTTGAGCGTCTGCCAAATTGATACCTGACCACTCAGTTCCGTAGTTCACAAGCTTAGAAGCTGTTACTTCTCCAAAGGTCTTATCTCCCACCTGGACAAATGTTGGGGGAACCAGAGTATTACGAAGGGTTTTGCTCGCTGCTTCTTCACCGTTAGATTGAGCAGAGTAGGCTGTTCGATCAATACCAAAGTTGATAGCCTGACGGAAATTTTTATTTAAGATAGCTGTTTGAGCTGATTTCTTTTGTTCGTCCGTTGTTTTAGCGGTATGATTATAGGTTTTGCGGTTGACGTTAAAGTTAAAGTACCAAGATGTCTTGTCTTGTAAGCTATAGACGATATTGTCTTGGTATTTTTCTTTTGTCTTAGCATAGTTCGAACTATTTGGATAGACTCCTGCAATCGAGTAAGCACCACTTTCAAAGTTTCGAATCGTCATCTCCTGATCTGACCCATCAAAGTAGGCTAACTTAACTTTTTCAATGGTTACTTTATCATGGTCATAATAGTGTGGATTCTTCACATATTCGATCGAAGATTTTGATGTGAAATCTTTTAACAGATATGGACCATTATAAAGGATACTGTCTGGCGTTAAGGTCCCAAAATCTTTATCCTTTGATTTCAAAAACTCTTCGTTGACTGGGAATAGGATACTATTGGTGGTCTTTGAATTCCAATACGGTTCTGGTCGCGTCAAAGTGTACT
>ERZ772935.288-NODE-288-length-20438-cov-17.054114_pt1 | contig 20438 bp, 15 predicted proteins | sample MGYA00511683_ERZ772935 | MGnify/ENA primary metagenome ERZ772935 (study PRJEB29015, sample SAMEA2738086) | human oral metagenome | biome: human oral; feature: human-associated habitat; material: saliva | place: China | collected 2228 ...
ACCAAGATCGCGAAGGTGCTGCGCGCCGTCGCAGAGGAATTTGATGCCTAAGACTGTGGCCCGCACACGGGCAGTGAAAAAGGACGCCGTCCTGGAGGCCGCGCTCGACGTGGCACGCGCGGGCGCCGAGGCCGTGGCACACCCGCGCCCTGTCGGCGAGCACGTGGGTTTCGAGATGGTGTCGGATCGCCTGGGTACGCACTACTTCGCCTCCACGGATGCGGGCTACGTGGGCTGGTGCTGGGCGGTGACAGTGGCGCGCGTGCCGCGCGGGCGCGTTGCCACCGTGTGCGAGGTCGACATGACCCCGCGCGAGGGCGCGCTCTTGGCCCCCGAGTGGGTGCCGTGGGAGGAGCGCCTGCGGCCTTCGGATATTTCGCGCGAGGACACTCTGCCCTACGTGGCTGACGACGAGCGCCTGGAGCACAGCTTCGAGGACACCAGCGAGGACCCGGACCTGCCGGTCGTGCGCGAACCCGGCATGGGGCGCCCGCGCGTCCTGTCCGAGGAAGGGCGCAGCCAGGCTGCGAAGCGCTGGTATGAGTCGGAGCGCGGCCCAAAGGCGGGGCGTCGTGCGCGCAACACCTGCTCGACCTGCGGTTTCCTCGTGAAGATGAGCGGCGGCATGCGCCAGATGTTCGGCGTGTGCGCGAACGAGTGGGCGACCGATGACGGTGCCGTCGTGTCGCTGGATCACACGTGCGGCTCCCATTCGGAGACGGACGTGCCCAAGAATGGGACGGCCTGGCCGGTTCGTCCTTCCCGCGTGAATGAGGGCGCGCTGGACGCCGAGCCGATGCCGCACCCTGTCAAGGAGTCCCCTTCCGACGAGGCCGTGGCAGAGCAGGCGCAGGGGGCGCACCACTCCGAGGACACCCCTGAGGAGAGCGGGCAGCGTCAAGCCGACTGAGGCCTCGGCACACGAACTGACAGGAAGTACCCGGGAGGCGACTCCCGGGTACTTTCTCAACAAGTGGGAACACGGCGGGTATGTTTGCGTCGCCGGGCGCGACCAGGCACGATTAACCAGTGAATACCCAAGAAAAGACCGCCCCGTCCCGCGGCGGCTTCACACAGTCACTCGATTCGTTCTTCCAGATTTCCAAGCGGGGTTCGACCATCGGTCGCGAAATCCGCGGTGGAATTGTCACCTTCTTCGCGATGGCCTACATCCTGGTCGTCAACCCGTTGATTCTTGGCAAGGCCATCCCCGAAGACGGTCCGATCACGCCCGAGGGCATCGCCGCCGGCACCGCGCTTGTCGCGGGCATCATGACGATCCTCATGGGCGTCGTCGCCAACTACCCCCTCGCCCTCGCCGCCGGCCTCGGCCTCAACGCCGTCGTCGCCTTCACCCTGGTAGGTGGCGCGGGCCTGAGCTACGGCGAGGCCATGGGCGTCATCGCCTGGGAAGGTATCCTCATCTTCCTGCTGGTTCTGACCGGCTTCCGTGAGGCTGTCTTCCGCGCCGTTCCACCGGCCCTCAAGACCGCCATCACGGTGGGTCTGGGTCTGTTCGTGTCCCTCATCGGCCTGGTCAACGCGGGCATCGTGCGTACGGGCGCGACCCCCGTCCAGTTTGGCATTTCGGGGTCGCTCGACGGGTGGCCGGCCCTCGTCTTCGTGTTCGGCCTGTTCCTCATGATCATCCTCCACGTGCGTGGCGTGAAGGGCGCGGTACTGATCTCGATCGTCGCCTCCACCGTGATGGCGGTCATCGTCCAGTTCTTCGCCGACATCAAGCTCATCTCCGACACGAACCCCACCGGTTGGGGTCAGACGGTTCCGGAGCTCAAGGGCTCCCCGATCGCCGTTCCCGTCTTCGACACGCTCGGCAAGGTCGACCTCTTTGGCGGCTTCGGCAAGCTCGGCGTCGTCTCCATCATTCTGCTGATCTTCTCCCTCATGCTCGCCGACTTCTTCGACACGATGGGCACCATGGTGGCCGTGGGCGCCGAGGGTGACCTCCTCGACAAGGACGGCAACCCGCCCAAGACCCGCCAGATCCTGATCATCGACTCGCTGGCCGCCGTGGCCGGCGGCGTGGGCGGCGTCTCCTCGAACACCTCCTACGTCGAGTCCGCGTCGGGCGTCGCCGAGGGCGCTCGCACCGGCCTGGCCTCCGTGGTCACCGGCGTGCTCTTCCTTCTCTCGACCTTCCTGGCCCCCCTCGTCGAGCTCGTCCCGACCGAGGCCGCCTCCACGGCCCTCGTGTTCGTCGGCTACCTCATGATGACCCAGGTCCTCGAGATCGACTGGAAGGACCCCGAGGTCGCGATCCCGGCCTTCATGACGGTGGCCTTCATGCCCTTCGGTTACTCCGTGTCCGTCGGCATCGGCGTAGGCTTCGTGACCTACACGGTCATCCAGCTCGTCGTGGGCAAGGCCCGAAAGGTCCACCCGCTCATGTGGCTGGTCTCCGGCCTGTTCGTCATCTACTTCCTGATGGGGCCGGTCCAGCGCCTCCTCGGCGCCGCCTGATTGCTCATCTGTCCCCCCTTGTCCGCCCCGCCGGAGCCTGCCTCCGGCGGGTCGGTCGTATCCTGGAAGAGCACCCGGCGAGCGAAGGACCGCGAGCGCCCCGGCCTCGTCCCCGGGTGGTGAGGGAAAAGGAGGAGCGCCCGTGTCAGCAACGTTCGCCTCGCTGCGCTACGTCAACTACCGCTACTGGTTCATCGCGTCCCTGATCGCGTCGACCGGCGCGTGGCTTCAGCGCGTCGCCCAGGACTGGTACGTGCTCACCGTCCTGACCGACCACGACGCCTCCCAGGTCGGCGTCGTCACCGCCCTCCAGTTCATGCCCATCATCCTGTTTTCCGCCCACGCGGGGGTGCTGGCGGACCGCATCCCCGGCCGGCGCCTCCTCCAATGCACGCAGGTCGGGGTGGGCCTCGTCTCCCTCATCATCGGCCTGGTCGTCATGACGGGCACGGGGCAGCTGTGGCACCAGTATGTCCTGGCCTTCATCTCGGGGACCATCTCCGCGATCGACACACCCGCGCGCCAGTCCTTCGTCGGCGAGCTTGTGCCAGCCGACAAGATGGCCAACGCTGTCGCCCTGAACGCCACCGCCTTCCACACCGCGCGACTCATCGGCCCGGCCTCGGCGGGATTCTTCATCGACTGGTGGGGCGTTGGCCCGGTCTTCCTCATCGACGCCGGCATGTTCGCCGCCCCCGTCATCGCCCTGGCCCTCATGCGCGCCGACCGCCTCTACCCGCGCACCCTCGTGCCGCGTGCTCGCGGCCAGCTGGCCGAATCCGTCGCCTACGTGCACAGTCGCACGGACATTCGCATCATCTTGGCGCTCATCTTTGTCGTGAGCGCCCTGGGCATGAACTTCCAGATGACCAGCGCGCTGATGGCCACGACGGTGTTCGGCAAGGCCGCCGGGTCCTTCGGCATCCTGTCGTCGTTTATGGCACTGGGCTCGATCCTGGGTGCAACGGGGGCCGCGCGCCGGGCCCCGCGCCTGCGCACGATCCTCATGGGTGCCGTCTTCTACGGCAGCGCGGAGATCGCGCTGGGCCTAGCGCCGTCCTATTGGTGGTTCGCTCTCCTGTCGATCCCCACGGGCTTTGGGATGCTCACGATGAACACGAGCGCGAACGCCCTGGTTCAGACTCGCACGGAACCAGACAAGCGCGGGCGCGTCATGGCCCTGTACTCCCTGGTCTTCCTGGGCGCGACGCCGATCGGCTCGCCGTTTATCGGGTGGGTGGGGACGACGTTCGGCGCGCGCTGGGCGCTCCTGGTGGGCGGGATCGCGTCCCTGGGTATCGCGCTCGTGTGCGGCGCGTGGGCGATGATCCACTGGAAGGGGCGCGTCGTGCGTCGGCCCTCGTTCCCGTGGGTGGGCGTGGACGCCGACTCCTCGGTGGATGCGCCGCGCCGGTCGGTCACGTCGGCCTGACGCCCCCGCGCGGGTGGGCGATCAGAGGACGCGTTCCAGGCAGTAGTCGATGCACTCCAAGAGCGCCTCGACGTCGCCGATCTGCACGCTGGGCCAGGTGCCGATGCGCAGCTGGTTGGCACCCACGCCGCGGTAGGCGCCGATGTCCACGATGCCGTGGGCACGCAGGTGCGCGGCCAGGTCGGAGGCCTTGACGTCGGCGTTGATCTCGATCGTCGCCGTGACGGGCGAGCGCCACGCCTCCTCGGCCACGAACGGGTAGAGCGCCGGGTGTGCGATCGCCCAGTCGTAGACGAGGGACGAGGCCTGGGCGCAGTGGGCGCTCACGGCCTCCATTCCGCCGAGCTCGTTGAGCCACACGACCTGGCGCTGTGCCATGATGATGGTCGCCAGGGCCGGGGTGTTGAGCGTCTGGTCCTTGCGCGAGTTGTCGATCGCGGCGGATAGGGAGAGGAACTGGGGGATCCAGCGTCCGCCCGGGGCGGCCTCGATAGCGTGGGCGCGCTCGATGGCGGCGGGGGAGAGGATGGCCACCCACAGGCCGCCGTCCGAACCGATGGCCTTTTGCAGCGAGAAGTAGTAGGCGTCGACCTGGGTGAGGTCCACGGGCGCGGCACCCGCGATGGAGGTGGCATCCACGAGGGTCAGCGCGCCGGGCGCATCCACACGGTAGACGGGGGAGGTGACGCCCGTCGAGGTTTCGTTGTGCGGGTAGGCGTACGCGTCGATGCCCTCGGCAGCCGAGCGCGGTGCTAGCGTGACCAGGGAACCCGCCACGGCCTCGTCGATGAGGGGAGCGGCCAGGTGTGGTGCGCGCTCGGCTGAGGTGGCGAACTTCGCTCCGAAAGCGCCCCAGGAGCCGAAGGCCGCGCGCGAGGAGATGAGGCACGCGCAGGCCGCGTCCCAAAACGCGGAGGCGCCGCCGTTGCCCAGGACGACCTCGTAGCCGTCGGGAATGTTCAGGAGCGTGCGCAGACCCTCCTTGAGGGAGGCGACGACGCTGCGCACGGGGGCCGCGCGGTGGGAGGTACCCATGAGGAGGGGAGTGAAGAGGGCTTCGAGCTGGTCGATGCGCACCACGGAAGGGCCGCAGCCGAAGCGGCCGTCGGCGGGCAGGAGGACCGGGTCAATGTCGGGGAAAGCCACCATGTCCACAGCCTAACCCTGCGCGCGGATCTATTTCCATCATGCCCATTGATCGAATTAGGGTGAAAAAGCGCACGTCACGACGCGCACTTTTTCGCATGAGTGTGTCGATTCCATCCAAGAAAAGGAAGGTCACCCTATCCTGGTGTTCGTAGGTGCCCCTTGAAGGAGGACGACGTGGCAGACCTGATTGACACCACCGAGATGTATCTCAAGACCATTCTCGAGCTCGAAGAGGACGGGGTGACGCCCCTGCGCGCCCGCATTGTGGATCGCCTGGGACATTCCGGGCCGACGGTGTCGCAGACGGTCGCGCGCATGGAGCGCGATGGGCTGCTGCACGTGATGGGGGATCGGCGTCTGGAACTGACCGAAGAGGGGCGCGCGCGTGCGACCGAGGTGCTGCGCAAGCATCGCCTGGCCGAGCGCCTGCTGCTCGACGTCATCGGGCTGGAGTGGGCACAGGTCCACGACGAGGCCTGCCGATGGGAGCACGTCATGAGCGACGCCGTTGAGGCGCGCCTGGCGGAGCTGCTTCACGATCCCACGCTCGACCCCTACGGCAACCCCCTGCCGGGCGTGAGCGGTGCTGAGCGCCTGCACTCCGCGGAGCTGGCGGTGCGCTCGTTTGAGTCGGGCGCGCTGACCCTGGCGCGCATCGGCGAACCCATCCAGGCTGCCCCTGAGTTGCTGGCCGCCTTCGATGAGCTGGGCCTGCGTCCGGGCGCGCGCGTGGGCTTGTCGGCGCACGGCGATGTCGTGCGCGTCTCCGCGCTCGACGAGGCCGGGGAGGTTCGCGGTTACCTGACCATCGCGATGCCACTGGCCGCTCACCTGTTCGTGCGCGGCGAGTAGGCGCGAGTGTGACGAGGCCGGGGCCCATTCGGGTCTCGGCCTTCGTTTTGCACGGAACCGAGCCTATCTCGGATTATGGAATAAGTGTGACGAGTTAGTGATAGGTCCAGTTTTGCCCGAAATCGCGGGGCTTAAATGTCACGAAATGATAACGGTGGGGTGTTGAGGGGTAGTGGTGTGTTACCGGAACGTGACATTGACCAGCTGTGCAGGCTATAGTGAGAACCGGTCATCAGACCAACCACCCATCCGGGACCCGAAGTGAGACAACGGATGGCGTGGAAACAGCGTCTCACGCGGGGAACCCATTTCTGGCTCCTCGTAGCCTTGGGGTGAAGCTCGCACGCCGAGCCGGGCCTCCCGCCCGAACCCGACAGCTAACCTCGCAGGGAAACAGGGAGAAAACGAGTGAAGACTTCTAAGCCTGCTCCGCGTCACCGCCTGGCACGCCGCCCCATGACCGCCGCTGTGGTCGAGGGCGTGGCCCCCACGAACGCCGCTCGCCCGATCGCCTTCGCGTCGGCAGCCGGTGTTGCGCTGACCGCGATTGCTGCCGGTGTCGCTAACGCCGCCCCGGCCACCCCTCAGTCCGAGCCGCAGAGCGCGGACCTGAACACCACGACCATTGCAGTCGATGATGTCACCACGGTTGAGGTTCCCGATATCGCGTGGACCGCCGAGGATGACGTCGTCGCGTCCGTCACCGCCGAGGCGCCCCCGGCCCCCGAGCCGGAGCCGGCCCCCGCCGCTGCGGCCCCCGCCGCCGCCAACGACAACTCCGAAGGCGCCGCCTCGCGCTCGGAGACGCGCGGCGAGGCCACCTCGACCGACACCTCCGCCCGCCAGGCCGCCGTGAACGCCGCTGGCTCCGACATCGTGTCCGTCGCCCTGGGCCTGACCGGCATCCCCTACGTCTACGGTGGCGAGACCCTCGCTGGCCTGGACTGCTCGGGTCTGGTCAAGTACGCCTACGCGGCCGCTGGCATCAACCTGCCCCACTCCTCCTCCGCTCAGACCGCTGGCGGCACCATCGTGTCCGACCCGCAGCCCGGCGACATCGTGTCCTACCCCGGTCACGTCGCCATCTACATCGGCAACGGCCAGATGGTTGAGGCGACGGTCCCCGGCCGCCTGTCTCAGATCTCGCCGGTGCGCGGTGGCGCCACCTACGTGCGCTACTGAGCAGCGTTAACTCTTCACAATCGCCGCAGCCCTCGGGCTGCGGCGATTGTCTTGTGTGCGACCTCTTGGGCTTTCGCGCAGCGTCAAAATACGGCACAATATAAGTGACTGCCACCACGAGGAGGACATGATGAGTTCTACCGAAGTCATTCTGGTCGGTGTCGATGGCTCGAAGGAGAGCCTTGCCGCCGTCACATGGGCCGCTGATCGCGGCGCGCGCACCGGAGCGCGCATCCATTGCCTGTGCACCTACGCGCTGGCCTCCTACTCTGCCGCCGCCCTCGACGGCGGGTATGCCGTTCTCGACGACGAGGCCCTCAAGGCCGGTGCCGAACAGGTCGTCGAGGAAGCCAAGGCGCTGGCCCGTGAGCGCGGCGCCGCGCACGTGTCCGGCTCGACGGAGCCGGGCGACCCGGCGGGCGTCCTTATCGACTTCTCCGCCGAGGTCGACATGATCGTCGTCGGTTCGCGCGGTGGGGGAGGCTTCGCCGATCGTCTCCTTGGCACCGTCTCCTCGGCCCTGCCCGCGCACGCCAAGTGCCCCGTCGTCGTGGTTCCGCGCCACACCTCGGGCAAGAAGTTCACGCCCGTCGATCGCATCGTCGTGGGCATCGACGGCACGGACCAGCCCTCGTGCGCCCTCAAGCGCGCGATCGACGAGGCCCGCGTGTGGAACGCTCGCGTGACCGCCGTCTCGGCCGTGCCGATCGCCGCTGGCCCCTCCGTCATGGCGTGGACCCCGACGGGCGTTGACCACTCGGCGCTGCTCGCCCAGGTCCGCGAAGGCATGGACGCCGCCATTGACGCTGTCCTGGACGGCGACGACATGCACGTCTCACGTCACGCTCTTGACGGCTCCGCGGCGTCGCTGCTCATCGAGTTCTCCACCGCCGTCGACCTGGTCGTCGTCGGCACGCGCGGGCGCGGCGGCCTGGCCGGGGTCCTCCTCGGATCGACCTCGCAGACCGTGCTCCACCACTCCACCTGCCCCGTCATGGTCGTGCCCTCCGCCCACCTGGGCGAGGGAGCGATCGCCGTCCACACGGAGTGGGAACGCCGCTAAGGTGCCACTGACGAGGCCGGGGCGTCCCTGCGAAGGGACCCCGGCCTCGTCTATGTGCGCAATGTCCCGCGCGAGGACGCGCCTCCCGGGGTGGATGAGGCGGCGACGGCGCGCCCACTTTGCTACAGTGGGCGCGGACAACTTGTCACGCCCTCGTAGCTCAGGGGATAGAGCACCGCTCTCCTAAAGCGGGTGTCGGACGTTCGAATCGTCTCGGGGGCACTGTTGAGGGGTTTTCATGCGCAATGCCGTCGGGTACATTGTGACCATTGTGGCCGCCCTCTGCTGGGGCGCCTCCGGTGTGTCCGCCGACTATCTGATGACCGGCCACGGCATTGAGCTCACCCTCATTAGCTTCTGTCGCATGTTCACTGCCGGTGTGCTCACCATCGCCTCCGCCCTGGCTCGCTCGCGTGGGATCACCCCCGCCCATCGTGAGCTCGTCACGAGCGCGCGCAACTGGCGCACCCTCGTCGTCTACGCCCTCTTCGGCCTCGCCGCCTGTCAAATTAGCTACATGGAGGTCATCCGCGCATCCAACGCCGGGACCGGCACCGTCCTCCAATACCTCGGCCTCATTCTCATCGTCGTCTGGGTGTGCCTGAGCCACCGCCGCTGGCCGCGCGCCGCCGAGGTTGTCGCCATCGTCCTGGCCCTGTCCGGCACTTTTCTGCTCTCCACGCACGGGTCACTGGATACCCTCGCTCTCACGCCCGTCACGCTCGCCTGGGGAGCCGTCGCCGCCCTCACGCTCGCGACCTACACGCTCCTACCGGTGCGCCTCATCGCAGCCTACGGCGCACAGCTCGTCGTCGGCTACGGCTTGATCATCGCCGGAGCCGGGGTGGGCCTCGTCGGGCGCGTGTGGCGCTACTCGATCACCTGGACGCCCGACGTTGTACTCGCCATGGTCATCACGGTCGTGCTGGGCACCGCTGTCGCCTTCACCGCCTACCTGTGGGGCGTGGACCGCATCGGACCCGTGCGCGCGTCGCTCGTGGGATGCGTCGAACCCATCGCTGCCACCGGCTTTTCCGCCCTCATCATGGGAAGCTCCTACACGGGTGCCGACATCGTCGGCATGGCCCTCATCATCGGAGCTGTTGTGACCATTTCCCTGGTCGACCTCATCCGGGCGCGCCGCGTCACACAATAAGGGGCTACTGCCGTAGGGTGGAAACGTGGTTCCTAGTATCTTTTCGCGCCGTTCCGCTCCAGAGCCCGAGGTCACCGAGGCCTCGTCCACGTCGACGCACCCGACTACCCTTGTCGGCTCTGCGCGCACCGCGTGGCGCACACGACTCGAGGAGACCATCGCCGCCGACAGCAAGAACCTGCCGACGCTGTCGCTGACCGAGGCCCACCCCGGCGGCTTGGCCCAGCTCTTCACCGAACACCCGGTGCGCCTCAGCCTGCTCATCCGCGAACCCATCGCCCTAGGACGCGCGCTCGGCCGGGCCCGCGCGATCATCGCCCGCTCCGAGGAGCGCTCCGCCGCGCACGGCACCGGGCCCATCCACCTGGCCATTGGAACCGCGTCGTGGCGACACGGGACCGAGATCATCACCGCCCCCGCCCTCCTGCGTCCCGTGCGCCTCGTGCGGCGCGACGACGACGTGCTCATCGCCGTCGGACACGGCGCGCTGCTGGCCCCCGAGCTCGAAAACGCCCTGCGCGGCGCCGGCGTCGACATCGACGGGCGCGATATTCTCGCTCAGGCCACCGGACACCACGGATTCTCCTCCTCCCAGGCCATGAGCGCCCTGCGCCAGGCCTGCGGCGTCCTGGCGCGCTTCGAACTGCGCGACGAGCTGGTCGTCGGCCTCTTTAGCCACCCCGCGGGCCCCCTGTCCGCCAGCCTCGACTCCGACATCGAGGCCCTGGCTGACTCCACGGTCATCCGCGCGCTCGCCGGGGACCAGGACGCGATGCGCGACCTGACAGGCGATCCCCTGACGCGCAACCCCGGCGACCGTGACCCCTGGGCCGAGAAGGGCGTCGGCGACCTGATCCCCGTCCAGCAGGATGCCGTCGAAGCCGCCTCCGAGGGGCGCTCCGTCCTCATCGACGTTCCCGCCCACAGCGACGACGCCTCCATCGTGGCCGCGATCCTCGCGGACGCCGCCGCGACCGGGCGTTCCGTCCTGCATGTGTCCACCGCGCCCTCGCGCTCGATCGCCGCCTACTCGCGCCTGGCGGACCTGGGCCTGTCCGACGTCGTCGCCAACATTGACGGATACTCCGACGCGAGGCGCTCCCTGGCCGCTCGCGTCAAGGAAGCGATCGACGACATGGCGCCCGTCGTCGACCAGGAGGCCGTCGACGCGATGCGTCAGAGGCTGCGCCATGTGCGCTCCTCCCTGGACTCCTACGCCCGCGCCCTGCACGAGCCCTACGGCCGCTTCGGCGTGTGCGCGGCCGACGCGCTGCGTGCCCTGACAGACCTCACCAGCGGTGACGACGCGCCAACGACGCGCGTGCGCCTGTCTGAGCAGGCCCTCTTCGACATCGCCACGGACCAGGGCGAGAGCGCCCGTGCTCTCCTGCGCGAAGCCCTTGACTCCGGCCGCCTGAGCGCAGGCGCATCCTCCGCCTGGTCCTCGGCGATCCTGACCTCAGACGAGCAGGCCTCCGACGCTCTCGTGCGCGTCAACCGGCTGGCTAAGGCCCTTCCTGAGCTGCGCGTCCACATCTCCGCCATCGCCGGCGAGGCCGGGATCAAGCCCGCCGCGACGCTGGCCCAGTGGGACCGCCAGCTCGCCATGTTCGACGGCATCGCCGACGTCCTCGACGTCTTCAAGCCCCGCGTCTTCGAGCGCAGCGCCGCCGACATGGTCATCGCGACCGCCCCCAAGCAGTGGCGCAAGGACCACGACATCACCATGAGCCGCGCCGAGCGTACGCGCCTGGTCAAGCAGGCCCAGGACCTCGTGCGCCCCGGCGTGCATGTGCCCGACCTGCACCGCGCCCTCATCCGCGTTCAGGAGCGCCGCGACGCCTGGTGCGCCGTGTGCGGCGACGACTCCTGGCCGATCCTGCCCGCCAAGATCGGAGAAATCTCGGCCCTGACCGACGCCGTGCGCGACGACCTCGACGCCATCGCCCCCGTGTTCGTGGCCGAGGAACCCGACCTGGTCGCCACCCACCTGCAGCGCCTGTCGGCCCTCATCGAGAAGTGGGCGGGCGACACCTCCGCCGCCCGCGACATCCCCGCGCGCCTCGAGATGCGCTCGCGCCTGGCCGTCCACGGCCTCGACAAGCTGGCCCAGGACCTGGCCGACCGCGCCGTGGCCGACAACCAGATCGACACCGAGCTCGACCTGGCCTGGTGGGCCTCCCTGCTGCGCGCCATGCTCGCGGCCCAGCCCGCGCTCGGCGGCATCGACCCCGCCTCCCTCGAGGAACTGACCCGCGAAGGACGCGACCTCGACGAGGCCCAGGTGGCCTCGCTCATCCCGCAGGCCATCACGGGCGTGCGCCGCATTCGCACGAACGCCCTGGCCGCTCGCCCCAGCCAGTACGAGGAGCTGCGCGAACTCCTCGAGGGCGGGGCGGCGCCCTCCGACCTCGAGCTACTTATCGCCTACCCGCTCGTACGCCACCTGCTGCCCGTCCTCATGACGGTCCCCGCGATGGTGCCGATGCTGGCGCCCACCGGCCGCACCCTCGACATGGTCGTACTGGACGGCGCCGACGGGCTGCCCCTGGCGGAGCTGGCCCCCATCATCGCGCGCGGCCACCAGCTGGTCGTCATCGACGACCTCGCGGTCGCCTCCGAGCACGGCGCGACACGCACCCTGGCCTCCGTCCTGCCGACCCTGCGCGTCGAGCCCGGCCCGCGCCGCCTCAACGACCAGGTCGCGCTGCTGCTCGCCCGCTACGGCTACGAGCACGCGGGCATCCCCGTGCCGTGGACGGCCGCCAACGCGCCCGTGTCCGCCCGCTGGGTCGAGGCCACCGGCATGCCCGCCCCCGGTGCCCACGCCATCGAATCGACCACGGCCGAAGTGCGCGCCGTCGTCGACGCCGTCATCGAGCACGCCGTGGAATCCCCGGAGCGCTCCCTGGCCGTCGTCGCCATGTCCGACCGCCACGCGCGGCGCATCAAGGAAGCGCTGCACGCCGTGCGCTCCGACGAGCCCGGCCTGGCCTCGTTCTTCGACCCCGCTACCCCCGAACCCTTCGTCGTTGTCGGCCCCACCGAGGCGCTCGGACTCACGCGCGAGTCCCTGATCCTGTCCGTCGGCTTCGCGAAGACCCCCCACGGACGCGTCATCCACGACTTCGGCATCCTGTCCACCGAGGAGGGAGCCGACGCCCTGGCCGAGGTGCTGCGCGTCGTGCGCGGCGACCTCACGCTCGTGTCCTCGCTGCACAGCGAAGACATCGACCGCGACCGACTGCACCACGCAGGCTCGCGGATGCTCATGGACCTCCTCGAAATCGCCGAAGGGCACGCGGGCGAAGGCATGGACGCCTGGCCGGTCCTGGCCGGGGAACCCGACCGCCTGCTCGTTGACCTCGCCGACCACCTGTACTCCCGAGGCCTCGAGGTCGTCGCCAACGTCGGCATCCCCGGCGGCATGCGCGTCCCCTTGGCCATCGGACACCCGGCCTCACCCGGACGCCTTCTCCTCGCGGTCCTCACCGACGACGAGGAATACCTGGCCGAACCCAGCCAGCGCGTGCGCGACCGCGCCCGACCCCGCTGGCTCGAAGCCCAGGGCTGGCACGTCTACACCGCCCTGTCCATGGCCCTGTTCATCGACCCGGAAAAGGAATGCTCCGCGATCGTCGACGCAGTCTTGGACGCCCTCGACGAGCTGCAGGTTCACGCCGACGTCCCCGCCGTCGCCGTGCCCGAGCGCGTGAGCGACGACGACGCAGACGAGGCCCCTGCCGAAGCTCCGACCGCCTCCGACGAGGCAGACGACAGCACCGAATCTGAGGAACGTACCGACCCGGTCGATCCTGAGGAGCGCGCCGATTCCGAGGACCACGCCCCGGCCTCGGCGAACGATCCTGACGAGGCCCCCGCCGCCGCCAAGCCGCGCCCGCCCATGTTGGACGACGGCCTCGACGAGGAATCCAAGCGCCGCAAGAAGGCCGACGAGGACACCACCGGCATGCTCCTGGAGATCAAGCGCAAGGAACGCGCCTCCGAGGAGCACCGTGGGCCCCGACCCGCGATCGCCAAGGGCCTGCCCCTGGCTGCCTACTCCGACGACCAGCTCGACGAGATGGCCACCTGGGTGCGTTCCGACGGCGTGGAGCGCACCGACCTGGAGACCGCCGAAGAGCTGCGCGAGGCCCTGGGCATCACGCGACGCGGCTTCCAGTCCGATGCTGTCCTGGGCAACGTCGTGCGCCGTACCAAGCCCGCGTCCAACGCCGCCGACGCGGACGACGAGGGCTACGGCGATGAGTGAGCCCGCTCCGCGCAAGCGCCGCCGCGTCGCGCGCTTCGTGTCCGACGTGGACCGGCGCCTCATCGCCGAGGGCCTGCCTCCCTCCTGGGAAGACCGCGTACGGCCCGAGGACACGCGCCCCGGCTCCATGGCCGACGCGCCCGACCGGGGCGACGGAGCCAACGATGCGCGCCTGCTCGACAACGTGCCCCCGCACGCCCAGGCGCGCGCCTAAGGCCGAGTTCTGTCCGGTGCCCTGTTTCTGGTCACCTGCGGGCCCGGCTGTGTGTCGGCGCGGTGTGGTGATCGGGGGTTTGTCCCAAACCACAGTTCACTTCGGTGAAAATTGCCGAAAGTGGCGCGATTTAGGCGAAGTGGATTGCGCTTTGAGCAAGGTGAGAGGCTTGATGGGCCCGATGGGTGGTGCCCCGCGCCCTTGGATGCGCACGTTAACCCTTGAGGTGGAGCATGGGCGAGGTCGCCCATGCTCCACCTATAGGGCCCAGCTGCGCATCGACGGGTTAGCGTTCCCACCTGTGGGGCTCGGCTGCGCATCAACGAGTGTGCGCGACCAGTTGGCGGGTGCGGGGGCTCTGTCGCCTTCGTGCGCGCGATCTGCTCTAGTCTCCGTCGCGCCATGACGTGCCGTGTCACGCCGCTTCGGGCATGGTTCCCCAAAAAAGTCGCACGTAATTCCCGCTCGACTATTTCAAATATTGAAGTCACATCGTTGGAATCATGCGGTTTGTTGGGGTGCTCAGAAAAGTAAGGGTACCCAAATTACGTGCGAGATGTGGGGGCGTGACCGTGTGCTGCGACGGGATGCAACGGGGTTTCGCGACGGGGATGCAACGGAGTGCTGCGGCGCATCGCAGCGCTGCGGCTGTGTGCAGCGTTGTGGCGTTGAGGCGTGCTGAGGGGCATTGCAGCGTTGAGGGTGCGACACGTCGGCGTGCGGATACAAAAACGCGGCGGGGCCGATATCCATCGGCCCCGCCGCGTTCCCTCGCAAGGAGGGGGGAGAATCAGGCGCGGTCGCCCTTGGCGAGAGCGTCACGGATCTCGGTGAGGAGCTTGACCTCGTCGGAGACCTCCTTGGGAGCGGCATCCTCGGACTTCTTCATGCGCTTGGCCAGGTAGTTCATGGGCAGCACGAGGAAGAAGTAGAGCGCGAATGCCATGATCAGGAAGTTGATGACAGCGGTCAGCAGAACACCGAACGTAATGTCGGTGCCATGGAACGTGACGATGAAGGCCTTCGAGAAGTCCGGCTTGCCGACGGCGGCAGCGATGAGAGGGTTGATAACGCCGTTAACGAGGGCGTCGACGATGTTCTTGAAGGCACCACCGATGATGACACCGACGGCCAGCTCGATGACGTTGCCGCGAGAAATGAATTCCTTGAAGCCCTTAAGCATGGGATCTCCTGTCGTGAAGGGGGTCGGCTTTGCCGACAAGACTGGATCGCCGAGAGGATCGGCGTGGCGGGCCGGAGCCGCCGGGGCCTGACGCCACGCGGGCGCGCTGTTACCACGGAGAACATTAGGGGGACTTTGGTCTGAAAGATAGTATTTAGGGAGTAATGTTCGTCGCACTTTCTGTAATTTGGTCAAAGATTGCTGAAATTGAGCCGAAAAGTAATCTCTGAGAGCTGCGTGACAAACGAGTGTCAAGTACATCGCCGGTCGTTGTATGGGGCTGTCTTAGCGGTCCTGGACCCATATCGTGCGCGTGGGCGTCATGATCGCGTCGATCGGCACGTCGTGGCCCTCACGGGGGATCGTTCCCGGCGCGAGCACCTCGTCGTCAAAGACGACGGCGACCACCGGCGTCGAAGGCGTGCGGTGGGGGAGCGTGCGGTCGTACCACCCTCCGCCCTGGCCCATGCGTGTCCCGTCCGGGCTTGCCGCCAGCGCCGGGACAAGAATCAGATCCGCCTTCTTGAGCGTATCCGCGCCGAGCGCAGGACCGGACGGTTGAGCGGGAGGCCGCCCTGGCATCACCAACGCCTGCCCAGCCTCCCACAAGCCCCAGCGCGGTCCCGGCAGGGCTGCCCCGGCCTCGTCGACGAGGATGGGCAAGAGCGCGCGAGGGAACAGACTCAGCGCGAGGGAGAGATCTGGCTCTAGGGGCGTGGGCGCGAACAGCGCGGGCAGGGTGACTCCGCCCATCGACGAGGTCAGGGCGCGCAGCTGCGAGGCGATTCCTGTCGCCTCGGCGCGGTGGTGTACGAAGGTGTGCGCTTGGTCAGTTTTGGGAAGCGGGGGCGTGGGGAGGGGCGCGGCGGCAGCGCGGCGAGCCCTACGACGAGCACGAATCTCCGCGCGGAGAGTTGTTTTTGTGGCCATCGTCTCCCTCTTGTGCTCTTTCTTCGCTACCCTTGCAGTATGTCAGATAAAAACCAGCCCGTCGTGCACGCCGTTGTCCCTTCGGCCGGTCGCGGAACCCGCTTCCTGCCCATCACGAAGTCGGTCCCCAAGGAGATGCTCCCCGTCGTCGACCGCCCCTCGATCGAGTACATCGTTCGCGAGGCCACCGACGCTGGCATCAAGGATGTCCTGTTTGTCACCCGCGCGGGTAAGCAGTCCATCGAAGACTATTTCGATGCTGAACCCGGCCTCGAGGCCGACCTGGAGAAGGCCGGCAAGGAAAAGGCTCTCGAGTACGTGAACGAGTACAAGAAGTACGCGCGCGTCCACTCGGTGCGCCAGGGGCACCCCCTCGGCCTCGGCCACGCGATCCTCCAGGCGAAGTCCCACGTGGGCGATGCCCCCTTCGCGGTCCTGCTGCCCGACGACCTGATGGAGCCGGGCTCGCAGCTGCTGCGCAAGATGATCCAGGTTCGGCAGGCGCTGGGCGGCAGCGTCGTTGCCCTGCTGAAGGTCACCCCCGAGCAGGCCACCGCCTACGCCTCAACTGCGGTCGAGGTGCTGCCCGTTCCCGAGGGCGTCGACCTGGAGGAGGGCCAGCTCATGCGCATCACCGACGTCACGGAGAAGCCCCCGCTCGACGAGGTCAAGTCCGAGTACGCGGTCGTCGGCCGCTACCTGCTCGACCCGGCCGTGTTCACGGCCCTCGAAAACATCGAGCCCGGCGCCGGCGGTGAGTATCAGCTCACAGATGGGTACGCGCGCATGATCGGCCTCCCCGAAGAAGAGGGTGGAGGGTTGTACGGTGTAGTCATTGACGAGCGGCGCTTCGATACCGGGGACAAACTCGGCTACCTCGAAGCTAACGTCACGCTCGCCCTTGAGGACCCGGCGCTTGGAGGGGCACTCAGGGAGTTCCTGCGCTCCAAGCTCGAGGACTGACAACTATGCGAAGCGTTGCCGACTTCTACCAGGACTGCCAGGCCGTCGCCCACGCGGTGCCCCCGCTCGACGTCAAGCTCGCCGACGCGGTGAGCTGCGTGCTCGCGGAGGACGTGCAGGCCCCCTTCAACCTCCCGGTCGCTGACCTGTCCGCGTGTGACGGGTATGCCGTGCGCGTGCGCGACTGCGAGGGAGCCACCCTGGAGACGCCGGTGACGCTTCCCGTCACCGAGGAGATCCGCGCCGGGGCCGTCGATCCCGCCGCCCTCGTGCCCGGCACCGCGATCCGTATCGCGTCGGGCGCGCCCATGCCCTCGGGCGCCGAGGCCGTGGTCTCCCTCGAGTTCACCGACCACGGAGTCGCTCAGGTCGCCCTGCGCACCGCCCCGGCCAGCGGAGAGAATATCCGCCGCCGCGCCGAGGACGTTGCGCAGGGTGACACCGTGCTGCGCGCTGGTACGCGTATCGGGGCGCGTCAGATGGCACTCCTGGCCGGCGTGGGCCGCGACCACGTGCTCGTTCACCCGCGACCGCGCGTCGTCATCATCTCTATTGGCGACGAGATCGTCGAGCCCGGCGGCGAGGCCCGCCCCGGCACCGTCTTCGACGCCAACGGTCACGCCCTGGCCACCGCCGTTGCTGACGCCGGCGCCGAAACCTTCCGCGTCGCGGCCGTCCCCGACGAGCGAAGCCGCCTGCGCGAAACGATCGAGGACCAGCTGGTGCGCGCCGACCTCGTCCTGACGACCGGCGGCATCTCCTACGGCAGCGGCGACACGGTCCGCGAGGTCCTCGGGGCGCTCGGCACGGTTCGTTTCGACAGCGTCGCCGCCTGGCCCGGCCACATCATGGGCGTGGGCACCGTCGGCGCCGAGGAGGGGCGCCCCGGCACTCCGATCGTCTGCCTGCCTGGCGATCCCGTCTCCGCCCAGGTCTGCTTCGAGGTCTTCGTGCGCCCCGCCCTGCGTCACATGCAGGGCTGGACCGCCGTCAATCGCCCCGTCGTGCGCGCCGTCATCGACCGCTCCTGGTACTCCCCGCGCGGCCGCCGTGAATTCGTTCGCGTGCGCCTGACCGGCTCCCCGCGCGCCGGCTACAACGCTTCCGTCATGGGAACCCCGGCCTCGTTGCTGCTGTCCGCGCTCGCGGACTCCAACGCGCTGGCGGTCGTCCCCGAGGATGTCACGAACGTGCGCGCTGGGGACACCCTCCAGTGCCTGGTCCTCGAATGATCTGCTTCCTGCGGCGCTCCAGGTGCGTGTGGGGGCGCGACATCGACATGCTCACGCTGCGCGTCGCTGACCCGGTCGGGCGCGGTTTCCTACGTCCGGGCCCTCCCGGCAGCGCGAACCCGCGCGAGCTCGTCGTGCGTCCCGTGCGCGGCCAGGAGCATCGGACGCTCGATGCGGTGCGTCGCGCCGACGGGCACTGGCTGCGCCCGTGGGAGGCGACGTTGCCTCCGGACTCGCTCGAGCATATCCCCACGTTCTCGCAGTACATGCGCCGCGCCGAGCGCGACCATCGCGAGGGGACCGGCCTGATTTTTGGCGTTCTGATCGATGGGCGTTTCGTCGGCCAGTTCACCGTCTCCAACGTGCATTGGGGTGCGATGTCGTCGGGGATGCTGGGCTACTGGATCGTGTCGGATTGGGCTGGACGAGGCCTGGGTTCCCTGGTTGCTGCGCTCGTCCTTGATCTGGTGGTGGGGGAGCTCGGCCTGCACCGGGTTGAGGTGTGCGTGCGTCCGGAGAATGAGCGTTCGTTGGGCGTGTGCCGAGGTCTCGGCTTGGTCGAGGAGGGGCTGCGTCCCCGCTTCATGCACATTGCGGGACAGTGGGCCGATCATGTGGCGTTCTTTATCGATGCCGAGTCGCTGCCTGAGGGTGGGCTCGTGCGGCGGCGTTGGGGGAGCTCGGCGATTAGCTGAGTGCCAGGGCGCGGGTGTGTGGGCCGCGTTTGACGGTGTGCGTGGCGTCGGCACGTCGGCGCCACGCGGATGCTGGCCTGGGGCGTGGGTGTCCCTAGTTATTGCCTACCATTTGGGAGAAATGTCGCGTTCGTGCGTGGAGGGGTGGCGTGTTTGACGACAGCCTCACGTTGAGTCCCGAAAGGGCGGCTGTCGAGCGCTGACTGCCCCGGCCTCGGCGATACTGGTGGGGCACGTGTTACTACTGTGATAGTTGTTATCGATTCAGAACTTACCGTCAGGTTTGAGAGTCCGACACGCCCAATATGAGCAAACTTGCTACTCACAAACCACCCTACGTTGAGGGGGTGGAAATTGGTGGACTCGTCATCGCAGCGGTATTCGTCTCGCTTCTCGCGACCGTACCGCAGTTGGTCGCGCGCCGAATGGCCATCGTTGAGTCTCGTGAAATTGACCGATTCTCCCCGAGCCTGCGCATGATTCGTACGAATGCGTCAGAATTAGATATGTGCGATCGCGCCAGTGGAACGATCCTGGCTCGGCGCGCACTGACGAGCGGAGGAAGCATGTACACGGCCACCACTGGACGTACCCGGCCCGTCATCGATCGCCGCAATAATAAGGCGGTCCGAGACATCGCCCGGCTGCGCGCCCGCCGCGCAGCGCGCCTCGCCGCCGAGAGCGCCGCGGGACGCCGCCGCATGGTCATCACCGGCGTGTGCGCGCTCTCCACCGTGATCCTTGGCATCGTTATTGCCGCAACCTCGATCGCCTGGGCGTGGATCGCCCTGCCGATCGCCGCTCTCGTTGCCTCGCTGTCGACCTCCCGTGTCGCGGCTATCCGCTCGCAGCGCGCCTCCGAGCGTGAGGTTGAGTTGCTGACCAAGCTGCGCGCCGACGTGCGCGGTGGACGCCCCGCAGCCTCCGCGCCGAAGGCCCGTCCCGCGCAGAGCTCGTTCACGCGCGACGAGGCCGTGGCTGCCCCGCGCGCGTCCGCGTCGTCTGACGCCGCACCTGCGGCCTCCGAGTCTGCTCCGACGACTGGCTCCGTGCCCTCCCTCGTGTTCAATGTCGAGGTCCCCGAGGCTGTCGAGGTTGCCGACACCCCCGCGCGCGCATGGACGGTCGCCCCGATCCCCGCGCCGACCTACGCCTCCCGCGACCGCGTGCGCGGCCGCATCGTCCACGCCGACACCGACCTGCGCGGCATCCCGCGCATCACGGCGGCCATCCCCGCGCGCCCCATCGCGCAGACCGCCCAGGTTGGGGCTCGCTCCACCGAAGAGGTCGTCGCCGACCAGATCGTCGCCCTGGACCTGGACGCCGTCCTGGACGCGCGCCGAGCCCAGTAGGGCTGCTCCTTGCTGTCGTTGCCGCGCCGCGAGCCACCGGGCTCGCGGCGCGGTTCGTTCGCTACACCTTGGCGGCGCTGGGGGAGCGGGGTGTCTTGCTCGGTATCGTCTTCTATGTGGACTCTTCGGTGCGGCAGCTACGGCGCGGCAGCTACGGTGTGAAGGCGTGCTGATTTCGGTCGGCTTGCGTGATCGTCTGAGAGGGTGCTAAGGTATATCCGTCCTTGGGGCTATGGCGCAGTTGGTAGCGCGTCTCGTTCGCAATGAGAAGGTCGGGGGTT
>ERZ772935.294-NODE-294-length-20224-cov-3.537706_pt1 | contig 20224 bp, 21 predicted proteins | sample MGYA00511683_ERZ772935 | MGnify/ENA primary metagenome ERZ772935 (study PRJEB29015, sample SAMEA2738086) | human oral metagenome | biome: human oral; feature: human-associated habitat; material: saliva | place: China | collected 2228 ...
TATCTGACTAAGGAAGATTATTTTGCAAAAAAATGAGAGTAAGTGTCTAGAGTTTTGAGAATTAAAAATTAATAAGAATTATTGAGGAAATGAGAAGTCATTTCCTCATTTTTGTTTGCTTAAAATATCTAAGGAGAGTCTAATATGTCACCTAAAGAAAAGAAATCCAGAGAGGCTATCATTTCATTCTTAATGAAAGAGACTGGAGCAACAAGAAAAGATACTATAAAAAATTTGAAAGAATTAGAAAAATTTGGGTTGGTTGCGTTTAATTCAAATGGGGATTTTAGATTAAAAGAGGTTTAGAGATGGAAAGATTATCACTAAAACAAGTTGTAAATGGAGAAAGATTTTACCGAGTACCAAAGGAATTTTTTGAGTCTAAATACTACGAGAAAATGTCCTCAGATTCAAAATTATTGTATGGAATTCTAAAAGATCGATTTGAGTTATCTCTAAAAAACAACTGGATTGATAAAGATGGCAATATCTACTTTATTTTCACGATTGAAGAAATTGGCAAGATGATTGGTTGCGGGAAGGATAAAGCTATCAAGATAAAAAAAGAGCTGGCAAAATATGAGTTATTGGAAGAAGTTCGACAGGGATTGAACAAACCAAACCTCATTTATCTAGGTGTTGTAAAGACTGAAAAAGCTCACAAAACCTTGACAGAAGCGGAAGTCGGAAAATCAGAAGTCAGGACTTCTGAAAATCAGAGTTCCGGAAGTCGGAAAATTAGAAGTCAAAAGTTCGATTTTTCCGAAGGAAATGATACTGATATTAGTGATACTGATATTAGTGATACTGAGTTAATTATTTCTGAAGAGGAAGAGGAAAAGCCAACTCAAAATTCAAAAAATAAGAATCCAAATTCTCTTTTTCGGAAAGTTGATAAAGCCACTAAGTACGACAAAGAATATATATACGATTTAGTATTTACTCAACTCTTAGAGGATGATTACTCAGCTACAATAGCAGCCTATATCATGATGCCATTTGAAGAACGTTACAAGTACGCTTTAGAAAATATGCGCTTTGCTCGTTCATCTGAAATGGTTGCTGAATATATTTATAACGGACTACTCGCTGCTTATAATAGCACTACTAGAAAACGTATGGAATAAATGATTTGACCTAAGCAAGTCAATAAACTGCTGAAGCACTTTGACAACTGCATAAATCCTCTGCCCTGATACAGCGTGACTATGAGATACAGAATGGGGGGCGGAGTGTACAGCTGAAAACAGCCTCAGTCACATATTGCATTGTTGCAGGTTTGCCGTTATGACCATAAACGGTGCGCAGGAAGTACGGATATAACCTTGATGGTTATACAGCATGGGTGTAAATTAACCTAAATTTATTCGAGAAGGAGAAAAAGAATGAATAAATTTAAAGACCTTGCAGATAATGAAGTCTGCATCAGAGATTTAAAACAGTTAGGACGTGAAGGTGGAGCCTCTGCCTATCTGGAAACTGGTGAGATTTTGGTTTTAAAACCAAAGTATGGAACCATTTCAAGACGTGGTTACGTTGCCGGAAAGTCTACAGTCGTTGAGCTGAAAGTTGAGTATAAAGACATTTTTTCTGCAATTCGCACAATTACCAGAAATAATATTTTAATTGCAAGAAGATGTCGATTTGGAATGACTAGCGTATTGAGACTGACCGGGACAGGTTATCATCGAACTAGAAGAAAAACAGGAGGAACTACATGACGGATTGGAAAGACGGAAATGATTGGAGTTTTGAAAAACCTCAGGAACAGAACCAGTCCAACCGTCACCCCAGAAAAGATAATAATGAGCCAGTTCATTTTAAAGTGATTGAGCATATAGCAACACTATCAACCACTGAAAAAGGCTGGCGGAAGGAACTAAATAAAGTTTCTTGGAACGACACAGAGCCAAAATATGATATTCGATCCTGGAAGGATGATTATTCACGAGTTGGCAAAGGAGTCACACTTTTCGAGGATGAAATGATTGTCCTGGGGAAAGTGTTGCAACAATTAAATCTAACAGAAGATAGAAAAGAGGAATAAAATAATGGATTCAGTCGTAAAAGTATTTCAGATTTTGCAGATTGTCATTGGACTTACGGGGCTTATTTGGGCCGTTGTAGGAGTTATTGAGTTTTTTAGTGGCCGGAATAATAACGACTCTATGCGACAAGAAAAAGGAACCAATTTCATGATTAACGGCGCAGCACTTGGAGGGATTACAGCTGCTCTCTTCCAAGCAATCATTACAGCCCTTAATTCCATTCCAAAATAAACCGAAAGGAGCTAGAGGAAATGGATAGTATTAGTAAGTCTCTAGCTAGTTACAGTTCAACCGTTAATCAGTATGCGGACAAAATAAATAATGCCTTGTTACCTATTGCAACTATCATGCTTTTGACCTTTTTTATACTGGATATTCTATCCTGGAATAAAAGGTTGGGACAAGAAGGAGGCAACCTGACAGTTCAACTTTGGTTTGAAACGGCATTAGGGTATATTTTTGCTCTATTACTGGTTTTTTACAGTTCAGAAATTTTTGATGTTATCGTCTTTGCCTTTAACAAAGGTATCACCTTAGTCAACAGTGTATTGCCAAAGACAGGTTTCAAATCTGATGTAGATACCTCAGGGGTTAGTGGCTGGATTATGAAGCAGATTGTCAATTTAGTTGGAAGTGGAACCCAATTCGTAGGAGATATTAGTGCTGGAATTATTGCTTTCCTGCGTTTTTTCCAGATGTATATCTTGAAGGCGGTAGCACCTGTTATCATGGCTTTTTTCATGTCAGAAAAGACAAGAAATATCACTATTGGATTTCTCAAGATCTTTGCAGCTTATGCTTTTCAAGGGCTACTGTTAGTTATTATTATCAAACTTTATCCAGCTTTAGTTTCAGATGATATGTTTAAGGCAGGTAAAGGTGATTTAGTAACAGCTTTTGCCTCCATTGGTAAAAGTGTTGTTTACATCATGTGTTTATTTGGTAGTCAAAAACAAGCGAAAACACTCTTAAATGCTATGTAAAAATGATAAAAAATATGGTAAAATAATTCTAATATATTAGGAGGTGAGGTTATGGCAGAAATGAAGTATCAAATCAGGCGAGAAGGCAGTCATTTCAAATTATCTTTTCCTGAAAAAGAGCCAGCTACTGTACCATTCCAACCATCAAAGATGAAGAAATATAAACCATCTATTTGGTCTAAGATTGGTGCTTTTTTTGATATTGCACTCAACATCATTTTCATGGTGTTTGGATTTCTGATTGCGACACCTTTCTTTATCCTAAATGTTTTGTGGAATTGGGTAGTGATGTTTATTGGTTTATCCATTTTTTGGTCACTTGTGGGAGTAATTTACTTCGGTATGATATTAAATAATGAAGTAACCACTCGTGTGATTTTTAATAATACATCTTTATCAATCCTTTTACTTATTTCTTTTATCGGAGCTATCATGGCTACCATTAGTAGAATTAGAGAATAAAACTGAATTGAATAGGTTGAACTTACACTTTGCAAAGCAAGGTGTTTTTTAATTGGCTAGAAGGAGGCAGAATGAACAATAAATTAGGAAGTGAGTTCCTCAAGCAGTTTGATGACTATGAGAGGCCAATAGCTTTTGGGATGACTAAGCGCATTCTGGTCTTAGTCATCGGGATTATGTTAGTGGCTGCTATCACAATAACTATTTCAATGCTTGGACTCTCGGATATTTTAATGTATCTAACGGCTTTTATCGTTTCCCCGCCTTTTATCATTTATGGGCTAGGCTTTGATGAAGTCGTTAAGGATAGAGTGATGTTTAATTTAAAAGTCCAAAAAAGGGGCTATTTAACAGAATTTGAGGAAGGAGAGGAGTTTACAAAAGATGATTTTAAACTTTGGAGGAAAGTCAATGAATTTGACGAAAGCTGAAAAGGAACGTCGCAATCGTCTAAGACGGACACTGAAGGCATCTACACAGAATACTATCAAGTACAATAGCCTGTATGAAAACGGACTATTGCACGTCGCTAAAGATAAATGGTCTAGAACCTATCGCCTGGGAGACGTAGCCTATTTATCGGCTAATCAGGAAGAGAAAATCGATGTGATAGATACTCATGCCGAAGCACTCAATTCTTTGGACTCTGGATCAACCTTTCAGCTTCTGGTTATCAATAGAAAAATTGAAGATAACACAGTAGAACGGATCAAGTATGAAGAGGTTGGAGATGGTTTCGACAACTTCCGAAAAGAATACAATGACATCATCGAGAGCCGCTTTTCTAGTGACTCAAAGAATTTTCAGGTTGAGAAATATGTCACGATTGGAATAGAAGCCTATAATCGGGAGCAGGCGGATGCCAATTTGAAAGAAATTGGCAGTTCGCTTGAAAACCAGTATGCTCAGATGGATATTGGTTTTCAAGAACTAGACGGGAAAGAGCGCTTGGATGTCTTTGCGGAGTTGCTGCTGGGTAAACACAGACTCCCTTACACTTACAGGGATATTGCTCTCTCTGAATTGCATAGTAAGGACTTTATCGCTCCGAGCCGGCTTCATTTCCTAGAAAATCGCTGCAGGATTAATGATGAAGTGGCTAAAGTTATGTATGCTCGAAACTTTCCAACCTTTCTAACTGATCGGATGATTAAAAATCTGACGGATATTGGAGAGGAGTTGGCAATTACGGTTCAGGCTGCGCCTTATGAACCAGCAGAGTTCGTGAAGAAGATTAACAATGCTGACACTACCATCAAGGCTGAAATGATTAAGGCTCAACGTTCTGGTGCGCAAGAAGGGGTAGACCAGGAGCTGGCAGTCAGTGGTCGAGCAAGGGAAATTTCTGAGTCTACCAAACGCTGGAAAGAAGAAATTGATGACAACGACCAAAAAGCTTTTTCAGGCCTGATTGCTCTTTACTTTAAGGCTAAAGATGAAGACGAATTAGCCAATATTACTGACAAGGTTTTGACTGCTGCTCGTAAGGTTGGGGTGGACTTTCAAGAGTGTTTCTACTACCAGGAAGAGGGGCTGAATACCATTCTTCCTATCGGCCATACATTCTTAAATGTGAAACGTCGTTTTATCCGTGATATGACGACAGCTAACCTGGCAACCCAAGTACCTTTTACTAACGTTGATTTGAAATCAGATAGTGACCGTGCCTTGTATTACGGCCAAAATCAGCTTTCAAACAATGTTATCACGGTTGATCGGAAAGCAGACTTGAATACTGGTTCAGGAGTTGTACTTGGTTCTTCTGGTTCCGGAAAATCTGTAACAGTCAAGAGTATGGAGATTATCCCAACTTATCTCAAGAACCCAGAAGACAGAATTATCATTGTTGACCCGGAAGATGAATACTCTGATATTGGTCGAGAATTTGGGGCGCAGCTGGTGGATATTTTCATCGGCTCCAATTCTCACCTTAATTTACTTGATTTACCGGATGTAAGCCAGCTCAAGGATGAAGATAATGATCCAATCGGTGACAAGTCAAATTTGCTTATGGGGCTATTTGAGTCTATTCTGGACGAGGTTGGGGATGTTGAGTACACAATCATTGACCGTGTTACCAGGGAGACTTACCGTCGATTTGAAAATAGTGATCGGACTCCAACCCTGAAAGATTGGCACGATATTTTGGAAGAGCAGGAAGAACCTGAGGCTAAAGAATTAGCTCTGAAATCTGAAATCTATGCGAAAGGCTCACAGAATATCTTTGCACATGAAACCAATGTCGATATTACTAACCGTTTTGTTATCTTCAACCTGAAGCGGTTGACTGGTAAGTTAAAGCCTTTTGCGATGATGGTTATTCAGGACTACATATGGAACCAGGTTGTCACGTCTCAAGGACAACTGACTACTCGCATTTACTTTGACGAAGTACAGTTGTACTTCAAGGAAGAAGCTCAAGCTATCTTCTTTACTGAATTGTATTCTCGGGTGCGGAAATATGGGGCAATCGCAACAGCCATTACCCAAAATATTGAAACCCTGATGAATAAAGAAGAAGGACGGAAGTTAGTTTCCAACAGTGAATTTATGATTTTACTAAAGCATAAGAAATCAGATTTATTAGCTTTATCAAGAGCTATAACCCTTACCCCAACCTTGACTCGGTATATCGAGAAACCAAAAGCAAAGGGAACAGGCTTAATCGTGGCTGGTCAAGTGGTAGTGCCCTTTGAGAACCCAATACCAAAAAACACTCGATTATTTGAATTGATTGCAACAGATGCTTAATAGGAGGTGAAACGTTGTCAAGAAAATCAAGACGAGAAGTGAGAGAAGCCAAAGCGGAGTACAGAGAAATCAATTCTCAGATTAAGACAACGGAAGCCTCTTATCAGGCAGCCAATAAAAGAGAAAGAGAGCTTCTCAATCCGCAAACCGCTGCAGAAAAGCATTACGTCACTAGAAAGGCGGAAGCTAGAAATGCGGTGGCAAAAGGCGAACTCAAAGTCTTAAAAGAAAAGAAACAAGTTGCTAAAGATAAGAAGAAGCGAGCAATAGAAAGAAATGGTGGCAGCAATTTTCAAAAAGCTGGCCACTTAATGCATCAACAGGCTTCTTATCTGGTAGATGAAGCGTTCTCGGGCAATGATGTTCTGGAAGATGTTGCTTCAGCACGTCGCACAATCCGACGTACACACGCAGAAATAAGACGAGCTAAGAAAGTTGGTCACTATACTGCAAAGATTGCGAAAGGAACGACTAGAGCTGTTTATGGAGCCAGCAATCGGACTTATAACTTAGTTCGTGGTCGTGGCTTTACTCGTACCCCAGTTTCTAAACGTTGGGAAACCAAATTTAGAAATAGATACCAGCGTCTACGCTCACGATTGAGAGTAAAGAGGGCAAAGAAAACTGCTAGTGTTGCAGGCAAGGTCACAGCTAAACTTGGGAAGCTGCTTGTAACGGCTATCAAAAATCCTTTATCCGCTAAAGCCTATCTGATTGTATTTGTAGCATTGCTAGTTATTGTCCTTTTAGGAGCATTATTTGGTGGCGGAAGCTCTACGGTTTCACAGAATGAGTTTGACCTGACGGATGCCTGGACGCACCTCAGCAAGCTCGATAGGGAAAAATCAACTGATGAAGTTGATTACTGGAGCGATATAGACTCAGTCATGATGTTTATGGGCTATAAATACAGTGATTATAAACTGGATAAGCCCTATAACAAAAAGAAAGGGATGCTGGAGTTCGATAAACCTTATCGAGACTTGCTGACGGATATTTGGAATGAAATGAATGGAGATAAGGACAATCTCCAAACGATGGAAGAATTGACTAAATCCAGCAAGCATGACTATATCAAACTTTCTAAAAAGGATCAGGAAGAGTTCAGAGAGGTGGTCGAGCAAGCCAAGCAAGTTGGCTTTTACATTAACTATAATGACTTAGAGCATCCGTTCTCGAAGGAAACATCTGACGAAACTGTCGAAGGAGTCACCATCACCAGGCGCTTTGGTTACGAAAGTAAGGATAAACTTTATGAGGGTTCTGTCTTACAGGCTTCTAAAGGTTCTCCAATATATGCAACTATGCCAGGTACAGTAGAGATCAAAGACGGAGACTTTATCATCAAGGATAAAAAGCGGGAATTCACCTACAAAAATGTAGATAAAGCCCGCTTTAAATCCGGTGATAAAGTTCTACCTGGGGATGAAATCGGAGCGGTTGGTTCGGAAGATGGGCAAGAGGTCTTTTATAAGAAACTTAAGGATCGGAAGAAAAAAGAATGGGTCTATGTCAATCCAGGCTTTTATCTTCCAAATGCCAGCTATACACAGACAACGTCGGTTCTAACTAACATTGAATTTTCAGGGGATGTTGCTCAACGAGTGCAACAAACCTACAAACTCCTGAAGAAATACAAGCCTAATATTACAAAAAAAGCTGCATCCGCTATTATGGGTAACTTTCTGACAGAAAGTAACATTACAGCCAAAAGAGCTGAGGGAGATTATCTAGATCCTCCTATCGGAGCTTCTGCGAATTCTTGGGATGATCCGAATTGGCTTTCTTTAAACGGGCCAGCCATTTATAATGGCCGACATGGAAATATCGTTCATCGAGGGCTTGGACTTGGCCAGTGGACAGACACTGAAGACGGTTCTCTCCGTCATACCATGTTACTTGATTATGCAAAGAGTAAAAATAAAAAATGGTATGACTTAGAGCTGCAAATCGAATTTATGTTCAAGGGTGATAGTCCTTATTACATTGAGATAGTCAATCGTATCAGCGAGAGTAATGATGATGTTTCCAATTTAACAAAAGAATTTCTTGTCAATTGGGAGGGAAATCCTGGAGATAAACTACTCCAACGACAGGATAGCGCCAAGCAGGTTCTTTCTTATTTGGAAAATGGCGGTGGTAGCGGAGGAGCTTCCTTTATCAAGCCAAACGGGAAATATGCCCCTATCTTCAACCAGGACTATTGGGTCATGCAGCCTTACGGCTTCACTCCTTGGTCTTCTGGGGCCGGTGGTGGCCTTTATGGCCCGTCCGGCGGGAAGCATACCGGAGTAGACCTGGCACCGTTAAGCGTTCAATACGGAACGGCTGCATTGCCTGCAGATGTGCCAGTCTATTCAATTACCAATGGTAAAGTATATAATACTGGTTTCTCTGCTGTCGGTGGGTATCAAATCACCATTATTCCAGAAGGAACTGATCAGTATTTATATTACGGTCATTTGAAGGAGCAACCAAACTTGGCACCTGGTACAGAAGTCAAGGCTGGCCAACAAATAGCCCTGCTAGGAAATTCTGGAATGACGACGATTTATCATGTTCATCTAGAAATTAGTCCGACTCCAGCCATCGGAACCAGTGCTAGTCCGGATCCATCTTTCCTCATTACAGGTGGTCCCGCACTAGTACAAAGCCAACAAATCAAAGTTAAACTATAAAAGGAGTACACATGATTGATAAAAGAAAGGTGAAAATCTTTAAACTCATTGGATTGGGAGGGGGTATTGTTTTGATCCTTCTCCTGGTGTTCTTCTGGCAAAGTGCCCACAAAAATAGTTCTAATGAGAGCAACAGCCAGATTGCCGGTCGTCAGGTAACAGAGTTTTTAAAGGCCTATTTTAACAAAGAAAAGGTAGGCTCAAATCGAGAAGACTATCAGCCTTACTTGACAAAGCAAGCCTATCAGGAAGAGTTGGCCAATGAGGAGGAGCCAGGCTTTAAAGTCCGAACATCCCTCATGCAAAATTTCCGCTACAAGTCAGCTAAAATCTATGTAGGTACGGAGGAACCGGTTGTCTTTGCGACTGTGACCTATGATTATGATAGTGTGAGCCAGAAGAAACGGGAGGAAGATCAACAAAAGACAGTCCGAACAACCAATAGCTACAGCCTGAAACTGACTTATAAGGAGGTAGACGGAAAGCAGTTGATTGATAAAATTGAGATTGTCAATCTCAATCCAGTTGGGGAAGCTGGCCAACAAACAGATGAATATGCGCCAGGAGTCATCAACCTAGAAGATATGAATAAGGAGGAGTGAAATCATTGCTAGACCTTAAAAAAATTAAGATTTTGAAAGTCGTTGGTTGGATTTTACTAGTCATTCTGGCAGCCTTAATCGGTTTTTCAGCCGGCCAAGGTTCCACTAAGACCAAGACACAAGAAAAGCCGAAGCAAAAAACAACCATTGCCAGCAGTACTTTTAATGTGAAACAGAAAGATGTTGAGGAATTTCTGCTCAACTATTACACAAAAAAGGATCTGGGGGAAAACCGCAAGCGCTACAAGGAATACATGACCGAAGGTATGTATTCCCAAGAAGTCGCCAAAGAAGATGAACCTCAAAATCAGACTTATAAAGGCTTTGTCGTAGATTTTGAATATCAAGGTTCAGAAATCTATATCGATGAAAAAAATCATCAGGTGCTTGCTCAGGTTCGTTACACTAACACGTTACTAGACGAGAAGAAGAACTATGACTCAGCTGTTAAAGACGTTCAAAACGAAACTGTCTTAAAGCTGAGCTACTCTGAAGATAATGGAAAATTCAAAATCAGTAACATTGAAACAATGGCTCTAATGGATTTGCCTTCTTCTACTGGGATAGCCTCTCAGTCAGAAACAAGCCATCCAGAAGAAGAAACTAAAACGACTGCATCAAGCAGCTCAAGCAACTAGAAACCGAAAAGGAGAGAAAGAATGGTCACTAGAAAATCACAACAACTGAAAGCAAAATTGGAGAAGCTAGAAAAGGATTTAGCAAAAATTAAGAGTCAAAAGGCTCAACTTGCTGAAAAAGAGAAAGACTTGCTGAAGCAACAAAAGGCTACAGATGCTGAGTATATTCTCGCTTTGATGGCTGAGTCCAATAGAACAAGAGAAGAGTTTGAACAATTTGCACAAGTCAAGGCTGCTAATGCTGAGAATGGCGGTGATGCTCATGTTCCGACTCACTAATATTCAGACTAGACAACAAGAAACTTACGCTAATAGGGATGAACTCCTGGCCAATGTCAATGAAAAGTCTGTCTGGGCAGAAGACAGAAGAGAGTCCTTCATGTTGTTTCTGGAGCAGGTCGCTGAAGATGGCTCTATCCTAGACACGATGAATTTGATGCTCCCTTTGCAGGCGATAGTAGAAGAAGCTCTAGCCGGTTTCGGACTAAAGCGAGAGAAAAAAGGCTTTTCTTTGCTTCAACGTAACAAGTCGCAGACGGTTCCTTTCCAGGAAGAACCCAAGAAAGAGCTGAAACAAGAGCCTACAAAGCCAATCTCAGCACCTCCATCTAGCAATAACCCTTTTCAGGTTCCCCAGGAACCGGCTAAAACAATTCAGCCGAATATTTCTGTTGAACCCCAGAAAGTTGAGCAGCAACCAAAAGAAAAACAAAAATCTATTGGTTTCATTTGGAAAATTGTTGCTATTGGAGCGCTGGGCTTATCTATTGGTGCTCTTGCTATATCACCGGCTCAAATAGCAATCAGTAATCAAAAGCTGACAAGGCAGATAAATCAACTGGAGAAGCGGATAGCCGATGAAGAAGCTCAGGGGCAGGTGGAAGCAGTAGGACGCTTCTTCATTGCGAACTACTACTCAGGAAATCAAGAAAACATAACAAATTTTCTGAGTAAGAAGATGAAATCGGAAGGAGTAGAAGTCAAGTCAGAACAACTACAGTCAACCATCTATGAAAAGCAGAAAGTCACAAAAGATACTATTTCAGTAACTTTTGTAGTGACTACCAAGGGAGCAGATGACAGCATAAAAACAAGTCGCTTAACTCTCCCTTTCAAAATCGATAAAAAATCCGTTTATGGCTATGCCCTAGACGGTCAGCCAAAAACATCAAAATTTGGCAGATAACGGAATATCACTATAAATATAATTATAAACATAATGAGGTATAAAAAATGAAAAAATGGACTAAACTTATCACACTATCATCTGTTGCAGTATTGACTTCAGCAAGCTCTCTGACCGCTTTTGCGAATGACAGTTCTGGAACAGTTCCAGCTTCTACTGACGTGCCAGCAGTTGTAACAGTTCCATCAACAGGAGAGACTACACCAACAACTCCTCCAGTTTCTGACACAACAGCGCCATCTGTTCCAAGCCAACCCACTCAACCAACTACTGGAAATTCAAGTACACCAAGTACGGATGTTCCTGTGCCTTCCAATCCAACTACAGACACAACCGTACCAGCAACAAGCAATGACAACGTAAAACCTACTCAGCCAGCAACAAATAACGACAATGCAAAGCCCACTCAACCAACAACCAGCAATCCAACTGATAGCACGACAACTCAACCTGCTTCAACAGACACTGCTGCTGGTTCTGGTGTCACTGTTCCAACAGTTGACGGGGGATCTGCGGTCTTGAACCCAAATATTAGCGTTCCAACTAACAATCCCAACGTTTCAGCTCAAACAGCTGTAGACGCTGGAGCAAGTCAGGTTGGAACCACTTCTCAAGTAACTGGTCAGGTTGTGGCGAATGTCAATTCTGCATCACCAATCCAAACAAACACGGGCTATCAGGTAATCTCTACAAAGGATAGTCAAGTTGTGGTTGCTTATGCAGACGGAACAACTGATACAGTATCAGCTGAAGTCGTTGGGGCTACAGTCAATGCCGATAAGACAATCAGTCTTACTAACCAAACAGGAGAAAAGACAACCTTGCCAAGTACTTCTTTGCAGCTACCTTACACTGGCGAAAAAGAAGAAGCGATGATGTCCTGGGCTGGGGCTGGTCTTCTAGCTGTGGTTGGTGCCTATTTTCTCAAGAAGAATTCAGTCAAAATCAAATAATCAGATGGAGCGGTCAATTAAGAAATAATGGCCGCTCTTTTTAGAAAGGAGCGTAGGAATGGATCAGGAAAGAGTTGCAACAAAGGTAGTTGATGTCTATAAATTGACTGGTGAGTTGTTTTTAAAGACTATGTACCAAATGCTTGAGGGAAGCTACCAAAAAGTAAAGGATCGAGCTGAGAGCAAGGTTTTCACTGATAAGGCTAACTGGAATAAATTCATGGCTACCAGTGAGACAAAGCACTTTCAAACATTCATGGTTAGTGAGGTTAATTCTGATCGGCTAGAGGAGTATCTGAAAGGCTATGAGGTTGGTTTTGCTGTCAAGGACAACAAAGACGGCACATGTACCATTGCTATCGATGCCAAAAACGTGAAGGCACTAGAGGCCAGTTTCAAGGGTATTATAAACGACTTAACCGATCCTGGAAAAGCTGAAAATGTCACAAAAAAGCTGGTTAAGAACTCCAAAAATATGAACCTTCAGGAGAAATTGGCTTATCACAAGCAACAAGTAAAAGTTGAAATTCAAGCTAAGTCTGTAGAAAAAGCAGCCATTCCTAAGAAGACTCTAGCTAAAGATGATAGGGGGTTGTAAATGATTACAGAGCAAAAGAAGCGGCGATTTTTACCTTATCTGATAGCTGGGCTAGTCTTTTCTTATTTGGCTCATTGGCTTGTCAAGCTATATGATATTGCACCAGCAACAGAAGGAGCTATTATCTTTGATAATGCTCGTTTAGACTGGATGCTGGAAAACTGGAGCAGTAAATCTTTAATCGATTTTAATTTCACTGTCGTTAGTTTATACGGAGCCGGAGTCGCTTTGTTTATTGTTCTGATGTTCTATCTACGAATAGGAGACAGAGGGCGCTATCGCTACGGTGAAGAATATGGTTCTGCTCGCTATGCTACGGTCAAGGAGTTGGCCAGCTTTCGGGATAAAGAGCCAGAAAATGATATGATTTTCACTCAAAATGCCAGAATGGGGCTGTTTAATAAACGGCTGCCATTCAATCGTCAGCTTAACAAGAATACACTAACAGTCGGCTTGCCCGGGGATGGTAAGACCTATACCTTTGTAAAGCCTAATTTGATGCAGATGAACGGCTCTTTTGTGGTTACAGATCCCAAAGGGCTTTTAGTTCGAGAGTGCGGAAAAATGCTGGAAGATAATGGCTATACAATCAAGATTTTTGATCTGGTAAACTTCATCAATTCCAACCAATTCAACGTGTTCCACTATATGCATGATGAAATGGATATTGACCGAGTCGCAACGGCTCTGAAGGAAGGTACTAAGGTTTCAAATAATCTGGGGGAGGATTTTTGGAATAAGGCAGAAATGCTCCTTACCAGGGCATTGATTGGCTTTCTTTATTTTGACGGCAAGGTTTTAGGAAAGTATGAACCTAATCTCCCTCAGGTGACTGATCTTCTGAGGAATATTCAACGAGAGCATGAGGACGTTCCTAGCCCGGTTGAGCGAATGTTTGAAGAGCTAGAAGAAGAACTACCTGGAAACTATGCTTGTAGACAATGGCAGCTCTTCATAGATAATGCAAAAGGACGAACAGCTACCTCTGTTCGTATCATGGCGACAACTGTTTTTGCCGCCTTTGACCATGATGTCGTTAGAAATTTAATCTCTCGTGACTCAATGGAAATGGAAAAATGGCAAACAGAAAAAACAGCAGTCTTTATCGCCATTCCTGAAACAGATAAGTCTTTCAACTTTATTGCAACAGTCATGTTTACCATGATGTTTAGAGAGTTACCGAAAACGGCAGACAAAATTCTCCAGGGGCTGCATCCTACTTGCCAGCCAGAGGACTTGCTTCATATTCGCTTAATTTTAGATGAATTTGTCAATTTTGGCCGATTTCCATTTTTTACGGAAGTTCAGTCTTCTGTACGTTCCCGTGAAATTTCGATAGATATTATTATTCAGGCGATTAGCCAGCTAAAAACAGTGTATAAAGACCAGTGGGAAACAATTTTCAATAATTGTGCTACACTGCTTTATCTGGGAACGAATGACGAGGCTACGATGAAATATTTCTCAATGAGGAGTGGGAAACAAACAATCAATGTAAAAAGTCAGTCGATCACTCGAGGAGCGCAAGGATCCAGCAGTCAATCCATTCAAACCATCCAACGGGATTTACTAACTCCGGACGAAGTGGCTAGAATAGGAGTAGACGAGGCTTTAGTCTTTATCTCTAAGCAGCATGTATTCAAGGATAAAAAGACCAACGTGCAGCAGCATCCACGAGCTCAAGAACTAGCTAACAGCCCTCGTGATAAAAATTGGTATCGCTACATTCGGTCGATGTCAGATATGGATGATTGGGATGCTAACGTTAAGCATACTTTCGTGTCCGAAAAAACCGAAAAAGAAGTATTGGAAACAGAATTACCGCTAGAGGTAGAATTTTAGAACAATAAAACCTGTTGTAGATTTTCAGCAGGTTTTTATAAGTGGAGGAAAATCAATATGCTCGAAACAACAAAATACACAAGGGGGATTGGTTATTTTGAAACGATTTTTTCAGCCGTTGAATTGTCAACGATGGCAGAAGCATTAAAACAATTTGCATTAAAAGGGGATATTACAACCACTGATGAACCTGGGGAAGTTTTAAATGCTTTTGTTGCATCTTTGGTTCAGACAGCGGATTTTGAAGATTTTCAGACGGTTGCGACTCAATTATTCAGCTTCCCTAAAAACTATCAAGGAAGTTTGGAGGTTGAGCAAGTTCAACCATCTAAAAAAGAATGGCAGTACCTGCAGGAAAATATAAAACAGCTCCTCCAGGTTCAGCCAGAGAAAGAAGGTGGCTTGAATGGCTAGTGTCGAAGAATTAAAAAGACTTTCAATCCTTGATGTTGCTGCAAGTCTTGGAATACAACTCAAAAGAACTGGTTCTCATACTTACTCTTGGGATGAACACGACTCTTTTACCATCAATGCTCAAGAAAACTATTTCAACTGGTTTGCTCGTTCAAAAGGTGGTGATGTATTTAATATGGTGCAAGTCGTCCAGGAAGAATTGACCGGCCAGCAAGTTTCTTTCAAAGAGGCTAAACACTTTTTAGAAGAGGGAAATTTTGAGGTATTTGATAGCAATAAGATACCAGAGAAAGAACCCTTTAAATATTACTTAGAACCCTATGAAACAGAATTTACTGAAGCAAGAAGCTATCTAAAGAATGTTCGGGGTTTGAGTGATGAAACGATTGACTTTTTCGGTGAAAAAGGAGTCTTAGCTCAAGCTACAAAAAAGACAGGCAATTACTATGAGCCTATCATTGTCTTTAAGAGTTTAAACGGCCAAAATGAGGTCGTAGGAGCTTCTTTACAGGGCATAAGGGAAAATCATGACCTCTACGAAAGAGGACGCTTAAAACAGATTATGAGAGCTTCTGACGGCCTAACAGGAATGCACATCGACATTGGCCAGCCAAAGCGGCTTGTTTTTGCAGAAGCTCCTATTGATTTAATGAGTTACTATGAGCTGCACAAAGGTGAATTATCTGACGTGCGTCTGGTAGCAATGGATGGATTGAAAGAGTCAACCATCAGCCGGCACGTTGCTGAACTCTTGTATGAACTAGGAGAAATCAAAGCCCAGGTCAAACCTGAGAACTATTCAACCTTTCTATCTCAAACGGCAGAGGTCACAGATTTTTTCAAAGATGGGAAACACCAGGAGCTAATCACTTTAGCAGTAGATAATGATGCAGCAGGTCATACTTTCATAAATCGCCTAGCTGATAAAGGAATTTCTTTCAGTTCAGATTTGCCATCAATGCCAGCTGGTAGGGATAAAATGGACTGGAACGATGCCTTAAAGGAGAGCAAAGAAAAAGCTCTTGACCGAAGCCAAGAGCCTATTAATAACATTGGGGGCGAACTAATCAATCGCAATTCCGGTTATTTAGAAGGCGAACCCTCAAGGACAGCACCACAGCCTGAAGAGCCAAAGGCTCAACCTGATTTTCCTACCAATGTTCAATTATATTTTAACATTGAACGGCCTAAAAAGTCAAGTGTGCGCCTTAGAAAAGGCTATCACTATGCGACGAATAAAGATATTCGTTTTCTAAATCGTTATGCGGATGATATTCAAAAATCAGCTTCCTGGTATCTGCAGGAGTTAGCAGATAGCAAGGTTACTTATTTCTACCAGGACAAGGAAGATGTTCAGATGCTTCAGGTGAATTTTGAAAAACATCATTGGATGCACTTGACGGGGATTGCTCCTGTATATTCTGATTGGGTGGATAACCTTTCTGAGCAATTTATAGAAGATGTAGCAGCAGGAAAAGGGAACTTTGCCAACTTAAGCCTGGGGCTAGGGTTTAGAGATAAAGTGAAATTGATGCCATTGTTGCCTGAAATTTTTGAAACAGACTCCTTTGTCTTCGATGATTTGTCTTCCGTTGAGAAGATGGGGCGCTTGGATGTAGCTAATGCAATCCGATCAGATGATCGGGATGTTATGCTGGCTTTCAGGACGGATGATAGCTCTTCTTTTCCAGCAACTTTACTGAAGCCTAATCAAACACTTAATGTTGAGTTAGACGCTCTAAATCAAGAAAAAACGATTTTGGGAGTCTTTGTTGAGAAGAACAATGAAATCAAAACTCTATCGGTAAATAAAGAGTTTGTTGTTGATGGTGGCCAGCAAATGCTTGAAACCTTGAAGCAACATCAAGGAATAGAAATTTTAAAGGAGAATTTATCAATGCCAGAAAATCAAGCCCAAAGTTTAAGAGAGCGTGTTGAACAAATCCAACGAGAAGACCAGGAAAGACAACAAGCTCTAGCCCAAAAAGAAGAGTTAGAACGAGACTCAGACGGGGACGGAATTCCAGACGCTGTAGAGCGCAACATGGGAACCAATCCTTATAGTCCAGATACTGATGGGGACGGAAAATCTGATCAGGAAGAAATTTCTTACGGCTCAAATCCTTTGGCATCTGATAACTCTAAAAATGAAAATCTTTCTTCTTCTGGCCAGCAAAAAACAGTTGCTGAATTGATTGCTGCAAAAGATAGTAAAGGTCTTGCCCAAGTTCTAAAAGAAGGAGTAAAAGATTATTTCAAGTCTGACACATACAAGCAATATTTATTAGCTATGAGTAAGTTTCACAATTACTCGCCGCTGAACATTCAAATGATTTTGAGACAAAATCCAAGAGCTTCTTATGTCGCATCTTTCAAAAAATGGAAGGATGAATTTAGCAGAAGTGTTAATAAAGGAGAAAAAGCATTGCGGATTTTTGCTCCTATAACAGTGAAAAAAAGAGATCCAAAAACGAATGAGCCGCTGCTTGATAAAGACGGAAACGAACAAACTTATACATCTTTTAAGCTCGTTCCAGTCTTTGATGTTTCTCAGACAGACGGAAAAGAATTGCCTAAACCAGTCTATGAACTGAAAGGCTCTTATCAAGATTATGGCAATCTTTATAAGTCCGCTAAAGAGGTATCAGAAGCTAACGGAGTTCCGATTTCTTTTAGCGAAAACACAAAGGGAGCCAAGGGGTATTACTCACCTGTCAGCAATGAAATTGTTATCAAAAAAGGCTTGTCTGAGCAGCATACGTTGAAAACAATCTTTCACGAAATGGCACATTCAGATTTACACAATTTTGAAAAACGAGCGGAGACTCCATTTAATTTAAGCACTGCTGAATTGCAAGCGGAGTCAGTAGCTTTTGTTGTATCTAGTCATTATGGACTTGATACAAGTGAATACAGTTTTGGATATTTGGCAGGTTGGACGCAAGATCCAAAAGGACTAAGTGACTTAGAAGGACAAATCAAAATTGTTCAAAAAGAAGCTGATAGTTTGATTTCCAGAATTGACCAAGCTCTTGAAAAGTATCAAAGCAAAGAATTGACTAAGGATGCTTTTCAACAAAAGCTAGACCGATTGAAAGAGCAATCCAAAGAACAAACTTTAGAGTCAAAAGAGAAAGAGACGGCGAAAGATGAAATAAAAAAAGCCGAGAAGAGCGACAATCAGCTGAACCTGTAAAGGATATTGTCGCTCAACTATCTGACGGCTTCATGCAACGAAGAAAGATAACGGAGGAAACATGAAATGACAGAAAATGTTGAAACAACTCTACTGCTAAATCTATTCTATTTTGAGAATGGACGTTACAGCAGAAATGAATATTTTATTGCTGCGAAACGCAGAAAGGCTATTGCTTTACTGGACGAGGACGCAGAGGATTTGAAAGAGATTGATCCAGAATTGGCTCTAGAATATACAGAGACGATTGACTATCTGGACTCTATTTCAGATGAAGCCTATCAGGCTGTTAAGGTCGATTTGCTTTCAAGAATTGAAAGCAAATAACGTCCGAAGGACGAACAAGGGGCTTGGGGATTTCCCCAAAACTTTGAAAGGTTTTCCTGCTCCTAAATTGGCAAGATGCCAGTTTTTGGAGTTTGGAAAATCTTTTAAAATGCGTAAGGTGATATCACCTTGCTATGCTTGCCAGTTTGAAAAGTATAGAGGGAGCCAGTGCAGATGTCAATAGGAAAGTCGAGGAAAAAATATGAGCGATCCAAAAAAATTATATAGGCAAATACAAAAAATTATGCGAGTAACACCAGAAGAAAATGAGCTAATCAACCGGAGAATGGCTCAACATAATTTTTCAAATTTCAACACCTACGCTCGCTATATGCTGCTGACTGGTGAGGTAGTGACGGTAGATTATTCAGAACTAATTAAACTGAGAACAGAGATAAATAGGATTGGTACGAACATCAACCAGCTAGCAAGATATGTCAACACGAACGAGGAAATCAGCTTAGAAAATTATCAAAACTTGCAGCACTCACTCGCTGAAGTAAAGCGCTTGATGGAAGAAAATTTCAATCATGAAATTTCTCAGATTGATAAGCTGCTAAAAGAAAGACGGGGGTAAAAATGTCTTGGTCGTAACAAAAGTAAAACAAATAAAATCGGTCAATAAATTAGCTGAAGGTCTGAAATATATCAAAGATGGAGCTAAAACGATTGGAACAGAATTGCTAGACACTGACTTGAATTTTCCTATCAAAATTGTTAATGGTCAGCCCGTTTCTCAACTGGTTTCTGGTAATTTGCTGGTCGATGTGGACTCAGCTTTTTCTGAAATGATGCAGTTAAAACAGCTGGCAAATATTGAAAAAGGTCGGCCTATCAACAATGAAGAACTTTCAAAAAATGATGTTTTAGCTCACCATGTTATCCAGTCCTTTTCTCCAGAAGATAATCTGACACCAGAGCAAGTCCATGAGATTGGACGGAAGACTGCACTTGAACTGACAGGTGGAAGTCATCAGTTTGTCATTGCTACTCATTTAGATAAAGGCCATCTGCACAATCACATTTATATCAATTCGACTAATTCAATTACGCTTAATAAATTTCGTTGGCAGAAAAAAACTAAGAGTGCCTTAGAGAAAATTTCTGATAAACATGCGGACGTTGCTGGCGCAAGTATTATAGCTGTAAAAAATCCTTTTGGTCATAAAGAATACGCAGCTTATCGTAGAGAAAATTCATTCAAATTAGAAATTAAATCTAGGCTTGAGTTCTTACTCAAACACTCAACCAGCTTGGATGATTTTCAGGATAAAGCAAAAGCTTTAAATTTAGCGGTTGACTTTTCTGGGAAGTATGCAAAATACAAATTGCTAGATCAAGAGCAGAAGAGGAATACTAGAGACAGTACCTTATCCAAAAAAGGACGGTACTCTTTAGAACAAATTAGAGAGCGCCTGGCAAAGAATGAAATTGTTCATCCTTTAGAGAAAATCAAAACTGAATATGATCTGCTGCAAGCGGAAAAAGCGGAGGACTTTGAAAAGAGGGTAAAGATTGAACCGTGGCAAGTCAAGTACGAGACAGA
>ERZ772935.295-NODE-295-length-20208-cov-6.364511_pt1 | contig 20208 bp, 13 predicted proteins | sample MGYA00511683_ERZ772935 | MGnify/ENA primary metagenome ERZ772935 (study PRJEB29015, sample SAMEA2738086) | human oral metagenome | biome: human oral; feature: human-associated habitat; material: saliva | place: China | collected 2228 ...
GTTCAATGCATCAAAATTATATTTTGTATATTCTATTTCAGGCCCGTCAACAATGTCAAATCCCATATCAGAAACTATTTCCTTTATTTCAGCAACCGTTTTTGTCAATGGATGAAGGGATCCTTCGTTTGCTTTTCTTCCAGGTAGTGTAATATCTATAGTTTCATTTTTCAGTCTTTCCTGTTTTGCCATTTCCTTTAATGTATTAAGTTTTTCATCAAATCTTTTATTCAATTCCTTTGCAACGCTTATCTTAAACTCATCACTTGATTTTAGTTTATAGTAATCAAATCCTCCAGAAGCCGCGCTACAGCAGCTCCCCCAATCTGAAAGATAGCCTATAATGTCAAAAACACTATCATTGTATTTTTCAAATCTTTTAGTTGCTGTACTTTTTAAATAACCTGAAATACAATTTACAAAAGAGTAGTAATACTTAGGGTCACGAAATGAATTGAATTCTACACTATGAAAACTCGGATCAAGAATCCGTGCTGATCGTACATCTTCCATGGTGGGCTTTCTGGTCATTTTAATATCAGTCTGCAGATAAGCATAATAGGTTTCCTTATCAAAGAAAGCTCCATCTACTGCTATTAATACACCATACATACCATCTTCATACTGAAACACCATCACAGCACCGTTCCTATATTTGCTTTCTACAGGAACAGGCGGAGCAATTCTCTTTTTGGGCTTTTCTTTTTTTACACTTATCTTTTCTAAAAACTTTTCTAGATTTGCCCTCCTCTGTTTTAAAAATTTACTATCTGCACCTAATTCTTGGGCAAGAGCTAAATCTTCCTTTTTATCAATAATCTCTTTGATTTCAAGTAAGAATCCATCATCTAATTGCCCAACTTCCCATAAACAGTGTGCTAAGGCGAACAAGACATCATACATATCGTCATCGTATAAATCCGATGTCAGGTCATTTTTGATTGTATTTGCATCTTCACCTCGATTGTATCTCTCAAAAAACTCTTCTTTAATATCTAAGGAAGTATCATTTCCAAATATCGTTGCATCCCATGTTCCCATAATTTTATGCACCTTTTATTTAATTTTATTTTAGCATCTTTAAAGTTTCCCAAAACAATTCAGCAAATCTTTGTAAGAATGGACTTCGTAAGTCGGCTGGGCTTGTGTCTTATTTTCCAGATGATGAGGATTATACCAGATGGTATCGATGCCAGCATTATTCCCACCCTGAATATCCGCTGTTAGTGAATCACCAATCATGACTGTATTTTCTTTGGAAAATCCAGGTATTTGTTGACCAATTCTTTCGTAGAAAAGAGCATCCGGTTTTTGTGTTTTCAGCTGTTCAGATATGAATACTTGGTTGAAATAAGGAGCAAGTCCTGATTGAGTTAAGCGCCCTGTTTGAATGGCAGTTATCCCATTTGTGGCTGCATAAAGTTCGTAGCCACGTTCAATCAGATTATCTAAAAGCTCCATAGCGCCAGAAAAAATTTGGCCCTGTTGTGCTAAATAAAACTGGTAGCGATTTGCTAAATAGGTACCATCTTGCTCAATTCCGAAATGTTCAAACAATCTAGAGAAACGAGTATTGACTAATTCTTGTTTTGTAATTTTTTTCTGCTCTAAGTCCTTCCAGAGGGTTTTATTCATAGGTATATAATAATCCTTATATGCCTGAATATCAGCAACTCCTTCTTCTTTCAGAAGTTGTGTCAATGCTACATCTTCGGCAGCATCAAAATCAAGCAATGTATGATCAAGGTCGAAAAGTAGAAATTTATAAGTCATAAGTATAGTATCCTAAAGTTTCTAAATAATGGTTGTTAAAATGTCTTCACAATCCTTAGCTCTAAGTATATCATATTGAACATCTTATTTCTGAAACTTAGTTCATATCCTAACTAAATTTTTAACTCAGAGTAGGTTAAATTCTTTAAAAAGTTTGTAAAAAATGAACAATCTTTTTATTTTTTTAGAAATTTGTCGGAAATATCTTACTATTTTATGTTATTGTTTGCCTTTCACTCTTCATTGTGATATAATTCACAGTATAGGGGAGTTTTAGTATTAGACTAGGGGGAGGCTTTATTAAGATTTGTCTGCAAAATTAACCTATATCGTTAAGTCGTTTATTTTGATTTTTAAATAATTCTATTAGAAGGTATAACACAATGAGCAATAAGAAAAAGTTTAGTATTTTCTCGTTTTTGATTTGCGTCCTGACAACTATTTTTGTTTTTAGTTTGAATAAAACTTTTGCTGAAACTCCAGAAGTTTCAGTAACTGGTAAATTTGCAGATACAATCACGGTTGTTAACGTTACAAGCAATGAAGGTGGCAATCTAGATTGGGATTTAGCACAATGGGCTACTTTCCGTATTAATGCAACGTATGACTTAGCAGGTAAAAATGTTAAGGCTGGCGATCAAACAGTAGTTACTGTACCAGATGCATTAATGATTACTTCGGATAGTTTTGAAATTCGTGATATCAATACTAACGAAGTCATTGCTCATGCTACGGTTGATGCTACGAACAAAAAATTAACATTAACGTATACAGATTATGTTGAAACGCACTCTGATACAAACGGGTCTTTCTTCTTCTATGCACGAATTGACTTCAAAAAACACCCTCAACAAGGAGAAATTCCAATTGAAGTGACAGTGAACTCAGTAACAAAAGTAGCTGGTAAAGTAACATTTAAAGGTATCGGGGACGGTGACCCAAGACTTTTAACAAAGACTAGCTGGGTTAATAGCGGAAATCATAAAGAAGTTCAATACACAATTTCTGTCAATCGTAACAAACAAAATATCAAGGGTGTAACAATTGAAGATCACTTGAGATTTACTAATGCATCCTATGTAAAAGATAGTATCAAAGTTGTCAAAGGTAAGTTTTCTTACGAAACTGGTGAGTGGGTATTCTCTGATCGCGTCGACGTAACTGATCAACACAAGATAACAATCAGTGAAGATGGACAATCATTTGTTATTGATTTAGGTGATATTACTGATCAAGATCAATACCGTATCGATTATAAAGTACAATTGAATTATGAACCTGTAGATGGTGAACTTTTGAAAAACGAGGCAACTCTTAAAGGTAAAGAGATTGAGAGCAAAGATGTAACTAACATTGCTGCAGTTCAAGTCGCTGGTGGTTCTGGTGTTGGTTATGTGTACTCAATCAATATTCATAAAGTAGATGATGCAAATCAACCTCTTAAAGGTGCTAAGTTTAGAGTTGTTCGTCAAGCAAATAATCAAGTTATTGGTGAGTTTGAGTCAGATGAAAATGGTAACATTGCAGTTAACAAATTGTTAAAAGATAAGTATATCTTAACTGAAATTGAAGCTCCTTCTGGTCACGTTATTAAATACGCTGATACTGTAGTTAATGTTGAAGACTTTGGAACAGATCACGCAGTTACAAAAACAATCGTGAATCCGAAAGAAGAAACAACTACAACAACTACAACAACTACTACGACTGAAGCTCCTACAACTTCAACTACTACAACTGAAGCTCCTACGACTTCAACTACTACAACCGAAGCTCCTACGACTTCAACTACTACTACAACTCCAGAAGTGCCAACTCCTTCTTCATCTTCTGAAACTACAACAACATCTACAGCTCCGTCAGTCTCTTCTGAAACTACAACTACAGAAGAGAAGCCAGGACTTCCAAATACAGGTGAAAGTAAAGGAACATTGTTTACAATCATTGGAGCTGTAACTTTAATTTCATCAATCGTCCTAGTAGCAATCTTGCATAAGTCAAAAGAAGACTAATATAAATTAGGAACTTAAAAAGGATTTACTTTTAATGAGTAAATTCTTTTTTTATATTTATGATTAACAATAAAAAATCGATAACTGTTTGTAGTTATCGATTTTAAAATATTTTAGTCCTTTTCACCAAGTTTACTATTGATAGTCATCATGATACTTGCAATCTTTTCACCCCAATATGGATCTGAAGCGTAAAGAACATTCATACCAGATGATTTATTTCCTAGGTAAGTTCTGCCATTATCTATATAATTTTGACGAATCCATTTGGCTGCACCTAAGATTCCCTTATCTACATTATCGAAACTCTTAGCTGAATCGTACGGAGTAGTATCGTAGGCTGCAATACCAAAGAAATTATTCTTATCCTTAGCAATCTGACTACGTCCCCATGCGCTTTCTAGAGCGCTGTGAGCTATAAGGTAGAGTGCATTTACCTGATAGCGTTCTTCAGCTTCTTTAAAGATAGCTCCCTTACCTGCCAAACGACTTCCTTTAATATTCATAACTGAATATACTTTATCTAATTCTTCAGCTGTGTAATTTGTTGGTTTTCTTAAATCTCTAAATAAGAAAGGATTTTCCGCTGTAAAGTTTTCAAAGTTAATACCATCAGCTGAATAATATTTTTTACCAATAGCCATTGATGAGCTATGAGGGGCTACACGAATACTTGTGTAAGGTGATAACTCATGATAAAGATAATTACCGTCAGTGGCATAGTGAGGAATGAATTCACTGTCTGAGCTGACAGCTACTAAATCACTCTTATTCATATAGCCTGAAAGTCCAGAGATTTTGACTGGAAGTCGACCGTCTTTAGCTTCATCTCCATCAATCGATACAATACTTCCTTGCGAAATATAGCTAAGTTTCTCACCAGAAGCACTATATACATTTGCTGTAATTGGTTTTACTTTATAGTATGCTGCTGTATCGGAAATCCATTTTCCATTGCTTTGGAAAGAATAGTCTTTACCGTTAATGGTGAAATTACCAGTTACATATGCCCCATCTTCTTTGAGATAATACCAGGCGTTATAACTTTTATCAAAAATCCACTCATTCTTGGCCATATAACCATAAGATTTGAGATAGTAAGAGCCTTGCCATTGGTTTTCAGCATAAGCACCATCAGATTTTAAGTAGAACCAACTATCGTACTTCTTATCAAAGAACCATTCACTTTGAGCCATGGCCCCACTATCTTTTAGATAATATTCCTCTTTCCATTGGCTACTTAACATGGCACCATCTTTATGAAAAGAGTACCATGAACCATTGATTTTTTCCCATTTATCCCGGATAGCTTTTCCTGAATCAGTAGCATAATACCACTTCTCATCCATCTGCACCCAATCCTTTTCAGCCATAGCGCCACTAGTTTTGAGAAGGTAGTCATTATAAATGGTTTTACTTAACATGTTACCTGATTCATCAAAACGATACCATGAACCATTGATTTTCTCCCATTTATTACGGATGATTTTTCCTGAATCAGTAGCATAGTACCACTTCTCATCAATTTTCGCCCAACCCCTTTCGTGCATAGCTCCACTACTCTGAAGAAGGTAGTCATTGTAAACGGTATTAGTTAACATGGCACCAGATTCATCGAAGCAATACCAAGCACCGTTGATTTTTTCCCATTTGTTGCGGATGATTTTTCCTGAGTTTGTAGCAAAGTACCACTTGTCATCTATTTTAACCCAAGAATCCTCAACCATAGCACCACTTTTACTTAAGAGGTAGTCATCATAAACAGTATCACTAAGCATCACGCCATCCTGGTTAAAATAGTACCAGCGACCTGCTATTTTTTTCCAATTTGTGACAGCCTTTTTATTCTCATAATAACGCCATTGGCCATTTTCTTTTTGCCAGCCATCTTTATTAACTTCCTCAACTTTTGTTTCAGTTGTTGTTTTTTCCTTATTTTCAGGTGTTTCTTTCTTCGGCGTAATTTGCGAAGATTCTTTTTCTGCCTTGTTCAGACTTTCGTTAGAACTTTGTTTAGTCGATTTATCACGACTGTTTGATTGTTTTTGATCTTCTTTTTCAACTCCATTAGCTACAGCCTGTTCTGAAGTTTGAGCTTTATTTCTAGTTTGTGAATCCTCGGCATAAACAGTAGATTTTGCAAAGCCTGCAATCGAGAGAGCAACTGTACTTGCCAGTAAAATCCTTTTCATTGTATTCTCCTTATCATTATATAAATGATGTATTCGTTTTTGATACATAATGTTTAAAACACAGCAATTATCCATTATATTATACAATATTCTATTAAAGATAAAAGTAGAATAATTAAGAAGAAAGAAAGTTGTAATATTGTTAAAACATTTTAGAAATAAAAGTCAATAAAAAGCAGTCGAACAGTAACTGAACGACTACATTTTTTTCTATTAATTAACTTTCTATTACTTTGGTACGTTTATTAGTTAGAAGCGGATTTATAAATATAGATAGAATAGCTATGATTGCAAAACTAATACCTACATACCAATATGGTGCATCGAGTGTGGTTGAACGACCAGATAGATTGACAATACCTCGGAATAGTGTGCCTGTTGTAACAATAGCTATTGCCGAATTCCATAAATTAAGGCTAATTCTGGACAAATACGGAAGGACTTTGAGCAAAATTGCTAGTATTATCCCACCCACCAGAGGTACAGCGAACAAGTAATGCATATGAACTGATGTCTCTCCAAAACTAAATGCTTCATAAATTCTAGAAAAAGCAAAGAAGAAAACCGTAATTAGTATATAAGAGATGACAGTTTTTTTAAAGCGTTTTTTGTTAGGATTAATAACCGATGTAGACAATATCACTCACCGCCCTTTCTGAAATTTTGTTTCCTCCAGTCGTTGGTTTGTTAATAATCTGACCGTTGAAGTAAAGCGTAGATGATCCACCACCATCAAGGTTGTAGGCCGTTTTTACACCGTATGATTTCATGACTTCAGCCATTTGGTACAGTGATAGCCCCTTGCTTTCAGAAGTACGTCCATCTGAAACTACGATAATATAGTGGTTTTCATCAATAATCCCAATCGCTGTACGAGGATTTGATGCCATAGCTTGTCCAACTTCTTCATTCGTTCCTACTGCAATCTCACCATTTTCAACCAAGGTTGGTCCAAAAGCCAAGAGATTGACAACACCATCTTTAACTAGTTGCTCAGCTGAAATCTGATCCTCGTAAATAATCTTGAAAGAACCATCTTTATAAATGGCTAAATCACCATTATTTGAATTTTCACGGACAGTATCACGATAGACGACTCCATTACGGATAACATATCCTGTAGAGTTAGCTCCGTAGTAATCTCCATTGATCGCTAGAATAGCATTGTTATCAGTAGCGGTTTCAGAAGTTTTTTCAGTTACATTGGTTCCGAAGGCATTTTGAGCAAATGCTGTTTTTAAATAATCTGATGAGCTTACTGTAATATCTGCAACGTAGACTTGCGTATTATTGACCGTTGTTTCAGTCAAATTGATGGAGATATTATCATCCTTATAACTTGAGTCTGTTACTGTTGCTGTTTTAGCTGCTTGGCTTGCCGTGGCAGTATTTGTACTAGTGCTAGTTGTTGCTACTGTCGAAATAGTTTCAGCGAGAACAAAGGTCTTCAGCATAGAGTAGCTAAAGGATCCTGTCAAAAGTAATGCGACAACCGAAGCATAAGCATATCGTTTCTTTAAAAATTTCATAGTACAGTTGATGTCCTTTCCTTAAAAATGAATTTCTTCTGAACGGTCCAAGAAACAGCAAAGAGAAGGATGCCGACGATAACTTTGGCAATCAGAAGTTTGATACCAAAGACTGTAAAGAAGAGACGAATCAGTAGCGTGTCTAAGACAAAGAGTCCGACTGCTAGACCAAAGTATCCCATTCCTGTCCTAACAAGGCTGTCGTCGTTCTTGAAAACTAATTTTTTATTAGTAGAATAATTAAAAATTGAACTAGTTACACGGGCTATCCCATTTGCTAGTAAAATTCTCAAACCCGTTGGGACTGCTGCCAAATGCAAAACAAGCACAGCGTAAACAAGATAATCAACAACAAAACTACTAAGAGATGACAAGGCAAATTTAAAGATATTTTTATAAATTTACAAACCATCTTTAATCGGACGGAAGTGTGAAGCTTCGTTATCATTGATATAAACAGTTTCGATTGGAACTTCCACAATCTCGTATTCTTTAGTCGCCTCAAGAAGCATATTCATTTCATATTCGTACCGTTTCCCTTCTATCTTTAACATAAAAGGGATCAGATTTGTCGTAAAAGCGCGAAGTCCTGTTTGTGTATCTGTTACTCCTACTCCTGTTTGTAATTTAAAGAGTGCTTTTGTTAAGCTATTCCCAAAACGACTACGGAGAGGGACTTTTCCTGTGAAGGCACGCACACCCAAGATGAGTTTGTTAGGATTTTCAGAAGCTTTGTTAGCCGTACGGAAAATATCCCAAATCTTATGCTGACCATCTGCGTCTGCTGTGACTACTGTTCCATAACTATTTTGTTCTTTGATAAATTGGAAGGCAGTTTTTAGTGCATGACCTTTCCCTTGATTGACTTCATGTCGAAGAATTGTTGCATATTGGGATGCTTTATCAAAAATTTTTTGACATGCTGGTGAGCTTCCATCATCGATAATAAGGATTTTGAAATCACTCTTGTCATGAATCTTTTCAACAAGTTTAATTAATTTATTATCTGGTTGATAGGCTGGTATAACTACATAGTTCATAACGTCACCTCTTTCTTAGGTAATGGTATAACTATACAAAATTCCGCTTAAAGATAACTTATATCAGTTTTCTTTAAGAAAAAGTTTAGAATAATTTAAGGTTTTGAAAAGATTGTTAATCGTTGCTTGGAATAAATATACACAATATCCCTTAAATGCCTCAGACTTCACTTAACAAATCATTCAATTAAAAAAGTCAGCCCCAAAGGGTTGACTCATGTTAAATCTTTGATTGAGACTCACTTATTATCGTGTGTCTTTTTTAATAGTGAAATTCCAAAGAATCCCATTAGAATAGATGCGATAGTAAAGAATAATTTAGAATTTGCCTCACCTGTATTTGGTAACTGTGCTTGTTCTGCTACAGATTTTGACTCTGCTTCTGTTGCTTTTTCGGAACTAAAAGACTGTATCTGTCCAGATTCAGAACTAGAACCAGGAATCGGATCTACCGTAGTTGTAGTTGTTGGCTCTACTGTCGTTGTAGTTGTCGGTTCTACTGTCGTTGTAGTTGTTGGTTCTACTGTCGTTGTAGTTGTCGGCTCTACTGTCGTTGTTATGATTTCCTTTTCATATTCATAAGCAATATGAACTGTTCCATTTTTTAAAGTTCCAGTTTCCGAATCAGAAGAAGTCGAAAGCCCAACAAGACGATATGTGATTCCATCAACCATTATTTTGTCAGGACGTTCAATGTTATTTTCCCCGACTTTGTAAGTAACTAACTCTCCAGTTGAATCATAGATGGGAAATTCAGAAATCTTGTTGTATGTTTCTTTTAATTTTTGGTTAGTACCTTTGATAAGATAATCTACAACTACATTACCTGTATATAAAGCCGAAACATCTTGGTCAGCCATATCTTCTTTTTCAGATACATAATAAACTACATTCGTGTTTGCCCTTAGCGTAAATTTATCAACATAATTGAAAAAAGTTGATTTATCTATATTGGTATCTTCAGGAATTCTTGTCCAATCACCATTATTTGGGGTGATATAGGTATTGGGATTGGACACTGACTTGATAAGATGACCATTCCTTACATAACTTTCATCAATGGATGAAGGGTCTCCTATACCACCAATATCGTCACTATTCAAATCGGCAGCAAAATAATGGTTAGAATATTCTTCTAAGTTTTGAGAGCCTGTTTCATAGCTATTAACACCACCTTCTTGACTAGCTTTCCAAACCATTCTAGCATCAATTGGTAAGTATTTTATTTTCTTTGCTTCATCAATTGGAACTGTAACTTCTACTTTGTAAGCTTGACTCTTATCGAAATTGGTAAACAAACCATAAGATTCAACTTTGCCATCTGTCATGTATCCATATTCGTAGTTGCTAGTATTGACTACATAAGGTGTTTTCCCAGATTCCAGTTCTTCAGAAGTCGGTGTATTAAAGGTTTCTTGATCATAATTTTCTGTATCCTCAAAGCCAATCTCTTTCATTGGAGCATTGACATTGATAGGTTTGCCCTTTGCGTCTCGTGTACCAATAAGAGTAAATTTTACCGTAGCATCCTTAATCTTAGGAATTCGAATCAAAAGATCATTTACTGTTTGTCCATGAGTGCTAGAACTTATCCTCTGATAAGCAACTGTATAGCTATAAGTGACGTTTTTCCCATCTGTACTTACAGTAGCATTTTGCCCCTCTACGTTAACCTGACCACCATTAGAAATGATATTGTCATTCTTTAAAATTTCAGTACTTGTAGTGTTTTCATCAGTTGCCGAAGTAGAAAAATTTGCACTTGGTGATTCAAGAATGGCAATATTAGTAGTAGCAACTTGTTCATCTGCTTTAGCGTTAGTTTGGATATAAGCATTTAATACGAAAAACGAAAGTGATGCTATCCCAAATTTCAACAATTTCTTCATTTATAACGACTCCTAACTAGACTATGAAATCAATTCTAAAAATTAAACTCATAGTCTAAAAAAATCATCCTTTATTATAAATAAAAAAGATTAAGATTGCAACAAATTATATAAATTCCTTCTTTAAAGAACATTTTATCTATAATCTATATCCAAGAAAAATCCCACCAAATTCTATCTAGTGGAGGTTTTTTCTTTTATTCTATTTTTTCTCTTAACTTCTCGACAAAAAGATAGGCTGCTGGACAGGTTAGAGTATTTTTGATTGTGAGGTTGTTGATTTGGTAGATTTTCTTTCGGTCAGTATGTGGAAATTCTCTACAAGCCTTGGGACGAACATCGTATATAGAACATAGATTATCGCCACCTAGAAATGGACAAGGCATAGATTTAAAAACCTTATCTCCATCTTCATCAACTTGTAAGAATTCTGCTTCGAAGGCAGGAAGTTTCATCTTAAAATACTTAGCAATGCGTGTGATATCAGCTTCTTTAAAGTCGGGACCAAGAGTTTTACAACAGTTAGCACAAGCTGTACAATCAATCTCTTCAAAAACCTCTTGGTGAATCTCAAGTGCGATCTTATCCAAATTTTTAGGAGCTTTTTTCTTTAGGTTTCCTAGAAATTTTCTGTGTTCCTTTTGTTTTTGTAGCGCTAATTGATGATAATATTCAATATCGATTTCTTTTGGCATAAATTCTTTTACATCCTTTTCTGAAACTAGTATACCATAACTGAAAACAAATAAAAACTACTGCCAAAAAGACAATAGTTTTAATAGGTTAGTTAACCTCGACTACTTCTACAGTATCCTTGCCAAGTAAAATTAGGTGTTTCTCAATTCTATCTATCTGATAAGAACGAGATAGAGACTCAGCATATAATTCTAATTGACCACGATAACGTTCAATAAGTTGACTTGAAAACTCGTATCGATCGGTCTTATAGTCAAATAGAACAATCTTATCATTATAAAGCAAATAACCATCTAAAATACCACGGACAACAAAGTCTTCCTGACTCTTAGCATCTCTTTTTAACATAGAGAAGGGTTGTTCGCGATAAAGCTTGTCCTGATTTTCAACAATCTCTTGACCAAGAGCTGTATCAAAGAAAGACAAGATTTTATTAAGATTAACTTTATCTTTAACAGCTGGGCTTGCTTGCACTTGCTCTAAAGCCTCTGTCAAAATCTCTAAAGTAGGTTTCTTATCGAGATTGATTCGTTGCATGAGTTCGTGAGTTGCACTTCCAATCTCAGTCCCTGTAACTTTTTCAGTTTTTGAAAAATCTGGAAGCTCAAATGGAACAGTAGTCTCTTTTGGTTTACTTTGACCAGCTACTACGACTCCTTCCATATCCATAACCGGTTCATAGAACTTTTTAATCTGACTCGGTGTCTGAACACTTGGAAGATTGATTGCTGTACGATGGATTTCGTTATACACTTCTACTTCTTTTAGCATTTCCAACGCATCTTTGATATTTTCTGACTGACGGTTGTCTGCTTGGGATAAGTCTTGAAGTTGACTTTTATGTTCCAATTCTCCGATAGCTTCTTTGGTTAGGTCTTCTTCACCTTCAAAGCGCACACTAAAGTGCAAATCCTCTTTAGAAAATGCTTGATAGATGGCCCAAATCCAATCCTGGAAATTTTGAGCGTCTAGTCTAGTTTCTCGACTCAAAAGACCTTTTCCATTTGTCGGATATTCTTTAGACTCTAATTTTTCACGTGATCCTTTTCCAACTAGATAGAGTTTCTTTTCAGCACGTGTCATGGCTACATAGAGCAAACGCATGAGTTCAGAATAACTTGCTAATTGGAGTTCTTCTTCATTTTGAGTATATGTCAAGCTTGGAATAGATAATTTAATGGTAGATGGAACATATTCCTCTTTTGCATTTGTAGCGACTCTAGCTACATAATTTAACCCAATTCCATTTGTGCGACTGAGGATAACCTCAGACATAGTATCCTTCTTGTTGAATTTTTGATCAATATTGAGGATAAAGACATAAGGAAATTCAAGCCCTTTACTCTTATGAATACTCATAAGTTCTACTGCATCCTTAGGTGGTGCCACAGCAACATTGGCAAGATCATGCTGGGCTTCCAAGACTTGGTCAATCATTCGAATAAATCGGGATAATCCCTTGTAATTACTCTTTTCAAACTGATCCGCTCTTAGAGCAAGGGCGTAGAGATTTGCCTGTCTGGCCTGTCCATTTGGCAAGGCACCGACATAGTCATAGTAAAAGCGGTCACTATAGATTTTCCAAATGAGGTCATAAAGAGAATGTGTTTTAGAATAAAAGCGCCATGAATGGACTGTTTCCATGAAAAATTCTAATTTTTTATGAAGTTCAAACTTAATTAAATCCTTATGAAGACTAGTTTTCGCTTGAGCATTGACTAGTTTCTCATAAAAGTTCTCTTGAACTTTATCCTCAGATTTTTGGAGAGCGAGACGAGCCAATTCATCCTCATCGAAGCTAAACATCGGAGATTTCATTAGAGCAACCAAAGCAAAGTCTTGAAGAGGATTGTGGATGACACGAAGAGTATCCAACATAACCTGCACTTCTAGGGATTGCAAATAGTTTGATTGAGCACCGTCTGTCTTGACAGGAATACCATACTCTGACAATGCTAGTAGAACCTGATCATTGCGACTTCTGCTAGCAGTTAAGAGAGCAATGTCCTTGAAAGGTACACCTTTATCATTATGAAGGTGAATTATCTCCTTAAGCACCATCCGCATTTCACCAGTCAGTTTGTTAGATGCAAGTTCCTCCTCATCATCAGAATCGCTATCATCATCCTTATCGTACAAGAGAACTTCTGCCTTGTTTTCTGGATTTGATTGAATATCAGTATTTCCAAAAACAAGCTGGTGCATACCGTCATAAGATATCTCTCCAACTTCCTCGTCCATGAGGTGTTTAAAGACATCGTTCGTAGCATCAAGAACCTCTGAACTGCTTCGGAAATTTTCTTTAAGCAGAATTAACTGACCTTCTTTGTCATCTTGAGCAAATCTATGAAATTTTTCGTTGAAAATTTGGGGATCTGCCTGTCTAAAACGATAAATAGACTGCTTAATGTCACCCACCATAAAACGATTATGACCGTTTGAGAGGAGTTCTAGCATTCTTTCCTGGATGTGATTGGTATCCTGATATTCATCGACCATGACTTCATGGAAGCGTTCCTGATACTCTTGACGAACCTGTGGGAAGTTTTCCAAAATCTCAATGGTATAGTGGCTAATATCAGCAAATTCGAAGGCATTTTCTTCACGTTTTCGTTGTCGATAAGCATCAACAAAATCTCTCATGAAGACTTGGAATGTCTTTGCCAAGTCCCAAGAATCTTGATGATAATCTTCTTGGAATTTTAGTAAAGTGATTTGATCATTGAGTGCAATCAGCTTTTCAAATTTTGATTTTCTCTCTTGGTTGTAAGCTTCTTTCAAGTCTTGCAGTTCGGCCTTGCGACTGGCATTTGTGAGAGCTTTACCATTCTTAGCTTTAGAAATATTTACAACTCGCTCTAAAACTTCTTGGTATTGTTCAAAAGTAGATTCATGAGTTAAAGAGCTGATTTCATCAAGAACTTGTTGAACAGACTCTAAATAAGCTGCTTTACCAAATTCCTTGGCATCATTATCCAAATGGTAACGGAAAAAGCTTTCTAAATCCCAGAGTTTCTCCTTTATATCGTCTACAAGGTTTTCTTTAGCAACTGTAAAATCAGCCTTTTCAAAACCTTTTAGGAAAGATTCCTCTAGCCAAACCTGAGGATTACTAGTGGATTGCAAAAAGTCATAAATCATATAGACCTGTTTACGTAGTCCACGCGCGTCCTTGCTTCTACCTGCAAAGTTCTTAACCAGCTGACTAAACTTGCCTTGTTCTTTACCTTGGTAATGACTTTCAAAAACTTGTCGAAAGACTTCATTTTTTAAGAGAAGTTGTTCACTTTCGTTCTGAAGGATACGAAAGTTTGGAGCAAGATCTAGTAGATATCCATGCTTGGCCAGGAATTTTTGGGTAAATGAGTCCATGGTTCCAATTGCAGCATTGGGTAAATCAGCTAATTGTCTACCAAGATGTTTTTTTAGTTCCACATCTTGCGTTTCTTGGATCTGTTGGCTGATTTTCTTTTCCAAGCGTTCTTTTAACTCGGTTGCTGCCTTAACGGTAAAGGTAGAGATAAAGAGTTGGCGAATTTCTACACCACGCGCTAGTTGGTCAAGAATACGTTCAGCCATGACAAAGGTTTTCCCCGAACCAGCAGAAGCTGAGACTAGAATATTTTGACCAGAACTATAGATTGCTTGAATTTGTTCAGCTGTTTTCTTAGGTTTCTTGTTAGACTGAGCTTCTGCTATTTGTAACTCTTTAATCTCTTCTTGAGATAAAAATTTCATCGCTCCAACTCCTCTCTGATTTTATTAAACCATGCTTCCTTGTCATTGCTCTTAGCTACCTTATCTAACAATCTAGCCTGACCTAGATGATAATTAGCTTCAAAACCTGTAATAGACTGATATTGCTGAACATAGGGCGCAATGCTTCTACCGTTTTCAGTATATGGATTGATAGCAAATTGACCAGATAAAATCTTCTCTGCTGCCTTTTTGTAGATAAGGGCATTATAGTCTAGTAATAATTGGAATTCTTCATCAGATAACTGATATGTCTTGTTTTTATTGTAAAACTCTCCAAGGTGTTGCATCTCTTTTTCGAGAAAGAGACCTTGGTATTTCATGCTCTTATTGGTTTCAGTTACTGCCTTTGAAAGAGTTTTAACAGTTTGTAATGACTGAGTTGGTTCAGACATTTCTAAGTACATAGCTCCAAAGAAGTCTTTATTTCCTTCTTTCTTAAGAGCAGCCAAGTATGTTGGCAATTGTGAGTTTAGACCGTTAAAAAAGAGAGGAAAGTTAAATTGAGTTAGAGAAGATTTGTAGTCTACAACACCAATAGCATCTGATGTTTTCAAACGGTCAATACGATCGACCTTCCCACGAACATAAATATTACGACCATTATCTAACTGTACAAAAGCTTGTTCCTTGCCACCAAAAACAGCCTCCTCTTGAATTGTTTCGACATCAGCATTGTGACAAAGAATATGTCCAGTAGCGCGTGCCACATCTAAGAGAACTTCCTTAGCAAATTGAGATTCTAAACTTTCTTGATAAATAGCTTGAAACTCTCTTTCTTGACTAGTTTCAGAGATGGCTTGTTCTAAACGGCGATCAAAAGATGTATCAGCAGGAAGTTTCATTGCACGTTCAAAAATACGATGCAAGAAATTCCCGTGACTTCTAGCGTCAGGTTTTAATCGCAATTCTTCCTGCAAGCCTAAGACATAACGAATGTAATAACTGTATTCATTGCGATAAAACTCCGTCAATCCAGAAGTGGATAGATAAAAATCTTGATCCTTTGGATATAAAGCTTCCAGCGTTTCACTAGCTAAAGTTTTGCTTTTGGGACTTGTTGGTAAAACTGGATTTTCTAAACCTTGGTCTTCCAACTTTTTCCCCATGACACGAGCCAGAACTTTTATAAAAGTTAAGTCTTCATCACTTGAAGTTGATTCACTTTGTTGATGATAGGCAATGAGACTAGACAAAAGACTGTGATAAGAACCGATATCATCTTTCGATAGATTTTTTCTGTCGATTTTCTTTTCGATTTTGCTAAATCCTAAGTTCTGCAATTCCTTCAAATAAATTGACTCTTCACTCTCGTCTTCATTGAATAAACTTGGAGCTGACAAAACTAACTGTTTACGAGCAGAGTTAACCAGAGAAAGCATAGTATAACGATTCTTTTTAAGATTTTCCTGGCTAGCAATCATCAATTGTGAACCTTCTTGAGTCACTTGATTCAAGGTTTCTCTTTCTTCATCGCTCAACAAACTGTTATTTTGAGTGATTTTTGGCAAGTTGTTCTGACTTAAACCAAGCGCATAGATATAATCGGATGTCAACGGTGAAATTAAATCATAACTCTGCACCAGAACAGTATCTACTGTTGCTGGAATTGTACGGTAATTGGACAAAGACATACCCGAATGAAGAAGTGCCAAGAAATCATCTAAAGTGACCTGAGAACCTTCAAACACGGTTGCAAATTGCTCCATGACATGGCAAAAAGCCTTCCAGACTTCTTCTTGTCTTTCTTGTTCAGATACCTCCAATGTTTCTGTTAAGACTTGTAACTGCTTGGTCAAATGAGCTTCCTTCAAAAAGTTGTTCCATTTAGCAAGAAGATTTTCAGCCTTTTGCTTGCGACTTCCTAGTAAATTTTCTAAAGGTGTAATGATACGAAGTCGAAGTTCATTTAATTTTTCTAGATCAAACTTTCCGTGATGTGACTTTGTAAACTCTTGTTTAAAATTAGAAAGACCATCAATCCCCAGATAGCGGAGATATTGTTCAAAGCTATCAATTTCCTCTTGACTAAGGTCCGTATACAAGTTAGTTCGTAGGAGATTAATCAAATCTTCCTGACGGAAATTGTATCGTTTCAAACGTCCGATGGATTCTACAAATTGCGTTAAAGGATGATGAGCCATGGACTCACTCTTGCCCAGATAAAATGGAATCTGATACTGATTAAATATTGTCTGCAAAGACAGTTTATAAGACTCTACATCACCTAGCAGGATTCGAAAATTCTTATAGCTCAGTTCTGAGTCTTGGTGCAATTTTTGGCGAATACTACGAGCTACTAACTCCAACTCTTCTTTTTGTGTTAGACAAGACCAGATTTGCAAGTCCTTTCTATCTTCGTCATTCACGTCTAAATTAATTTCGGAATAATCATAAGCACTTTCGAGAAGCCTTGAGGCTTTAGCAAAGGCATCAAGTTTCTCATGGTCTTGACAAGCATTTTCTGCCTTGGTCTGATATTTAAAGGCTAAATGATGCAAAAACTCAACACTGGCTTGATAAAGATTCCCTTCAGTAAATGGACTTGTATAAGCTTTTTTAGTCGCATACACACCAATAATAATCTCAACACCCTTACGGTGTAGCAGATCCACTAGGTGTTCTTCTTCTGAAGAGAAACGAGTAAAACCATCAATAACTAGGGCAATCTGACTAAAATCACTACTTACTTTGTTTTCTTCGATAGCATTGATTAGATATGATAATTGACTCCCTTGTGAAATTTGTCCTTGGTTGAGATATGCTGTTACCTTTTCAAAAATCAAGAGTAAATCAGAACGTTTATCAGCGTCAGATAGACTTTCAAAATCCAAAAAGCTCATCTTTGCAGTTGTCATTTCATGGTAAATCTCAATCAGTTGCTGGATGAATTGAGGATCTTGCTTAATTGCCCCGTAAACACGTAAATCTTTAGGGTCAATCTCGGACAGACATTTATAGAAAGCCATACCTAGACCAATATCATCAAGACTAGATCTCTCAGAAATATCATTTAAGACCAGATAACGAGCCATTTGAGCGAAGCGCGTGACTGTGATAGCAAAAGAAGCCTGCTGACTCAAGCACTCCAGCACGGCACGTTCCTTTTCAAAAGAAAGAGAGTTAGGGGCAATATAAAAGACTCGTTTGCCTTGGTCAACTAGTCCTTGAGCCTCCTTGGTTAGGATTTCTGTTAAAGAAGTCCGAGTATCGGTATAAAGTAGTTTCATCTCTGCCTCATTTGCTTTTTTTCATTACCTTTTATTATACCATTTTTAAGCTGAAACAGTTTGGTGCAAAGGACAAATTTCAACCTATGAAAGATATAAAAACAGAATAAAAAATCGGAATAACTCCGACTTTTTATTATTTACCTAGCAGAAAACAAGAGTACCCATAATTCCCAAAATGCTGTAATGTTAATCATGATATGGAGCAAAATAGGATAATAGAGAGAGTGAGTTTTTCGGTAGAGGAATGCTAAAATTGCTCCTCCGCTTGCATAGGTGAAAAAGGCGAGTGGTGTTAAACCTGAACTGACATGCACATAGCCAAAGATACAGGCTGATAGTAAAACATCTCCATACCAAGGTGAATCTTTCAAAAATGTATTCATCAGAACTCCTCGATAAACCAATTCTTCTGTAATTGGTCCTAGCAGACAAGTAATAAGCAATAAATATAGTAACTCTTGTCGCCCTGTCATCTCAACTAATTCATTTAAAGCTATTTGATTGGACGTTGCTGGGGTTAAAAAGGAAAACACAATACCTGAAAGATGATTGACTCCATAAGCAAGAAGCAAATAAACTGGATATCTCCATTTCCACTTCAACTCAAGAATTCTTCTACCTTCGAATACTAGTAAATAAAGAATAGCTAGAAAAGTAACGCTAAACTCTAAAAAAGAAAGAATTTGAAAAAATTCTCTACTAGCAGGCACAAGTCTACCTGCAAAATGATTAAAAATCCACCAAAACCATGTCTTTCTATAAATGATTACCAACAAGGCTAGTAAAATCTGTACTGTTCTGCTTTTCATGATAAGACCTCTGCTTTTTTATACTTTGCTCTATAATATTATATGCTCGCAAATTTAGTATATCATATTTTTGTTATCTATCTAGTAAAAATCCTAAAAAGAAATAGCATTTCTCCTTACTTTAGCCTTATTTGTCTAAAATATGCTATAATATAGGCAAAACACGTAAAAAGGTAAATACTATGATTAAATTACTTGCCCTAGATATGGATGGTACTCTTCTCAACGAAGCCAAGGAAATTCCTCAAGCTCATATTGATGCCATTCATAAGGCTATCGAAAAAGGTGTCAAACTGGTTCTCTGTACTGGACGACCTCTCTTTGGGGTTCTTCCCTACTACAAGAAACTCGGTCTTGATTTGGAAAATGAATACGTCATCGTCAATAATGGTTGTTCTACCCACCAAACCAGTGACTGGAGCCTTGTTGACTGGCGGGAACTTAGCAAATCAGATATTGAATACCTGAATGAACTTGCTGAAAAGAGTGAGGTTCAGTTGACTCTCTTTGATGAGGAACACTACTTCGTTCTCGGAGGCAAACCAAATCCTATCGTTGAATATGATGCCACACTTGTCTTTGCTAACCTGACTGAAATCTCACTTGAGGAAGCCACTAGTGGTAAGTATCGTATGTTCCAAGGCATGTTCTTAGGTACAAAAGAACAAACAGATGATTTTGAACAACGATTTGCTGATGAACTTTGTCAGAGATTTAGCGGTGTTCGTTCTCAACCTGTTATCTATGAGGCAATGCCACTCGGTACAACCAAGGCTTCTGCTCTTTCTCGTTTGGCTGAGATTTTGGATATCCAACCTTCTGAAATCATGGCTATGGGTGATGCCAATAACGACATTGAGATGTTAGAGTTTGCTGGGCTGGGGATCGCCATGGGAAATGCCAGCGACCACGTCAAATCTCTCGCTGATGCCGTAACTGCTAGTAATGAAGAAGATGGTGTTGCACGCGCTATTGAGAAATATATTTTGTAGAAAATAAGCCCAGTCAACTAGTATTTCTAGACAACTGGGCTTTTATTTTTTTTTAAAATTTAAAAACTTTAGAAACTCTTTAGAAATGCTTGACGATTCTTTGATATCTATGCTTTATACTTAAATTATAAAAATAAAACATCTTATACTCTTCGTAAATCAAATTCAAACCACGTCAGCTTCGCCTTGCCGTACTCCAGTACAGCCTGCGGCTAGCTTCCTAGTTTGATCTTTGATTTTCATTGAGTATTAAAAGTTAAAGGAGAAAACTATGAAAACAGTCCTCG
>ERZ772935.297-NODE-297-length-20151-cov-3.558619_pt1 | contig 20151 bp, 24 predicted proteins | sample MGYA00511683_ERZ772935 | MGnify/ENA primary metagenome ERZ772935 (study PRJEB29015, sample SAMEA2738086) | human oral metagenome | biome: human oral; feature: human-associated habitat; material: saliva | place: China | collected 2228 ...
GCCTGTGACCCATGCGTCACCTGTGACCCATGCGTCGTCAGAGACCCATGCGTCGCCTGTGACCCTAGCGTTACCTGTGACCCTAGCGTCGTCAGAGACCTTAGCGTTGTCACATACCTCAGCGTTGTCATATACCTTAGCATTGCCTGTGACCCTAGCATTGTCAGAGACCTTAGCATTGCCAAAGGCTCTAGCATTGTCAGAGACTTTAGCGTTGTCACATACCTCAGCATTGCCAACGACCTTAGCATTGCCTGTAACCTCAGCACTGCCTGTGACCTTTGCATTACCATAGACCTTAGCATTGCCTGTGACCTTTGCGTCGCCTGTGACCCTAGCGTCGCCTGTGACCCATGCGTCGCCAGAGTGACATAGATTACCCTCCTTTTCTACATAACCCCCCAGTTCACCTTTTTTAACATTTCCAAAACTAATTAACGCCTTAATTCTAAATAGCGTGATACCACCACCGAGTTCGATTGTGTCGTTGGTGAGCAACTCATATTTTTTAACGGTGCTTTGTTCCAGTTTCCCTCTTGCTTGCTTTAATTCGTTTGCCATAGGTAATCTCCTTTATTTAACTTTATGTATATATAATAACATTGTTTTATTATGTTGTCAAGTATTATATACATATAAATACAAGAAAAAGCCCCATTTCTAGGGCTTTTTTGCTACTGCTAAATAATGTCTGTCTCCTCCCTAAATGAATAGTAACCCTCCCGACCTACAATAATATGGTCTAGTAAGTCAATTTCTAGCAACTCGCAAACCTCAGTCATTTTTCTAGTAAAGTTCACGTCATTCTGGCTAGGATGGTAGCTACCACTTGGGTGGTTGTGAGCTAGAATAATAGAGGTTGACAGCTTTTTAATAGCTTGATAGGTGATTTCTTTAGGGGTTGCAATGCTATACTGTGTACCGCCTTTAAAGATAACCTCCTCTGAAATAATATTGTTTTGGGTATCTAAACATAATAAAATCAGATTTTCTTGTTTCTCATCTTCGTAGTTAGCTTGAATATATTTTGCAAGTTGCTGGCTCGATAAAATACAGGTTTTTGGTTTTTTCTTTTCTAGCTGGCTACGCTTCATTAGTTCAGCAAGTGCCAAAAGTCGCTGACTTTCCTGCTCCTTAATACCGTATGCCATCAGTTCCTCTTTTGTAATGTCTGCTAGGTCTCCCATAGCGTCCTTATAGTCATCATAGAGAGACTGACTAAAGTCTTTAAAGACAATGCCAAATAACTCTTTATTATTTGTTTCAGACAATGCCTTTTGTGGGGTAAGTGATTTAATATTGTACATATCAAATTCTCCTTTTATTTAACTTTATGTATTCATTATAGCATTGTTTTATTACGTTGTCAAGTTTTATATACAATATTTTAAAGTTTTTTCCCATTTAAAAAGGACTAGGAAGCCCTAGCCCTCTACCTTTAAGCTCTCTCTAGCCGTGTAGAACCATAAACAAATTTACGCCATTTTCCGACAACGACTTCACGACCGTTACTATTAATTAAACGGTACAAGTCTTTTTTAGAAACAATTTTAACGTTCTTCCTAAAGCCCTTAAATGGGGTCTCTTTAACGTGAAAAGTACGCTCATAGCCTCGTTTTAGAAAGTCATGCCATTCTTCCCTTTCCTTACGTTTAGCCCCTATCTCGTTAGCCTCTAATATATCGTCATATATCCAATTTTCCGCTTTCTCTCCATGCTCCCAATTAAAGACAATTCCATAACTGCCAAACTCTTCAATTTTTTCAAACTCATCAAAATCAAAGAAAGGCACGCTTCCTTTTAAAATGTCCTCTTCTTTCCAACTGCGAAGACTAGAGTTATCAAATCTATAAAGTGTAATAACAACCCCACTAGAATAATTAGTAATTTTATCACGATAGTCATGGATAAGAACATACCCTTTTCCATCTTTTTCAAGGGCGACCCCTCTATTATAAAATCTTGCTTCATAGTTAGGGGCTACTAGAACATACCCCCTAACTAGCAATACTGACAAGGCTTCACTAAATAGCTTATCTGCGTAGTGTTGAGTTTTTCTCATGTGGTTTACCTCTCTTTATTTAACTTTATGTATATATAATACCATTATTTTATTACGTTGTCAAGTTTTATATACTGCTATTGAAATTATTTTATTCCCCCAAATCCCTTTTATATCAAGGTTTGCTAAACTTTTTTTAATTATGTTGTATATCATTGTAGTTTTGGCGACCTATCTAAAACAATCGCTATCAGTAGCCTATTAGGGGCTTTACTAATGACTGTAATAGTGGACTGTTGGAACTATACTAGAGGACTAAATAAACCTACTATAAGCTCAAATAAAAGCTCAAATAAGCACAATTTAACCCTATCCAGTAAGTGGATAGGGTTTTGCTACGCTATGGGTTAAATAGGCTATCAGAAAGCCATATAAAGGGCAGTATCTAACGCCTTTTTAGTAAGGCGGTAGATACAAAGCAAGATAAAGAAAAAACCACAAAGAGGCGCGTGATTGTGGTTTTATTGACTCTTATAAGCTGTTTTAAGCGTGTGATTTTGTCTGGGGTCTTATCGGTCTTGGGTGATAAGTCATAGGTGTTTTTGGGGCTGTCTGAGACGCTGGGAGCATTTTATAAGGGGTTTCTTATTAGTTACTCGTTGCTGGGAGCAAAAAAGCCCCTCTTGGGGCTGGGGGCTAGAAATAAACCGTTATAACCGAAACGATAAACACGGTTAGTCTGATTAGCAGAAATGGTGTCGCTACAAACCAAAAGAACTTGTTCATTAGTGTTTGTTTCTTGCCAAATGCTATAGGGTGGGTAAAGGCATACCGTGGGTTCTTTGCGAGTTTTGACTTTACAAATTCATAGTAGTGACAGAACAAAAGCACCGTTATTACCCCAAAAATAACTCTTCCTGTAAGCATACCAGCTGAGTTAAGAGCGTCTAATGTGTCAGAATGTTCTGGTGTCATGGGTTGTCTCCTCCTTTGTCAATCTGCTAAGAAGTCTTCAATGTCTTCCAAATCATCTAACACGTAGTAAATCTTATCACCTCCCTGTTCATGTTCAATCGTTCTGTCCCAGTTTTCGTCTGGGTGCATTGGACGGATAAAGACCTCTTGACCTTTTTCGTCTTTTTTTCCTTTGACCAGCTCTATCAATTCTGCATTTACGATAGCAAAACGACCAGCGTAGCAATTTTCTACATAGTAAGTTTCAGTTTTCATGGACTGTCTCCTTTTGTTTTTTCTTTCTGTATATATAATAACATTATCTTATTATGTTGTCAAGTATTATATACAGATATATTGGAATTATTTTATTTCCAAAATTCCTTGTTGTGTCTATCGTCAAGTGTTTTCTTTAAAGAGTTGTGGTTTTTTGCAACTTTTCTAATATAGGTAAAATCTATTGCTTTCCTGTGTCCGCCCTGCTATACTAGCTTTTATAGCGTGATACCCTTCTAGTTTTTTATTCTTTTTTCATAATCTCCTCACGCTATCTCACATTCCAGTCGAAAAAGCCCCTTAATTGGGGCTTTTTCTTTTTATAGGCTTATCTGCTATTATCCTACAGATTTAGCTTTTTTCGACACCGTATAACCTAGTTTAGATGGGTTAGTAAAGGTATAGCCGTTAGCTTCTTGGTTTGCTTTTGTAATGAGTGAATAGCTCCAGTTAAGGGCTTCTCCGTTAGCCTCTCCACTACATCTAGGAACATTTTGCTCACATATTAGAATGTCGCCATTATCAAAAACGTGACTAACGATAGCAGTATGGTTTGGAAAGAGTGATATTAGGTCGCCAGAAGTTGGATTTTTGCTGATGGGTGTACCTAAATGCTGTGCCATCTGTGACACCATCATATTACCGTTTCCGTTCGCCCCGTGGTTTGCTCCTAGAGGCTTACCATCCTTTTCCCATAGCGCCCCTATTAGGGCTGCGGACAAGGTTGTACATTGGTTAGTGATACCATTTGCTAGGTAAGCAGAAGCCCCATCCCATCCTTGGGAGGATTTCCATTTCATCCCTACGGACTGAGGGTCAATAGCATACTGCTTAATCTTGTCTGGTAGGTCATCACGCTTCCAGTACATATCAGAAGTATAACCGCTGTTACCGCCTTTTTTCTGCCAGCCTGTTCCACCTGCGGAACTGCTCGACTTTCCATCCTCGCTACAGATATTTCCTGCCTCTGTAGCCTGCTTATCATCTTTAGATGAGCCTTTAGATTTCTTGTTGTCAGCTTTATCTGCCCCTTTAAATGGGGTTTTACCGTATTTTTCAATCGCTTTTTTATCTAGCCATTGATAACGTTTCCCAACTTCCTCATAACGGGCTTTTAGGGATTGTAGATAAGAACCATCTTCGGCATATCCAGCGTTTGCGATAGCTTCCATAGTCGCTTGTGGGTCGGTGTTGTTTACCGCTTTAGCGTAAATGCTATTCATGGCGATAAACTCGGCTTTACCTACAATTCCTGCGTCATAAGACTTAAAGTAAGCGTATTGCCCTTGCCTATTACCATCTCCGACTAGAGACCCTGCTCCGCTTGGTTTTACTGCGTCCTCTCCGAAAATTTTCTTAGTTTGTGGGTACTGGTCGCCTGCCCACTTAACCCCACCCGTATTGTGGTTTTTACCAAAACTTGGTACATCTTCGTTAAATGATACCTCGGCTTGGGTTTGGGCGATTGATACAGATGGAAGGTAGCCCCCAACTTTCCATGAGGTCAGATAGGCTTCTTCATGTTCTTTAACGAACTTATCAATCTTATCCGCTTGGCTTGCGACACCCTCAGATGAGGTTTTTTCTTTGGTGTTGGTATTAGAACTGTCTACAGCGTCCTTACCGTCATCACATCTAGGCTGACAGTCTGTCTCATCTGACGGCTTAGACTTGCTATCTGAGCTGTCAGAACCGCTATCTGAGTCCTTATTGTCTTTTTTGTCTTTTTTATTGCCTTTATCCTCGGCTTTACCACCTGCCCATTTAGCGATTTTATCATCATCTTGTTTGACCTTATCGCCATCCATGAGCTTGTAGATTTTTTCAGAGGCTTCTTGCCGTTTACCCAAAGTAGCGGACAAAGCGCTGGCAGCTGGTCGCTCATAGAGGTTAGCCCAAAGGGTAGCATTTTCAGTAGGGGATTTGCTTGAACCCTGCTCAATAAAGGCTTTAACGGTCTCTGGCTCTCCGCCTTTGATGATATAGTCTACTTGGTTTTTAGCAGACCACTTACCATCAAAACCGCTCCATGAGGTATATTTGGTATAAGGGGTAAACTGATAGAGACCACCACCAGAACCGCCTACCTCTTTCATATCAAGGACAAAGCCTGTATCTTCTGCGCCTCCAACGTTACCTAAGATACCAGCTATTTGTTTACCGTTAAGACCGTATTCTACCCAAGCGTCCCAGCTATCTTTCATATTCTGATAGGCTTTTGTGCCTTTGGTAGACCAGTCTGTATCAGAAGCTCCTGCGGATGAGGTTTTATCACTCGTAGAGCTATCCTTTTTCTCATCTTCCCCATCATCTGATGACTGCGTAGGTTTGCTTGTTTTACAATCTTCCTCTGGATTGTACCCTTGGTAGACTTCGGCTAAGACCTTGCCACCCTCGGTAGAAGCGAACTCTAAAAAGCCGTCATTTATGACTGTAGAAGATAGAAGTAGCATGAGGGCTAGAATTACCCTCATGCTTTTCATTGGCTTCCTCAGTTTTCGTACATACTTCCTCATAAATATTCCTAACTTGATTGTATTATCGTGCTACATTTAAGTCTCCCTGTATGGTTGAGAACTGAACTTGTTGACTTGTATAAACATAATTACCTGTTACAGTTACCGTTTGACCGTCTGACTCTCTGGTGAGGTCAAAGACAAACTGGTAAACATTGCTACTGTCACTTTTAAAGACCTCTAAGGTATCAAAGTTTGGTTTAAACTCGAAATTATTAGCCTGTTTAACCGCTTCAATAGCTTGTTGTTCTGTAATGCCATAATTTTTGTTATAGTCCGCCTCGTTGGTTGATGACTCGATAAGGGCTTGGTAAGCGTTTTGTATCTGCTTCTTAGCCTCCTCTGCCTTATTCTCATCCACGGGGCTATCGCTTTTCTCTAGTGTTGCCTTGCCTCGCTCATGACTATCCTTAAAGTTGCGCGTGCTATTGCCGTTATCGTCCTTTTTAGACTCTTTAGGGTCAGCCAGTTTAAAGGTCAGACCTTGGTTAGTATTTCTATTGTGAATATAGTAATATCCACCACCTGCCAGAATTGCTACAACTAATAGCGTAGCAATTCCTTTTTTAGTCTTTAGTTTTGGCAACCACTCATTGAGTGTTTCCTTGATAATATCTAGCATAGTCTATTATCCCTCCTCAAAGTTTGCCAATTGTACTTGGTCGCCATCTACACCGTAATTCCCTGTAACAGCTACCTCACTATCGCCATTTTTTAAAATCATCACAAACTGATAAACGTTACCATTATTAGATTTATAATAGGTTGTTCGTGATTTGTCGTAAGTAAAACCGTCTTCCATATAGCCTTTTAACTGCTGTAAGGTTTCAGTCGAACTCAACGTATCATGAGCTTTCCAAAATGGAATAACTTCATCTTTTGGGGTCTTATCAATCCAATCAACCATAGCTTGGATAGCATTTGAGACCTTTTCAACCTCGTCTCCCTCTAGCTTATCGTCTGGTTGCTCTAGGGTTGCTATTGCCTTTTCTTCGGCTGTTCGGTTATCTCTTTCCCTACCACTTCCAGAGTAGTTAGTTGAATTATGTGGGTTAGCCTCTTTAAACGCTATATTTTCGCTTCTGTGGCTGTTTTTAAAGGTCAGTAATAGAATTACACTTAGAGCTACAATAACAAGGCTCAGAATGGCTAGAAATCGTTTAGAGGGTTTTTTAAAATCAAACTTCCTCATCATTACCCCCTATTTTTTATTGCTATAAATCTTAGTTGAGTAGTCAGAAAAAGCTGAGTCATCATAATCAAGATTTTGATAGTTTTTCAGTTTAGCACTATAGCTGTTCTGGTTGGTTTGTTCTGTCTCAATCTTAGATGAGTAATTCCCCATGCGTTGTTGTGCTGACTCGTCTTTATCATTCTTATCATAAGTCGCTTTAGCCTCATCATATTTATCTTGATAAGTCGCTTCAAGGTTGACTGATTTTTGTAGCAACTCACTGTATTTAGAAATTTGAGGTTGTCGGTAAATAGCGTTCCAGTATGACTTAAAGTCAAACTCTGCTTTATTGTTTTTAACGGTAATCAAGCTATGGCTTTTGGTCTTAATAGTCTTGATTTTGTACTCTTTTTCATTAGGAGATGATGGATTAAGTATCATGTGGAAAGCGATACTATCTGTTTTGGCTTCCTTGTTGACTGTTTGGCTTCCCTCTTGTCCGATTTCTGCCATAGTTGAAAGACTTTCTGATACAGACTCATCCAACTGAATATCGCCAGTATTCTGACTAACCAGTTTTTGGCTATCTGCTTCTTCATCATCATCTCCCATGTAGTTTAGGTTCGTTATTTGAATATCGTAGACCTTGTTTCGTTCTGGGTGTGGAATAACTACATACAAGTCACCATCTGTAGAATAACGCCCAAAGATACCCTCTAGGTTGTCTTTGCCAGACCATGTAACTAGGTAATCGCTAGCTTTGTATGGTAGCGGTGTCCTATTGTTCTGCTCAATGCTGATACGGGCAATTAAGACATCTTGGTTTTCGTCTACATATTGCCCTTGGAAAGTAGCAACTGCCCCAGACTTACTAAATGTTCCTGTCTCCCCTGTCTTTGTAGGGTTTGAGATGATTTGTGCGTGACTGCGATAAGTACCCGTCACAAACACAAAAATAGTCAGAATAAAAACAAAACCTGTAATGACTAACGATAGAAAAATACTCCGTTGATTTTCAAATGTTAATGGCTTCATAATGGCAACTCCCTTGCTATATCAACTACTTCATTGTGCATGGTTGATTTGTCTACAAACATGACACGTCCTTTTGCCCCAGAAGCCGATATATCGACCTTAACTTGGGTGTTAAAGCTGTTTCTATACAAACTCTCTAATTGTGGTAGAGAGTCGCTTGGGGTGTACCCTAAAATTTGATAATCTAGTGAGTCATAAAAGTCCTCATACAAGATATTAGAATATTCTATAAATGAACGTCCGTTACCTGTCATAGTTTCATCAAACAGATAGACTACTCGAATACCTCTGGCTTCACAACGCTCCACAACTTCTTTTTTAGCGTAATCCGCAAAGACTTTAGGAGGTATTCTATCTACTCCGTGAATAATCAAGCAGTCGCCTTTAGACATCCGACTGATAATAATATTGAGTGAGTTGACGAACTGGACTACTTTCATCCTGTCGCTTAATCGTGAAAAGTCATAATAGACCTGTCTGGACTTGCTTGGCTCAAATGTAGTGTGAGAACTAAGCACCCTTCCGACTTCCCCGATAGCTCGTTTAATACTCATAGAAATATCGTCCAACCTATCGACTTTCTTTTCACGGTTTTGACTCTCTGCTAAGCGTAGACTTCGGTCAATATCATTGATAACAGAAGATATAGTATCAAAGCTCATGTTGTTTGTTGTCAGCAACGACCGAGTATCGACTTTATCACTCCAATACTTGGCATAGGTGTTTTGGACAGCATTTCTGATATTATTTTTACTTGAATTATCAAGCGTATAATCACTCATAATATCAATGATGGTAGCGATTTTATCTTGAAATTGTGAATAAAGTTCGCTCTCCTCATCAAACTTACCAAAAGGCTGTAGAGGGTTAATAGATACGGTTGACATATCAACCCTGTCATAGTAACTTGCCCGCCTAATCAATAACTCCTGCTCATTAAGCAGGTCGTAGGCAAAATCATTTAAAGAAAAATGGACAACTTGGGGAACTTTAGTAGCCCCTGTTTTGGGATTGACTTTTGCCCCTATGATTATATCGTTAGCAATAAGCTGACCTACCACGGATGATAAAGGAGCTTTATTATCCTCTTTACCATTGTCCAGTCTAAAATCTTCCATTCTGGATAATCTTGGGATAGCCACTAAAGCTCTGGTCTTAGTACGTTTGTTGAAATTGATAACCACCCTACTTTTCTTGCTTTCTTGCTCTAGTGTCTCGGATGAGTAAATATCAAACCCAAGCGGTATGCCAGTATTGTCTTGTAGAACCCCTTTTTTATAGAAACCTAGACCAGTATAACGATACTGCATAGTGGTACTATTTTTCATATCTGTAAGGTCGTTAGATTTCCATAAAATCGTTGATAGTTTTTTGACCTGCTGGTTATCAAGTGGTATAAGTTCTACATACTTAGTGATACGCTTGGTCTCCTCGTCTGTAATCTTCCAACGACTAACAATAGACTCATACTGCTCACTAATTTTCTGTAGGTCTTTAGCTTCAATAACCATGTACCAACTATAGATGACACTACCTAAATCTTCTTCTGACTGGATTGTTCCATACTCGTGCCAGTCACGGGTAGGTAATATTGATAGATTTTGTTTCAATTCATCCGAACTACTACCGCCCTCCATATCATCCTCTGGATTACCTTTTTTGTTAATATCCCCCAAAAATTCAAGTGTTCGTCTATGGCTGATATTATCCCGTGGACGAATGGAATAAATTTCACAATCTGGAATTTTTTGAGGTTTAATGATGGCTAGAACATCCTCTACTGTAATGCCTACACCACGACCATAGGGGATGACAATTCTAAATATTGCTCGATAAATCCCATTATCGTAGCTATAATTTCTCTTTTCAAGAACGTATTTCACTTCCTAGACTACCTCCTTTAGTCTTTAGTCTCTGATACCGCCTTTGATTTAACGACTAGGTTATCAACCCACTTTTGATTATAGACGACTGCTTTACCATCTTTGATACAATGGAAAGCACCGTCAGAACGTGTATAGTCAAGCAATTCAACGGTTGAACCATCTTCTAACTTGAATTTTCCTGTCAGATTTTCCTTGTCATCAACGGTTAGACCAATACCAGCTTTAGAAAGCACTTTTACATTGGCTTTATACTCTTTCTCAGTTAATGCGTATTGTTTTGCTTTCTCTTTAGCTTTACTTGCCTCAATACTTGCCTGTACGCTTGATTGGTATCTTTCCTGTCTAATAACTTCTTGTTTTTGTTCGTTTACATCAGATACAACCTTAAAGCCAATAAACAGAGCAATAACCGCTAGACTTCCATAAACAATATACTTCTTGCTATTGTCCTTTTTGGGAGGTTTATAATTTTCAACCTCGCCTACTTTATATAATCCATACTCATCTGGTTTCATCTGTTTAAGTTCCTCCGAATTTATTTAAAACTATCTATCTTCCTGTAGCTGTCAATAATTAAATTCAAACCACTAGATAGCCCTTTAAGAGACTCAACCACCTGTTGTAAATGATAATAAATATCAATTTTTTCATCATTTACATCTGGTTCTGGATAGCCTGTTATATCAATCTGGTTAATTTCCCTAACGATTTTAGCGAGTTTATCGGCTGTCTCCTCATTGCTTTCCACGGACTCAACTTCCCCTCCAATCCGTTTTAGCAGGATAGCTTGTTCTTCCCAGATTTCTTGTGTTTCTGCCAGTATTAAACTATATTTGCGAGCTTGTACCAGCTCAATCCATAGTTCATCTGATACTGGTTGCCAAACAGCATATAAGGACTTTCTAGCGTCCTTTTTGACTTTCTCAACTGTCGCCTTATCCATTTGAAATCTTCATCTTTTCTAGGAGGGCTTGTTGTTGTTCTTGAGCTTCTGTAATCAAGCGGTTAATAGCTTGGATTTCTTCAAGCATGGTATCACGTTCTGCTGTAAGAGCCTCTTCGAGAGCAATATAAGCATCATCTAAACGTGATTTGTTTTCAAGTGTTTCTTCGTAGCTGACTTGTAACTGCTTAAACTCGTTTGTACTTGCATAAGCTGTTCTCAAAGCTACAATAGGATGGGCGCTATAGGTATCAATCAAACTTTGGTAACGTTGCTTGATAGGGTTGATATACTTATTTTCAAACTCTACCAGCTCATCAGATAATTGGGTTAGGTATTCATCAAACATTTAATTTCTCCTCTAATTCTTGTTGTTTTGGTTTAGCTTCTTCAATCAGACTAGCAACTGATTGATAGCGTGCTAGTATTTCTTGGTGCTTTGCGAGTAACCCGTTTAGCTCCGCTTTCATCCCTTGGATTTCAGCTAAGGACTCCTCGTCTATATAAGTATCTCTAATAACTGCGATATTATCTTCACAATATTTGATTTGTGCTAAGATATATTGTTCAATCTCCTCCAATATTTCCCTCCTTGTCATAGACATATCCCAGCTCTTTCAGATACTTCTTGATAGTGTTTTCTGATACAGATACCAAGTCCATAGCTTCTTTAATAGTTGAGATACGCCCGTTATCTAGGGCTAGTTTCATGTGAAACTTCCTATCTTCCTTATCCATATTCTGTGATACTCCAAAAGCAGTCAGCTTATTATGATAAGACCCATGTTGTTCTAAGTGCTTGTCACGGCTTTCTGTCTTTTTGACTTTTTCACTATGACTAGTGATGACTTCGGTATTTACTGGTGTTGTTGATACATACTGACTAAAATCAAACATTAAACTCCCTCACAATTTTGTTATATTCTTTAGCGGTCTTGATATGCTCGTGATAGTCCGTCACATAAGGTTCAGCATTATCTAGCTGAAATTTATACTTTTCAGCCTTGGCTACCAATTCTGCTAAGTCGCTATCTTCCTCCATAAGTTCAGCAACTTCTAAAACCTCATTTTCAATATCACGTCTTTTCAGCATATCTTATCCTTTAATTTTTTCGTCTAACAACTCTACATACCGTTGTTCATATTCATCACGGTGCTTGTCTGCATATTTGTTAGAGGCTACTTCCAATTTGTTATTTAAGAAGTCCTTGCCATCTTCATTAGGCTCAATTAGACTTTGCGTGCTGGTGCGTGCCAGTTCAAACAAGCTAAGTCTTACCATATCATCAACTTTGTCATAGTATTTCTTACCAAGTTTTTCTGTTGACTCGCCATCATTAAGTAAAGCAAAGGCTTCTTCATTATAGGCTTCTGCATAAGTAGAAGATTGTTTATCAAGAAATCCCTCAACATGAGCTTTAATGTTCGACGTAAACATCTCATGGACTCCCAAAATAAGTGCGATTTTTGGAAATGTAGGATTTTCTGACAGTTTACTTACACTTTTATCTTTATGATTGATACTATCTCGCAAAAAGTCATTTAGAGACCTAGCCCCCATTGATACAACCACTTCACGCAAATTATCATAGCGGTGTGCAAACTTCTGCAATGTTGTTTGGTGTTCCTCAATTTCACGTTTAAAATCAATACAAGCTGACGTAAACTCTTGTTCAAATTCAAGGATTTTAAACTTAATATCTAACATTTCCATTTCATCACAAGTAGCTTGTAATACCTTTAGCTTAGTTATGGCAGACTCCATTTTTGTCATAAAGCGGTCGTTCATACGACCTACTAGCTTAGAGTTCATCTTTTTGACTTCGCTATCTACATTATCAAGGTCGCTATTTAAGCGGTGGATGAAATGAGAAATGGCAATAGAGTAACTTGCTTGCCCTTTTAGTTTTAATACCATTGTCTAACGCTTCCTCCTTACATATGTTCCCAGAATTTCAATAACTCTGTTTTAAAGTCATCAATTTCTTTTTTTGACTGAAAGGCTCTTTCATCATTAGGGTTCATATATTCCCCACGATAAATCTCACCACCAGCAGACCAGAAGATTTCTCTCTCATCTTCTGTGTAGCTACTCATTATATCTGAATAGCGAGCTTTCGCTGACTTCCTTGGGCTTTTCATACAAACTTCTCCTTTAATTTGATTAATGTTATTTTAACACTCTTCATGGTTCAATGCAACAAATTTTAAAACAAAGTTGCGTTTTTTGGCAACTATGCCATTTGAATTATATCTAATTTGTGATATGATAGTAAGCATAAGGGAGAGCTATGCTAGACAAGAAAATGACATTGACCCTCAACTATATAGAGCAGTTGAGGTCTACAAAAAAACTTGATTTCATTGATACCATTACCTTGCTTAGAGCCTTAGATATTAGTAGGACACAAACCTACGATATTGTTAAAACCATTGATTTTATTATCAAAAACAACGATAAAATCAATAACCCCTCGCTTACAATTCTAAAAATCAGTAAAGCCTACGAACATACAAATAGGAAAAAAGCCACTATTAGAGAGTGGCTTAAAATTAGAGGACTTAAGCAGGTAGACCTTGCTAGGGCGCTAGGGAAACAAAAGTATCAAATATCACGCTACTTATCTGATGGGGTCAGTAGCTATGACACCATCAAGAAGATTGCTGAGTTTTTAGAGGTAGATACCGAACAACTCATTTTAAAGTAAGCCATAAATAGGCTTACTTTTTTAATTTATAATGTATATTTTTATTGACAACCTATTTATATAGTGATATAATATAGATAATTAAATAAAAAGGAGTTTATCTATGATTAACAATGTCGTACTCGTTGGTCGCTTAACTCGTGACCCAGAATTACGTTACACCCCATCCAACCAAGCAGTCACTACATTCAGTTTGGCGGTCAATCGTAACTTTAAAAGTCAAAACGGTGAGCGTGAAGCTGACTTTATCAGTTGTGTCATTTGGCGAAAACAAGCTGAAAACTTAGCTAATTGGGCTAAGAAAGGGGCTTTAATTGGTATCGTTGGTCGTATTCAAACTAGAAGCTATGAAAACCAACAAGGTCAACGTGTTTATGTGACTGAGGTAGTTGCTGATAGCTTCCAGTTATTGGAAAGTCGAGAAAGTCGTAACAACAGTAATACTTCTACACAAAATACTGGCTTTGGACAACCAGAAGAACAAAATTATCAAAATCCTTTTGGGCAAACCTCCCCTATGGATATTCCAGATGGTGACCTACCCTTTTAAAAAAAAGCCCCGTTGGGCTTTTTTTGTTGTTTTGTTGTATATTTTAATTGTTGGGGTAATTTAATATATATATCAAATTAAATACCAAGAGCAACAAAAAAGCTGTAAGGGAAGTTCTTACAGCTTTTTCCCTACTAGTTAGGAGGTAGTAGGGTGAGAAATAGAAGAAGTCTTGCTATTTCTATTCGGAAGTTTATTGACAGGAAGTATTGATGAACAAACAACACCAGATGAAACCTGTCTAATGTACGAGAGAGGAAGCACACCCGTACAATCATAATATAACACAATAAACCGAAGTTAATATTACAATTTCAAGAAAAATTCACTAAATTTAGAAATAGCGCAAAAAATGTCTAATTTTATTGTATATTTTTATTGACAACGTTATTTTATTGCTGTATTATGTATATATAAAGTTAAATATTTGAGAGGTAAATAAACATGACGAAAATATACATTTACAATTTCTGCTGGTGGTGGCGGTAAAACTACCATTACTGGTAATGGTGGATTTTATCTAGCCGAAAAGAAAAATAAGCGTGTCCTTTTTATAGACGAAGACCAATCTTGTGCTTTAACTAGTGTGTTGACTAAACCTATGTCTGATGAAATTGGAGTTGACCACGCAGAATTTTTAGAGAGTGTAGACGGTAGTAAGTATAGCGTTAAAGGTATTTACGAGAAAAAGGATGATGACCCGATACCTTTAAAAATCACAGATAACATTTCCTTAATCGCTGGTTACAGTCAACTCCCAGATTACGAGGGGGTCGCAGGTAAAAATATGGGCATGAGTATTGCTCAATGGTACGACCGCAACAAAGAATGGATTGAAGCAAATTTTGACTACATTCTTATTGATACTCACAATGACGAAGCTGAAAATCATTTTTTGACTAGTGCTTTCTACGCTTCTGATGTTGTTGTAGCAGTTCTACCAGCAGATAATACCGTCTTTGGTAAAATTCCTATTTTAAAAGAACGGCTAGAGCTTATTAACTTAGCTTCTAGGAGCGGTAATAAAAAATTTGTGGTAGTGGGAAATAAATTTCTCTCTAACGCAGGAGACCCAATAGAGGGCAGAGAGACTACCAAAAGATTTGAAGAATTGATGGCTGAAGAACCCGAAACCTATTTAGGTTACTTTAAATACAGAGCTAAATGGTTGGGAGCTTTTAAAAGTTCTGGTATCCCTATAACTCAAAAAGCTAAAAAAAAGAGCGGTCAATCTCAATCAGATAAGCAATTTATTGAGGACTGCTGGAAACTAATGGACAAAATTTTCAAATACTAACTTTTTTAGAAAGGCGATAAGATGGCTAAACGAAATCAAGATGTTTTAATTGAACAAATGCTAGCTCAAAAAGGAATGACACTAAATGGTAGTCAGTCTAAAAATGAACAAGCAAAAACAACTAAAAAGACAAAAACTAAGAATAAAGTTGCTAAAACTACTAACGGTCAAGGTCGAAAACCCGCCCCAACAACCGAAAAATTCCCTATGGTTTTCAACTCGGAGTTAGTCAAGGTCTATAATTCATTGCGAGCTTACTTTGGTTTGAGACGAGTACCTTACATGATGAACTATATGTTAAACAAATACCTTGACGGATATGACAAAGGCGACCGCCTCCCTCTTAACGTTGATAGTAAATACTACAAGCAAGATGATAGCTACACGCAACGCTATATCCGCTACTATCCAGAAGATGATAAGCGCCTCAAAGAGTTGATGAAATTGTATGAAGTTGAAGATGTCAAAAACATAGCTAGGGCTATGCTTGTAGATACTTATAAGGAGTTGGTCGAACAGGGGGAAATCCATGAAAAATAAAAAACCGTTCAACTTATGGCAAGCCAAGCTAGGGTTACTTATTTTGTGGTTTTTTGGGTTAATGATTTTTAGCCAGTTAGGTATCGTTTTTAACCACTATATTCACCGTTTCGGTCTAGTTATCTATATAGCTTTATCCGTCCTTATTGCTTCTTTGAAATGGAAACCCAAAATCGGGTCAGACGGTTTTACAATTAGACGAACATTGATAACTCTATCAATCGCCTCCCTAGTGATATACCCGTTATTTCTACCGACCAAAAGTAGTGAAACATATCTAGGTAAGGATAAATTTATTTGGGTTAACCAAAAATCAAGCCAGTATTTTGAAACTGTAGCTGAGAGGACTGTCTTTCAGTCACCCAAAAAATATGACTATATCATTTTCTTTAACCCTAATTGCCAAACGTGTCAAGATACCTTACCTCAATTAAAAAAAGCTGTAGGGGTTCGCTCAAATATCGCTTATATTGATACCACTACAAAGTTTGGCACAAAAATGGCTAACCAAGCCAACGCTAAAAGAGTACCTAGCGTTTACTACGGGAATGATAAAAAAACAGTTCGTTTAGCTTATCATTCAGATGAGGGTACTAAGCTCTATGACAACAATCTCTATCAACTCATTTCGAGTATCAAAGGCTGATATAATATCAGTCTTTTTTTTTGATAAATTTTTATATTTTTGTAGATTTTTATTGACAAGGTAATTTTATGATGTTATAATAATTATAGAAAGTGAATAGAGGTGAACTAAAGGAAGCTATTACGTTAATTCACTAATTCACTTAAAAATTTTGTCTAATCAAGAAAGGAAGTTTATCACATGACAAAAAATCAAGTTTTAACATTAGTAACTGTAGCAAGTGTCACTCTTTTGAGCGGTACAGGATTTGCGGAAGAGTCTAAACCAACAGTTTCAGTTACTTCACAACCAACCGAAACTGTTGTAACCGACCACAACGCCTCAAACTCTGATACCCCAGTTACAGATAAAACAGGTAATGGAACTGGTACAGTTGTCGGGGGTAAAGCAGGTTCTACGGGTGACTCTGCTGTAACAGATGGAAGTGGCAACACAGCGACTCAACCTACTACACCAGCTCCAAGTGAGCAACCAAGCAACCCTGCTCAACCTACTACACCAGCTAGCGAGTCAGACCAACCTGCTACGCAACTATCAAATAAAGCTGGACAATCTAAAGCTGACAAACCAGAAGTGACCGCACCATCTTCTAGTGAGTCAGATAAACCAGTTGTTGGGAAAGGCGAAGAAAATGACAGCTCATCTCGAAGCGGTAAATCTAGCAAGTCATCTGAAACTGACAAACCAGTTGACTCTAAAGCTGAAACAAAACCAAAACCAGAAGAAAAATCAGACAAGGAAAAACCAAAAGACCCGTCTGGTAAAGAAATTACAGAACTCCCACATACTGGTGACGCAGGAACAGCACTGTTTTCTTCTATCGGGGCTAGCCTCCTAGCAGTTGCTCTATTCTTGAAACGTAAACTTAAATCCTAATTTAACGTGAGAAGCCAGTATAATCTACTGGTTTTTCTTTTATTTTGGAACTTAGAGAGGAGGTAAGTGATGTTAAATAAAATTCTATATTTGAAAGGGTTTGATGGCAATGGCAACGAAGAGAAAACAGACCTAGCTTTTGCAGGAATAATCAACGAGGATGGTGACGTATTCAAATACTACCAACCCCAAAACGGCTTTGATAGTTGGTTTGAGACTTTCCGAAAAGAAATACTGCTAGAAAACAGCAATATTTTTGTCTACGACCTAGAAGCCTATGCCAGTCATTTTATTATCCAAGCCTTACTTAGAAATGGCTATCAGTTCTTTGACCGCTCTGATATTGACCCAATAGATAAGTTTGCGATTGGTGAACAAGGGCGATTTACCGTCTATACTAAGGTCGGCAACGACTACAAGATGGTTAATTTTATTGAGATTTTCAGATACCTTGATAAGTCCGTAGATGTCTGGGGCTATACTAGACACTTTAATACCATGAATGTGGATGAGTTCCCATATATGCCGTATGGAATAGCTCTTGATAAAAGTTATAGGGATGAAGTAAAAAGTATCTGCACCGCCTTAGATTTAGCTATGCAAGCTCACGACTTCTACAGATGTTTTGAAAATAGACTATATGCCAAGCCATCTATAGCTATGCAGTTGCTACAAAGAAATGTAGAGCGCCTACCACTCCAAAAAATCAAGGAGTTTGAACCCCTTGAAAAATACCGTGGTTATCGTGGAAACTACCAAGAAAAACGCTATTCTAAAGTCAAACTCACAGCCCCTAGAGGCAACCTCCCTCAATCTTTTGATATTGATGAAAGCCAGTATAGTGTCGGTTCTAAAGACTGGTTTATGGCTATGGAAAGAGAAATCAAGGAGCATAAAGAGCTACTAGAGGTAGGAGTATTTACAGATTGGCGAGAAAAGCAGAAGTGGGAACGCTGGTATAATCAAGGAAAGAAATACCACTACGCTATCTTAACTAAAGAATTAAGAAAGTTTGCTAACCCTGTAGCAAGATTTTCTTATCGCTCTGGATATAATTACTTGCCACCTGAAAAGACCAATGAGTGGCTTACAGGTAGATTAGGAGTTACTGTTGATGAGAATGGACAATATGCTCATCATTACAGCACTAAAAAGCTCCCTAAAAATGCAGTCGGTATTGTTGGTAGCCTAGAGGAGTTTGAGAAGCGCTATGGACACGATAAGTACCTCTATATCGCTATGATAACCCGTATAGTTGCTACAGTAAAAGATGGTAAAGCCCCTACGATACGACCAGATAGACGAAACTTTGAGTACACAGGAATACAGGATTATTCTAAGCTCTCTGTCTATTATCGCCACATTGACTTTACAACCCCTCTCAATCTCTCACAGCCAGATTTTGAGTATTTACTCAGAAACTATGATATAGAGACCCTAGAATATAAACTCTTAGTCTATGATGTTGATTGGGAGTTAATGGATTTACTGAAACAGCATAAGGAGCGTTGGGCTAAAATTAAAGAGCAGGCTAAAGTTAAAGGGGATATTGTTGAGTACAACTATGCTAAAGACAACTTAAACTATGTTGTAGGAGGTCTAGGAGCTAGGAAAACTAACCCAGCTACTCCCTCTTATGTGGCGGTCGCAAACTTTATCAATAGCTACGCTAGATGTCAAACAGCAGAATTGATTAACAAGTTGGGAATGAATTTGTTTTGCTATTGTGCCGTTGATAGTTTGCACTTCTTATTACCAGAAAGCTGTCTAACAAACGGTAAGTATGACTTCCGTAAACTCAAAGCCTTTCTTGCCAGCAAGTTAGGAATTGAATTACACCCAACTAAGACAGGAGCTTGGAAAGTAGAAAGTGTTTGGAATAAAGCTAAGTTCCTCAATATTAACATTTATGGAGAGAGAGACTTATCAGGAGAATTTATCACGAGAGTAGCTGGTATCAATAGACCTATAAGTGAGGAGGAACTATCCCCTAATTACCCTATCCCTATTCAAGTCCGAACAGCAGTTGAGGGGGGAACAATTTTAAAAACAGTCATTAAAGAATTACCCCTCTCTTATGACGGAGTTGAAAAAATGAGAAATGCGGTTGAGTGAAAAACTTAACTGTATTTACTGATAATATGATAAAAAATATATATGCAACAAATGGTGTTATTTTTGCTCAAAGAACAATGAGTAATTTAATAGAAAAATATGGTTTTTCTAGAGAAGAAGCTTATGATTTGGTTCAACCATTAGCTATGAAATCATGGTTTGAGGGTATACCATTTAGAGATTTACTAGAAGAAAATGAAACAATAAAAGAAGTAGTTTCTAAAGAAGTTTTAGATAGTTGCTTTGATTTAAATGTTCATCTAGTAAATATTGATAAAATCTATAAACGTATTCCAGGTTTAGAAGATTAATAATTAATAATTTATAAAATATAAAATCCCCAAAAAAGTGAGGTAAAGAAATGAAATCAGACTTTCAAATTTCAAATGAATGTGAAAAAAAAAATATAGCGGATGTTGCTGCAAAATTAGGAATAAATAGTGAAGACTTAATTTTATATGGTAATCACAAAGCTAAAATACAAACTAAAAATATTAAGAAAGATATTAGAGAAGATGCTAACTTAGTATTAGTTACATCAATTAACCCAACTTCTAGTGGTGAAGGAAAATCTACTTTGTTGAATATAATAGGAACCTTAGAAAATTATGATTCGGGTAATCTAATTATTTG
>ERZ772935.303-NODE-303-length-19986-cov-18.251267_pt1 | contig 19986 bp, 9 predicted proteins | sample MGYA00511683_ERZ772935 | MGnify/ENA primary metagenome ERZ772935 (study PRJEB29015, sample SAMEA2738086) | human oral metagenome | biome: human oral; feature: human-associated habitat; material: saliva | place: China | collected 2228 ...
GCCTACGGATCGGGTGCAGTGCCCCAACACACAAGAACAAACGCGGAACTGGCACGGCCCATCCACTCCCTGCCGCACCCCTCCATGCGCAGCTGGGCCCTACAGGTGGAAGGATGAGCACTCCGCCCACGCCGCCCACTCCGACACCTGCACTCCGGCCCACTCCGACACCTCCCACACCCTTAGATGCGAAGAGCCGGATTTAGACCCCAACTACACCCCAATTATGAAGAGCCACTTTTCGGCAAGGCCGTAGGCCACAGTCGACAGCGAAGGTGGCGGCGACCAACTCGGATGATGGAGACGTCGTCTTGCTGGGATCGTATTCCGATCCTCTTACGTTCGGGCGGTGTCTTCGGGCCCGCCAAGGCGCGCTCGTGGATAGGTTGAGCGTATGCGGATAGGTTATTCATTCGCGGATAGGTTATGAACCTATCCACATGTGCGTAACCTATCCGCGTCGGCAGATCACACGGTGACCGCACCCATAGCAAGCAACGGGCCGACCACCACACGGTGACACCACCATGCGGGACGCTACTCGCCCTGCCCGCGTGTCATTCTGACCCTCAGGACGCCGCTACACAGCTCCAGACACACACTGCGGGCCCCGAGGATTCTCCTCGGGGCCCGCGATGCATGTGCGCGCGTCAGGCGACAGCAGAGCTAGCGGCCGTTGTTAGCACCGCCGTTGTTGTTTCCACCGTTGGCGCCACCGTTGTGACCGCCGTTGCCACCGCCGTTGCCACCGCCGTTGCCACCGCCGTTACCGCCGCCGTTACCGCCGCCGTTGCCACCGCCGTTGCCACCGCCGTTATTGCCGCCGTTGCCACCGCCGTTATTGCCGCCGTTGCCACCGCCGTTGTTACCGCCGTTGCCACCGCCGTTATTGCCACCGTTTCCATTGCCGTTGCCATTGTTGGAACCGCCGGTCGGCTCAGCGGAGGGCTCCGCGGAGGGAGTCTCCGAGGGGGTCTGGGTGGGCTCGGGGTTAGAGGCCGACTGCGGGGTCTCGATCGTCGCGGAGGGCAGCGGCGCGGGTCCGTAGTTCTGGGCACTGCGGTTCGACTCGACCTTCCAGGTGAAGTCGCTGCCCGGCAGGGTCTTCGCCACGGGCTTCATGTAGTCGATCCACACGTCGACCGGCCAGTCGCCGCCGTGGAACTGATCCAGGCCGCCCACGTCGTCCAGGGGCACCGAGTTACCAGCGTCGTCCGACTGGTACATGGACACGGTGGTCACCATGCCGGGCACGAAGCCCACGAACTGCGCGGACAGCTGGTCCGAAGAGGTACCGGTCTTACCGGCCGTCACCAGGCGCTCAATCTCCGGGTCGACCTTGTTGGCGGTGCCCTCGCCCTTCGTAACGGCCTCGAGGGCCGGCATGATGGAAGAGACTTCCTCGACGTCGAACGCGCGGACGGGCTCAACGTCGCCGCTGTACAGGAGCTTGTCCCTAGAATCCTCAACCTTCTTGACGATGTGCGGGGTGACGCGCTCGCCACCGTTCGCGATCGTCGAGTAGGCGGTCGTCAGGTCAATGTTGTGCGGGGAGGCAGAACCCAGAACGTTCAGGAGCTCGTCATTCAGGCCCACGGTGTCCTCGGGGATGCCAGCGTCGATCGCGGCCTTCAGGGTGTTCTCCGGCTCCACGTCGTCGTTGAGGCCCACAAACGCCGTGTTCATCGAGTAGGCGGTCGCCTTCACGAGGGTGACGTTACCAAACGAGTAGCCGCCGTCGTTCATGACCGGGGTGCCCATGCCTCGGAAATACTGCGGGGACTTACCCGAGTAGGTGTCGTAGACTGTGCCACCCAGGCGCGCGTTCGCCAGGAGGGCGAACGCCTTAAAGGACGAGCCCGCCATCGCGATATCCTGCGTCACCGCGTTCTGCTGGCGCTTCTCGTAGTTGGGACCCGCATACTCGGCGAGGATCTCGCCCGTGGCCGGATCCATCGAGGACAGCGCGACGTGCTGGTACGTGGGATCCCAGCCGTCCACCTCGTTCATGCCCTCGGCGGCCGCGACGGCCTGCTCCTGGTAGTCCTTGACGATCGTGGAGGTGATGCGCAGACCGCCCTGGCTGATCTTGTCCTCGTCGAACTGGCCGGAAGCGAGCAGCTCGGACTTGACCTGCGCCATGAGGTAGCCGTTCGTACCCGTCATCGACTCGCTATTGAGGGTGTCGGGGTCGATCGTCTCGGGGAAGACCGCCGCATCCTTGTCGGCCTGCGTGATCCAGCCGTCCTCGACCATGAGGTTCAGGTCGCGCTCCCAGCGCTCCTTCGCCTTGTCGGGGTTGACGGCCGGATCCCACGCGGAGGGCGCGGGGATGACGGCGGCGAGCAGCGCGGACTCGGACAGCGTCAGCTCGGACGCGCCGTGGCCGAAGTAGGCCTGGGCGGCAGCGTCGATGCCGTAGGCGCCACGACCGAAGTAGATCGTGTTCATGTAGGCGCCGATGACCTCGTCCTTGGACTGCTCGCGATTGATCTTGATCGCCAGGACGGCTTCCTTGAGCTTGCCACCGTAGGTATCCGTGGTCTTACCGACGAAGTATCGCTCAACGTACTGCTGGGTGAGGGTCGATGCGCCCTGCCGTGCTCCGCCGCGCAGATTGTTGACGAGGGCGCGGAAAATGCCCTTGAGGTCAACGCCGTTGTTCGTGTAGAACGTGCGGTCCTCGGAGGCGACGATCGCCTTGGAGACGTAGTCGGGCAGGGCCGTCGTGTCGATGATCTGCCTGTTGATCTCGCCGAGGGTCCCCATCTCGGTGGTGCCGTCCGCGTAGTACACGGTCGTCTTCTGCGCGAGAGCCAGGTCAGCGGGCGCGGGCACGGCCAGCGTGTTGTACAGGTACAGGAAGACGGACATGCCGGCGATGAAGACGCCCAGGAAGATGGTCAGGATTCCGAAGCCGATGCGCTTGGCCCAGCGGAAACGCTTCTTCGTGGGGCCCGTCTTATCGTCGGACGAGGCCGTGGTGTCCCCCTTCGATGAGTGGGACGCGTGCGCGGCGTGCGATGAGCGACGCGAGGGCAGGTGTTCCTGCCCGGACGCGCCTGATTCGCCCGGTCCGACGATGTCGTTCCAGTTGTTCTGTCCGTTGCTAGTCGCCACGTGTTCGCCCTTTCAGCGGATTGTCTTACTCATAGGTTAACTGCCTTTCCTGAAAGTTCCCCAAAGTATGGGCACAAACACAGGGGGTGGCCGCTGCCATCAGCACCCACCCCCTGCGCGAGTTGCGTCAGCACTCCCGATTAGGACCACTGCTCTTCGGGGCGCCCCTCGGCGGCCCACAGGGTGTGGAACACGCCCTCCTTGTCGACTCGGTGGTAGGTGTGCGAGCCGAAGAAGTCGCGCTGGCCCTGGATGAGGGCGGCCGGCAGGCGCGTCGCACGGATCTGGTCGAAGTAGGCCAGGGACGAGGCGAACACCGGGATCGGAACGCCTGCGAGGGCCGCCTGAGAGACGACGCGGCGCAGCGCGGGCGTGCACTCCTGGAAGCGGGTCGCAAACGGCTCGGCGGCCAGCAGCAGCGGCAGGTCGGGGTCGGCCTCGTAGGCGCGGGTGATGTCGTCGAGGAAGGCCGCGCGGATGATGCAGCCCGCGCGCCAGATGCGAGCCAGGGCACCCTTGTCGATGCCCCACTCGTACTCGGCGGCCCCGGCCTCGATCTCGTCGAAGCCCTGCGAGTAGGCGACGATCTTGGAGGCAAACAGCGCCTGGCGCACGTCCTCGATGAACGCGGCCCGGGCCTCGTCCGACTCGATGACGAGCGCGGTGGCGTTGCCCGCGAGCGTCTGGCCGGCCGCGCGCTGGGCGGGCTCGGAGGACGCACCGCGCGCGAAGGTCGCCTCACCGATCGCGGTGACGGGGACGGCCAGGTCGAGGGCGGTCTGCACCGTCCACTTGCCCGTGCCCTTCTGCGAGGCGGCGTCCACGATGAGGTCGACGAGGGGCTTGCCCGTCTCGGCGTCCACCTGACGCAGGACCTCGACGGTGATCTCCATGAGGTAGGAGTTGAGCTCGCCCTCGTTCCAGGCGGCGAAAATGTCGGCAATTTCGGCCGGCGTCGCACCCAGGCCCTCACGCAGGAGGGTGTAGGCCTCGGCGATGACCTGCATGTCGGCGTACTCGATGCCGTTGTGCACCATCTTCACGAAGTGGCCAGCGCCGTTCGCGCCAATGTACGTGCAGCAGGGCACGCCGTCGTAGGTGCCGGCGATCGCCTCGAACATGGGGCCGAGGCGGTCGTACGAGGCCGGGGTTCCGCCGGGCATGATGGAGGGACCCCACAGGGCGCCCTCCTCGCCGCCGGAGACGCCCGCGCCCACGAAGTGCAGGCCGCGCTCGGCGGCCCACTTCTCGCGGCGGATCGTGTCGGTGAACAGGGAATTGCCGCAGTCGACGATGATGTCGCCCTCGTCCATGAGGTCGGCGAGCTGGCCCATGACGGCGTCCGTCGCGGGGCCGGCCTGGACCATGATGATGGCGACGCGCGGGGCGCGCAGGGAGGCGACGAAGTCTTCGAGGGTGGAGGAGGGAACGAAGGTGGCCTCGTCCCCGTGCTGGGCCATGAGCTTCTCGGTGCGAGCCGGGGTCCTGTTGAAGACGGCGGTCGCGTAGCCGTTGCGGGCCAGGTTGCGGGCGAGGTTGGCACCCATGACTCCCAGGCCGTACACGCCGATGTCGGCCGACGCCTTCTCGGGGGTAAACGTGCTCATGCGGTGACTCTCCTAACGAATAGTTGAATTGTCACCAGGGTACGTCCGGGGCAGGTGGAGGTGCACCGCGCGCGGGCGTGACGATGGTCGCGCCGGTGCCGTTCATCCGCGCTCACGAGCACGCACAAGGCCTGCCGGCGCATCGCTCGTCGGCTCGGTCACCGCGTGGCGGGGTCTACTGCTGGGCCTCGCGGGCGGCCTTCGCGGCGGCCTTGCGAGCCTTCTTGTCGGCGACTTTTGCCTCCCACTGGGCCTGTTGGGCCTGGTATTCCTCGGCGAGGGCGCGCACGTCCTCGGAGGCCCACCACTCCAGCAGCGCCTCTCGGGCGGCCTCCTCGCCCAGGGGTCCGCGCTCCATGCGCAGCTCGAGCAGGTAGTCGCGGGCGATCTTGACGGCACGCGAGGGACGCAGCCCCAGAATGTCCATGATCTGGTCACCGTCGAGGTCGGGGCGGATCGCGTCGAGCTCCTCCTGCTCGCGCAGCGCGGCGATGCGCGCCTCGAGGTCGTCGTAGGCCGAGGACAGGAAGTTGGCCTTGCGGCGGTTGCGGGTCGTGCAATCGGCGCGCGTGAGGCGGTGCAGGCGCTCGAGGAGGTCCCCGGCGTCGGCCACGTAGCGGCGCACCGCCGAGTCGGACCAGGCGGCCTCGCCGTAGCCGTGGAAGCGCAGGTGCAGCGCGACCAGAGTGGACACGGCCTCGATCGTGGCCTTGTCGAAGTGCAGGGCCTTCATGCGCTTGCGCGTCATCTTCGCGCCCACGATCTCATGGTGGTGGAAGGACACGGTGCCGTTCTTCTCGAAGCGGCGCGTCGCCGGCTTGCCGACGTCGTGCATGAGGGCGGCGAAACGCAGGACGAAATCGGGGGCGGGGACCGCGCCGTCGGGGCCGGTCTCCAGGTCCATGGCCTGCTCGACGACGGTGAGCGTGTGCTCGTAGACGTCCTTGTGGCGCTTGTGCTCGTCGACCGTGGAAACCAGGGCGGAGACCTCGGGCAGGACGATGTCGGCGACGCCCGTGTGGACCATCAGCTCGATGCCGCGGCGCGGGTAGGGGGAGATGATGAGGCGCTCCAGCTCGGCGCGGATGCGCTCGGCGGAGACGATCTCCAGGCGCGAGGCCATGGTTTCCATGGCGTTCATGACGTCCAGGTCCACGTCGAGGCCCAGCTGGGCGCTAAAGCGCGCCGCGCGCATGATGCGCAGCGGGTCGTCGTCGAAGGACTGCTCGGCGGACACGGGGGTGCGCAGGTTGCCGTCCGCGAGGTCGGCCAGGCCACCGCACGGGTCGACGAGGGCCATCTGCGGCAGGCGCATCGCCATCGCGTTCACCGTGAAGTCGCGCCGGGTCAAGTCGCCCTCGAGCGTGTCGCCGAAGGTCACCTCGGGCTTGCGCGAGCCGATCTCGTATTCGTCGGTGCGGTAGGTCGTCACCTCGACGACGACGTTGCCGCGGCGGCCGCCGATCGTGCCGAACTCCTTGCCGATATCCCAGGTCGCATTCCCCCACTGAGCGAGCAGCTCCTCGGTGCGCTCGGGGCGCGCGGAGGTCGTCATGTCAAAGTCGTGCGGGGTCACACCCAGGAAGGCGTCGCGCACAGGCCCGCCGACGAGCGCGAGCTCCTCCCCGGCCTCGTCGAAAATCGTGCCGAGTTCCATAATCGCGGGCGGGAGCGCCGCAAACGTCCTCGTGGCGTTCGCCATGAGGGTAGGAATGTCCGTCGTTCCGGCGTTTTGCGCGGTCACGGGGCCGTTGATCGGGGAAGCTGACTGGGTACTCATCGCCCCTAAGCATGCCAGGAAAGCGCCCTAGCCGACTACCGGGGGCCGCCCACCGGCTAAAGTGGAGTCATGCCTGCACGTTCAGTTGACCGCCGATCCGGGGTTCCCAGACCCCCGCGTCGGTCTGCTTCCATGCGCGCGGGCCGCTCTCATCTGCCGATTTCCGCGGAAACCAGCGCGGGCGGCATCGTCGTCGACGTACGTGACGGAATTCCCTATGCGGCGCTCATCGCCCGACGCAACCGCGCGGGCCGCGTCGAATGGTGTCTGCCCAAGGGCCACCTCGAGGGTTCCGAGACCCCGCAGCAGGCCGCCCTGCGCGAGGTCGCCGAGGAAACCGGTATCCAGGGACGCATCATCCGCCACCTCGCGTCGATCGATTACTGGTTCTCCGGCAACGACCGCCGCGTCCACAAGGTCGTCCATCACTACCTGATGGGGTATGAGTCCGGCACGATCTCCGTGGACGGGGATCCGGATCACGAGGCCGAGGCGGCCGCGTGGGTTCCCCTGCGTGACGTGTCGCGTCAGCTCGCCTACCCCAACGAGCGCCGCATCGTGCGCATCGCCCTCGACCTGCTGTACCGGGACAGCCGTGGCTAGGCGCGGCAGGTGGGTCGCCGCCCTGTGCGCGGCGCTGATGGTTCCCTTCGGTCTTTCGATTCACGAGGCCGGGGCGGCTCCCGCGCCCGCGGAAACCTCTGCGGTCGAGCAGTCTCGTCCCTCCGTCATGGGCACGGTTCCCACGGACTCCGGGCTGGTCGTGACGATTACCCAGCTGTCTCCTCGCATCATCACGACCGAGGAAGAAGTTGTCATTTCGGGGACGCTGCGTAACGATTCGCCGACGACGCTGGCGGCCGTCTCCCTCGAGGTTTTCGTCGCCAACGAGACCCCCATCTCCGTCTCGGCGATGACGACCCAGCTCAGCGAGGACGAGCCCGACGCCACGCACGCCGCCTCGACCACACTCACCGACGTGCTGCGCGGCGTCAACACCGCCTTCGAGATCCGCATCCCCACCGCCTCGCTGCCGCTGTCGGACAGCAACGAGTGGGGGCCTCGCGTCGCGACCGTGACCGCCTCCTCGGGCGAGTTCTCGGGCAAGGACCGCACGATCCTCGTGTGGGACTCCGGCGAGCAGGTCGCCGCCTCCCGCGTCTCCACGGTTGTTCCCTGGACCTCGGCGAACGCCGCCCAGACCCAGTCCGAGCGCTCCGCTCTCCTGTCCCTGGCCGGGACATCGGGCGTGACCCTGGCCGTCGACCCCCTCCTGATCCCGCGCGGCCCCCAGCCCACGACCGCGCCCAGCCCCTCCCCAACCGAAGGGGAGGAGGCGCAGTCTGACGGACAATCCGGCCAGTCGGGCCAGTCCGGCGTGCCCACGGCCTCGCCGAGTCCGTCGACCTCGGCCTCCCCCACGCCGACCCCCGCGCCCACGGCGACCGACCCGGCTCAGCGCTCGCGCGACCTCCAGTCCGAGGCCTTCGTGTCCTCCTTCATGTCCACCGCCTCCGAGGTCATCGCCCTGCCCGACGCCGACGCGGACCTGGGCGCCCTTGCCCTGTCGGGCAACACCGGCTTCTGGGGCCTGGCTTCCGAGTCCATCAACGCCTTCCCCGGCACGCCGCGCGCAGCCGGCTGGGTCGCGCCCACGTCTTCGCACAATTCCGGCCCTGCGAGCCCCTCAGCGTCGCCCTCTGCAACCCCCTCAGCGTCGCCCTCCGCAACCCCCTCGGCCTCGCCCTCCGCAACCCCCTCGGCCTCGCCCTCCGCAACCCCCTCGGCCTCGCCCACGGCCTCGCCCACGGCCTCCTCCACCGGGCAGAACGCGAGCACGACGACCCGGCCGGACGCGGGCCCCACGATCCTGCGCAACGTCGGATGGCCCGACGACGCGACCTTCGGCACGACCTTCCTGTCCAACTTCGCCGCGGCCGACCAGATCTCCATTGCCCCGGCCTCGGCCCTGACACCCACCGACGACGTGCCCTTCACCTCCATGGCGCGTGTCAACGTCAACCCGGCGACCGGCGAGACCTCGACGAATGGCACCGGCGCGCGCGTCCTCGCCCAGCAGGCCGACATCTCCGCGATCCTGTCGTGGAACGCCAACGGCGGCGACGAACTCGACGCCGAGCAGGCCCTCACCGCGATCACCGCGATCATCGCGCGCGAGCGCCCCTCCTCCTCGCGCACCATCTTCGCCACGGCCGCGCGCGGCACCACGATCAACGACCGCCTGGCCTCCCGCGCCAGCGCGCTCCTGTCCCCCCGCTGGGTCTCCGCCACCTCCTTCTCGGTCATGGCCGCCAGCGAACCCACCGACGTCGACCGCACGACCGTCGGCGCAGGCACCCTCGCCGAGGAGACCGCGACCGCCATCGACGACATGGCCACGTCACTGACCGCGCTCATCCCGCTCGCCAACGCGACCGACGACCCGGACGCCGTCTTCGACTCCATCACCCCCCAGGTCTTGCCCGCTCTCACGGCCGGGCACACCCCCACCGAGCAGCTCGACGCCGCGACCGCCATGACCAACCAGGTCACGACCATGCTTACCTCCGTGACCGTCGAACCCTCCTCGGCCGTCAACCTCATCAACAAGTCCGCAAACTTCCCCGTCCTGGTGCGCAATAACCTGGACTGGCCGGTGTACGTCGACGTCACCCTGATCCCCGACGACCCGCGCCTCCAAGCCACACCTGCGATGTCCCAGGAGCTGGCCGCGCACGGAGCCACGACGGTCGAAGTGCCCGTTGGCGCAATCGGCAGTGGCGACATCGAGGTCACCTACAAGGTCACCACCCCCGACGGCCACGTCCTCGACGACTCCCAGACCGTCATCGTACGCATGCGCGCCGGCTGGGAAGACGCCATCACCGCCGTCATCGCCGCCCTCTTCGGCCTCCTCTTCATCGCCGGCATCACCCGATCACTGCGCAGCAGGGCCGCACGCAAGGCGCAAGCAGCCGCCTCCGACAGTGCCTCCGGCACGGACGAACCCGCATCTTGCGATGACACCGAGGACCCAGCCCAGGCCTCGGACACCGCAGACGACAGCACCGACTCAGACACCGCCACGATGAAGGAGACACCATGAGCTCGAAAACGCCTCGCCGATCGATCCTGAGGGCATCGGCGCTGATGGCGTCGGGAACTATGGTGTCGCGAATCCTCGGTTTTATCCGTAACGCGATGCTGATCGCCGCAGTCGGCGCGACCGCCGGCGGCGTGGGCGCGGCCTTCCAGACCGCCAACACGCTGCCCAACACCGTGTTCAACCTGCTGGCCTCCGGCATCTTCGACGCGGTGCTGGTTCCCCAGATCGTCGGCGCCATTAAGCGCCGCAACGACGGCGACACCTACGTCAACCGCCTGCTGACACTCGCCGGCACGGTCCTCTTCGTCGTCACCTTCATCACGATGGTGCTGGCGCCACTCCTCGTCATCATCACGGCCGCGGGCTACACGGAGAGTATCCGCAACCTGGCGATCCTCTTCGCGCTCCTGTGCCTGCCCCAGCTCTTCTTCTACGGCCTGTATAACCTGCTCGGCGAGCTCCTCAACGCCCGCGAAATCTTCGGCCCCTACATGTGGGCGCCCGTCGTCAACAACGTTGTCGGCATCGCCGGCCTGGCCCTGTTCCTGGGCATCTGGGGCGGCGCACCCGACGGCGGCATCCCCGCCGACGACCTGACGGGTGCCCAGTTCTGGGTCCTCGCGGGGTCCGCCACCCTGGGCGTCATCTGCCAGGCCCTGTGCCTGCTGTGGCCGATGCGCCGCGCGGGTATCTCCTTCAAGCTGGACTTCCACTTCCGTGGCACCTCCTTCGGGTCGATGCCGCGCGTGGCCGGCTGGACCTTCGCGACCCTCGGCGTCTCCCAGGTCGGCGTCCTGTCGACCAACAACCTGGCCGCCATGGCTGACGGCTACATCGGCCGCTACGGCGCGCAGAGCGGCGTCGTCGGCATCCTCGCCTACTCGACGGCGTTCATGATCTTCATGGTCCCCCAGTCGCTCATCACGGTGTCCCTGACGACCGCGATCTTTACGCGCATGGCCGGGGCCGTCGCCGACGGTGACGACAAGGCCGTCGCCGACAGCTACCACCTGGGCGTTCGCACGATCACGTCGCTGACCCTGGTCGCCGCCGCGATGCTCATGGCCGGCTCGGTGCCCATGATGGAAATCGCAATGGCCGCCAAGGGCGGAGACCCCGCGGCCGTCACCGCCTACGCCCTCGTCCTGACATCCCTCATGCCCGGCGTCGCATCCACCGGCATGGTCCTCATGAGCCAGCGCGTCTTCTTCGCTTACGAGGACGTCAAGCCCGTGTTCCTCATGGGCATCGGCCCCACCATCATCCAGGTGATCGTCGGATGGTCGATGTACGCCGTGACCGGCGCTCAGTGGTGGATCATCGCCGCCGCTCTCGGCGAGACCACGTGCCGCCTCACCCAGGGCGTCATCGCCGTCGTGTGGGTCTCGCGCGAGAACCGCTTCGTGGACCGCACAGGCCTGCTGCGCTCCTACGTGTCCTTCCTGGCCGCCGCCATCGTCGCTGGTCTCGTCGGCTTCGGCGTCCTGGCTCTCATGGGCATCCACTCGGAGTCCTCCTCGACCCTGGCGCGCATGGGCATCGCGGCTGTCAAGCTCACGATCGTCTCCGCGGTCACCGGCCTCGTCTACCTGCTGGTGCTCCGCTTCGCCTCGCCGCGCGAATCCGCGGCCATGATGCGGCCCCTCCTGACGCGCCTGCACGTTCCCGCTTCTGTGGTGAACATCCTGGCGGCGTCCTCCACGCCCACCGCCAACGCAACTGCAATAATGGCGTCAACCACACCCGCACAGACGGAGGAATCGATGGCTTCCAGGCCCGAACCGACCGGCGACGAGAATAACCTGCCGTCCTTTGACGAGGTCGTCGCTACCTCGCCGATCCCCGCGCCCCCGGCGAGCCCCTCCCCCGCACCCGAGGCAGACGTCCCCACGATCCCCGCGCCCGCACCCGCCGAGGCGCCGGTCATCGACCCTTCGTCGCAGGCACACGCTACGAACCCGGTCGCCGAGGCCCTGGCCGAAGTCGGCGTCGAGATCCTGACTGAGGACTCCGAGCCGAACGCGGAACCCACAGCCAGCGTCGACGCCGCCCAGGTTCCCGTCACCCCCTTCCCTGTCGCTCCCCCGCCGCCCAAGCCCGCGGCCAGCGGCTACGAGCGCGAAGGGGATGCCTACGTGACCGATTTCCCCCACCCCGAGCCGCTCGCGGACGCACCTTCGACGCACCAGATTCCGCGCATCCAGCCGCTCGCTCCCCCGCCTGCGGATACCGCAGATGAGGCGACGGCAGCCGCGGTCGCCGGAGCGGCCGCTGTCGCGGGCGCAGCCACAGGTGCTGCAGCCGAAGCCGATGCCGAAGCCGATGCCGGAACCGCCGAGTCGACAACCACGATCCCTCCGGCGTTCCCCACCCCGAATCCGGAGTCGGCCGCCGAGCCCGCCCCGGCCTCGTCGCAGGAGAAGAAGAGTCCCGAGCGTTCCGGTCACCTCATCGACCCGACGAAGCCCGCGCTCATCTTCGGCGTCGCCCTGTTCCTCTTCGGCGCGATCTGGGGCCCGTGGATGGCCACCCGCCCGGTCACCGATCTGGACTTGGCCCAGTCCCTGCGCGCCGGCGCCTCCCAGATCCAGTCCGACAACACGCCCGCGCCCAACCTGACGACCACGCCGCCGCCCGCGTCCTCCGTGACGCCCGTGATCTCCTCGGTGCAGGTCCTGTCGTGGAACAACGACGACGGCGACCACCCGGACCGCGCGATCAACATGATCGACTCGAACCCCTCGACGTCGTGGAGCTCGCGCTGGTTCGACAACAACCAGTTCCGCGACGAAACCTCCGTCACCATCGTCGTCAAGCTCCAGCAAAAGGCCACCGTGTCCTCGGTGACGCTGACGATGGACGCGGCCACCTCCGGCGGCGAGCTCGTCGTGCGCAACGTCACCGATCCGACCAAGCCGCGTGAGGGAACAGAACTGGCCACGTCCTCGTTGTCCCCGACGACGACGATCACACTGCCCCAGCCCGTCGAAACCGACTCAATCGCGCTGCAGTTCCGCTCCATGCCCAAGGGCCAGGACGGACGCAACTGGGCATGGATCTCCGAGCTCACCGTCCAGTAACCCCCAAGGAGGGTACATGTCTTTCGTGACGATTCCGGGCCTCGTGAAGGCCGAGGCCGCCGAGCCCACCATCGAGACCGCCGAGGTGCAGGTCCCGTCGGCCGAGGTGCCTGAGGGCGCCACCGTCCACGACGTTGTCATCGTCGGCTCGGGCCCCGCCGGCTACACGGCCGCCGTCTACACGGCCCGCGCCGGCCTCGCCCCCATCGTGCTGGCCGGCCAGCTGGCCGCGGGCGGCGCGCTCATGAACACGACCGAGGTCGAGAACTTCCCCGGTTTCCCCGAGGGCATTCAGGGCCCCGAGCTCATGGACAACATGCGCGAGCAGGCCGAGAAGTTCGGCGCGGATGTTCGCTACGAGGACGTCGTCGCCGTCAACCTCGAGGGCGACGTGAAGGCCGTGGCGACCGAGGACGAGGTCTTCTACGCGCGCGCCGTCATCCTGGCCACCGGCTCGGAGTACCGTCACATGAACGTGCCCGGCGAGGACGAGTTCTCCGGCCGCGGCGTCTCCTACTGCGCGACCTGCGACGGCTTCTTCTTCAAGGATCGTCGCCTGGCCGTCATCGGCGGCGGCGACTCCGCGATGGAGGAGGCCACCTTCCTGACGAACTTCGCGTCCGAGGTCGTCGTCGTGCACCGCCGCGACGCCCTGCGCGCCTCGCGCGTCATGGCCGAGCGTGCCCTGAACAACCCGAAGATCTCCTTCGAGTGGAACGCCACCGTCTCCGAGGTCCTGGGCGACGAGGCCGTGACGGGCCTGCGCCTGGCCTCCACCGTGGACGGCTCGGAGCGTGAGATCGCCGTGGACGGTGTTTTCGTCGCGATCGGCCACCTGCCGCGCACGGGCTTCCTGCGCAGCCAGGTCGCCCTCGACGAGGCCGGCTACATCCGCGTGGAGGAGCCGTCGACGCGCACGTCCGTCGCGGGCGTGTTCGCGTGCGGTGACGCCGTGGACCACACGTACCGCCAGGCCATCACGGCCGCCGGGTCGGGCTGCCGCGCGGCCCTGGACGCCGAGCGTTGGCTGGCCTCCCTGGGCGACCAGGCGTGACCTCCTCCCCCGCTGCCCCCGGCGCTGCGAGCGCTGGCGCGCCACGGCCTCGTACATGCCCGTGCGGGTCGGGGGCGCTGCTCGCGCAGTGCTGCGGGCGCTACCTGGACGGCGAGGCCGCGCCCACGGCCGAGGCGCTCATGCGCTCGCGCTACACGGCGTTCGCCCTGCGCGACGAGAATTACCTGTTCCGCACGTGGCATCCGCGCACGCGTCCCGCTCCCCCGTACTGGGTGGAGGGGACGCAGTGGACGGGCCTGACGATCCTGGGGGCCGAGGCCGGGGGGCCTTCCGACGAGGAGGGAACCGTCACGTTTGTGGCGTCCTGGCGCGATGCGCTGACGGGTGAGAGCGGCCAGATGCGGGAACATTCGCGCTTTTCCCGCCGCGCTGGCCGGTGGGTGTACGAGTACGGCGCGAACGACTGACACTGCGGTAGGATTTCAATATGTTTGTTCGTCGACTCCTGTCACCTCCCGTCATCGTCGGGGCCTCTCTCATCGTGGCGGTGGCCATCGTCGGCGGTTTCATCACGAATCCGCTGCCGATCGACACCGCCGTATGGTCCGACTTCATCGAGTCGCGCTCGCCCGCGATGAACACCTTCATGACGGGCGCGTCCTGGCTGTTTGATCCAAAGCGCGCCATCGTCTTGGCGCTGTTGGTCGCGGCCGCCGTGTGGTGGTTCGTCAAGAAGGTCGTGCACGCGCTCTACGTCCTGTCGTCGGTTGTGCTCTCGGCTGCGAATAGCTTCGCGATTAAGCACCTGTACGAGCGTCCCCGCCCCGAAGAGGCGTACCGCTTGATCACTGAGGACGGCTACTCCTTCCCGTCGGGTCACGCGACAGTCGTCACGGCGCTGGTGGTCTCCCTCGTCATGGTGCTGACGATGACGCGTTTCGGGCGCCGTATCCGCCACCTGCTGTGGGTTGCTGCCGTTGCGTTCATCGTGTTTATCTGCGTGACGCGCCTGTACCTGGGCGTCCACTGGGTGACCGACGTGATTGGCGGCTTCAGCGTGGGCCTGGGCTCGACGCTGATCCTCTCGCCCTTCATGTTGCGACCCAACGCGCTGCGCTGGAACCGATAGGATTTGTTGCTGCCGGGGCGCCCGGGGCCATGGCCCCGGGCGCTTCTGCGTGCGCTGTGTGCGTTGCGTGCGCTGTGGGGCTGTGGGGCTGCGGGGCTGTGGGGTTGTGGGGCTGCGCGGACTCCCGCCCGCGTACGCCTCCTCCCCTCTCCCCCAAATCTCGCACGTAATTTCCCTCGGTCAGTATTCGACTACGCTCAGAAACGTTGGAATTGCAAGGGGCCAATTTCAAAATTGGAAAGAGTCGCAGGGGAATTACGTGCGACATTGTTGGGGAACCATGAAAGTCTCGGACACAAGCGGCCAGGACTACTCAGAACAACTCTCCCACAACAGACGGTCTGAAAAACTCAGCCCCATCCAACGATCTGAAAAACTCAGCCCCGTCCAACGGTCTGAAAAACTCAGCCCCCTCCAACAGTCTGAAAACCACACCTCCAGGCTGAAGGGTGCCGGAGGGCCCGGAAGCACCCAACACAAGCGGATATCCGGATAGGCAACGAACATCTGGATAGACAACGAACATCCGGATAGCTTACTAACCTATCCGCATCCGCATAACCTATCCCGATACACACAACCTATCCACGTAGTACCCGGACACTGGGCACAATAGCGGCAGGCCGGAGGACGCGGGGTCCGCGCAGGCGCCCGGTACACCAAGGGGGTGGGCACCGAAGTACCCACCCCCGTGACTCAGCCACGGCCTCGTCGAGACTCAGGCTGAACCAGACTCAGCCCTGGCGACGGCGGCGCACCCACAGGAAGAGGCCGCCCACGGCCGCGGCTCCCAGGCCGGCTGCGCCGACCATGCCGTCGAAGCCGGTGCGGGCCAGGCCTCGGGCGACGCGCTGGCCGACGCCGGGCGCCGGGGTGGCCGGGGCGTCGGGCGCGACGTAACCGAAGTTCACGCCGGTGACCACCTGGTTGTCGAAGCCGACCGTGATCTCGCCGGACATGGAGTCGGCGATGCCGTCCGGGTCCTCGGTCTGGTCGAGGCCGGCCAGGTCTCCGTCGGTGTGAACCTTGACGCGGTAGGTTCCGGCGGGCAGCTTCTCGAAGGAGTAGTTGCCGTCAGCGTCGGTCGTCACGGTGGCGACGACGTGACCGTCCTTGTCGAGCAGGTCGACCGTCACGCCGGAGAAGGTCTCTTCACCGTCGGTGTAGGAGCCGGACTTGTCGGAGTCGCGGTAGACGCGGCCAGCGATCGAGTAGTCGGGCACGTAGCCGAAGTTGACATTCTCCTGCAGGGAGTGGTCCGGGCCCATCGTGTACGGCGCGGAGGTATCGTCGACGGTGGCGTCAGGGTCCTCGGTCTGGTCGTAGTCCTTGATGGACGAGGAGCGCACGACCTTGACGGTGTATGTGCCGTCCTTGAGGTGCTGGAAGGCGTACGAGCCGTCGGCGGCGGTGTCGAGCGTCTGCAGGACCGTGCCGTTGTCGTCCAGGAGCTGGACGCTGACGCGCTCGAGGCCGGGCTCGTCACCGTTGATCGTCTTGTCGCGGTTGTCGTCGCGGTAGACGGTGCCGGTAATCGTGTTGTTGGGGACGTAGCCGAAGTCGACGTCGTCCTTGGTGGGGTTCTTCTCGTCGAGGGTGATCGGCTTAGACGCGTTGTCAAGCGTCGTGTCCGGGTCGCCGGTCTGGTCATCATCGGCGAGCACGCCATCCTTGACGACCTTGACGGAGTAGGTGCCGTCGGGCAGGTGCTCGAAGGAGTACTTGCCGTCCTTGTCGGTCGTCGTAGTGGCGATAACCTTGCCGTCCTTGTCGAGGAGCTGGACCGTCACGCCGGAGTAGCGTCCTTCGGTGTCGCCCTTCTTTCCGTCGCGGTCACCGTCGCGGTAGATGGTGCCGTTGATGGAGTTGTTGGCGATGTAGCCGAAGTTAACGTCCGTTTCGGTGCGGTGGTCATTGCCCAGCGAGATGACGCCGGAGACGGAGTCCTTGGTACCGTCCGGGTCCTCAGTCTGATCGAGGTCGGTGAGGGCCCCGTCCTTGACAACCGTGACGGTGTAGTCGCCTGCGGGCAGCTTGGTGAAGGAGTACGCGCCGTCCTGGTCCGTCGTGACTGTCGCGACGACCTTGCCGTCCTTGTCGCGCAGCTGCACGGTCTGGTTGGCGTAGCCCTTCTCGGTTGCGCCGTGCGACTCGGAGCGGTCACCGTCTCGGTAGACCAGGCCGTGGATCGAGTAGTCGGGCACGTATCCGAAGTTGATCCCATCCTTGGACGGGTTGTCCTCGCCCAGGGTCACGGGTTCGGAGGCGCCATCCTTCGTGGCGTCCGGGTCTTCGGTCTGCTCGGTGTCGGTGAGCTCGCCGTCCTTGACGATCCGCACGGAGTAGGTGCCGTCGGGCAGGTGCTCGAAAGAGTACTTGCCGTCCTTGTCGGTCGTCGTGGTACCAACGACGGTGCCGTCCTTGTCGAGGAGCTGGACCGTCACGCCGGAGTATCCGGGCTCGGTGCCGTCCTGCTTCTCGTTGCGCGAGTCATCGCGGTAGACGGTGCCCGACAGGGAGTTGTTGTTCACGTAGCCGAAGTTGATGTCCGTCTTGGACGGGTTGTCGTTGTTCAGCGTGATGGGCTCGGAGGCGTTGTCCTTCGTGGCGTCCGGGTCGCCGGTCTGCTCGAGGGAGGCGATGGGGCCATCCTGAACGACCGTGACGGAGTAGGTGCCCGCGGGGAGCTTGTCGAAGGAGTAGGTGCCGTCGGCGTCAGTCGTGGTGGTGGCGACGACGTTACCGTCCTTGTCACGCAGCTGCACGGTGACGCCCTCGTAGAGCTTCTCGTCGCTGTCCAGAGCGCCGGAGCGGTTGCCGTCACGGTAGATCGTGCCCGTGATGAAGTAGTCGGGCACGTAGCCGAAGTCGACGTTCTTCTTGGTCGGGTTGGCCTCGTTCAGGATGATCGGCTCGGACGCGTTATCCAGCGTCGAGTCGGGGTCGCCCGTCTGCTCGGTGTCGGTCAGGGCACCGTCCTTGACGACCCGCACGGAGTAGGTGCCGTCGGGCAGGTTGTCGAAGGAGTAGGCGCCGTTCGCGTCGGTCTTGGTGGTCGCAACGACCGCGCCGTCCTTGTCGAGGAGCTGCACCGTCTGCTCGGGGTAGCCCTTCTCGCCGGGGTTCAGAGCGCCGGAGCGGTTGTCGTCGCGGTAGACGGTGCCAGCGATCGAGTTGTCCGAGATGTACCCGAAGTTGACGTTCTCCTTGATCGGGTCGTTCAGCTCGAGGGTGATGTCACCGGAGGCGTTGTCCTTGGTGGCGTCGGGGTCCTCGGTCTGGACGAGGTCGGCGATGGGGCCTTCCTGGCGCACGCGGACCTTGTAGGTGCCTTCCTCAAGGTTGGTGAAGGCGTAGGCGCCGTGAGCGTCGGTGGTCGTGGTGGCCACGACGTTACCGGAGGCGTCGAGGAGGTCGACGGTCACGCCCTGGTAGAGCTTCTCGCCGTCCTCGAGGGACTCGGAGCGGTCGGCGTCGCGGTAGATCGTGCCCTTGATCGTGTAGTTCGTGGCGTAACCGAAGTTCACGTTGGTCACAGAGGGGTTGTCGTGGTTGACCTGGACGACGCCGGAGGTGTGGTCCTTGGTGCCGTCAGGGTCCTCGGTCTGCTCAAGCTTCTTGAGCAGGTCGGAGGGCTCCACCTTGACGGTGTACTTGCCGGCGGGCAGCTTGGCGAAGGAGTAGGTTCCATCCGCCTTGGTCGTGGTTGTCGCGACCGTTGCCCCGGCCTCGTCGAGGAGGTTGACGGTGATGCCGTCGAATCCGGGCTCACCGTTGTTCAGGGTCTCGGAGCGGTCCTTGTCGTAGTAGACGGTGCCGGAGACCGTGTAGTCCTCGGCGTATCCGAAGTTGACGTTGGTGACGTCCGGGTCGTTGCGCGTGAAGGTGATGGCCTGCGAGCGCGAGTCGGCGTTACCCGAGGGGTCCTCGGTCTGTTCGGTGGAGGCCAGCGGGCCGGTCTTGTCGACGGCGACCGTGTAGGTGCCGTCGCCGAGGCCGGTGAAGGAGTAGTTGCCGTCCGCGTCGGTCGTCGTGGTGGCCACGACGGCGCCGGAGGCGTCAACCAGCTTCACGGTGACGCCACCCTGGGGCAGGTCGCCCGTGTTCTTCGTCTTATCGCGGTTCTGGTCGAGGTAGACGTTGCCGGAGATCGCGTGCTTCTTGACGTAGCCGAAATTGATGTTCTCCTGGACGGGGTTGTCCGCGTTCAGGGTGACGGTCCCGGAGGTGTTGTCCTTCGTGGAGTCCGGGTCCTCGGTCTGGTCGAGGTTGGCGATTGCGCCGGCCTTCGTGACCTTGACGGTGTAGTCGCCGGCGGGCAGGCGCGTGAAGGAGTAGTTGCCGTCCGCGTCGGTTGTGGTGGTGGCGACGACATTACCGTCGGCGCCGAGCAGTTCGACGGTGATGTCCTTGAAGGGTTCTTCGCCGTTGTCGTAGGAGGAGGAGTCGTTGGCGTCGTAGTACACCTTGCCGGCCAGGCGGTGCTTGACGGTGATCGAGGCCTTGGCGGAGTTGTTGTCCGGGTTCTGATCGTACTCGGGCGGGTTCACGAAGGACGCCGTGTTGTTGAGCGTCTTGCCGTCGGTGCCCTCGTCGAGCTTGACGGTGACGAACAGCGAGGCGTACTGGCCGGCGAGGAGGTCGCCGATCTTCCAGGTGGTGCCGTCGAAGGTGCCGGCGGGGTCGGTGCCCTGACATTCGCCGGGCAGCCCGGAGGTGTAGCCGGAGGCGCACTTGTGCGTCTCGGCGGACACGAAGGTGGTGCCGGTGGGGAAGGCTTCGGCGACCTTGACGTCGGGGGCCTTACCCTGGCCGGTGTTGCCGGCGTCGATGCGGAAGGTGACGGTGTCGCCGGGCGCGAGGTTGTCAGCGTCGGAGACGACGGTCTTGTTCAGGGCCACGTCGAGCGCGACGACCAGGGCGACCTTGATGGGCTCGGTCGGCAGGATGGCTCGGTTGTTCGAGGCCTGGGTGGCGGCGATTGCGACGGATTCGTAGGCGATGCCGGTGGCGTTGTCGGGCGCCTTGATGGGCACGATCAGCGGGATGGAGGCGCCCGCCTTGATGGGGGTGGCCTTTCCGTTGATGTAGACGCGGTAGGACTTCACGTCCGCCCACGAGGCCGGGGTGGCGGTCCAGTTGTTGTCGC
>ERZ772935.309-NODE-309-length-19839-cov-3.118631_pt1 | contig 19839 bp, 16 predicted proteins | sample MGYA00511683_ERZ772935 | MGnify/ENA primary metagenome ERZ772935 (study PRJEB29015, sample SAMEA2738086) | human oral metagenome | biome: human oral; feature: human-associated habitat; material: saliva | place: China | collected 2228 ...
TGTAACCATCGCCATCATCATCTGTATCTGTTACATCAGGTGTTCCATCTCTATCTGTATCTCTAAGAACAATGATTTCAATAGTCTTATTAACTATAGATCCATTAGGATTCTTAACCTTAACTGGAATTTCAAACTTTCTTGATTCCTCATTAGCACCCCAGTTTGATACTCTTGGAGTTCCATCTATTGTATAAGCCCCAGCATTGAAACTTACCCCTGGTGGAAGACTAATTGTGCCAACAGTTAGTTCTGAATCTATGTTTCCTGGTGAAATCATTATTTGTGATATAGGATTTCCCTCAGTTACAGTCTGTGTCTGATTATAGATATCTAGCGGATCAACATATCCAATCACACCTGCAGGAACCGAACCAGAGTTCTTAGGATCTGAACCCTTTGTTGTTTCCTCAGCATCTGTGTAACCATCGCCATCATCATCTGTATCTGTTACATCAGGTGTTCCATCTCTATCAGTGTCTCTCTGTACGGTAATCTTAAATGTCTTAGTTGTTGTATTACCTGTAGGATCCTTAGCCTCAACTGTTACTGTAAACTCTTTTGTTTCTTCATTTGGACCCCAGTTATTTACAGCTGGTGTTCCACTGATCTTGCCACCTGTATATGTAACTCCATTTGGAAGACCTGAAACAGTTACTGTAGCTGTTGGATCATCTGTTGTTACAGTAATTTCGGAAATTGCATTACCCTCAACTACTGTCTGATCACCTATTGCATTGATTTCTGGTGCCTTAACATCCTTCCAAACAGCATAAACTTCTTTTGCAGATGTAATATTTGTGAGGATATTAGCGTCAGCTTCTGTTGCACTTGCAGTTGCAGCCCATCCCATGAACTGGTATCCATCTCTTGTTGGTTCTTCTGGCTGCGTTGCTGTACCACCTACTGCATTAACAACCTTATCTGTGTTTGTGCCATCAGCCCACTTACCACCATTAGTATCAAAAGTAACCTTAATTGCACCAACGTTAACCTTTTTGTCTGAAACCATTGGATTCTTTCCATCTGGTGAGTATGCAACTAAAATAACCTTATCGCCATCCTGGAATGTTCCAGCTGGGATATTAACTTTAAACTTTCCTTCCTTTAGATCAGAGAAAGGTATTGTTGTCTGAGCCTTAACTGGCTGCGTTGTATAATCTGTGTCATCAGCAACATACTTATATGCTTTTACGATAACATTACCTGCATTCTGATTTGTAGCTTCTAGCTTCTTTGTAGTATCTGCAGGATTATCATAAATTGTCTTAGGAACAGTTCCTTCAATTACTTCAGCCTTGTTTGACTCAATGTCTGTTGTTGTTACATTTGGCTTAACAACTAAATACGACTTTGGATCTAGAATTTTCGTATGATCTGTTAGATATTCCTGTGCATCAGGAACTCCGTCACCATCTGTATCAACATTAAATTTGTCTGAGTCAATTTCATCCTCTAGGAAGTCATAAAGACCATCCTTATCAGTATCTAGTACCTGTAGGAATGCATTTGAATAGGTGTTCTGAACAATCTTGTTAGGCTTTCCACCGTCTGGTTTTCTGATATTAGGGAAAGCACCTGAAGAGTCAACAAAATCAGCTGTTAGCCATGACTCAAAGTTTAGCTGCTGATTATTATTAGTAATATATTCATTAAGAGCCTTTGCAAATTCCTGATTAGAAACATTGCTCTTAAGTTTATATTCAATAGTATAAGATCTTCTCTGACCTAATACTCCATAGAAAACCTGTGAGTCTAGAGTGCTTCTTACCTGAGTAACTTTACTCCAGTCTCCGCCTACTATACTTAGCGCTGGAGTATCCTTAGTTGAAATAACACCATTACCATTAGGGTCAACTACAAGGTTAATTGGATTTGATGCAGTTATATTTCCTGAAGGTGTTGATACGCCAAGTCTAACATTATTAGTATCAATATACTTTAGAAGCTCTTTAGGAATCACTTCATTTATGTATAGAACCCATCCAGTGTTTGCCTGAAGGAAGTTCTGATCAGGCTTAAATGATACAGTTGACTTGATAACTTTGTTCTTAGCATCATAGCTTACTGCTTTACCTGTGTGTCCACCTGAAAAATTACCATCCTTTGACTTAGTGCCATCAGAACCAAGTCCATTTACTCCTGTTCCTAGGTAGTACTCGTTTCCGTTGCTAGGATTACTTGGAAGTGTAGGCACATTAGTATTGTTCTTAAGGATAAATCCATTATCGTATCCCGCCTTATCAGCCTTGCCATCTGATCTAACCCAAAGAGTTGTAAAGTCAATTCTCTTTGATGCCATTCCAAGACTATCAAGAGTCTTTCCATTCTTAAGCTTAATTACAACGTCTGTATTTGTAATAACACCAATTAGACCAGACTGTACAGTCTGGTTGTTAATTGGAACCTTCCATAGTGCACCATTTGCTTCTTTCTCGAACTGAACGCCATTAACTGTAATAGAATCTATCTGTGTGTAGAATTCGTCATCAAAGAAGTTAAGTATATATCTTCCGTTGTATGGGCCTTTATCTGTACCACCCCAAGTTCCTGGAAGCTTAGCCCACTTTGTTATAGTTAGGTGTATTCCGTCACTATCTTCTTTGGTATAATCTGTTCTAGCATAATCCAAGACACCATCAGTTTCACCGCTGATAGTGTAGTTTGTCTCATTAACGATTGATCTTGGCTGGCCACCCTCAGCACTTGCTGTAATTGGTGTCAAAAACATCATAAAGCCTAGTACACATGATACTAGTCCAACTGATAGTTTTCTCGTTCCATAACGTGGCTTCTTCTCTTCGCCTTTTCGTTTCTTGTCTTCAATTAACTGTCTAAAAATCTCAAAACGATCCATTTAACCCTCCTAATAAAATATCTCTAAACTCACATACTGCAATATATACATGTGAGTAAACTGACAAAACATTCATATATTAATCTTGTACAATTAAATATTGCTCTACTATTATACACATTAATCACTAAATTGACACTGTAAATATTTTACAATTATTGATTATTTGTGTTTAAAGTGCATCTACCGGACAACTTTTTACACATTCCATGCATAGTATGCATTCAGTACCATTCTTTCGTCCTCTTGAATTATCTGTTACATCTACATCCATAGGACATACACGCTTACATTTTCCACATGATATACACTTTGATGTATCACACTTAATTCTTACTACTGAAAAATAGCTTGCTGGTTTTAAAAACACTGTGATTGGACATAAGTATTTACAAAATGCACGATTATCTTTGAATATGAATGCCAAGGCAATTCCAACTATATAGTAAATTATGTTCCCCACTATAAAAGATATGAACATTATTCTTTCTATATTTGCTATGTGTGCGAGGAATAGCGTTATGACAAAGCTTAAAGACAATAGAAACATTATGTATCGAATCCAGCCTATCTTACTTCTTTCATGATTTTGTGGCACCTTGTATGGTAGAAAATCTAAAATCATGGCGGTCCAGCATGCGTATCCACACCATCCTCTACCAAATAGCAAAGGTCCAAATATCTTTGCTACCGCATAGTGAATAGTTGCAGCCTCAAACACACCTATAAATAGATAGTACCAGAAGCCCTCTATCTGCATGTTTTCCTGATTAATAATCCCCAGATATACAAGCATGTATATACCTACTAAAAGCTGTACTACACGCCGAGCATGTTTATACTTAACAATAAACAAGGCTTGTCCAATACTAATGGACAGGCCTATATAGCTGAAATTTATTAAGTAAAATAGATTGTCTTTTGTTAACCATAAGCTAAATGCAATTATCTCAAATAAAACAAGCGTAGCTATTGGCATAAATTTCTTGTTCATCTTATATCCTAATCCCTGATATTTTGTATTTATAAGTCCTAACTAGATCTCTATCTTAAGAGAATCGCCTTCTAAATAGACTGCCTTAGACTCTCTAATTGTAAGCTTCTGTTCTTCAGACATTCCTATAGTTTCTCCATCAAGAAGTGTAACATCTTGATCTATAATATAATAAAGGATATTGCTTAGAAAATCAAACAAATAATTTACATCCATATCACTATTTATGATTTCCATTTCAAGTTTTCCAAATTCTTCAAGTCCATAAGAGTACATGCTAGTTTTACCATTTTCTTGAATTAGGCCAATGTATATCCAAAGCTGTATTGGAAGCATGTCTTCGTTTAACATATCAGCAAAGTCAATGTAAACTGCCTTTGGTACTAGAAGTGTTGCAGAACCCTGATATACACCTATTGCAGTATCGCAAGTTCTAAGTAATGAAGCATTAATTTTGGTAAGCAGAGAATACTTATCTACTGTAGAAGCATCACCGCTCATAACAGATAAAATTGCATGATGAGTATGTTCCATAACTTCTGTCTCAGCGTTATCCCACATATATGAGAACTGACAAAGACTCTCAAGCTCTTCAGATGGAACGGGTACAGGCATAAATGCGAGTGCAACAAGCTCACCATCTATACTGAAGGTAGCGACCTCATCGTTTCCATCCACATCTTTAACATCAAGCTTCCAGTAATTTTTAAGATCATCAACTATAGCATCTAATGAGTAGCCTTCCTCACCCTTAAAAAGCGGCATGGAAAGAACAAGCTTTTTTTCTTCACTTACTTTGTTATTTTCTTTATTTTTCTTGCTAAAAATTCCCATATAAAGTCCTCTCAATTATAGTTATTTACGCTTAAGCAAACGTGACAAGAGCCCCTTCTTAGGTTTGTCTACATTTTCAGTATTTGAATTACCACTTGGCAATTCAGTATTTGTCTTCTGATAAACTACATTCTCAGCAATTTCGTTTTCATTCATTCCTGTGGCTTCTTTCACCTGTTCCATAGCTACTTCTTGATATATGAGCGCACCCTCAGGATCACAATTCATAATATCTGAATTACAACTTGAATTGTTTAGATCAAATGGATTAACCTCCATAATTTCAGTAGCTTCCATAACTCCACTGTCTGTGCCAGCAGCATCTTGAAGAGCCTTAATAAATACTCCAAGATTTGCTTCACCAAAGGCATCTAAAATAGCGCTATGAACATTTTCATCATTCTCAATATCAGCTAGGAGTTCCTTCACCTTATCATGACCGATAAAAACACCTGATGAATAAATTTCAGTAATTGTATCGCTTCCTGGTGCTGGTACCCAGCTTGGGAGCACTTCTATCCATGGTGTGCGATATTTATCCATCTCTGGAGCTCTTTCAATCAAAAATGAAAAAGAAGAGCCTCTCACATATTGATACTTGCGAAATAGGCCGATACATGCTGCCATCGCGTAGAGAATACCTTTTTCACTAGGAAACTCTGTGTATCTTGATGCGATATCTTTGATAATAAATTCATATTTTTCACCAAAGAAACCCTCTCCCTGAGCTTCAATTACACTCTTTAGTATACTTTCATCTCCATCTTTCATTGCCTTTACTGGCTCAAAGAACCAGCTGTTCATCTCATCAATTCTAACTGGATGATATGTTATATCAAAACCCATTTGCAAGTCTCCTATTTCTACTTATCTTCGTTATTTCTTTCCCTTAGCTTTTCTACTTTATCATTCTTGCGTTCTTCTAGCTCTGAGATTTGATTTAGGAGGAAGCTCTCAAAGTCACCTTCAACATCTATAGTTTCATACCAATTGAAGATAACTATCTTTCCTTCTTTATCAAAGCAAAAAATTTGATCTCCATCTCCTATTACCGAAAAGAAAGGAATGTAGTCCGTAAAGCCTTCATCATGAAGTTCTTTGGTCTTTACACGAATGTCCAGCCAATCAGGTATGTTGTCAGATATACCATAAACCATGATTCCACGGCAAAACTCCCAAAACGGAGCAACTTCGTACTCTTTTGCCATTGGCCAGATTTCTTCTCTAACCTCCATATATAGACCGCCTAGAGGAGACATAGTAAATTCCTTAAAGTCTTCAGGTAACTTTACCTTGAACTCATCCTCATATGCCTTTACATCTTCTTCTGATGGTGAATTGCCTCCACATGCGAATACCTGATATGTATCACGGTCATAGTTTCTAAAATAATCATAAACTTTTTCAATAGACATATAACCTCACTATCCTAAATAAATATACTCGCAAACTATGTCGCATAGTCCGCCATTTGCATCATAACCAAAATAAACAGGATACCTTCCATCCCCAAAGCCTGATTGTATCATTGGAATTGACAATTCAGAATTTGGAATCTTAAAGTTAATCCAGTCACCACCATCTCTTTGGTACAGTGGATGTTCTTTAGCGCTCTTAGCAAAGATTTCTGCAAAGAAATCGTCATATATATTCTTTCCTGGATTTGCTGCATTCCACTTTTCTACAAAATCACAGTACGCATTTCTTGTATCAACATCAACAATGGTTGCAAGTCCTGCATCTACATTGAATCCGAAAATACTATCTTCATCAACATCATCAAGATTTTCATCACCCTTTAGGGCCTCATAATATTTGATAGGAGTATTATCTGAGAATTTCACTCTACTGAGAACATACCTATAGTTATCCTCGCTTATCTTTGCAACTAAAGTCTCAATGCGAAAAGTTCCCTTTGGTACAGATGTTAAATACGGCTTCTCATTTCTACTTAGCCATACTAAAGGGTCTCTTACAAGGATTTTTCCCGTAGGAAATTTTATCTCCCCCATATCTAATATAAACAATTCCTTACCATGAATTTCTTTCATCTTAAAGCATTCGGCATAATTTACCGGCGAAGTAAGAAGTTCCTTAATTTCTTCATATTTTGCATTCCATTCCTTTGATGGCTGTAGCTTTTCCATATATACTCCTTTTCTTAGATAAACTTATCCATTAAGTCCATCGCATTCTATCTCATAGTTACTGCTTACTATCATATTTGCAAGATGTCCGCACAGATAATCAGGTTCTGCATCTAGATCAAATGAAAATTCACTGTTCCTTCCATTTATAAAAATATATACGTTATTCACAAACATGGCCTCTCTAAAATCATCTTCAGTAATTTCGGTATCGAATTCTTCACTGGCAAATTCGATGCATTCATAGTTTTCCTCCATGAACGCATCGATTACATCTAGCTTATTATCATTTAACCATGAAACCTTTTCTATGAACTTTTCTATTGCTTCTTCGCTTTTATCTACATTTTCGAAGATAACATCAGTTTCTCTACCCCATATATTCATTTTCCCAAGATATGCACCGCTATAGATACCATCCTCTTGCAGCGTAAACTTATTGCCTTCAATCAAAATCATATTATCCATGTATCAGACCCCCATAATAAATAAGTTAATTTAATGCATTTAGAGCGTTTAAGATATAAGTAAATTATCAGCTATTTTGATTATATTTTCAATATAAATTTATAATTATATGCATCAAAAATAACCCTTGGAAAATAGATTAAACTAAATCCAAGGGTCAAATCTTTAAATATTATTTTGGGTTGGTATAAAACTATCTTCTTCTCTTTATAACTCCTACTGTAGCAATCGTTGAGCCTGATAAAATTATAATCATCATATACATAAATGCATTTGAACTGTCACCTGTCTTAGGCGGAGTCTTAGGTTTAGGTGGAGTCTTTGGTGGAGGTGGCAACTTTGGCTTGTCCTTGTTTGTAATCACATAGCCACTATCTTGATCACCTGTTATCTGCATTTCAAAATCTCCAGTTAATCTTTCTTTTACAGTGTAAATATAAAGCTTACCATTCTCATCATATTTAGGAAGATTGCTAAATGTAAGCTTCCATTCACCCGCTGCATCAGGTGTCATTGTCTCGTAACCTATGTATAAAGGATTATCTCTATTATCTTCAGTTGCACGATAAAGCTCTACTTCAATGCTTGTAGGAATAGCAGTAGCTGATGATACCTGCCATCTCTTCGTAACATCAACTGAGGTTAAATCGCTATCTCCCATGATAACAGTGCCATTTGATCCTATACCAGCACCTCTTGTTGCAGACTTGTTTCCTGAGATTTTGACTCTTGCAAGCGCCTTTGCATTTGCGTCATCCTTAACATCTGTAGTTAGCGAAACATAATCATTATTTATTGCCATCAGACGTCCAGATAGCTTATTCAGCGGCACGGGATTTCCGTTTTCGTCCTTCCATAGATATGCTGTTCCACCCATCATAAATGGTGAAATTTCATATGCTGGATCACCGCTGTGTGTACCAAAGGCAGTACTTGCTAGAATATACACTTCATTTGCAGATGCAGCATTGTTATTATACAGTGCTACACCGCTTTTAACGTAAATATGCGTATCTGAGCTTGGGCATGAAGCATAGCCTCCTCCTTCGAGCTGCGCGGTATTTTCAGTTATAAGGGCATTTTTTATCTTTAGAACACCATTATTGAAGCCAGTACTCTCTGCAAAGCCGTTTACGTATATTCCACCGCCTCCAAAAGCGCTGCTTCCTAGTCCTGATCCTAGCATTTCGTTATTTATAATTGAACCACCTGAGATTGTTGCTGTACCATGTGCATCTCCAATGCCAGCCTGTATAAAAATACCACCACCTGATGCTCCAGATTTATTACCACTTATGGTTCCACCTGTCATCGTCATGTTCTCTGGTGCGTTTGACTTAGTGTAAGTTCCTACAGAAATTCCACCACCTACTTCTTCTGAATAGTTATTGCGAATAACCGCATTGCCACTTATATTCAGATTGTTGAACGTCGTACGACCAGACCATGTAGCAATACCGCCTCCAGATGCAAATGTACCAGGACTTGACAGAGCACTATTATTTTCAATAACTCCGCCTGACATGTTGAAGGTTGCACTTCCACTTAGGTATACTCCTCCACCCCATGTGGCCTGATTATTTTTGATTGTTCCACCCGTCATATTAACTGTGGATAGGTCTATATAAACAGCTCCTCCAACAGCTATGTTGTTGTCTTTTACGATGTTATTTTGCAAAACAGTACCATCTTTGATATCTACATTGGCACCTCTAATATATACAAGATTTCCTACGTTAGAATTACTGCTTTGCATAGCAGCCTTATTTCCGTCGATAGTTATATCATGAAGTGTAGCATCATTATCAATTCTAAGAACATCACCTCTGAAAGATGGTTCTCTTTTAAGAATTGCATTAGTTCCACTTAATGAAACATCCCCGCTAACAAAAACTGTACCTGTAACCCAGATTGTCTTGACTCCTGGATTTGACGCAGCAATCTCCTTAGCTTTCCCAAATGTTTGAACAGCATTTTCTGCCGTGCTAGCATCCTTTGTATCATCACCTGTATCACCATTAAGGTAGATTTCAGTAGCCGAGCTTGGCAAAGCAGCAAGTGAAAGCCTTCCTGTAACTATCCTATTATTCACGCCCTCGCCTGCATAAGCATTAAATGTACTAAACCCAAGCGTAACAACTAAAATAGAGCTTATTATTGCTATCAAAATCCTAAGTTTTGCTAAATCAAAAATAAGCCCTGAGTTTGTTTTTCTCATATTTGTTCCCCCTTAAATCAAAACTCTATCAAAAAATGACCTTTGCATTAAATACACTGAATTGTAGTCTTATCATTTCACTTGTATCTAGAAATCATTTTTCATAAAATTTTCTAATTACAATATAGCATAGTTCAGCTTTTTTACCAATACATTTATACTAATGAATTTAAAACGTACATCTAAATAAATAAAGTGTTATAATGGTATTTAGATATTGAATCGATTTTATTTGTTGAGAGGGTTTTAATGGCTTCATTCGTATTTGTTTTACTTTTTTATTTTATAGGCATTGTGACACTTTCAGTTACGCTTTTTATGTATTTTAGATTAGTATTTGCCGTTATAAGACATAAAGAAGTTCCAAGATGGATTTACAAACTTGGACAAGCTTTACAGGGACGAATGCCAATCAAATATGATAATGTGACTGATCTAGGGGCTCTTTTCGAAGCAAGTATTGCTATCATTACTTTGATACTGACAAACCTAGTATTAGGGTATTTCTTTTATCAAAGCTCAGGTAGTCTGGATTTTGCAATATATAAATGTCTAAAATTACAGTTCTTCATTGTATTGATACATCGCATTGTTATGTTTATAGTTAAGTTGATTTATGTAAAGCTGTCATCTAACAAGAACATCCACCTATATTCTCCAGTAAATGCAATACTCGGCGGATTCTTCATAACAGCCTTTGTCATCATGCTTTGCCTAGGTCTTTCAGGGTATCCAGAAAAACCTGTTAATGTGCAGATATCAAATGTTAATGTGACTATTGGAAGCACGCAAGCCTCTGAGCTTTTAGCAGATGGCTTTAGCTTCGAAGGAAAGACACCAGATAGTGATATTACAAACTCACGTAATGATCATTTCTTTTACGGCGAGCGCGTTCAGCTAATTCGCGCAGGAAAATCATATGGCTATGTTTACTTAACTCCAAAGTGGAATGATACAGATAAGCTAAAAGACTGTGTCATTACCCACTACCGCATAGCTGGTGATAATAGTCAGCTGTCTGAGATCAAGATAAACAATGTTGATATATCAAAACTAAATCTTGATGATTTTAAAAGCAAAGATTTAAAGAATATCTATTCTCTAGATCCTTTAAATTCAGAAGAAATTCGACTTGAAGATGACTACACTCTGGTTATGCAAACCAACGAATATTCTCTATGGAAGAGATACAGGATAGAAGCTAAGTTCTATGCCGATGGAAAACTAGATAATTATAGTGTTGGAGCACAATATGAAATATGGGAGTAAGCTGATAGCCACTCCCATATTTTGATTGCTATTTATTTTTTTCCCAGATTATATCCTTAACCAGTTTATATGTTTCCATGAACTTAAGATGAAAAGCCTCTTTATCCCTCGTTATCTCTTCACATATATCATTGAGCGTTTTGGCCGGTGCTAGAGTCCAAAGAGAATATGGATTAAGCTCTGGTGCTAGTTTCCATAGTTTGCACGGATATAGTTCAACGGTCCCAATAATTTCCAAATTATTCAGTAACAAACCTAAATCCTTATGGTTAAACCAACAGTCCGTATCTACAGCAAACTCCTTACCATCGGAGTTATGTGAAATTTTGATATCAAAAATATCATCAAGACTGAAATTATCATCTAAATTTACCCCAACATTTTTAGATAAATGCGAACATGCAATCTCACTATTTAAAAAGTCATCCATGCTCGGCTTATCTTTTTGCAATAAACGAGTACATGCTAAGTGATACTCGATTTTTCTCGGCGTTTGATTTATTTCGGATACAAATAGCAAACCGTATTTGTCCTCAAAATCAACACTAAGCACATCTCCCTGCTTAAAATAGGGCTCGCGCTTTACTCTCGACTTAGGCACCTTGATAGGTCTGGGATTTTCGCTTTGAAGCTGTATAGCTAATTTATCAAGGACCCTTTGCCTTTGTGACTTCGACTTGCTGTCAATTTCAAGCCAAAAGTCATCGGCACCCTTCTCAATTAACCTAAGTGCTTTATTTCTTATATCTTCAGGAAGATGACCTATCTTCCAAAGCGAATAAGCGAGTGCGGTCCAATAAATTTCTGCGTAAAAATCATCTGTGCAATAATTGCTCTCCTCATCTAAGATATCAGCAATTATATTATCTACATTTTCGCCGTCCTTATATCTTTCGACTATAGAATTATAGATGTCATAAGCATCGTCGCTATCTATAATCTTTACTCCATCAATCGCCATTCTGTTCTATAAACTCCCTACTATGTTTTCTACAAGCTCAGTGATATCCTTTGAGGCATAGAGAATTTCATCTGGGTCATGGATATAACAGATTACTTGTGCCATGTCACCATCCTCGTCAGGATCAAAGTCTAGCATTAAATAACAGCTATCACAGTACTGTGCAAACGGAATCCACTTCTCGTTGAAAAGATATGGCTTTATTCTCGTATCGCGCATCTCCTCAATATCTTCATCAGAAAAATATTCAGGATAATCTGTTAGCAAAGCATTCTTATTTTGAAAATAGCTCTTGCAGTTTTCAATTTCTGAAAGGCTCATTAGATTGAAGCACATATAGCGTTCGTCAATCTCACAAGGCAAAATGCTCATGTACTTGCTTCCATTTTTGTACTTATACAGCTCCTTGAATCCATCTGGTAGGCTGATTCCTAAGCTTTCTTCAAATTTAGAAAGTTCATCATCAGAAGCTCCTTCTATCTCAAGATACTCATCATAATATTCTTCCTCAATAGGATCATCTAAATCCCATTCATCAAAGTTCTCGCAGATATACTTCTCAATTAGCTTTATGTTTTCAATCATTCCCATTACGCTTATCTCCTTATATGTCTCCGTCTATAACTTTCTGAAGGTATGTGGATATATCTTCCATAAAATCCTTGAAGCTACAAAGATCATAAAGTTCCTCATGTTCAAGGTCATATGCAGAAATCTTTTTGCTCTTAGGATTCCAGACTATATAAAAGTGATCATAATCACCAGTTGACTTTGAAATTCTAAGAAGCTTTTTTCTTCCAATTTTCATCGGAATAGTTTCTATCAAAGGGAAAAACTCAATATAGTCAAAATCACAGTCATCAAGTTCGATGCGAAGCTTGTCCCCTTGTAAAAACTCAAGCAATGGTTTTGGAAGCTTGTATGGTTTAAGTTCGTCAAGCTTATTTTTGATACTATGAAAATCCTCAGGCTCAAGTGATTTGAAATATTCGGCCATCTCCATATCGCCCTTTTCTATGGCAATGCTGTAAGGCCTCATTCCATCCTTTTCGGTAATGGTCACATCAGCACCGTGTTCAACTAGATATTTACACATCTTTAAGTCAACGTATCTGGCAGCCACGCATAGTGGCGTAGGGCAAAAAGTATAAACATCATCGGGACGATTGTAGTTGATATCTACACCTCTTGCGATGAAGAACTCTAGAGCCTCATAATTACCTTCACTTACAGCTTTCCTAAAGGCTGGACCTCCATATTTTTTTACACTATGACCTAGCTCGTCTATCAAAGCCAGATTTTCGATTTTGCCTCCATATAAAGCCTGCTCAAAGGCATCTGTATCGACCATGTTAAAAACATCGGTTTTCGCACCCTTTGAAACCAAATATCTTATCATAGGCTCATCGCAATAGCGTACAGCTAGAAGAAATGACGGATTATCCTCGTCATTTAAATCAGCTCCCTTATCTACAAGCCATTTTACTGACTTCTCCTTGTTCATAATCAAAGCAAGGGCAAGTGGCGAAAGACTTGTATATTTTGAAAACTTGATTTCTTCATCTAGGTCTAAACCCTTTGATAGTTCTTTATCAAGCATATTAATATTCTCATCTATAACATAACTAGCAAGCTCTGGTATGCTATCATAACTACCTATGTCTTTTATTTCTATCATAGTATATCTTTTAATCCTTGCTATTCTCTAACTAGAAACTTACCTTTACATTTTCACGCTCAGCTAGGTTTTGCACCTCAAACATTGGCTTAGCAGAGAAATTAAATATCTTAGCTACAATTGCTGATGGGAAGGTTCTGCATTTGATATTAAATCTCTTAACAACAGCGTTGTAGTACTTACGTGAATTTGCTATATCTTCCTCAACATGCTTAAGCTGTTCCATCAGCTCTATAAAGTTAGAATTTGCCTTGAGGTCAGGATATGCCTCCGCTACTGCAAAAAGACTTCTAAGCGTTCCGGTAAGAACGTTTTCGTTCTCAAGCTTCTCAGCCGTCGTAGATGAGCTTGCAACTGCTGTTCTTGCTGCCACAACAGCTTCTAGGGTCTTTGATTCGTGAGCTGCATAGCCCTTTACAGTTTCAACTAGATTAGGGATTAAATCAAATCTCTTTTTGAGACAAACATCCATGGTTGAAAATCCCTCTTCACAATTTGCGGCCAGCTTTACAAAACCGTTATAGCTTGCAATTATCCATAATATTAGTACTATCACTATTCCAAGAATTACATAAAGTAGCATTTCTACACCTCGTTTTCTCATATATTTAACATTAACTTATTGTATTATCTGATATATCATATCATCATATTAATGATGATACAAATACGTTAAACTTTTGCTTAATCTATAATTAAATGTTTACGGTTTACCAGGCACCGCCACCGCCACCGCCGACACCGCCGCCTGAGAATCCGCCGCCACCTCTGAATCCTCCACCGCCACCGGTGAATCCGCTGCCTCTACTGCGACCCATAAATCTTCCAGGGTATGTCTTTGACACTTCAATTTCTGTTCTTAGTTCAATATTACTTATCATCGTATTAACTATCATAGGGTTTAAAGCATTTTGTCCAAATGAAGTGTAAGAGCAATGGTTAGGCACCGATATATTATTAAACTTTGAAATCCATTTATCTGTTAACTTAAACACATATGCATAAGGTAAAACATCATAGAAATACGATGGATTTTCATCTACAAGCTCATTGAGCCTATCGAGCTCTACAGTTTCTATAAAGTTCTTAAATCCGACAATTTGACCAAATATATTTCGGTTATAATCGCTTCTGACTTTTATCCCGTTTATTAAAAAAGGAAGAAGTATCAAATATATTATAAAAGCTAAATACAGATATATTGGTGTTAGGTATCTGGAGATTGAAAAAAAATAAACATTTAGTGCAATTGCACATATTCCATAAAGTATACCAAACAATATTATATTACGTATATTTTTTGATGCATTACTCATTTTTCTGTATGATATTTTCTTTACTATATAACCAATCGATAAAATGCAGATAGCTGTAATTAGAATAATTCCACGTGGAGGAATATCCCAAATTTCGGTGTGCAATCTATATAAGTAAAATAGCAAGGTTGATACAATTCCGACACCTCCTAATATCTTAGCAGTCAGTTCACGTTCCTTAGATTTCTCAGAGTAGAATGATTTATCTCCTTCAAATTTTTCTATAATACTTGTGCAAATTTTATCAATAGATTTTCCTAATTTTTTACCGGCATCGTCTATGCTAATCTGTATGCCTACGCTTCTTTCATATGTCGAATCAAATAAAGCTACGTAGAAATCATTTACATAATTTTCTTCATTCTCAGGAGTCTTTAAAGATGTAATCATAATCTTGTGTTTATCTTTGTTATCCTCTATTTTTATGTATCCTTTTGATGCTAAATATAAGTAAAGTGAAACAATATCTTCATTATCGATTACTTCGTCTGCCAGATATCCGAGCTCTGCCGATGTAATTCCATCCGGCGGATTAAACATCACAGGTATTATAAGATCTTTATTTTTGTGGTTTGCATACTTAAATACTGCAATAATAATTATAATTATTAAAAGTAAAGCCATGTTAAAATTGATATTCAATCTATTACTTGGAACATCAACCCAGTAGTTTTTAGGTGTATCTACTTGAAGTGTCACTCCGTAATTTGCCGGAAGCATAGTTGCCTTGTAATTCAGCGTATTGCTTTTCTTATCGTATTTCCACTTAGTAGTTTGCTTAGTACTTCCAAATTTGCCTACATAGCTTTTCATCTTTGAATACGGAAAGTCATCAGGTAACTTAACCGTGACATTTGCATTCATGATGATCATTTCCCAGTTTGTTGGTATTACATTGATATTTATCTGCTTATCTGCATTTGTTGTAACGTAATTTTCTATTTTGTATTCAATTTCATATCTATTTCTTCCAAATACAGTTCTATCGGGACTTCCAATTGTAATTACCTTATTACCTTTCACAATATTCACATTGTAAGTCTCAAATGGGACTTGTATATCATTTATTTTGTAATTGCCCGTAAGTGGAATAGACCTTATAATACCATGTTTATTTCGTTCTAAAATTACACCGATTTCCTCTTTAACATTATAGCTATAGTCCTTATTTACCGTGATTTCAACATTAAAATAGTTTGTCGTTGCTCCATAAGTCTTGAACTCATTTCTTGCAGCTTCGCTGTTTGGTGTTTTATCAAATATTTCATTGATTTCATTGGTTTCATTGGTTTCATCGTAATATAATTTATTATAATCATAGTATTCACTGTTCCAAATATCGCTTTCTTCTGCTTCTTCTGCAAATGCCGGTACGATGCTCAAAGCTATAAGTAACATAAGTAATGCTATAACTATCTTTACATGCCGTTTCTTATTTATATTATTCACATACATACCTCCTTTAATATCACTGTTTAAAATAATTGAATCACTTCACAACACGTGCAGGTAGTTTACGGTTTACCAGGCACCGCCACCGCCGCCACCGGCACCGCCGCCTGAGAAACCACCGCCTGAGAAGATACCACCACCGGCATCTGGATTTGATACAGAGATTCCATCAAAGGTAGTTCTTTCAATGCCATGCATCATCCAGTGTACATTCATGTAATTAAAGGCAGTTCTGTCATATTCAGCGTAACCTTTATGAGATGGCACCTTTATATTTTCAAATTTCTTGACCCACTTTTTGGTGAGCTTAAATACATAGGCATATGGCAATACATCGTAAAAGTAGGATGGATTTTGCTCCACAAGCTCATTTATCTTGTCTACCTCGGCTAGTTCAATGAAGTTTCTAAATCCGATGATCTCTCCATAGATTTTACGATTATATGCACTTCTACTCTTTATTCCTATTATAAAGAATGGCAAAACTAGCGAATATACTGTGATTGCTATATTTACATAAATAGGTGTATCACTTTTGCTTAAAAATAAGATTAATACATTTAGTCCTATTATGAATAATACATATGCAATAGCAGAAAATAGCACACCAAACATACTCTTCGATGCTTTATTTGACTTTCTATAGAATATTTTCATTCTCAAGCTTTCAAGTAGTGAACCCCACATGGTAGAAATTAGTATACTCATCACTATTAGCGATATTCCTGTTACTAGATTATCGTAAAAAACTAAATGTGACTTGTATATGGTAAATAATAGTGTTGTTACAAATCCAATATATCCGATTATTATTGACGTAAATTCGAGGTTTTTACTCTTCTTAGAATATATACTCTTTTCCCCTTCAAATTTCCATTCAATCTGGCTTTGTATCTGTTTATATGATTCACCTATGTTTTCACCAGCAGTCTCTATATCTACTTCTTTGCCAATTGTATTATGTTTAGTTGATCCAAATAGTGCTTCATAAAATTCATTAACGTATTCTGGCTCATTCAAAGGTGTGTTTAGAGCTCGTATTATAGTATCCTTCCTGCTATCTCCCTCTATTATCTTTATGTATTCCTTTGATGCAAGATAAAGATAAAGTGAAACTATATCTTCTCTATCAACATGCTCATCTACTAGATATCCAAGTTCTGCAGGCGTAATGCCCTCAGGTGGATTAAACATTACCGGAACAACAATTTCCTTATCCTTTTTACTTCTAAGTTTGATGAAAATTATAGCCGCTAAACAGGTAATGATGATTCCAACATTTAGTAGATTTGTCCAGCCTTTGCTTGGTGCGCCTTGCCAATAGCCTTCTGGTGCATACGCTAGTAAGGTAATGCCGTATTTTGATGGGATCATGTTCGCAGAAAAATAAAGTGTATTATTTTTCTCATCGTATACCCATCTTCCGAAGTCACTTGTGCTTCCGTAGCCTCCAGTATAGCTCTTCATATCGGTGTATTTAAAGTCATCTGGCAGCTGTACTTTGACATTCGCGCTCATGATAATCATTTCCCAGTTTGTTGGGATTACGTCAATATATACATGATTTTTTGCATTCGATTGAAGGTAGTTATGAATGGTATACTTGATTCTGTAGCTTTTCTCGCCTTTGACTTCTCTATCTGCATTTCCGATTTTGATTACGTAGTTACCTTCTTTTTTTCTTACTTCGTATTCGTCACCTTCGACACTTATATTATCAATCTTATAGTTTCCCGAGATAGGTATATACCTTATAATTCCATGCTTACCCCAATTAAACAAAGCATCAATAGTCTCCGTAACCTCATAGCTATAATCCTTGTTGACCTTGATTTCAACATTAAAATATCTAGTCGTTGCTCCCTGAGTGATAAATTCATCAACAGCATATTCGCTGTTTGGATATTGGTAAATGATGTTTTTTAGCTCTTCTGTTGATTCACCATCTGCGAATGTAGGAACTACAGCAAAAGAAATCAAAATCATAACTAGAATTCCAATAATGCTAATGTGACGTTTCATATTAATCTTAAGCATATGCATATTTTCTCCTTAATTACTCTATATCTGTGCAAACTGCATATGGGATATTTTCCTTTCCTGCAATAGCATAAAGCTTGTTGCCATCAATCAACATTTGTTGATATACTGACATTTCGAATTTATCAAATTCAAGTCTTTTGTATAGGCTTCCATCTTTACGATCTATCAAAATCGGTTTATTTTTCTCATCGGACAAAAGCACATAGTTCTTGTAATATAGAAAGTTAGATGTTCCCTTGGTATTATAGCTATATTTTATACCTCCATCAGCCAGGTTCAGGGCAAAGAACTTTCCGCCTTTTCCATCCGTTCCAAAATACAATACGCCCTCTTTCTCATCAACATCTGTATAAAGATATGCACCAAGTTTAGTCTTCCAAATAACTTTTCCTGAATCAGCCTCTCTACATGCCATTATAAAAGCTGAATGCATATATACTTCTAGATTTCCAAATTTATACACCTTACTGTCACTGTATAAATTATCTAAAGGTTCGGGTGCATCTCCTATAACTTTGAGCTGTGTATCAGTCACCTCTATCAATTTCTCTAATGACTTTCTATACCCCTTATATTTCTTTGTATTAATTATGAATCTCCCATCTTTCTCATAAAGCTCGCAATCCAGAGCCGAGATATCGTCTAGATCCATAAGACGGATCTGTCCATGATTCATGAAATCAGTGGAAAAATTGGTAAGTATAAATCCATGCATATAGTCTTTTGTATCATCTACCTGAGCAGTATAAGATACACAGCTAAGCACTGCGATTTTATTCTTTATCTTATATATTCCTATAGTATTATTTGCTCGTATTTCAATGTCGTCCCAAGTCAAGGGATATGCTATCAAATGATTCATATTTCTTCTTCTCCAAGCTCTCTAAAGTTATCTACATGATATCCGAAATAGCTTTTTCCGGATTTTCCGATAAATATTCCATGCTCCGGCATATTAGAGATTTCACCTAAGAAAATCATAGGTAAATCATCGGAAAACGGATATTCAATTTGTATATCTTCCTTTATCGTAACAAGTGTTTTTTCTTTAATCATCCAAATCACCAAATTAATCCTAATAAACCTCGTATATCAAGTCTTTATCAGCATTAAGTTCATTATCAAATTTAACTAACAAATATAACTCTCCTGCGGGAGATTCACCTGCATAGTATCCTAAAGCAAAGGCGCCATAACACCCACTAATGTCAAACATTACATCTGTAAGTTCAAGTTCTTTTGCTTTATCCTTAAGCTTTTCTTTTATGGTTTGAAGAGCAAAATTATCAAGAGTCTCAAGCTCTGCAGATAGTTTTGTCATTAGGCTTTCTTTGATATTACTTAAGCTATCTTCATTGTAACCTGTAAAGCTAAATTGTACTTTTTTTGAAAGCATGTGGCTAGTAAAATATATGCCTCCTGAGGTTTCTTCCCAGTTTATGCCATTAAACAAAGTTAGTAGTTCATCTTTATACATAAATCACCTTTCTTTGTTATGATTCTAAGTTGCATATTGCTAAACTATCATTCCCATCGCATATGAACGCATGATTTCCCCATATATCAATTAGCCTGTATGAAGAACATCCTCGTGGCATAGTA
>ERZ772935.312-NODE-312-length-19765-cov-8.207255_pt1 | contig 19765 bp, 9 predicted proteins | sample MGYA00511683_ERZ772935 | MGnify/ENA primary metagenome ERZ772935 (study PRJEB29015, sample SAMEA2738086) | human oral metagenome | biome: human oral; feature: human-associated habitat; material: saliva | place: China | collected 2228 ...
ATTTGTTTGTAAACTTACGAGTTGAATCTGCTTCTTTAACAGTTGCAACTAGTTTACCTTCGCCATCATCTACTACTGAGACATGGATTGTGTGGCTTTCAGTTGAGTATTCAACTCCTGCTACTGATCCAGCTTTTTCTGTTAACACGTATTCGTGCTCGCCTGCTTCAGTGTATGAAAGTTTGAAGGCTACTTCATTTGTTGCAACTTCAACACCTTCAACTTCTTTACCGTTTGATGACGTTGCGATGACGTTTCCGCCTTCACTCAATTCAAACTCAAATTGTTCTTTAGCAAGTTCTTTACCAACTAATTCTTTAGTTGCTTTGATAACTGCTTCAGCTGGTGTCGCTTTATATTTGTTTGTAAACTTACGAGTTGAATCTGCTTCTTTAACAGTTGCAACTAGTTTGCCTTCTCCGTTATCTGCTACTGAGACATGGATTATGTGGCTTTCAGTTGAGTACTCAACTCCTGCTGCTGTACCAGCTTTTTCTGTCAACACGTATTCGTGCTCGCCTGCTTCAGTGTATGAAAGTTTGAAGGCTACTTCGTTTGTTGCAACTTCAACACCCTCAACTTCTTTACCGTTTGATGATGTTGCGATGACGTTTCCGCCTTCGCTCAATTCAAACTCAAATTGTTCTTTAGTAAGTTCTTTACCAACTAATTCTTTAGTTGCTTTGATTACAGCTTCTGCTGGAGTTGCTTTATATGTGTTTGTAAACTTACGAGCTTCATCTGCTTCTGTAACAGTAGCTACGAGTTTACCTTCACCGTTATCTACAACTTTAACATGAACTGTATAGCTTTCTTTAGAGTATGTAACTCCTTCTGCTGTACCAGCTTTTTCTGTAATTGTATATTCGTGGTCTCCAGCTTCAGTGTAGAGAACTGAGAAGACTACTTCATTTGTTGCTGCTTCAACACCATTGACTGTCTTACCATTTGAAGACGTTGCAATGACGTTACCACCTTCGCTCAATTCAAATTCAAATTGTTCGTTAGCAAGTTCTTTACCAACCAATTCTTTAGTTGCTTTGAATGTAGCACGAGCTGGTGATGGCTCATATGTGTTTGTTAAAGTTGGTGCTTGAGTTGTAACCTCAGCTTTAAGTGTTCCACCTTCAGCTTTAACAACAACTGTTACTTCGTATGAATTTTCATCAAATGTGATACCTGGAACTTTAGTTTCAGTATTTTCTTTGATGACATAGTTGTAGGTACCAGGACCTTTAGCTTTCAAACCTTCAAATGTGATGCTTCCATCTGCTTTGTTTGTTGTTGAAGCAATTGGAGTAGTCAAGTTATTTGCATTGTACAAATCAAACTTGAACTCACCATCTTTCAAGGCTACTGGACGATTTCCAGCAATTACTTTCTTAGCAGTAATTGAGAAATCTGCTGCGATTGGTTCGTCTTGAAGATTGATCTTAGAACCTTCAGCTCCAAGAGTTACCTTGTATTCTTTTTCATCAAGAGTATATCCAGCAGGAGCTGTTTTCTCTTTGATGATGAATGTCTTACCGACATATTTTTGATCAAACTCATCAGAGATTGCCACACCTTTTTCATTTGTAGTCAATTCTGTAGAGATAGTTCCATCTTCTGACTTCACTGTATAAACAGCGCCTGCAACTGGAACCAATGTGAAAGCATTTGTCTTGTTGATCTTAATCTTGAAGGCTGTAGAAGCTTCGATTTGTCCTTTTACAAGAGATACACGTTCAGCTTTAAATTCTAAGTTTGTACGATTACTACGTTGAGTAAGTGCAGTTCCATCTGCTGTAGTCAACTGGATAACGTTTTGAATTTTTCTTCCATCACCTGGTGTTGTTGTGTGGTATTCTACCCAATACGATTTAGATCCATCTGCAAAGATGATTTTGAACTGAGTATAGTTCTCATTCCAAGCTACAGTATAGTCAGTACCTTCCACCATCTTCTTAGCATCATCAGGAACTTGAGAAGTACCATCGTACAATGTTGCAGAAGAATAAACGACCAATGATTCTGGGATATACTGGATAGGAGCAAACTCAGCTGTGTTTGGAAGGAAGTCATTCAACACTAGGTTTTTACCATAGTCTTGTTTTCCTGTATTGACACGGATTCTCCATGGAGAGTATACATCACCTTTACCTACTGAACCGATAGCTGCAAGTTTTTGTGATTCCCATGCTTTGCTAACTACATCGTTACCGACCTTAGCATAGTTTTCGAAACCTTCTTGCTTGCTGTCAACGGTCTTAGATGTAAAGGTATGTGTGATTGTCTTTCCAACACCCTTGTTTTCAAAAGTAAGCGGCGTTGCTGTTTGGTCACTCTTGAACAAGAAAGTAATTGCATAATTTCCTTTTACTCCCTTAACGACATCCCCACCAGTTTTAGCTTGGAATTCATCAAGGTTTTTCAAAGTAACACGTGCCTTACCACCTTGGTTATCACCATTAGCAGTAACAACTACTGTACCGATATTTACTTTTGTTTCCTTATCGACCAATTCAGTTGTGCCGTTATACACGGTTACTGGTGTAGGAATATCTACATCAAAGTAATCGCCATTGGCCAATTTACCATCATATTTCTTGAGGTCAAATTGGACAAAGAACTGATTTGAACGATTGGTAATAATCTGATAAGTACCATCTGCATTCGGTTCCAATTTGGAATCCGACATGTTGAGGACACTTATATCAGTTACTACACCCGTTAATTCTTTCCCATCCGCATAAGCGACATTGGTCGATAAGAACAATGCACTCAGGAAGGTCAGAACTGATACAAAAAATATTAAAAACGGCTTTTTCTTTAACTTTTTCACCATTAAATATTTCCTTCTTTCCCTATTTTTTTAAATATATTGAATTATTAAATAATCCAAGACAATAGTACTATATTTCAATTTAAAAGTCAATGAAATCGAAAGCAAAAAGTCGATAATTTAATATATTTTTGCTATAATTTTATCTTTTTTAAGTTTTTAGATTTTTTCCTTTTATAGCGTACATTTTTTATAAAATTATCACACATAAAAAGGTTTGAGAAATCAAATTTATGATATTGGGAATTTAAAAAGCTATTCAAAAAATTTGAATAGCTTCCTATTATATAGTCAATAATTTTTATTTCTTTAATAAGCTAAGTGCATCAGAATCTGCAATAATAATAACATCATCATGGTTCTGAAGGCTACTTGCTGGAAGGCTTTCAGTAACTGGTCCTTCGACAGTTCCAGCGATAGCCTCTGCTTTTGACTCACCGTAGGCAAAGAGAAGAATAGACTTGGCATCCAAGATGTTTTTGATTCCCATTGAAATAGCTTGAGTAGGTACATCTTCGATTTTATCAAAGAATCGAGCATTTGCTTCAATTGTAGATTGATCTAAATCAACCAGGTGTGTCTGGCTGTCAAATGGTGTGCCAGGTTCATTAAATCCAATATGCCCATTACGACCAATTCCCAATATCTGCAAATCTACAGGATGGTCTGCAAGAATTTGATTGTAACGTTCTACCTCTTCTTCTGCATGGTCTTTATCACCACGAGGTAAGAAACTTTCTTTAAATGGTTTTTTGTTGAAAAGATTTTCTTGCATGAAGTAACGGTAAGACTGAGGATTATCTCCATCAAGTCCTACGTATTCATCTAGGTTCACACTTGTTAGGCTTGAAAAATCAAGATCACTCTCAACGATTTGTTGATAAAACTCGAGAGGGCTGCTTCCTGTCGCAAGACCCAGTGTTTTAGCACCATTTTCTAATTTTTCTTTCAAAATATCAAAGGCAACTTTCCCACCTTCAATTGGATTATCCACTTGAATAACTTTCATAATCAATTCCTCCGTTTTTCTTTCATTATATGGTATAGACCAATTTTTGTCAAGTGAAAACGGTTTATTTTTTTAAGAAGAGATTTTATTTACTTGAACCCATAATGAAATAGAAAGAATGAATGAACCAAAAAAGAGAGAGCAATTAAGCCCTCTCCATTTTCTTGAATAAGAATCAGAAACTTAACCAATCTTAAAAGATATTCGTTTAAACTTCATCTTCTTTACGCTTGGTAACCAAGCCAAGACCAAATAGTCCAAGAACTGCACCAATAGCCGCAACAACTGTAGTTGATTCTTCACCAGTATTTGGTAATTCACCTTCCTTAGGTGTTTCTGGAGTTGGTGGTGTCACCGGTGGGGTCGGTGGTGTTACCGGCGGTGTCGGTGGTGTCACCGGTGGGGTTGGCGGCGTTACCGGCGGTGTCGGTGGTGTTACCTTGTTATTGAACTCGGTATCTTCTGGCATTTGTGTTGTTAGGGTCAACACTTTTCCATCCTTGGTTACTGTAACATTTACAGTAGCAACCATACCATCGTATTCCATACCAGTCTCAGTACCTTTTACTTCTTCTACATGATATAGGTGTGTACCTTCTTCACCACGTTTGAATTCAAGGGCGGAGAACTTGATTTTACCTTCAGCATCATTGCTTACAGTTTCAATCACTTTTCCATCCTTATCTTTCAGTACAAAAGTAAATTCACCAGCCTTCAATTCACGGCCTTCTAATTTCTTAGTGAAACTGAACTCAACTTTAACCGGAATATTAACAACACGTTTTTCAGTTGGTTTCTCTGGTTTTTCAACTGTTTTCTTAGTTGGATCGTATTGGTGAACGATTTGAGAAGCTGTATTTTCAATATCTACACCTTCTTTGGCAGCCTCTTTGATACGAGCTGGGATATCAAACTTGTAGTAACGTCCAAATGCTAGCTTAGCAGTGTCAATTACCTGAGTAGCTTCCTCATCACCAAGTGACTTCGTTAAATCAGCTTTAGATGTAGCAGTGATAACACCATTGACGATTGCAATATCAAACTTAGCTGTTACGTCTTCGCCTGTTACTGAATCATATGCTTTAATATCAGCTACATTAACATCTAAGTTTTCACTGTCATATTTATCCGTTACACCTACAGATTGAATATGATGAGCTTCAGTGAATTTAGTTGTATCTAACCATACTTGGTAAACGACCTTATCACCTTTCTTAAGTGTCTTCGTATTGATATTTTGAGCTTCGTTATTATCAGCTTGATCAACATAAGGATTTGCATTCGTATCAGCAACCTTATCTGTTAATTCTTTATCATCATCCAGAAGTTTGTTACCAGTGATATCGAATTTCTCTTCTTTAAGAATGTATTTCTCTGGGTTAAACTCTGGTGTTGATGGAGGTGTCACTCGGTTATTAAACTCTTTATCCTCAGCATCTGTTACGTTTGCAATAATTGCTTTAGCTGTGCCATCATGTGATACTACAACTTTTACAGTTGCAACCATTGGGTCATAAGTCACGGTTGTGTCAGCGCCAGTAAGCTCTTCTACTGTGTAGTTGTATGTCTTACCTAGATCATCTTTACCAAACTCAAGAGTCTTGAAGGTAATCTTACCAGTCGCATCGTTTTTAACCGTTTCGACAATATCGCCGTCTTTCTTAAGAACAAAGCTGAATTCACCTTCTGCTAAATCGCGACCTTCCAATTTCTTAGTAAACTTAAGATCAAGTGGAACTGGAACATTATTCACACGTTTTTGAGTTGGTTTTTCTGGTTTCTCAACTTTCTTAGTAGTTGGATTATAGTAGTTCACTACTTGAGCTGCAGTATTTTCGATATCTGCACCAGCTGCTACATCATCCTTAACTGTTGTTGGGATATCAAATTTGTAGTAACGTCCAAATTCAAATTTAGTTGTGTCAATAATTTGAGTATTTTCTGCATCACCTAATGACTTAGTATTACCAGCTTTGAGTGTTGCTGTAATAACTCCATTATTAACAGCAATATCAAATTTATCTGTTACTTCAGCTCCTGTTACAGAATCATAGGCTTTGATATCGGCTTCATTCAGAGTTAATTTACCTTCGTCATAGTTATCAGAAATTCCAACTGTTTGAATATTATCTCTGTTATTAGCATCAAATTGAGTTGTATCTAACCATACTTGGTAAACCAATTTAGAACCACGTTTAACAGTCTTAGTATTTAAGTTTTCTGCTTCATTGTTGTTATCTTTATCAACATATGGATCAGTATTTGTTTCTGTATACTTGTTTGTTAATTCTTTATCGTCATCAAGCAGTTTGTCACCAGTAATATCGTATTTCTCTGTAGCGACAACATATTTTTCTGGCTGGAACTTAGGCTCTTCAGGTGGTTTTACAGTGTTGTTGAACTCTTTGTCAGCTGGATTAGTCACAGTTGCAATTAGAGCTTTAGCTGTACCATCATGTGATACTGTCACAGTTACTTCTGCTTTCATAGTATCATATGTTACAGTCGCATCTGTTCCTACAACTTCCTCAACAGTGTAGTTGTATACACCTTCTTCACCCTTCTTGTATTCTAAGGCTGAGAATTTAACATTTCCAGTTGCATCGTTCTTAACTGTTTCAACTTCATTACCTTTTGAATCTTTCAGAACAAAGCTAAATTCGTTGGCTTGCAGTTCACGACCCTCTAGTTTCTTAGTGAAATTAAATTCTACAGAAATTGGTACACTGTTCACACGTTTTTCAGTTGGTTTAGATGGTTTTTCAACTTTCTTGGTAACTGGATTGTAGTAGTTGACTACTTGTGTGGCAGTATTTTCAATATCTACTCCACCATCAACATCATTTTTAACTACTGCTGGGATATCGAACTTATAGTAACGTCCAAATTCAAATTTAGTTGTGTCAATAATTTGAGTGTTTTCAGTATCACCAAGTGACTTAGTATTGCCAGCTTTAAGCGTCGCTGTCATTACTCCATTTTCAACTGTAATATCAAATTTATTTGTTACATCATCACCTGATACTGAATCGTAGGCTTTTATCTTAGTACCATCAACATCAACCTTAGTTTCATCAAAATCATCTGTAATTCCAACTGACTGTACCTTTTCCTTGTTATCAGTTGTGAATTTTGTAGTATCCAACCAAACTTGGTAGACTAGTTTATCACCACGTTTAACAGTCTTGGTATTGATATTTTCAGCTTCGTTGTTAGTGGTTTGATCAGCATATGGGTTGGTATTCGTATCTTTATACTTGTCTTCCAACTCTTTATCGTCATCCAACAATTTGTTGTCTGTAATAGAGTATTTCTCAGTATTCAAGACGTACTTCTCTGGTTGGAACTTAGGTTCAGTTGGTGGTGTAACTGTATTATTGAATTCTTTATCAGCTGGTTCAGTTACATTTGCGATTAAAGCTTTTGCAGTACCATCATGTGAAACAGTAACTTTAACTTCAGCCTTCATCGTATCATAAGTAATAGTTGCGTCTGTTCCAGCTACTTCTTCAACAGTGTATTTATGTTCACCAACCTGACTCTTTTCAAATTTAAGAGCTTTGAATTTTACTTTACCATCTGCATCATTCTTGACAGTTTCAACTTCTTTCCCTTTTGAATCTTTCAGAACAAAGCTGAATTCACTGGCTTGCAGTTCACGACCTTCTAGTTTCTTAGTGAAGTTAAATTCTACTTCGATAGGAACACTGTTCACACGTTTTTGAGTAGGTTTTTCTGGTTTTTCAACTGTTTTACTTACTGGATTATAAACGTGAACGATTTGGTTGGCAGTGTTTTCGATATCAGCTCCTGCAGCAACATTTTCTTTGACTGTAGCTAGGATATCAAACTTGTAGTATCTTCCAAATTCAAATTCAGTTGTATTAATGACATTATCAGCATTAACAAATTTCTTTTTAGATGTCGCACTAATAGTACCATTTTCAACTGTAATATCAAATTTATCAGTTACATCGACACCAGTTTTACCATCGTAAGCTTTAATTGAAGAAGAGTCAACTGTAAGTTTGTCAGCATCATATTTATCTGAAACACCTACATATTGGACATTGTTTTTATCAGTAAATTTAGTTGTATCCAACCAAACTTGATAAACAAGTTTTGAACCACGTTCAACAGTCTTGGTATTAATATTTTCTACTTCATTGTATTTAGCAGTATCAGCATATGGATTAGCATTTGTCTCACCATATTCGTCTGTTAGTTCATTATCATCATCTAGCAATTTCTCACCAGTGAGATCATATTTTTCTTTGCTAAGGACAAATTTTTCAGGTTGGAATTCTGGTGTTTCTGGAGGAGTTATTTTATTGTTAAACTCTTTATCTTCCGTTCCATCTGTTGATTCTCCATTTTCATTCACACCACCTGCTGAGCTGACATTTGTTACAGTTGTTAGGGTATGTCCATTTTTTGCAACTTCCACAGTAAGCGTTGCTTTCATGGTGTCATAAGTCATTCCTAATTCTTTAGCAGCTGGGATAACCTCTTCTACTGTATAAGTATGTCTACCAACTTTTGTATTATCAAATGATAGTTCAGAGAAGGTAACAGTACCGTCTTCTTTATTTTTAACAGTTTCAACTTCTTCACCTGCTGCATTCTTCAGGACAAAGCTAAATTCACCTTCCTTAAGTTTGCGGCCTGCGAGTTTCTTCGTAAAATCAAACTTAGTAACTACTGGTGAAACTACATAGTTGTTAAAGACTTTGTCAGTAGCATCTGCACTAAATCCACCTTCAGAACTATACTCAACTGTAGCTTCGAGATCCCCCACTGCATTTTTTTCAGTTACCGTAACTGTCATTGTAACTGTCATCGCATCGTAGTCAACGTTTGCATCAGAACCTTTTAACTCTGTAATCTTATATTTATAGGTACCAGGATTGCTAAATGATAATTCACTAAATGTAGCCTTGCCATTTTTGTTTGTAACAGTTTCTTCATGTTTATCTGGAGTACTCTTTTCTTCTGTTAACTTGAAGCTGAATTCTCCATCTGTTAATACACGTCCAGCAAGCTCTTTTTCGAATTCTGGTGTAACTTTTGCTGGTTCCCGTTTTACATAGTAGTAAATCGGTTGTTTATAAGGTGTTAAAGAGTTCAATAAGTCAACGTTTGTACCAATACCATAATTTGCTCTTTCCAACTGTGCATTTGGAGAAAGGTGTCCAATATTGTCCCCTAAGAATGGTACAAATACCGTTTTCTTAGGTATATAGCCAGCTGCATTTTGGAAGTCAAATGGAATTTCTTTACCGTTTGGATAGTTTACACCGTTGTTATCAGTAAAAGGAATCGTATTAAGAGGTGTCTTTTTAACAGCTAGTTCTTGTTTGTTATAATCACCTGGTTTGATCGGCTTCGTTTCCGCAAGTAACATATAACCATCTGTTTCCAAACTACCATCAGAACGTTTGTCTTGTTGTTTTGGATCTAATAAGTAAACACGAACAACTACTGAACCATCTTCTCCAACAATTTCTTTAATACGCTTAATTCCTGCACGTTCAGCATCCATGAACTTAGTACCAACTTTATAAGGACGACTTACATAGCCAGTTGTAGTATCTGAATCTGCTGATTGATAGAGTTTATAACCGTCAAATTGACGCTCACCTGAAGCTGTAAAATGTTGGCCTTCCATAGCTTTAGTTGTATATTTAGCTAAATCTACTTCATTACCATTTTCTTTATAATCTTGAACAGTTTTATCTGTTTTGTTAGCGTTGAATGTTGGGTTACTTCTATCAACTACTTTATAGTAGGTTGTTTTTTCAACAAATCTAGGGATTTTACTGTTTGTATCTGTAATGGTACGTCCATTATAAGCTGGTTCTACAGTATTAATAATATCTGTTGAAGTACGAGCTTTATAAACTGCATCGAATAGTTTTTGTTCCTCTGTAGTCAGTTGATGCCCACTTGCTACGAGAGCCTTGATATTAGCTCCAACTTCAAAACCATATTGAAGGAAGGGTTGAGGTGCTTCAGCCTTACTAGCAGCTATACCTTTATTATAATCAACCTGATAAGTGAGTTCTCCATTAGAGGCTGTCTTAGTAGTCGTAAAGCTTTGAATACCACTTGAAGCAGAAATAGTTCTTGTTTCAACTACATTACCAGTATTCTTATCAATTAATTCGACAGTTGTTTCAGTAGAATCATCAAATCTCTTGTATGAACGAGAGTAGTAATTTGTATTGTAATGTTTATTAAACTCAGTTAGTTCGACAATACTATATGTATAATAATCTCCTTCTTTTCTTTCATAGCCTGCTGGCACTGTTTGGGAATTAACAGTTGCCCCATTTGGGTCTGACATTTCTGGTGTAACTTTTTCCCCATCTTTTAGATAATTTTCAGTTGCAACCGGTGTATAGTTATGGTCTTCTGCTGCACGACGACTACGTACTTTTGGCTTATTACCTTCAGAAACAGCTGGTTTGACTTCTTCCTTTGTTTCAGAAGGTTTGATAGTTTCTGTAGCAGGTTTTTCTGATATTATAGCTTCAGTAGTTTCTAGCTTTACTTCTTCTTTCACTTCTGGAGCAGCTTGAGTTTCTACTACATTAGTAGTTCCCGTCGGTTGAGCTTCAGCGACTTCATCCTTAGCTTCAGCTACTACTTCAGTAGTTTCCACATCCTTATTTGATGATTCCCCACTAGAATCACCCGTATTTACCAACTCTGTTTTCTCTTCTGTAACTGGCTGTGCCGGAAGCTCGGACGCCAATGCTGTGGCTCCATTAGCCATCATGAAGCTAAGAGTTGTTCCTAAAAAGACTGATGCAACACCAACCTTATATTTACGCAAAGAGAAGCGTTGTTGTTCTTTTCTTATCATCTTGATAAGTTCTCCTTTTTTATATTCTTACTATTCGTCAGAAACAATTTGATATTTTACTTTTTTTGATTTTAAAATACAAATTTCTTCTAACTTCTTTAGCATCTTCATCTTATCATAAGAATTTAAATAGTTCAAAGAATTATGTGTTATTGAAAACGTTTACTTTATACTTTTCTATTAATTTTTATTTTTATAATATCTTTTTATATGTCTTTAAGTATAAACTATTAATTTTAATGGATTTATTTTTCGTTAAAAAAACAAATTATATTATATTTGTGTTTCTAATTTATATTTGCAATCCTTTTTTTACTTGAGAATATGATTTTCATAACTAAATTTATATTGTTGAAATAAAAAGGTTCTCAAAAGAGAACCTTTTTCCATTAAATAGCTTCTGTGACGAAACTTCTGCTTTCTAATACTTTTAGCATCGCATCTGATGTATCCAAAGCTGTAAAGAGAGGAACTCCATGTTCAATGGCTGAACGACGAATTTGCTCTCCATCTTCATCTGCTGTCCGTTTGGTACCAACTGTATTGATGATTGCTTGAATTTTTCCTTTGCGAACGTAGCTTGGGATATCATGTTCATCATCACCAATCTTACCAACGAGTTGAGCCTTCAATCCATGACTTGCAAAGAACTCTGCAGTTCCTTCAGTAGCAAGGATTCCGTAGCCAATATTTTGGAAACGACGAGCCAAATCTAGTGCTTCTTCTTTTGCATCATCTGCGATAGTGAAGACAACATTACCAAAGGTTGGTAAGTGAAGATAAGAAGCTTCAAAGGCCTTGTAGAGAGCTTTTTCAAGAGTGGTATCAGAACCCATGACTTCTCCTGTTGACTTCATTTCAGGTCCAAGCAGGCTGTCTACCTTAGCTAGCTTCGTAAAGGAGAATACTGGTGCCTTGATATGAACACGACTACTTTCTGGGTAAAGCCCATCTTGGTAACCAAGCTCTTCAAGACTTTGACCAAGTATCAACTTAGTCGCTACCTGAGCCATTGGGATATTTGTTACTTTAGAAAGGAATGGAACAGTACGACTGGCACGAGGGTTTACTTCAATGACGTAGACTTTCTCATCCTTGATAACAAACTGAATATTCATCATCCCAAGACAGTTGAGGCCGATTGCTAGACGTTTGGTGTAGTCTGCAATCGTTTCTTGCACTTTTTGCGACAAGGTTTGAGGAGGATAAACCGCCATGGAGTCACCTGAGTGGACACCAGCGCGTTCGATATGCTCCATGATACCAGGGATGAGGACATTTTGTCCATCTGAAATGGCATCAACTTCGCACTCTTGCCCAACGATATAAGAGTCAACAAGAACAGGGTGGTCAGGACTTGCCTTAACCGCAGTACGCATGTAAGAACGAAGATCATCTTCATTCTCAACGATTTCCATGGCACGTCCACCCAAAACATATGAAGGGCGAACGAGAACTGGGAAACCAATTTTACGTGCAGCAAGTACTGCTTCTTCTTCATTGGTTGCTGTTTGTCCAGGAGGTTGTGGAATATCCAAGTCTTTGAGGGCTTGTTCGAAGAGGTCACGGTCTTCCGCACGGTCCAAGTCAGCAACTTGAGTACCAAGGATAGTCACACCAGCTTTTGCTAATGGCTCAGCTAGGTTGATAGCTGTTTGACCACCGAACTGAACAATAACGCCTTTTGGTTGCTCCAAATCGATGACATTCATCACATCTTCGAAAGTCAATGGTTCAAAGTAGAGTTTATCAGATACAGAGAAGTCTGTTGAAACTGTCTCTGGGTTTGAGTTCATAATGATGGCTTCGTAGCCAGCAGCCTGAATTGCCTTAACAGAGTGAACTGTTGCGTAGTCAAACTCTACCCCTTGACCGATACGGATTGGACCAGAACCTAGGACAAGTACAGATTCCTTATCAGACTTGATAGACTCATTTTCCCATCCATATGTTGAGTAGAAGTATGGAGTTTCTGATTCAAATTCTGCGGCACAAGTATCTACCATCTTGTAAACTGGGACAATCTTGTTTTCTAAACGAAGTTGGCGAACTTGATCAGCTGTAGTTCCCCAAAGTTCCGCGATTTTACGATCTGAGAAACCATTGAGTTTTGCTGTTTTCAAGACATCGACATCCTGAGGATGTGCGCCCAATTCTTGTTCAATCTCAAAGATATGCAAGAGTTTATCAAGGTAGAAAATATCAATCTTAGTTAAGTCAGCAATCTCTTCTGGTGTATAACCACGACGAATAGCTTCTGATACGTAGAAGAGACGGTCATCTTGAGCCTTGACAACTTTTTCAATTAAGGCATCATCTGAAACATCTGCAAGCTCAGGCATTTCATTATGATGGACACCAATTTCTAGAGAGCGACAAGCTTTAAGGAGAGATTCCTCGATGTTCCGACCGATGGCCATAACTTCTCCAGTTGCCTTCATCTGGGTACCAAGACGACGTTCCCCTTTTTCAAACTTGTCAAATGGGAAACGTGGAATCTTTGCAACGACGTAGTCAAGGGCTGGCTCAAACATGGCATAGGTTGAACCTGTAACTGGGTTAATAACTTCATCTAGGGTCAATCCAACTGCAATCTTGGCAGCCAACTTAGCAATCGGATACCCTGTCGCCTTAGATGCAAGGGCAGAAGAACGTGATACACGAGGGTTTACTTCGATAACATAATACTTAAAGCTGTGAGGATCAAGTGCAAGCTGAACATTACATCCACCTTCAATCTTGAGGGCACGAATGATGCTCAAGCTGGCATCTCGAAGCATTTGGTTTTCATAGTCTGACATGGTTTGCGCAGGAGCAAATACGATAGAATCCCCTGTGTGAATCCCAACTGGGTCAAAGTTTTCCATGTTACAAACAACGAGGGCATTGTCAGCCGAGTCACGCATAACTTCGTACTCGATTTCCTTGAAACCTGCAATGGAACGTTCAATCAAACATTGGGTAACAGGTGACAACTTCAAACCATTTTCAGCAATTTCACGCAATTCTTCCTCATTGGCACACATACCACCACCAGTACCACCTAGAGTAAAGGCTGGGCGGACGATAACTGGATAGCCAATAGTTGCTGCAAAAGCAACTGCTCCCTCAACTGTGTTGACAATTTCTGATTCTGGAATTGGTTGCTTGAGTTCTTCCATCAATTGTTTAAAGAGGTCACGGTCCTCTGCTTGGTCGATGGCAGACAATTTAGTCCCGAGAAGTTCAACACCAAGCTCATCTAAGATACCATTTTTAGACAATTCCATAGCCATATTAAGCCCCGTTTGACCTCCAAGAGTTGGAAGCAAAGCATCTGGACGTTCCTTACGGAGAATACGAGTCACAAACTCAAGTGTAATCGGTTCGATGTAAACCTTGTCTGCAATCTCCTTATCCGTCATGATGGTTGCAGGATTTGAGTTAACCAAAACAACCTCATACCCCTCTTCTTTCAAAGACAAGCAGGCCTGGGTTCCAGCATAGTCAAACTCAGCAGCCTGACCAATAATAATCGGACCAGAACCAATCACCATAATTTTTTGAATATCAGTACGTTTAGGCATAGTTTATGATACAAAGCCCGTAAAGAACACAGTGAAAATAGGAAACTCGGTGCAGACGCCTTCAGCGTCAAGACAATGTTTATCTTTTTCACACAGTTCTTAGGGCGTGTTCACTTCCGCGAACAATGTATCTTCTCCTTTCTATTCGTCGCCTCACAGAGCGACATTAAATAAATTCTCCGACGATTTCTCACTCGTCTTTAGTTTGATTGTTTAAAAGCTTCCATCATTTCGATAAACTCGTCAAATAGGTAGCTTGCGTCGTGTGGACCAGGAGCTGCATCTGGGTGGAATTGGACAGAGAAACCTGGTTGGTGTCTATGTCGAACGCCTTCAACAGACTTATCATTAATTTCTTCGTGAGTAATAATTAAATGGTCTGGCAAATCCTCACGACTAACGGCATAACCATGATTTTGACTAGTGAAGTCCACGCGCCCTGTTGCAATCTCGCGAACAGCATGGTTGAAACCACGGTGACCAAACTTCATCTTATAGGTCTTAGCACCATTAGCCATAGCAAAGAGTTGGTGGCCCATACAAATTCCAAAAATCGGAATTTTACCTTGAATTCCACGTATCATGTCAAGTGCCTGTGGAACATCTTCAGGATTACCTGGACCATTTGACAACATCACACCATCTGGATTCAAATGTAGAATTTCATCTGCTGTTGTTGTGTAAGGTACAACCGTTACGTTACAATCTCTCTTAGATAGTTCTCTTAAGATAGAATGCTTAAGTCCAAAGTCAACAAGAACAACACTTAAGCCAACACCTGGTGCAGGATAAGAAGTCTTAGTAGAAACCTGCTTAATATTATCAATTGGTAAGACCGTTGCCTGAAGTTGATCTGAAATATGATCAATACTATCACCGACATGAGTAATAGTTGCTCTCATAGTTCCATGCTTTCGAATAATTTTTGTAAGGGCGCGTGTATCAATACCAGAAATACCAGGAATCTTTTTAGATTTCAAAAATTCGTCAAGGGTCATCTGGTTGCGCCAGTTACTAGCTCTACGAGCTTCTTCAAATACCACTACTCCTTTACAGGTTGGACTAATGGATTCATAATCATCACGGTTGATTCCATAATTTCCTACCAAAGGATAAGTGAAGGTTAAAATCTGTCCATTGTAGGACTGGTCAGTGATTGATTCTTGGTAACCTGTCATCCCTGTATTGAAGACAATTTCACCAGTCACATCGATATCAGCTCCAAAGCCTTTACCTTCAAAGATTGTTCCATCTTCTAATACTAGAAGTCTTTTTGTCATATTTTCACCTCTCGTGGACGCTCACTGGCGTCTTTTAACGTCTTGTGTTAGTTAATATTTCTACTTGCCAATACGGATTCTAAAATAGCCATTCTTACAAATACACCGTTGGTCATCTGCTGAACAATACGTGATTTTGGTGCTTCAACCAAATGGTCAGCAATTTCTACATCACGATTAACAGGTGCAGGATGCATAATAATAGCTTTTTCTTTCAATTGTTCATAACGGGCTTGATTTAAACCATGCTGAGAATGATAGCTCTCTTTTGAAAAAACTACTCCACTTTCATGGCGCTCGTGCTGAACACGTAACAGCATCATCACATCTACTTGATCAATAATTTCGTCAATGGTTACAAACTTACCATAATCAGCAAATTCTTGGCTTCGCCATTCTTCAGGCCCTGCAAAATATAGTTCTGCACCTAAACGTTTTAAAATTTGCATATTAGACTTAGCTACGCGCGAATGATCTAAATCACCAGCAATGGCAACTTTAAGTCCTTGAAAGTTCCCAAACTCTTCATATATCGTCATTAGGTCGAGTAAACTCTGACTCGGATGTTGACCCGAACCATCCCCACCATTAATAATAGAAGTCTTGATAGTTTGACTCGCGATTAATTCTCTGTAATAGTCTACCTCTGGATGACGAATAACACAGGCGTCTACACCAAGGGCAGACAGTGTCAAAATGGTATCATAGAGAGTCTCACCCTTGTTAACTGAACTGGTCTTTACATCAAAATCCAAGAGATTTAGACCAAGTTTAATCTCTGCCACTTCAAAAGATTTGTGAGTTCGAGTTGAACTTTCAAAAAAGAGATTGGCAACTATAGGTCTATCTGTATAGGACTTACTAGCACCATTTTTAAACTCTATTCCTCTCTTAATGAGTTTCATGACTTGATCAACCGTCAGATCTTCCATCGATACTACATGTTGCAAGGCTTGTTGATTTTCCGACATGGCTACTCCTTTAGCTTTTAAGCTTCTTCAGTAATCAAAACTCTATCTTGCCCATCAAGTTCCGTCATCTCAACGATGATTTCTTCAGAACGACTGGTTGGGATATTTTTCCCTACATAGTCTGGACGGATTGGTAGCTCTCGGTGGCCACGGTCAACCAGCACAGCTAAACTTACACGAGCAGGGCGACCCTTGCTGACAATATTATCAATAGCAGCACGAATGGTACGACCAGTGTAGAGAACATCATCAACCAAAACAACTTCTCGATCTGTCACATCTACAGAAATCAAGGAAGTATCTTCACCGCTTTTAACATCATCTCGGTAGGGCTTAGTATCTAATTCTACAACAGGAACTGATAGATTTTCCAATTGTTCCAAGCGTTCTTGAATACGGCGAGCAATAAACACACCACGTGTTTTAATTCCCGCTAAAATGATTTTGTTCAAATCTTTGTTGCGTTCGATAATTTCATAAGTGATACGCGTAATTGCTCGCTTGACGGTTAATTCGTCTACAACTTCTTTTGTCTTCATGACAAACCTCCAAAAAGAAAAGTCTCCTTACACAAGGAGACTTGAGAATGTATCATTAAGCGAGCCATACTGGAAACAGCATAGACTTACCCTTCTACTTTATCGAGCTCCTTGCCTGCCTCACGGGACAGGTTTAAAGGAATATTTTATTGTCCTTACTATATCACAAAGCCTAGTTCAAAGCAAGTAAAAACATTCAATACTTGGCCTTATAATGAACTAAAATCATACAATTGTGGATAGTGTTCGCATTCTGGATTTTTTGGATGACAAATAGCACGGCCAAAGTAAATCATAGCCTGATGGGCTGCCAACCATTCTTCTGGTGGCAAGACATCCATGACACGTTTTTCAACTTCAAGTGGCGTAGCTGATTTTTTAACAATATCATGGTGTTTGCAGATACGTTCTACGTGAGTATCAACTGCAAAAGCTGGAATTCCAAATCCCACACTTAATACTACATTGGCTGTTTTTCGGCCAACTCCTGCCAAACTCTCTAATTCTTCCCTAGTCTGAGGAACTTGACCATCAAAATCGTCTAGTAACTGCTGGGCACATTTTTTAAGAAACTTAGCCTTATTGCGATAGAGACCTAGACGAGAAATATGTTTAGCAATTTCACTCTCACTTGCATCTGCCATAGCTTGAGGCGTTGGAAAAGCTGCAAAGAGACCTGGTGTGGCCTTGTTGACTGCAGCATCTGTCGTCTGAGCAGATAGCATAACAGCAACCAAAAGCTCAAAATGATTGCGAAAGTCTAGACTAGGTTTTGCATCTGGAAAAAGAGCGATGATTTCTTCAATGACATGACGGGCACGTTTCTTGGATAAAACCATCTACTCATCTCCATCAAACAGTCCTTGCAAACCTGCAAAAGGACTGTTTTCTTCTTTTTTGACTGCTTGTTGGGCTTGATATTCTTCCTCAGACATGATTTGCCAGTCATTTCCGGAAACAAATCCCTGGCCAGCTTCTTCTTCAGCTGTTAAGACTTTGATTGGAATATTGAGCAAGATATTATCAGATACGCTCTCAGAAAGGTCGATTTCACCATTTTCAATCGGTAATACTAAATCACCATCTAGAACTTCTTGGTCCAATTGATTGGTAGCACCTTCCATAAAGACTTCCGTCACTGGATATGATTCTTTCAATTCTACCGGTTCCATGCTACGACTAGAAGCTAGAACGATTGTATAAGATAACTGATAATCTAGGAAAAACATAAGGTCTTCATACTGGACTTTCCCTACCGCAACAATACTTTTTACATCTAAAATTTCTTGGTTACGTTTACGTAAGTCTGCCACTAAGTCCAAGGTTTGCTCAAAGTGCAAGCCTTCAGGCTGCTTACGAATTTCTTGAATATTTAATTTCATACTTCCTCCTTAAAGATTTACTCACTTGATTATACCATGAAAGGAGGTCGAGTATAGTATCTAAACCTTTAAAACATCTTTCTGTGTTTTTTGATATATTTATTATGACAAATATATTTTTTGTGCTATACTATAGGCATCAATAGATGAGCAAAGGAGGACGCTCATATGGAAGACAAAGCTCTTTTAACAGAAGCCTATCAACTCGTTTCAGAATTAAACCAAACAATACAAAGTTGTAAACAGGGATTACCAGATGATCTACGCTTACAGCAAAATATAGACGAAATTCTCAGAGCGCTTAAAAAAGCTGAGAAAGTAGACAACGCCATCTTAATTGAACTGGAATCTTTTTACCAACGGACTAGTCTTTTGATTGGACTTGGTTCACTGAAATTAAATGACCAAGCCCGCACTGCTTGGCGAAACTATGACAAGTTCCACTACGATCAAGTTAAGCACGTTTTGACACTCTATGGACCTGTTTTTGGTTTTTAAGAATAGAGGGTTTTCTGGCTTAATCTTGACAAATTTTCTCAAAAAGAGTATGATGATTGCAACAATACTCGGAGGTAAGGGAGACATGAACAACTAAGTCTATCAAATAAAGAACCTTTATTTAGTAGATCTTGTTTCTGTCTCTTTTTTGTGTGCTCTTTTTCTGCTGGATTTTCAGCCCTTTTAAAAGAGTTTTTTTGACATAGACGATTGGCTCTACTAGGTAAAGTAGAGCTTTTTGTTATGCAATATGGACATTCTAGAAAGGGCAATAATATGATAAAAATCAATCATCTGACCATTACACAAAACAAAGATTTAAGAGACCTTGTTTCCGATTTAAACATTACCATCCAAGACGGAGAAAAAGTCGCTATTATAGGCGAAGAAGGAAATGGAAAATCAACCTTACTACGAGCTTTAATAGGGGAAGCTTTGCCTGATTTTACTATCAAGGGCGACATCCAGTCTGACCTTCAGTCCATAGCCTACATTCCCCAACATCTCCCTGAAGAACTGAAAAAAAGATCTCTGCAGGACTACTTCTTTTTGGATCCTGCTGATTTAGACTACAGTATCCTCTATCGTTTTGCGGAGGAGTTGCACTTTGACAGCAGTCGTTTTGCAAGTGATCAAGAAATTGGTAGTCTCTCGGGTGGTGAAGCTTTGAAAATTCAGCTCATCCATGAATTTGCCAAACCCTTTGAGATTTTATTTTTAGATGAACCTTCAAATGACCTGGATATAGAGATGGTTGATTGGCTAAAAAAACAGATTCAAAAGATGAGGCAAACCGTTATTTTCATTTCTCATGATGAAGATTTTCTT
>ERZ772935.314-NODE-314-length-19738-cov-4.313570_pt1 | contig 19738 bp, 20 predicted proteins | sample MGYA00511683_ERZ772935 | MGnify/ENA primary metagenome ERZ772935 (study PRJEB29015, sample SAMEA2738086) | human oral metagenome | biome: human oral; feature: human-associated habitat; material: saliva | place: China | collected 2228 ...
AATTTTTATAAATACATTATACTACAACAATTGCCGGTTGGCAATATCTTTTGATAATTATTTTTTTAGATTATAATATTTGATGTAAAACATTTTATTTTACAATTATTATTTAAAACTTAAATTTAAAGGAGGCCAAAGATTATGGCGAAAACAAATTCAAAAAAAGTAGTGTTAGCAGACGCTTTAGAAAGAATTGTTGCTGAGATTATTTCTGAGAAAACCAAGGAATACTTGAATAACGGGTATATTCTTGCCGATTTCAAAGAATTTCAGTCAGACAGGACATTTAAGGTGTTGTTGTTTGATGATTTGAATCCAGAAAATGATTTTCGGGTCATTCTAGTTGAAACAAATTATATTTACAAACTTGAAGATACAACACTCTTCAAAGGGTTTATATCAACGTCTAAGTTCACAAAAGTTTTTACTGGAACGCTTGCGAGAGAATCTGAAAAGAATATTGCTTATATTCAGGGTTACTTTGATGCAGCTAACAAAACTGAAATCTATAGCACTATTTGTTTAGACGGAAAAGTTCTTATTTCTTTCGATGAGGCGCGTGAGGTTGCTAAAAAACGAGTAGCACGTTATGAAAAGTTAATAGACTCCATTGAATAATCAGTGTCTCTGAACTATAAAAAAAACACCTATTAATTTAGGTGTTCTTTTTATTATTTTCTGCTTTAATTTTTTCTTGTATCTCCTTTGCTTCTTTCACTTTTAGTTTATTATTTTCTGTATCGTAGAAATCTACGATATTCCACTTACGTTCTCCAAATTCAGGTTCATGGCCGTCTACTTTTGATTTTCTATCTCGGTAATATTCTTTTTGATAGATATTATCAGGATTAGAGATGACTTTTTCAAGCGCCTTTTCGCTGCCAAAGGTTTTAATGCGGCAATTTCCCCAACTTCTTAACAAACTTTCTTCATAGTATTCAAATTCTTTTCTTTGTCCATTGATTCTTTCAATCATTGGTTGAGAATATTGACAGATAGAAAAGATTTCACAGTCTTTTTTGTAACGACCCATAGCTTCTAAAATAACAGGTTCACTAATAGCCACATAGGCTTTAGGATGACAAATATACTTTTCTAGGTCATTGATAATGAGTAGTTTCTTGAAATAGGCTTTCTCATCATCTGTCAAAGACTGTACCCATTTTGAATAGCGTTTTGCCTGATATTTAGAAACGACACGAACATCATGAATGATTTTAAATGATGTCAATAGATTCAAGTCATAGTCTTTAGAAACAATATAAAGACGGTCTTCTTTTTCTTGTTTTTCCAGTTCTTTTTTAATCTCAAACAAAATAGGAAGCATATGAGAATAATTTACATATCGTCCAGAGTTGGAGATGCGGCCGATTCTCTTAGTGTGGATATAGTAATCAATCAAAGTGCTTGTCAAGAATTTAATATTGATAAATTCATCAGATTCAATATAAAGACTAGGGCTGATTTTAGCTTCTCTTCTGTAATGATTTCCTTTTACGCCTGCAACATAAAAACGATAAGTAAAGTCTGAGAAATAATCAATTCCTCGGATTTTATTAATACCTCTTTTAACAGTTGTATCATCAGTTAAAGCATTGTCTCCACGGCCACGCTCCGTTGTTCCTCCGCCATAATAGCTATGGTATTTAGCCGTATCTGTAAAGGAATTCAAAACAAAGATAGGGTCTTCAGCCTTAGAATAGTCATTCAAGGTGTGCAGCAAAGCTCCTAATTCAATGTAAGTTGAATCAGTAATCTGAGAATCGGCATTAGAAAGGATGATGCTAGGGTCTGAAAAGACATCTACTGGAACATGGTCTAGCTGCAACATCTCATCACGTTCAATCAATCCTAAAATGATGTTAAAGACATAATAACGAGATTGAATCAATTTTACAGATGGTTCTTCCTCTTGTGATGAATTTGAAGCAAAACTATCCTGAGAAAAGGAAACCTTGTCACTGTCAAGCCAAGTAAGCCATGTATTTTTGCCGTTCCGGACTAAGACACCAACTTCATTAGGCATAGTGTCTTCTACGAATTTCATAACCGTGTTGTCTAGCGCAAATTTTCCAGAAGAATTTCTCATCTTTAGGAATGATACACCTTTATTGGTTGGGCAAATATGCTCTAAAAGGGCAGGAGAGTGTTTCAGGGCCACTTCTAGGCTTCCAGCGTCTACATCATACAAACTTTCCAAACGTGGCAAATCCTCATCCAAATAGATGAGTTTTTGATAGACCACAATAGGTTGTTCTACAGGAGCACATTCACCACTAGTAATTCTAGTAAAATCAACAGTCAGGCCATGACGATATTCAAAAGCTGTTAAATCTGTACGCATGACTAGTAATTCATGTTCATACTTCTTAATTTTTGTTTGTAGCTCTGACATCATTTGTGCTTGCATCTCATACATTGCTGAGATTTTAGCTTCCATCTGGGCTTTCAGATTTTCGATTTCAGCCAATTGAGTTTCAAAGGCAGTATCTTCAAAGTTTGCTGTTTTTTCTAACTGTTCAATAGCCTCAGTGTAATCAGTTTTTAAGGCAAGTTGATTAGTGCCCATGATAGCCAGTTCATTTCCAGTTGTTTCAGTCTCTGTTTTATTTTCTACAAAAACAAGCATTTCACAAGGAACAATGTATTGTTTTGAATGGAGTTTTACAATAGCAAAGTCTTTATATACCAACAGGACGTTGACTTTGTTATCTGGATTCAATTTTAGCCAATCTATCAATTTTTCGTCAAAGAAGACTGTAGATTGTTTAGAGCGCTTAAACAAGGCATTATATTCTTCAATTGAGATAAGCTTTTCATCTGTCAAATTGCTTCCATATTCTTTAAAGAACGACTCGGATTTTGAGGCAGACTTATCATCAAAACGAGACCAATCTATTGTGGCGTAGCCTAATTCTTCTCTGTCTTCAATGTCCTTATTTTTATTTTTTTCTTTTTGTCGTTTGTAATCCCGGTACTTCCGGAATACATCTGAAGCTTCATCTGAATATTTAATTTTTGGGGTAAAATCTGTCATTTTTTGTTCTCCTATTCATTGTAAAATAAATATTATGTATTAATCTATATATATCTATTATACACTATTTATCCCTATTTGTCTCTTGCTTTATAGCATTTGTTGTATTTTCTATAAAGCAAAAAATCCAGAGGTGTTCTGGATTTCAAGTTTTATTGAGCTTTCTTCAATTTTTGTGTTTCTGAAGGAATAATTAATTGTTCCGAGTAAAACATATATTCAATACCCTTGTTGGGCTTTGTGACAGAATAGTTCAGATAATATTTTTCATGTCGGAATCTATCATACATATTTAAAATTTCATCAGAAACATCATATGTAAGAATCCAATTTTTATCTAACATATATTTTTTGATAGTTTCAGAAAGGCTGAGATGATTTTCATGGTTATAAAAGCTTGTGTATAATCCGGGGCCTTTCAAGTAATAAGGTGGGTCAAAAAAAGTAAATGATTTTTTTGTCTCAGAAATATTTAAACGGATAAATTCTTCAGCATCCATATTGTAAAGTTGAATACGATTTTTCATAGATGCAATCAGTGCAATTTTTTCTGACAATTTCTTCCGATTAAAACGACAATCAAGTTTGTAATTACTATTTTGTTTCAATCCGCCAATTACACCTGCCTTTATAATACCTGAGCGGTTTGTACGATTAAGGAATAAAGTTGAAAACCCTAAAGAAAGTAAATCCTCGCAATTATCTTTATTGTTTTGAATATCCCTTTGGACTTTCCATTCTTCAATAGTGATAGGTGTAGTTTCTATTTTTTCAATCAGTTGCTCAGTGTAATTCAACACAGAATACCAAAAAGCATAAATTCCTTTATCAAAGTCATTTACCATAATTTTTTCAACATCATTATTAAAAAGCAGCCTCAACGCAACTCCCATTCCACCCATATAAGGTTCAATATAAGTTGTTGCATTATTAGCTATAATGAGTTCTTTGATATAATCATAAATTTGAGATTTTCCGCCGGGGTATCTTAACGGACTAATTTTTTTCATAAATGATTCCTCCACTTTGTTTATAATACACTATTTTTTGAAATTTGGCCAGTTTTACAACAAAAAAATCCAGAATATCTCTGGATTCTAAATTTATTCCGCATTAATGTCTTTTACGAGTTCTTGATATTCTTCCACCAAAAGTGTTTCTCCTACGAAAGGAATCCACTTATCATGAAGTTTACGAAGTTTCTCATTGACATTAAGTGTATCTTGAATTTTTGTAAGACTTAGTTCAGGCTTGTTATCTTTGTCAAGAAAGCGCGTGCGAAGAACAGGAAATTCTTGTTCTTCTCCAATACCACCAAGTCGCGAATAAGAAATGGTAAATGTTGTATTGGTTGATTCTTCTATCAAAGCATAACTTAAAGGTTTAATGCTAGTGGCAAATCCTTGTGATTCCAAGATGTTGTTAGAAATATCCAACCTTTCTTTTCCTGTATTTGCAGCCCGTAGTCTACCTGTATCTTCTGGTGTTAATTCAACAGACTTAGGAATATTGTTTACTAGGGCATCTTTAAAGGCCATCCGCAAAGTTTTCAATGTTTCCATTTTATCTTTTGTCAAAGGGAAAGGAACGCGGCTAAAAATATATTTTTCATTACCATGAACATGAACAACATCAATGCCGGCATGACCAAGAATGAAACGCAAGCGATTTTCAAACAGTGCTGCATCCAAACAAATAATGCCAAAGCTATCCATGTCATTGTCTGGGTACAGTTCTTTAAGTTCTTCAAGAAAGTTTTTCAACATGTGTACTTCAATAAAGTCTCGAAGATATACAAGCCGAGGTGAGTTTGAGTTGTTTGAATTTGAAATTTTAGTCATAATAGACACTCCTTTTAAATAATAAAAATAAAATTGTAAAATAAATTAAAGATTTTACAATGAATATTATATAACATTTAGATAAAAATGATATAATAAAATGAATACAGAAATAAATAAAAAGAAAGGGCGATTCATGACCAGAAAATACAAAGAAATCTATGATAACAAGTTTTTAGAATCAATCCCAGAAAAATACAGGGAGGCCTTTGGAAATCTCGAACTTTCTGACTACAGTTCTATGATTGATATAGATAAAGTCTTGGAAGTCTTTGAAATCAAGATGAAATGGTTGATTATTGATGTTCCTGAAATCTTTGAAGACAAGGAGAAAACAATTCTCTTTGGAAATAAAACTCAACGAAGAAAGATGAGGCGGTTTAATCAAGCAAAAGGTATTGGCCACTCTCTTATAAAAAACAGGGATTTGTCAAATTTAAACTCAAAACAAAGAGAAATCTTTGAGGGCGTTGATAACCGATTTGCTGAGTCATTTGCTAAAGATTTATTAATGCCAGAAAAGTTATTAGATGAAGCCATAGAAAGTGCTGCAAGATTCAAGGGGAGGAAACTAGAAGATATTTCTCCTGATTCCGTTTTCTATTTCGTCATGGATGTTATGGGAGTTCCTTTTGAGCCACTAATGGAGCAAGCTATTGATAAAGGATTCTTGGTTCGAAAATAAATAATAAAAAAGCACCCTTGTGTAGGGTGTTTTTTAATATTAATTTAATCAATCCAATTTACTTAAATGTATTTGCATCCCCTGTCAGTACAGAACGCTCAACCAGAGATAACTTATTCATAATACCAGAAACATCCGGCTCAACCCAAGTAATAGCTGATTGAGAATATTTAGCAAAACTAGGAGATAATGCTTTTGCATACCCAACAGCAGCATCTCGATTATCAAAACATTGAATGATTTCTGAGGACATCAGTTCCCAGTAACCGTCACGAAATTGTGATTTCTCGTGACATACAATAAAAATCTTAGAAATTGGTTTCATTTCTACATTCTCCTTTTTTATTATTAAAATTAAATAATATATTGTAAAATTCTTTTTTACATCTAATATTATAAATGAATGATTATATAATCCGCAAAAATAAAAAAACACCTAAAGTTTATTAGGTGTTTAATTTATTTAGATGCCTCTTAGAGGTTTCCTTGGTGGAGTAGGCACGCGCTTTATTCGGCCTTTCATGTAATCAATGTGTAATTCAAGCAAATCTCTCATAGAAAGAACTGTAGTTTTTTCATCCGTTTCTATATCTAGATTAAAGCAATATTCCTTTCTAGTATAGAATTGTCTAATCAGTTCTTTTTTGGAGTTTTCAATAAATCGCACAAATGAATAGATGTCATTGAGATTCATGTTGCCTCTTGACACACTTCCAAGATAAATATTCCATTGACTAAAGTTATTTGTGAAACCCCAATCCAATTCACCTGAATAAAAATCATATTCATTTTCAACCATAATAAACAGCACTTCATGATTTGGATTTAAGTCATCAAAAAACAAAAATCTGAAATTGTCGTGTTTTTGGTCATTTAGAGTTTTAGTCAAAAAATAACCTTGTTTTAAGATGCTTTGAGTTTCTTTTGAAATCACTTTTGCAATTTCTTCTTCCAACTTAGTTTCAAGATAGTTTGAGTTTGACATGTTTTTTTACGTCTCCTTTATTTGTAATTTTAAAAAAAATAATTGTAAAATAAATTCATTTTTACACCTTTTATTATAACGAAAGTCTGATATGTCTATTGTTTTATAATATTAGATGTAAAACTTTATTTTTTACAATATATTTTATTTTTACAAAAAGAAAAGGAGAACTATTATGGTTCAAGTAAACTTAAACATTCCTACTTCATCTGAAGCTCTATTGAAAGTTGTTTCAGACATCCGTAAAAACTCTGATTTTAATTCGCTTTCTGGGTTGCAAGAAACAATTGCCATGCTTGCTGTTTATGATGCAGCAGATAGTCCAGAAGCTGAAGCATTGAAATCTCTGTTGCGCGTGATGGCAAATCCGGAAAAATTCCGGCCAGTTCACAATGGTACTTGGTCTGAATACTGTTTGAACGAACTGATTGACTTGATTTCAGTCATGGATGAAAAAGACCTTGACAACTACGTTGGTTCAGACATTCAAGGTTTAATCTTTGATTTATTCCAAAATCACTTTGCAAACGGTACAATGACTAATACTGCTTATGAAGCTCGTTGTGTAATAAGTGATTTCATGGATGAAATCAACGTGGATGACTTCATGGATGGCCTAAACTTGCATCCATATGACGATAAGGCTGAGATTACTCTTGTTAATCTGGTCTATAACTATTGCGTTTGGAAGCTTTCAGGTTTAGGAGTTGACGAAAATACAACTGTTAAGTCTTTGATTAAAGAGATTGAAAGTATGTATTAAATCAATCCAAACAAATAAATAAAACACCTAAATTTAGGTGTTTTTTTAATATTGATTAAATTAACCACATATGTTTATTCAAGTCATTTTCCAAGACCTGAAGGTATTTGAGGTTATTTTGGTGTTCTTCCTCCTCTTTTTTCTTGTAGTTTCTCAAATGTTCTTCCAGCAATTCAATGGCTTTTTTGGTTGCATCTTCTTCCTCAAAAAATGCGACACGCGCATTGGCTGAGAATAAATCAGCATCAATTTTACCAAGATGAGACTCTAATAAATTACCTTCAAACATGCTGCAATCTCCTACTTCGACCTTATTGAAGAGGATGTAACCTTTGTTTGATATAGCATCAGAAAATACTTCAATATGTAATTTTCCTTTCTTCAAGGAAAACAATTGTAGCTTCTTGTTTTTAGTGTTTGTTCCCGTCATAACGCCAAACACTCCTTTCTCAATATAATATATAAAATTAAACCAATTGTAAAATGAATATCTTACAAAAGATATTATAAAATAAAAAACACCTAATACTAGGTGTTTCTGAGGTTATTTATTGAAAGATTTGTTATTCAAGTCTTTTTTCAGCTTTTCAATATCTTTCAGAACCTTTTTGTGATGCTCTTCTTCTTGAACTTTTCGTTTTTCAAGATGTTCCAGTAATAACTCAGCAGCTTTTTCAGTCATGTTTTCACTTTCATAAAAAGCAACATGAGCATCAATAGAAAAGATGTTCTCTACTACAACCCCAAGTTCTTCTTTTTTCCAAATATGTTCATACGAATCAAGGATTTTATGTTTCTTGAAATGAACATAATCCCCATCTTCAATTGAATCTTTAAATACTTCGGTTTTCAATTGCTGATGTTGGATTAAGAAAATTTGCATCTTCTTGGCTTTTTGTTTTGTATTTGTCTTCATGTCAAATACTCCTTTCTGAAATTAAATAAAAATAATATATTTGTAAAATAAAAAGTTTTACATATTTTATTATAAAACAAAAAATGCTCCTATAAAAGGAACATTTTTATTTAACTGAAATTAACGTTTCTGATTGACATTGATGTTGGTGTCTCAATCTTTAAGTTTTCAAACGCTTCTTTTGTTTCAATTTTTAATCTTCTATTCGATTCCGCTGCATGTTTTCTTCGTAATTCACGAATTTCTTCGCTGTCGAAAGTTTTTCTTAAGTCGATTTCTCTGAATAATGTCATTTTCATTGCTCCTTTTATGTAATTTTAAAATATTTTTATAAAATTTGATTACACTTATTATTATAAAACAAAAAAGCCCTAGAAAGGACTTTTTTATTCTTTAAATATGTATTAAACAATTTCCTCAGCCATCTTTTTAAAGTATTCTTCAGTTTTAATAAAAATTTCTACGAGTTTGAAATTTTTAACTTTCAAGGCGTTGAACTTGTCTTCAGCAGAAAATTCATTCAAACCTGCTTTTACTTGCTCCCGGATTTCTTTAGAAACAAAATCAAGAATGTCTTCATTGGAAATTTTCAAATCATACGCACTAGAAGCAATTAAATTAGTGTTTACCTTAATTTTGTATTCAAGGTTTTCAAATCCTGAATCCTCTGAACATGAAAAAACAACAGTTAGCAAAAACCCATCTGTAAGAAAAATAACTTCATCTTCAAAACACTTGTATTTTTTTGTAAAAAGTTCAAGGTAGGCTCTTGTAAATTCACGGATAGACTTATTTGTGTTTTCTGGAATTCCATTAATTTTATCAAAGATTTTCATATCTTGTGAGATATGGTCAGCTTTTTCTCGGAAAGTTTCTTGAGCTTCCTCTAGGATTTCCATAAACTCATCAGATGTCATATCAAATTCATCTTCATCCCAAACACAATTAAATTCCTCGTTCGCATCAAAACGTTTTAGGTTTGACACCATATTTTCCATTACTTCGATTTGAATTTTTTTGTAAAGTTCTTTAAGATTAATTCTTTTTAAAGTGCTGGCGCATGTTCCATTATCATGAGCTGCACGGATAATCATATCAGATACTTCGTCTCTAGTTCTTCCTTGGACAATAATTTCACTGTTTGTATGAGCTAAATCATATTTTTCCAAAAAAGATTGTCCAATTTTTTCAACTAATTCAACAAATTCTTCATAATTTGAGAGTTGAGTGTTGTTTGTAGTTTTGGTCATAGCTAGACCCTCCTTTTAATTAAATAAAAATAATATTGTAAAAGTATTTTACATTGAATATTATATACTAAAAACAAAAAAGGCCTCTCAAACTATCTAATCAAATTTTTGTGAAAATTGATTAGAGGGAGCTTTTCGAGTTCTTGTAATACTATTATAGTCTATTTTTCGCAATTTGTAAACACTAAGAATGGACATTACAAATAAAAAACACCTAGTCTATATAAACTAGATGTTTTATTTTATTAGAAACGTTGACCAGAAACCTCTTCTGAAAGATAATCAATTAGGTGTTTTTTATCTTCTTCTAAAAGATTATTCAAATCATATTCTCCAAGTGTTCCAGATTGCCAATACCATCTATCTAATGGAATTTTTGAAAATATCTTATCTGAATCCGGGAAATAACTAGCATTTTTTGAAGTTACTTCTGTTTTTCCGTCAGAATACACGACAAGAATCATTCCCTCTTGATAGAGATTTTCCAAAAGTTCTTCTGCAATACTCTTATAGTCTAAATTTTCCATATCATTCTCCTAACTTAAAACCATTCAATTCAACCATTGCCTTAATATATGTTAATGCTGTTTGCTGCTTCTTCTTCATGTTTTCATCGTTTTTGTTACTGATGACTGCCTTATTAATAAAGTGGTCTTCAAATTCTTTCAACGTTCCAGAAAAAGTGTCTTCGGTTGCAATATCAAGTGTAGGCCAATATTGAACCGCCATCTGCTGTTTAGAAAAATGAATTTTCTCTAATAAACAAGTAATAACAGGCAGCCCAATACTTTCAATAGTGTTAATATGCCCTAGTCGAATATTATTGCATTGAATACTGTTTGTACTGTTGTTTTTGAGATGCAAGTCATTCATGTTTGCATAAGCGAAAATCACATTATTCAGACAGAGATTATCGAAGTTCGAGTTTTTCACTCGGCCTCTCCTGAAGCTTATTCCAAGGAAAGATGTTCCTGTAAAATCAGCATCAACAAAATTACTGTCTTCAATGTAGATTCCTGACATATCAGCGTTTTCAAAATCGCATTTAACAAACTTCAAATGACTTAGATTGCACTTAGAAATCCAAACGTGTCCAAAGTTAGCATAGGCGAAACAAGAATGTGAAAAATCAGCCTGACTAAAATCACAATTGATAAAATGGGAATCTTCTAGCCTGAAACTCATAAATCTACTATGAGAAAAATTAACCTCTTTTAGAGAGTTGTCTGCAAATCGTGAATTGAGAAAATCTACATGAAGAAAATCTGTATAAGAGAAATCCGCGTAATCAAAATTACAGCTATTTACTTGGAGGCATCTTGCATTCATTTCACCAAACCTAGCGTATTTAAAATCGGCGTTTTTAAAATTAGTTTCGCTAAACAACGCCAATTCAAAAATACAGCCTCGGAAAGATGAGCCAGCAAATACAGTTGAATCAAAAAGTGCTTCTGAAAAATCTGCTCTTTTGAAATTAGAGTCATAGAAATCACATTCAACAAATCTTGCTCCTGTAAAGATTGCAGCAGTAAAATCCGCATTATAAAAATTCAAATGAGATAAATTCTGACCATATAGTTCAATTTTTGAAAAATCAGCATAAGAAAAATTAGCTCCTGAAAAGTCATTGACAACACTGAAATCAATCTTTTTGATGATGTCAGTAGTCACCACTAATTGTTTCCCCTTTTTTCTTTGTGTTCTTAGCCACAACTGATGAAGTCTCAATGCACGCGCCACAGTGCTGGGTTTGATAGTTTTGATATGTGTCATAATACATACCCCTTTCTTTTTAATATAAAATATAAATATTGTAAAATAAAAAATGTTTTACAAGTAGTATTATAAAAGTTAAAACTTAAAAGTATAAAAATAGGTAAATTAATCAAATCTGGACAATTCATTCACAATATTGCAAAAAGTTTCTGGTTATGTTAAAATAACTTATATTATATTTAGTGCCACGACGGCGTGAAATCCTTGAAAGAGGTTTTCTAAAGGTCATGAGGAGGAGGGATGATAAATTTTCCTCCTTATTTTATCCAAACACAAAAAAACACCCAGACATACTAGGTGTTTTTATTAATACAAAAATCAAGACAATCGAGCAACAGCCTTAATATAATTCAAAGTTGCTTTCAAATTTTCGTATAGAACAGCATCTTTTTTCTTATTTTCCTCAACAAGAACTTCAAAGTCTTTCAGAGAACCACAGAAGTTTTTTGTTGCAATCAAACCAAGAGGCGGCCAGTATTGAATTGCTGACATAGTGTCAAAAGAATCTGTATCAGGCATTTGGCAAGTAATAACAGGTAATCCAAGTGTTTTATAGACTTTATTATCACCCAGAACAAGACCGTCAAAAGATGACTTTTTAATATCAATCTGACTGATATACATGTTATCAAAATTACTTGATTTTAGATTACAATTATCGAACATTGATGAATATACTTGAATATCAATGAATTGGGCTGACGAAAGGTTCGTTTTTGATAAATCAACTCCCCTGAAATCAACATTTTCAATGAGATTCAAAGAAAAGCTGCTTCTATAGAAATTAGAGAATGAAAGATTTGTGCCTTTAAATGTTGCATTACTAAAATCACAAAAAGTAACATAGGCTCTATCAAACTTAATGTTCATGGCCTTAATGTGTGAAAAGTTGGCTTGCTTAAAGACACACTGGTTAAAATTAACCCCAGTAAACACAGCATCCACTATTTCCATCCAACTACAGTCAACATAGTTAAAACAAGTGTCCGTGTAAGTTGATTTAGAAAAATCTGTCTCAGAAAAGTCAGAAAAACTAAAATCAGCATATGTAAACCGAGCCTTGTCAAAATCACACTCTTTGAATTGAGATTTTTTACAAATCAAACAATAGAAGAAAGTTTTTATAAACATAGTCTTGATAAATTTAGATTTATTAAATAGACAATGTGAGAACGAAGCATCTTCAAAAGTAGTTGATTCAAAATTAGCCTCAGAGAAATCACAGTTTTCAAAGTTGCTGCCATCAAAGACAGTCTCAAAGAAAATAGCGTTACTAAAGTTAGCCTGTTTAAAAATAGCTCCTTTGAAGTTCATTTCTCTCATGTCTTTTTCTGAGAAATCGGCATAGGAAAAATTAGCTTGGCTGAAATTTACCCCTGAAAAATCCTTGATTTCCTTGAAATTTAACTTATTGACAATTTCATCAGTCACAATGAGTTGCTGGCCTTTTCTGTAATTAGAATCAAGCCACAATTGGTGTAATCGTAATGCACGTTTTACCGTACTTTCTTTAATTTCTTTGATATGGGTCATAAGTCCACATCTCCTTTCTTATGTTTAAAATGAAATAATTTTATTGTAAAATAATTTACAGTTACTATTATACCATTATTTTAGCGAGAAAATAAATCAAACAAAAAACACCTGAAGCTAATATTAAGCTCCAGAGTGTTTGATGTAATAGATAGAAATTAATTAAATTTAACCAAGTTTTACCATGTTTTCAATATATTCTAGTACCAGATTGTACTTTTTACGAATTTCTGGGTTGTTTTTGTGTGTTTTCTTGATTGTTGCTTTTAGCTCTTCCATTGTTCCAGAGAAGCATCCGGTAGTTACAATATCAAGTTTTGGCCAATATTGAACAATCCGATTTGGTTCTGAGCTGTTTAATTGACAAGAAATAACTTGGAAGCCTAGAAGACCTTCTGTAACAACGTGTTTTAATTGAATTCCGTCAAAAACAGCATTGTCAAACTCAACATCCCTAAATCGAGAATATTTAAAATCAGCACTATTAAAGTTAGCGTCTTTAAAGATTGTATTGGGGAAAACAACGTTAGTGAAATAAGCACTTACAAAACTTGCACATGTAAAGCAGCTTTTTGCAAAATTTGCGTTTGTGAAGTTTGCGTAACAAAAATTCGTAGCATTGAACTTAGAAGAACCTGCCATAAGACCCTCAAAATTAGAGTTTTCGAAATTAGCTCCCTCAAAATTTGTTCCACTAAAATTAACACCGAAAAAATGTTTTCCAGAAAAATCAAGATTAGAGGCATCTAGATTTCTTAAATCAGCACCTGCAAACAAATTATTGTTTATAAAACTTATTTTTCGAATAATTTCATTCGTGAGGATAATTTTTCTTCCTCTTGGCATTTCGGGGTTATCACATTCCTCGTATTCAACCCATTCTCTGTGAAGACGAAGAGCACGTTTAATGGTACTTGGTTTAATTTGTTTGATTTTAGACATAACTTTTATGTCTCCTTTCTTTAATTAAGTTGTTAAAAAATAATATTTAATTGTAAAAATAAAATCTTACAAAGAATATTATAAGACAAAAATTTAAAAAAGCCTGATTAAACTTAATTAATCAGACCTTAATTTAATTTTTAAGCTAAACTAATTTATTTAGCTTTCAACTTCTTACGTTTCATAGCAGCAATAACGCCAACAGCTCCAGCAACAAGTGGCAGACTAGCATACCAAGGGGCATTGCTGTTTACATGAGCAAGTGCAGCAGTGTCAGTCAATCCTTTACCAGCTCCAACTTTTTCACCTTGGTCTACTGCTTGGGTTTCAATGTTATTTGAGCCTGCAATAGAGTTACTACGTTCTTTCGCTTGCTGGAATGAAAGTACCTCAACGCCAATGTCCTTACTGTAAGTCTTGCCGTCAATTGTTACTTCAATCCGTTGTGTATAAACACCCGGTGTATTCCAGTCTACATTACCAGTAATCCGAGTAACACGCGCAACTTCAGCATTTGATAGAACTCGGCCGTCTTTAGACACTTGAACTGAGCTGAGAATATCCAAAGGATTTCCTACAGTAGTTGAATAAGTATCGTTAGCCAGAATTACCACACCCTTGGCAGGAGCTTCGATTACAGTAATCGTTACAGGAACACGCGCATCTACACCATCAGCAGATGTTGCAACAAATTCCACGTTATATGTACCCGGAGTATTCAGGTCATACACGCCCTCCAGTTTTGGTGGAAGTGGATTTCCAACCCCATCAAAAGCAAGAGCGTTAGCAGATGCAATCAAATCTTGAACAGTAGAGCCTTTAAATACAGTAACATTTTGAGTAGCCGTAATAACTGGCTTGTCTTTAACAGTCACTTTCATAGAAACTGTAGTGGTTTCTCCGTTAGAGTCCGTCAGAGAGTAAGTTACAGTATATGTACCCGGAGCAGACCAGATATAGCCGCTTTCAGTTTCACGCGCACCCTCAGCGTTAATCACAACCTTAGAGAGACCAGCACCATCTTCCATGTCATAAGCGGTAGTAATGTTACCACGGACATTCAAGGCAGTACCCACAACGGTATTAAATTCTTTATATTTAATATCCAATTTTGGTTTTTCATTCGGTTTTGGCTGAGGTTGTGGTGTTGGGTCAGGAGTTGGAGTAGGTGTAGGGTTTGGATTAGGATTTGGTGTAGGAGTTGTCTTTGCAACTACTGTAATCACACGTTCCATAGAGTTTGTATGGCCCTCACTATCTTCAACTTCATAACGTACTACATATTGACCCGGTTTATTCACATCAAGACCACCGTTAGAAACGATATGAATCTTAGATGTCAAGTCACCGTCTTCTTTATCAGAAGCAGTCACACCCTCACGCAAGTCAATGTCCGTGCCCTCTGTAATAGTTACATCTTTTTGAACAACGTTAAATTGAGGAATATTGACTTTAGGGGTAATAGTGTAAGTCATAGTTGCTTGGACTTTTTCGCCATAACGGTCAGTAGCTTCTACTACTACCAGATATGTTCCCGGAGTTGGGTTGTTAAAATCCATACCACCATTATCTGTAACCTTAACATCAGGTTTTTGATTTTGGTCATCTGTGACTTCCACGTTATCTAGTGGATTTACAGCCTTACCCTCTTCAAGAGTAATATTAGATTCTTTGACTTTCAGAGTAGGGGCAACATTATCACGTTGAACAACTACATCTGTTCCATTAACAGTTTTAGAACTGCCGTCTGGGAATTTAAAGGTTACATTACCTTGGTCATCCACGGTAATTTGAGTACCCTCTTTCAGGCTTTGAGTAAGACGCATTGCTTGAATAACATCTTCTTTTTCAAAATCACGGAGAGCAGCAGGGTTTAGAACGGGCACAGGATTAATTGGTTTAATATTTGTTTTATTTGCATCAGCCAGTTCTACTGTTGATACATTAAAGACAAACATTTGCTCGGTTTTCTTGCCATTTTTAGCAGCTGTTACTTTAACGGAAACTTGTCCAGCTTTATCGTACTTACCGTTTCGTAGGCCGGCAGTAGTAATTTGAGCGTCTTTGACTTCATTTCCGTCAGCATCATATACATGAATGGCACTGAGAACTCGGTTCTTAAAGTTTGTCAGGTTTTTCTCGTTTTCTTCACCGGATTTATTGAAATCCCATGTAAAGCTTGGAGTTTCTGACAAACGTACTTGCAGGTTAGGGTCAACAAGAGAATCTTCTTCTACTTGGTTATACTCTACTGTAAGGACTTTAGTAAAGTCATCACTATCTGCCGCATCTTCTGTGTATGCACCAGCAAATGTATAATCAGGAACATGTTTGTTTTGACCAAATTGAGAGAGTGCTTCACCAGTTACATTGAAAGCTGGAGTGAACTTCTCATTTGATGTACCGATTTCTTGACGAGTTTTGGCATCAATATAACGGACTTTGAAACGGTTTTGAACATAAGTGACATTGAATGTTTCACTACGAGTTCCAAGAGTTAAGTCAGCACTGGTTGCACGAGGCACATATTCGACACCGTTAATAGTAATTGGTTGATAGTCAACATGGACATTTTTACCAACTTCATTACCAGCAGCATGAATAAGGACAGAATCACCAAGTTTGTTACCATCTACACCTACAGGTTGATAACGGTATTCCCCGTTTTTGTTTTCAGCTTCTGTGGCTGGAGTTGCTTCTGATTTTTTATAAGTAAGAACCAGTTCTTTATTGGCATTGACAGAACTTCCTACCTCTGCACCTTGACGACTTTCAACACGGCTGATTTCAACACCATCAAACTTACGAGCATTTTCTTTTGCTTTTTGCAAGTATTCTTGTGTCATTTCCGCATCTTCAATCATCTCAGTTCCAGAAAGTTGTCCATCTGGGCCAACATAAGATACAGCAATTCCCTTTGGTACATAAGTGACATTTTTGGTTTCTGAGACTTTACCCTCAATTTGAATAGCTTTATGTACTTTAGGCACATAAGTAATATTCCCTACCTGAATTTCTGGAAGTTCAATAGTATTAGTAGCAGAAGTCAAGTTTTTCGCTTCTCCCAAAATTTTACCATTAATATCCACAGGTTGAATTCGTGCAGAATAGCTTTGAGCTTCTTCCGCTGCAACAAGAGCAGCATTTGGAATAGTAGTTGCTCCGATAGCTGCTGTAGAACCCACGAGGATTCCAATTTTCTTCATTGTGTTATTTTTCATGAATAATAACATTTCCTTTCTTTATTTAGAAAAAAGTAAAAACAAATAAATCAATTTAATTGAATTATTGGTTCTTCTATTAATTATATTTCATTTATTAAATTTTTCAAGAGTATAATTTAATTTTATTTTAAGAAAAGTCATAAAAAGACAACAAAAAAGCACTGGGGGTCAAACCAGCACTTCTTGTTTTTCTTTGTTTTGTATCTTTTGAATGTTACTAAGAATTGAAATTATTTAATATTTCAAAAAGGAGTACATCATTAGATTTAAAAATATAATATCATGGATATACTCATAAGTCAATAAATTTTATTCTTGACATTTTGTAAATAAATTATAAAATAAGATACATAAAACTTTAATCAAGTTAAAAAGAACTAAAATTTCTTTGAGCCTAGTCACCTCAATTATAAGAAAATTAGTTCTACCAAATGTTTTGTATTTTTTTGTTTTTACTAAAGAACAATTGATTATTTTAATATATTTTAGAAAGGGAATTTCATGGATTTTCAAAATTTATATCCAGAACGTCCTTTATTGAACATTGACTATCTGTCAAGTTTTACAGAGGGCGCTTTTTTACGTTTTAAAGAATATACAGATGAACTCGTATATGGTACACCAAGAGGGGAACACATTACAGACTTGGCAGAACGACTTTCAATGCCAGAGCCTACACAATATCCGGTTAGATTAGATTTAAAAATTGGTGTGCCGGTTCAATTCTCAGATGATACTATGAAGTCCAAGTCTATGATGGTTATTAAATTTAATATTAATAAATCAGAGTGGTCTATGGAAAGAAAAGGTTTTGATGTTTACCATTTATTGAAACCTGTTATTAAGAAATTAAAACAAGAAAATCTTATTCCAACATTTATTATGTCTGGGGGAGAAGAATGTTATTTAGGTTTTGTATTTAATAAAGAAGTTTATTTCAACTCGCCTAAAACGAAAAAAATGTTTATAGGGGCAGAAAGCCACTTGCTGAAAAAAGTAAGAGGTGTTTTTAGTGAATACAAATTTAAGATGGATGTCAAAAATGAAAAAGGAACAGTTGCAAGAGCATTACGACAAATTACTGTTTCTACTTCTGATTATATTCCTGCTGAAAATTCTATTTGTAAGACTACACCGCTGCCCATTACTTTTAAAGAGCAAAACAATGTTTTTTATTCTTGCTCAGAATTATATGATTTAGTTAAAACCCAAAAATCAAACGCTAATCAAATTGAACGGCTGAGATTAGTGAAACGGAATTTTAAAAAGAGGATGAACTGCCCGGTGTTTGCAGAATATTTTTCTTGCATCAAGAATACAAAGTTTCCTCATGTATCTGCTAACCGCCTATCTAACAATAACGACATTTTTTCTTATTATCAAACGTTAGAAGTTGATGAACGGCCGGTACTGGCAGAACTGTTTAAAGTGTTTGCTTGGTTATACTTAGATTACTCTAAAAACATTTCTTACATGCCTGATTATCAAATAGTTAGAAAAATGATTTCTCTTCAAGCTAAATATTTTAGGAATGATGATGGTATAACTGTTGCTCCAGATTATTTAACTTTATTCCAGATGAATAAGGTTTTTCAAGATGCTCAAAAATGGTATGAGACTTGTCCTAAATTAACAAATGAATTCTTGTGTGAAAAACTTGGACTGAAAAATATTTCTCAGGACATTTATTTGCTGCACCCAAAAGAAGAAATTACGATTAAGGCATTTAATAGATTTAATAGCCATGTTGAAAAAGCTGACAAACTGAAACGCTCATTTAGAGTGATGGCATTAAAAAAGAAAGCACACCTATCCGACAATCAGATTAAACGTTTAGTTGGTGTGGCCCAAGGGTCAAAGATGGAAGCTCTTATAAAAGACGCTCTACAATTTATTGAAGAACAACGCAAAGTTTCTCGAACTAATTTTTTAGGTGCTTCCAATTTAATAGCTAATAAACAAACGTCAGCCGCCTTTAAACGAGATGACCTAAACGTACAAAGTGACGCAACTGAAGAACAGCTCCATTCAATAGAGATGAATTTAAAGTTACAGTTTTCTTTCTTCGTTAAAATGAATACAAACGTTCCATAAAAGTATAAATGAGCGCTTCGCTTTTTGTTGTAGATAAACGCTCAAAAACAAAATAAGAAACTTTCGCTTTTTCCGAGTAGCAAAAAGTGCTTTTCGTCGTACTGAAAGATGAATGAAATTGCTGAATAGTCTTCGTTTTTCTTAATTTCTGAGACTTTGAATTTACTAGTATTCAAACTCTTGCCCCATATTGTATATTCATTAAAGACTACTACTTAAAAAATGGCATTGAGTGTCACTCCGCTGTGCTCGTAGACAAAAAGATGAGAGTGCACAAGCACCTCATCAGGTCAGGAAGTGCGCATGGCCGTCTTCGCCAGCCACACTTCTTCCCCCATGTTGAAAACAACCTTAATTTTCAGGACTTAAAATGTTTGATTTTTCAATATTTCTGGACTCAATATATAAAAAATAAATATATGCGTGTTTTAGAATATTAAAAAATAAAATATCACGCATACATTTTTAAATTAATTAACGATTTTATGTTTTATTTTGGAGAAATTAAAACAAAAATACAAATATCGGCTAGTTTATTTTTACTGTCCATTATTTTAATAAAAAAACATCCTTTTTGTTTAGAATAAAACTTAATAAAAATATTGACATTTTGGCTTGATAATGATAAGATTTATATACAATAACTTTTAAAAAGTGAGAATACTTCTAATCATTTTTGCTAAAAAGAA
>ERZ772935.316-NODE-316-length-19690-cov-14.001324_pt1 | contig 19690 bp, 20 predicted proteins | sample MGYA00511683_ERZ772935 | MGnify/ENA primary metagenome ERZ772935 (study PRJEB29015, sample SAMEA2738086) | human oral metagenome | biome: human oral; feature: human-associated habitat; material: saliva | place: China | collected 2228 ...
GATCGGGTGCGTTGGTCCTGATCGGGTGCGTTGCTCGCTTGCTCGTGGCTGCCGTAGTGGCTGGCCTGGCGCTGGGTGGCCGTGGATTCCTGCGTGGCTGGCGCGCCGCTGAGTGGAGCGGCTCCGGCGAATCGGGCCATTTGGCGGGGCCGACGTTCGCGCACCAATAGGCCCAACAGTCGCCCCGCCAGCGACGCGTCGTCGCCTGGCGCCGACGGATTCTCCCGCCTCCTGCGCTCCCCTGCGACGCCCCTCGTGCGACGCTGCGGGGGAGGCGGGCATAGCAGCGGGGCGGGACCCCGAAGGATCCCGCCCCGGCAGGGTGCACACCGGGCCGTCACACGATGGACATGGTGACGGTTGAGCCCTTCTTGATCTTGGCGCCACCGGCCGGGTCGGTCGAGCGCACGGTGTCGAAGAAGCCGCCGAGGATCAGCTCTTCCTGGACGGTGAATCCGGCGTTTTCGAGCTTGGTGCGCGCATCCTGGCGCTGGAGTCCGACGACGTCGGGCACGGCGACCGTCTCGGGGCCCTTGGACACGGTGTAGGCGACGGAGTCGCCGCGGTACAGGGTCGAGCCCTCGCGGGTCTGCTGGGAGATGACCTGGCCCTCGGCGACCGTGTCGGAGTAGGCCTCGCTCGGAGCGGCCACGAGACCCAGCGCCTCGATGGAGCTCTTGGCCGCGGAGGAGCTCTGACCCGCCACGCTCGGGACTGTTAGCGGTTCGCGCCCCTTGGACAGGACGACGTCGACGGTCGAGTCGTGGGCCAGCGAGGTGCCCGCGGCCACGGACTGCGAGATGACCTGGCCTTGGGCAACGTCCTCGGAGTAGGCGTCGGTAATCGCTCCGATGGCCAGGCCGGCGTCGCTCAGGGCGCGAGAGGCCATATCCTGGGTGCTGCCGACCAGGTTGGGAACCTCTTTCATGTCGATACCCTTGGACACGTAGAGGAGCACGGAGGCACGCTTGTGGACCGCACCGCCCCCGTCCGGGTCGGAGTGGGTGATGAAGCCGGACTGGACATCGTCGGAGAATTCCTCCTCGACCTGGGAGGCCAGGCCGAGTGTGGTGAGTTCTTCTTGCACCTCGTCGAGGGGGCGCCCGTCGGTGGCTGGCATCGTCAGGTAGGAGCCAGGGCCGTATTCGGTCCACCACCAGCGTCCGCCGATGCCGGCGGCGACGAGTAGGAGGACAACGATCGTGGCCACCAGGATCGCGCGTGTCGACTTCTTGGTGGGGACCTGGCTGTTCGACTCCTTGGCGGAACCCGAGGTACGCACGGTGGTCACGGTCGTAGCGGGTGGGGCGGGCATGGCCTTCGTGAGGTGAGCGGAAAGCAGCTCGGTGTTCAGCGCGGTGGTCTGAGAGCCTCCCGCTGCCTCAGCGCGCACGATGTCGGCGCGGCGGTTGGCGATGTCGGAAGGGATCGAGGCCGCGGCGCGTGCCACGAGTTCGATGGCGTCGGAGGCGTCAGCGGGGCGATTGGCGGGATCGCGAGCGGTGAGCGCTGCGACCAGGTCGTCGATGTCACGGGGGATCCACGCCTGGCTGGCGGACGGGCTGGGCACGTCGTCGGAGACGTGGTGCGAGGCGATCTGGAGGGGCGACTCTCCCGCCCAGGGCACGGCGCCGGTGAGCATCTCGTAGAGCATGATGCCCACGGAGTAGATGTCGGAGCGCGCGTCGGCCTCCGCAGTCAGGGCGATTTCGGGCGCGATGTAGGCGACCGTGCCGAGCATGTTGCCCGTGGAGGACATCGAGATTTCCGAGGCCGCGCGCGCCAGGCCGAAGTCGGTGACCTTCGCGGGTCCATCGGTGGGAACGAGAATGTTCTCGGGCTTGATGTCGCGGTGAATGACGCCCATGCGGTGCGCGGCGCGCAGCGCTTCGAGGATGTTGGTGGTGTAGCGCAGTGCCTGCGGGATGGTGAAGGCGCCCTGTGCGGCGAGCAGGGCGCGCAGATTCGTCCCGTCGATCAGCTCCAAGACGAGGAAGCCCTGCCCGGCGACGACGCCCTGGTCGAAGACGGAGACGACGCCCGGGTGAACGATGCGGGCGGCGGCGCGCGCCTCGCGCCGGAAGCGTTCGACAAACGCCTCAGATTCTGCCAGGTGCGGGTGCATGACTTTGAGCGCAACGGGGCGCTCGAGGCGCTCGTCCTGGGCGATATACACGGTGGCCATGCCGCCTCGGGCCAGCCTGCGCGTGACACGGTAGCGCTCGTCGACCAGCACTCCAATCAGCGGGTCGGTTTGGTCGTATGTTTTCTCGTCGCTCACCTGGTCGATTCTATGGGAGTTTTTGGCAAATCATAGGAGGTGCGGGCGTCGGTGCGGCGCTGTCATGGGGTAGTGTTGCGCTCATGACACATGCTGATATCACCCTGTTGTCCATCGAGGACGTGTGCCGTCTGCTCGGCATTGAAGAGCGTCGCCTCAAGCAGCTGATCCGCGATCGAGTCCTCATTGATGGGCGCGACGCCAGCGGCACGCGCGGTGTCCCTCAGGAGCTCCTCGTCAAGGGGGCGAACTGGTGGGAGCCGCTGCCCTTCCTGCAGGGTACGCTCACGTTGCTCGCCGATGATGGCTTCACGCCCGAGGAGTCGCTGTCGTGGCTGTACGAGGTCCAGGATGAGCTCGGCGAGCGCCCGATCGACGCGCTGACCTCGGGGCGTCACCACCGGGTCAATCGCATCGCTTCGACGCTGGCGTTCTGAGAGTCCTCGCCCCGGTGTCTAGGCGCGCCGGGCGGTGAGGATGTCGCAGAGTTCACGCAGCATGGAGGCTGCGTCGGCGTCGACGTGTGAGGCGTTGAGCGCGCGGTGTCCCTCCTCGACCAGGCGTGCGATCTCTGCTTCGTGGGCGGCGCGCCCGTTGCGCTCGACGATCGCCGTGGCCCTCGCGATCTGCTCGGCCGAGGCCTCGGCCACCCCGAGCACCTCGGTGAGGGCTGTGCGCTCAGCGGGGGAGGAGGCCGCCCACGTGAGGGCGAGCAGGACAGTGCGCTTGCCCTCGCGCAGGTCGTCTCCGGCGGGCTTGCCGGTCACAGCGGGATCTCCGAAGACACCCAGGTCGTCATCGCGCAGCTGGAAGGCCAGGCCCCAGGGGGTCAGGATCGTCTCCAGGACCTCGATCAGTGGGAGAGCCTGCGCGAGCGAGGGAGCCCCGCAGATAGCACCCAGAACGCCGGGGTGGACCACCGAGTAGTGAGCGGACTTGTGGAGGGCGACCTCCAGGGCGGCGTCTGCACTGAGCGCGTCGGCGCGCTGGGGGTCCAGCGGGTGCTGTTCGGCCAGGATGTCGAGATACTGGCCCAGGGCCACCTCGGCGTGCATGTCGGCGAAACGCTGGGTGAACGTCTGGACGCAGTCGGCGCGCAGCTCCAGAGCCTGCTCATCGGCCTGCGCCGTTGCCGCAGAGAAAAGGAAATCACCCACGAGGATGGCGGCATTGAGACCAAAGGCGCTCGATGACCCGATCCAGCCCGCGTCGCTGTGACGCGTCGCTAGGGCGCGGTGAGGGGTGGGCTGTCCGCGGCGCTCGTCCGCGTGGTCGATGATGTCGTCGTGGACCAGGGCGCTGGCCTGGTAGAGCTCGAGCGCAGCGGCCAGGTGGGGCACGGAGGCGTCCGCAAGTGGCTTGCCGGAGGCCAAAGCCCATCCGACGTGCGCCATGAGGGCCCGGAAACGCTTGCCTCCCGCGGCCGAGGCCAACACGGCCTCGGCGAAATTCGACGATCGCGTAGTCGCGCCCGCGCGCGCCAGGAGGCGGGCCAGGGCGGCGGCCGTCGCCTCGTCGATGTGGGGACGCAGCACGGAGAAACTCTCGCTCAGACTCATAGGGTCACTCTAACGGACCCTGCCAGCGCCGTGGGCGGCGAAGTCGGGGAAGATTCACACCTACCGTCAGGAAAACTACCGGGCGAGGCACTAGACTGGCGATGGTATGCCGATTTGCGATCGGCTGAGTTTTGCATACCCATCAATGAAAGGGACCCGAGTGAGTGCATCGCGCGCTTCGGCACAGGACTCCGCGACGAGTGAGGATATCGCGGAGGTGAAGGCCCCCGCTAAGAAGGCGACGCGCGCCAAGAAGGCCACGACGTCTGTGAAGGCTGAGGCTGCCGCGGGTACTGAGGAGAAAGCGGCCAAGAAGCCCGCTGCCAAGAAGACCACGAAGAAGGCTGCTCCCAAGAAAGCGACGAAGAAGGCTGCCGAGGCCGGGGAGGAGAAGGCGACGAAGAAGCCCGCCGCCAAGAAGGCACGCGGCCGCAAGAAGAAGGACGCCGAGGTCGTCGAGGAGATCACCGAGGAACTCGAGGTCACGGAAGACGAGGACTTCGACCCTACGGGCGACGACCTCGAGGATCCCGAGCTGGTGGCCGACACCGAGGACGAGGATGTAGCCGAGGAGGAGGCTGAGGAAGAGGATCCCAAGGCCGCTGAGGGCGCCGCTCTGCGCGAGCGTACGAACGCTGGTATCCACGTCAAGGGCGGCTTCGTCGTCTCCGACTCTGACGAGACCGACGAGCCTGTCCAGCAGGTGACTGTCGCAGGCGCGACCGCCGACCCCGTCAAGGACTACCTCAAGCAGATCGGCAAGGTGTCCCTGCTGAACGCTGAGCAGGAAGTCGACCTTGCCCGCCGCATTGAGGCCGGTCTGTACGCCGAGTACAAGCTCAAGAACCAGGCCGACGAGATGACCAGCCGCGAGCGTCGCGAGCTGCACTTCCTCGCCCAGGACGGTCAGCAGGCCAAGAACCACCTGCTCGAGGCCAACCTGCGTCTGGTCGTGTCGCTGGCCAAGCGCTACACCGGCCGCGGCATGCAGTTTCTGGACCTCATCCAGGAAGGCAACCTTGGTCTTATCCGCGCGGTCGAAAAGTTCGACTACACGAAGGGCTACAAGTTCTCGACCTATGCGACGTGGTGGATCCGTCAGGCGATCACCCGAGCGATGGCCGACCAGGCCCGCACGATCCGTATCCCGGTGCACATGGTCGAGGTCATCAACAAGCTTGCGCGCGTTCAGCGCCAGATGCTCCAGGACCTGGGTCGCGAGCCCACGCCGGAGGAGCTGGCCAAGGAACTGGACATGACCGCCGAGAAGGTCGTCGAGGTCCAGAAGTACGGCCGCGAGCCCATCTCGCTGCACACGCCGCTGGGTGAGGACGGCGACTCCGAGTTCGGCGACCTCATTGAGGACTCTGAGGCCATTGTGCCCGCCGACGCCGTGTCCTTCACGCTCCTGCAGGAACAGCTCCACCACGTCCTGGACACGCTCTCCGAGCGTGAGGCCGGCGTCGTGTCCATGCGCTTCGGCCTGGGCGATGGCCAGCCCAAGACCCTCGACGAGATCGGCAAGGTCTACGGCGTCACGCGCGAGCGCATCCGCCAGATCGAGTCCAAGACGATGTCGAAGCTGCGCCACCCCTCGCGTTCGCAGGTGCTGCGCGACTACCTCGACTGACGCATAGTTAGTCGGTCATGGGGGCCAGGAACACGCGTTCCTGGCCCCCATGACAACATCGTCACAATGCGGTCAGCTTCGGGTGGCAGTGTCGCTTGTTGAGGGGTGTGTGAGGCAGGATGAAGACATGCTTGAGGGTACGTTGATTCTCGTTCTGACTGTCGTCCTGGTTGTCGTCGTCGCGGGTGGCGTTGTGGCGGCACTCGCGCTGTCTCGGCGAAGCGCCGACGACTGGAAGGGCGTCATCAAGCGTGAGCGTGAAGAGATCACGCAGGAGGTGCGTACCCACTCCCTGCCCAAGCGAGCGGCTGGGTCTGGCGACGGTCCCGTCGTTCCGCGAACCTCCTCACTCGATGCGCTGCTGCAAGGTGCCGATTCGACGAGCGCCTATTTTGACGCTGATCGCCTGCCTGGCATCGACCGCCTCGAAAACGTCACCGGTCGCGTGAGTGGCCGATTTGATCGTGGCGGCAAGGGCGGTCAGGGTGGCACGGGAACTGAGGGTTCACAGGGGCACTAACGTGTCGTGACGGGACTCGCGCTTTCATCCAGATGCGTCCATGGGGGATAATGGCCCCATGGACGCATTTGTTTCATTCCTTCAAACACCGTGGGCCGTTGTCGTCGCCCTGGTGCTTGCGGTGCTCATCGGCCTCGTTATCCGCGTGGCCATCAGCTCCAAGCGCCGTTCCACCGACGACCTGCGCCCCGCGGACCAGCCCCAGGTGCCCGTTGCCGAGGAGAGCCCAGCGCCGAGTGATGGCGCCCAGGACAGCCCCGAGCAGCCGCGCGCCGGCCCCGAGGCCGTCGAAGAACCAGCCGTCGAGGTTGAGCCGACTGTCGAGGCCGCTCCCTCTGTTGAACGCCCCGAACCCGTGCGCGGGCGCATGGAGCGTCTGCGCGAACGGCTCGCCTCCTCCGGCGCGCTGGGCCGCGCCATCCTCGGAGTCCTCAGCCGCGGCCAGCTGAGCGCCGCCGACTGGGAAGAGATCGAAGAATCCCTCCTCATCGCGGACCTTGGCCTGGAGGCCACCGACTCCCTCATGGAGGCGCTCAAGCGCCGGGTCGCCGTCGAGTCCACGACCGACGAGGCCCGTATCCGCGAGATCCTGCGCGAGGAACTCCTTGCCCTTGTCGGCCCCGACATGGACCGCTCCCTGGACCTGAGCCGCCCCGAGGTGGATGGCACGGCCAAGCCCGCCGTCGTCCTCATGGTCGGCGTTAATGGCACCGGCAAGACCACCACGGTCGGTAAGCTCGCCCGCATCCTCGTTGCGGAGGACAAGTCCGTCCTCCTGGGCGCCGCCGACACCTTCCGCGCCGCAGCCGCAGACCAGCTGGCCACGTGGGGCGAGCGCGTGGGCGTTGACGTCGTGCGAAGCGACCGCGAGGGCGCAGACCCGGCCTCCGTTGCCTTCGAGGCTGTGCGTGAGGGTATCTCTCGCGACGTGGACGTCGTCCTCGTCGACACCGCCGGCCGACTCCAGAACAAGTCCACCCTCATGGACGAGCTCGGCAAGATCAAGCGCGTCATGGAAAAGCAGGCCCCCGTGTCCGAGGTGCTCCTGGTGCTGGACGCCACCACCGGCCAGAACGGCATGAAGCAGGCGGAGGTGTTCGCTCAGGCGACCGGCGTGACCGGCATCGTGCTGACCAAGCTGGACGGATCCGCCAAGGGCGGAATCGTCGTGTCGGTCCAGCGTGCGCTCGGCGTGCCCGTGAAGTTCGTCGGCCTGGGCGAAGGCGCGGATGATCTGGCCCCCTTCGACCCGCAGGGCTTCGTCGATGCGATCGTGGGTCGCGCCTAAACCCCCAATCCACGTCAGCTCCTCGGCCCCGGTCAGTCATACGACCGGGGCCGAGGTGCGCTAATCTGAGCTAGTACTGTAGCCATCTTGGGAGAACACACGTGTTTGGAAACCTGTCAGATCGCCTGACCCAATCCTTCCGCAACCTGCGCAGCCGCGGGGTCCTGACCGAGTCGGACGTCGACCAGGCGATTTCCGATATTCGCCGGGCGCTCATCGAGGCGGATGTCGCCCTCCCCGTCGTTCGCCAATTCACCTCCCAGGTGCGTGAGAAGGCCTACGGTGCGGCGCGCTCCAAGGCCCTCAACCCCGGCCAGCAGGTCGTCTCTATCGTTCACGACGAGCTCGTCGAGATTCTGGGCGGCGCCACCCGTGAGCTGGCCTTCGCTCAGTCCGGCCCGACCGTCTTCATGCTGGCCGGCCTCCAGGGCGCCGGTAAGACGACGCTGGCCGGAAAGCTCGGCAAGTGGCTGCGCGAGGAAGGCAAGACCGTCCTCCTCGTGGCCTCCGACCTCCAGCGCCCCAACGCTGTCCAGCAGCTCCAGGTCGTCGGCGAGCGCGCCGGCGTCAAGGTGTGGGCCCCCGAGCCGGGTAACGGCGTGGGTAACCCCGTCGAGGTTGCGCGCTCCGGCGTCGAATTCGCCCGCCAGAGCGGCATCAACGTTGTCATTGTCGATACCGCCGGCCGCCTGGGTGTCGACCAGGAGATGATGAACCAGGCGATCGCGATCCGCGATGCCGTGAGCCCCCACGAGATCATGTTCGTCCTGGACGCGATGGTTGGCCAGGATGCCGTTTCCACGTCCACCGCGTTCCGCGACGGCGTGGGCTTCACGGGTGTCGTCCTGTCCAAGCTGGACGGCGATGCCCGCGGCGGTGCGGCGCTGTCCGTGCGCGGCGTGACCGGCGCGCCCATCCTGTTTGCTTCCACGGGCGAGGGCCTGGAGGACTTCGAGCGCTTCCACCCGGACCGTATGGCCGGTCGCATCCTCGACATGGGCGACATCCTGACGCTCATCGAGCAGGCCGAAAAGAAGATGGACGCTGAGGAGGCCGAAAAGGTCGCCTCCAAGGCGCTCGCCGGCCAGCTGACCCTCGGCGATTTCCTGAGCCAGCTTCAGCAGATCAAGAAGCTGGGCTCCATGAAGAAGATGCTCGGCATGATCCCGGGGGCGGCCCAGCTGCGCGACCAGATCGAGAACTTCGACGAACGCGAGGTGGATCGCGTCGAGGCCATCGTCCGTTCGATGACCCCCGCCGAGCGCGAGGACGTGTCCATCCTCAACGGCTCGCGCCGCGCGCGTATCGCCCGCGGCTCTGGCACGACCGTCACCGAGGTCAACCAGCTCGTCCAGCGCTTCGAGGCGGCCCGCGAAATGATGGGCCAGATGGGTCAGATGGGCGGGGGAGTGCCCGGCATGGGCGCCCTGCCCGGTCGCGGCGGCAAGGCCAAGCAGAAGGCCAACGCCCGCAAGGCGCAGGCGCAGCGCGCTCGCGTGAAGAAGAAGGCCCGCTCTGGCAACCCCGCCAAGCGTCGCCAGCAGGAGCTCGAGGCCATGCTGCCCCCGTCGGAGCGCAGCGCCCCGCAGGGCTCGTCTTTCGGAGCTCCGACCGAGGCCCCCGCTCCGCGTCCGACGATCGACGATCTGCCGGACGACGTCAAGCGCATGCTCGGTCGGCTCTGAGCCATGCTTATTACCGGCGTCGGCCTGTGGGCCGAGGATGCGTGCGCGCGTCCTGAGTGGGTCACTGGCACGTGGTCTGTCACCGACGGGCGCGTGCGCCGCGTCGGCGACGATCAGCGCGAGCGCGCGCAGCACGTCGGATTCATCGTCCCGGGCATGGCTGACGCCCACTGTCATATCGGCTACTCCGACGACGGGTCTGTCTCGCCCGAGGAGATGGTGAACCAGGCGGGTGCAACGCTTGCCAGCGGCGTGACGCTCGTGCGCGACTGCGGCGTGCCCGTCGACAACTCCGGCGTGCGTGATCTGGTCGGCCCACGGCTCATCCGTTGCGGCCGCCACGTCGCGCGCCCCAAGCGTTACATGCGCGGCCTGCCGCTCGATGTCGAGGATCAGCGCGAGCTGCCCGGCGTTCTGGCGGACATGGCGCGCGGCTCGGACGGCTGGGTGAAGATCGTCGGCGACTGGATCGACCGCTCGGGCGGAGCCGATTCCGACCTGATGCCCCTGTGGGAGCCCGCGGTTCTGCGCGATGCGGTCGCCGCCGTTCACGAGGCCGGGGCGCGGATCGCGGTCCATGCTTTCTCTCACCGTGTCATCGACTCACTCATCGAGGCCGGGGTCGACGACATCGAGCACGGCAGCGGCATCGACGCGGACCAGGCCAGCGAGATCGCCGCCCGTGGAATCGCTGTGACGCCGACCCTGCGTCAGGTGGAGCTCTTCCGCCACTTCGCCGCGCAGGCGGGCACCAAGTACCCCGTGTATGCGGCCACGATGCAGGCCATGTACGACAATCGGCGCGAGCACTTCCAGATGCTGCTCGACGCCGATGTCCTGCTGCTGCAGGGCACCGACTCGGGCGGGTATCAGGAGCACGGCTCCATCGCGGGCGAACTGGACCTGTGGGCGCGCTGGGGTGCATCCGCTCGGACCATCATCGACGCCTCCACCTGGGTCACCCAGCTCTACCTGGGCCGCCCCGGCCTCGTCGAGGCGGGCCCGGCGGACCTGCTGATCCTCGATGAGGACCCGCGCACCGACCCCCTGGCCATGGCGCGTCCCCGCGCGGTCTACGTCGGCGGAACGCTCGCGTGGGAGCGCGCCTAACCGGCCAGCTCCCGGACGTGATTGATCTAACCGCGCTGCGCCGCCGGGCTCGGAGCTCCCATGTGGGAAATTGCGCCGAATTGTGGCATAATCGCTAGCTGTACCCGGCGGTTCGTAGACCCTCTCACTGCGGATCGTCGTGTCCCGGTCCGATGCGACCCCTGTGTTTCCCACCTTGGGACGCAAAGGTCCACACCAATTCTGAAATGGAGAGACCACTCAAGTGGCAGTTCGAATTCGCCTGAAGCGCGTGGGTAAGATCCACGCCGCCCAGTACCGTGTTGTCGTTGTCGATTCGCGCAAGAAGCGTGACGGCCGCGTCATCGAAGAGGTCGGCTACTACGATCCTCAGCCCAACCCGTCGGTCATTCGTATCGACTCTGAGCGCGCCCAGTACTGGCTCGGCGTTGGCGCTCAGCCCTCCGACCAGGTCCGCAACCTGCTGGTCCTGACCGGTGACATCGCCAAGTTCAACGGCAAGGCCGACGCGGTTTCCCGCGTCATCGTCTCCGAGGCCGACAAGGCCGCCCAGGCCGAGCAGGCCATCAAGGACGCCGAGGCTGCGGCCGAGAAGTCCAAGGCTGCTGCCTCCGCCAAGAAGGCCGAGGAAGAGGCTGCTGCTGCCGCAGCTGCCGCCGAGGCCGAGCAGGCTTCTGACGAAGCCGCTGGAGAGGATGCCTGAGCATGCTCGCCGACGCGCTGGAGCACCTGGTCAGCGGCATCGTTGACCACCCCGAAGATGTCGAGGTGACCCCTCGTTCGATGCGACGCGGTCAGCTTCTTGAGGTTCGCGTGAACCCCGAGGATCTGGGTCGCGTGATCGGACGCGGCGGTCGGACGGCTCGCGCTCTGCGCACCGTCATGGGTGCGCTGTCTACGCGCGGCACCGTCCGAGTCGACGTCGTCGACACGGATCGCGAGTAAGACTCGCACACGTCACGAAGGGGTCCGGCATTGCCGGGCCCCTTCGTTGTATCCTTCGGGAAGATTCCCCGTTTATGGTGAGGAGAACCCATGCAGCTCACAGCCGCTATCGTCGGCCCCGCTCACGGCCTGCGCGGCGAGGTCATTCTCGACGTTCGCAGCGACGATCCTGAGGTGTTGGCCCCCGGGGCATCCCTGGAGATCGCGGGCCGCGGCGCCGCCCTGACCGTGCGAAGCGTGCGCGTCCACAAGGACCGCGTCCTGGCCTCCTTCGAGGAATGTGCCTCCCGCGAGGACGCCGAGGCGCTACGCGGAGCTCGACTCCTCGTCGAGGAGCACGAGGAAGAAGACGCGTGGTACCCCCACCAGCTCAAGGGCCTTGCGGCGCGCACGCCGGGCGGAGAGGACCTGGGGACGGTCACCGGCCTGACCCCCGGAGCCGCGCAGGACCTGCTGCTCGTCAAGACGCCCGCAGGTACCGTCATGGTTCCTTTCGTCACCCAGCTCGTGCCCACCGTCGACGTCGAGGGCGGCGTCGTCATCATCGACGCACCTCCCGGCCTGTTTGACGACCAGGCGGTCTCGGAGCGGGACGGCAAGTAGCGTGCGCTTCGACCTGATCTCCATTTTCCCCGAGTACTTCGCGCCCCTGACCCTGTCCCTCATGGGCAAGGCCGAGGATGCTGGCCTCGTGTCCCTCGCATCGCACGACCTACGCGAGTGGGCGAGTGGCAAACACCGCAGCGTCGACGACACGCCCTACGGCGGTGGCGCCGGCATGGTGATGCGCGCCGACGTGTGGGCGCGCGCCCTCGACGAGGTCCTGGCGACCCCCCTTGGCACCGACGCCGCGCAGGAAGCCCCGGCCTCGTCCCGTCGTGTCCTCGCGATCCCCACACCCTCGGGCACCCCGCTCATCCAGGGCCTCGTCGAGGACCTGGCTCACGCCGATCAGATCGTCGTGGCCTGCGGGCGCTACGAGGGCATCGACGCGCGCGTCGCCGACCATTACCGCAGCGCAGGCGTGGAGGTCCTGGAGTTCTCCATCGGCGACTACGTGCTCAACGGCGGCGAGGTCGCCGCGATGGTGTTGACCGAAGCCGTGGCTCGTCTGCTCGATGGCTTCATGGGCAACCCGGACTCCCTGGTTGAGGAGTCGCACTCGGGCGCGGGCTTGCTCGAATACCCCGTGTTCACCAAGCCGCGCGAGTTTCGCTCCCTCGAGGTTCCCGAGGTGCTGCTGGGCGGCAACCACGCGGCCATCGAGCGGTGGCGGCGCGACCGCGCGATCGAAAAGACCGTGGCGGTACGCCCCGACCTCGCCCTCTCGCTCGATGCGGCCTCGCTCAGCGGCCCCGATCGCGCGACGTTGGCCTCCTGCGGTGTCGCTTACCCGCGAGCGGGCGCGGCGGAGCGGCTCGAGGTGCGACTGGCTCAGCTTGAGGACACCGTCGCGGTCAGCGAGCTTGCCGCGCGCACGTTCCCGGACGCCTGCCCCGCGAACCTGCCCCAGGACGCCATCGAGGAACACATCGCCACGCAGCTGAGCGCGGACGTGTTTGACGCTCTTATTTCCGATCCCGAGCGCCACCGTCTCTTCGTTGCCGAGGTCTGGGGTGGCCTCGTCGGATACGTGCTCACCCACATCGGATCCGAAGCGCTTCCGGCCGATCTCGTGCGTCCCGGACGCGTCGAGGAGGGCAGCGCCTACCTGTCCAAGTGCTACGTGGATGCGGCGTGGCGGGGCAGCGGCATCGCCGACGTCCTCCTCGAGCGCGCCGTCGCGGACGCCGAGCAGGCGGGCCACCGCGCGATCGTGCTGGGAACCAACCGCGGCAATAAGGGGGCGCAGGCCTTCTACAAGAGGCATGGCTTCCGCAAGCGCTCGACGCGAACCTTCGACGTCGGGGGAGTGACCAACTACGACGTCGTCATGGTGCGTGATCTCACGACGCCGGTCGAGTAAGCGCTCGCCTCACAGGGCGCAACTGTGGGACAATAACCCAGGATTGTGCGCGGTTCATCCTGCCGCAGGGGGACACCGAGGCGCACGATCAAACGAACGAATGAGCGGGATCACCCCGCCCAACCAGGCGCTTCCGACCTGCGGCAGATGCGTCAAGGAGAAAAAATGCAGAAGCTGGACGCCGTTGACGCGCCTTCGCTGCGCGATGACATCCCGCCGTTCCGCGCGGGCGACACCCTCAAGGTGCACGTCAAGGTTATCGAAGGCAACCGCTCCCGTATCCAGGTCTTCCAGGGTGTCGTGATCGCTCGTCGCGGTCACGGCGTGTCCGCCACGTTCACCATCCGTAAGGTTTCCTTCGGCGTGGGCGTTGAGCGTACCTTCCCGGTTCACGCCCCCACGATCGACCACATCGAGGTCGTCACCAAGGGCGACGTGCGCCGCGCCAAGCTCTACTACCTGCGTGAGCGTCACGGCAAGGCCGCCAAGATCAAGGAGCACCGCTCCGGCAAGGCCGAGTGAGGCCAGCCGGGCCACGCGCCTTGGCATTTTTCACGGAAAGGCCCGACACCGCGCGCCGGTGTCGGGCCTCGCCGTATCCTTGGATGGTTACACAGACATGAAGGAGAGTGCATGACCTCGACTGCTAGCCCCTCGCTCGGACCGGTGCATGCGCCTTCGCTACGGGATCGCGAGCGCGCTGAGGCGCGAGCCCGGCGCAACCCCTGGGTGTGGCTGCGCGAGATCATCGTCATTATCATCGTCGCGCTTTTGATCTCCTCGCTGCTGCGCGCCTTTGTCGTGCAGGTCTTCTGGATCCCCTCGCCGTCGATGCGCAACACCCTGGTGGAGGATGACCGTATCGCTGTCTCGCGTATCGACGCGCTGCGCTCCAACGTTCACCGCGGCGACGTCGTCGTCTTCGACGACACGCTCGGATGGCTTGGAAGCACCGATGTTGCCACACCGTCGATCGCGCGCAAGATCGGCGAGTTCACCGGCTTCGTGCCCGGCGGTACAGAACAGACGCTCGTCAAGCGCGTCATCGGCGTGGGCGGCGACCACGTGACCTGCGAGAGCTCGTCCGGCAAGGTGAGCGTCAACGGGGTTGAGATCGACGAGCCCTACGTCGCCGACGGTCAGGTGCCCTGCGGCGAGCGTATCTTCGACGTGACTGTCCCCGAAGGCTACCTGTGGGTGATGGGCGATAATCGCTCGAACTCTGCTGACTCTCGCTACCACATGGGGGAGGGCCAGTCGCCCTTCGTCCCCGTTTCCTCCGTGGTGGGCACCGTTCAGGCCGTCATCTGGCCGACGTCTCACTGGAGCACGAACGTGGGGCACCCCGAGGTCTTTTCCTCCGTTCCCAATCCCTCATGACCACCGCGTCGCGCGAGCTTGAGCGCTCGCTTGCCTCTGACTGGGGCATTGTTGCTGGCATGGACGAGGTTGGGCGCGGCGCGCTGGCCGGCCCCGTTGCCGTCGGCGTCGCCCTGATCGGCGTGCACGCCGGACCCGTGCCTGAGGGGCTGACCGACTCCAAGGCGCTCACCCCGCGCCGTCGAGACGCTCTCGTCGAGCCTATTCAGTCCTGGGTCCAAGACTGTGCCGTCGGATACGCCTCGCCTCAGGAGATCGACCGGTGGGGGATCATTGTCGCGCTGCGCCTTGCTGGGCGCCGAGCCCTCGCCGACGTCGCGAGCCGAGGCCTCGTCCCCGGTGGTGTCCTCTTGGACGGCTCCCATGACTGGCTGTCCGAACCCGATGACCTGTTAGGGGCAATCGACGGACCTGAGGATCCGTTCGGCGTGGAGCTTCCGGTCCACATGCAGGTCAAGGCCGACCTGTCCTGCGCCGTCGTTGCCGCTGCCTCAGTCCTGGCTAAGGTCGCGCGTGACCGTCTCATGACCGACGCCGACGACCCGGGGTACGGATGGGCTTCCAACAAGGGCTACGGGTCGGCTGCGCACGCTCGGGCCATCGCTGAGCTGGGTGTTTGCGACTTTCATCGCCGTTCCTGGAAGATGCCGACGAAGCCCACAAAGTAGGGCGCGCCGGGGTGGCAGGGTGACCCCGGGGAGGTTCCCCGGCATGATGGGGTGCGTGAGCGAAGAAATCGAAGGTTACGAAAACAAGCTCGAGCTGGAGCTTTTCAAGGAATACCGCGACGTCATTGGCCTGTTTAAGTTCGTCGTGGAAACCGAGAGGCGTTTCTACCTGTGCAACCACGTCGACGTCCAGGCGCGCCCGGTCGGCGGCGACGTCTTTTTCGAGCTCACGCTCACTGACGCGTGGGTGTGGGACATCTACCGCTCGTCGCGCTTCGTGCGTTCGGTGCGGGTCATCACCTATAAGGACGTGAACGTCGAGGAGCTGTCCAAGCCGGAGCTCGACATCCCCTAAGTGTTGCGTATCCACAGGCCCCTCGTCGTGTCGCGGCGTATCCACAGGGTCTTCCGCGTGCCGCTCCCTATCCACAGGGGGCGGTTTTCGCGTTGAACGGGCAGGACGCGCGGGCGCACTGTGGTCGTGGAGGTGAGCTGACATGGATTGCTCAACACGACCCGACCGGCGGGTCCTGGGCGCGGCAGGGGAGTATACCGCGCGCCTGATCATTCAAGAGGCGGGCCTGCATGTCCTCGAACGAAACTGGCGCGACGGTAGGCGCGGAGAACTCGACATTATTGCGCGCGACGACACGGACCCGGCGCGGCCGTACACCGTCGTCGTCGAGGTGCGCACTCGGGTGGGACGAGCGCGCGGTAGCGCGCTGGCCTCGGTTGATCCGCGGAAGGTCGCTCGGTTGCGCGCGCTCACGGGTGCATGGTGTCGGCAACGAGGCCGGCTCGGGTCTCGGGTTCGCATCGACGTCGTGGCTCTGACGCTGGATGCGCAGGCGCTGCGTGCCTGGCCCGATCTGGCCGACGCGGACGTGGACCTGCGGAGCCTGGGTGCCCAGGCACTGTGGCTGCGAGGCGTGCAATGAGCGGTCCGGGTCTTGCACGTACGTATTCGATGAGCGTTGTCGGCATCGAGGGGCATCTGGTTGACGTCGAGACCTACGCCGGAGCGGGGTTGGTCGCCTTCACGCTGGTTGGCCTGCTGGATACGTCGGTGCGCGAGGCCCGCGACCGCGTGCGTGCAGCCTTCGAGTCCTGCGGGCTGGACGTGCTGGATCAGCGCATCACGGTCAACCTGTCGCCCGCTGGCATCCCGAAGTCGGGTTCCGCGTTCGATCTGGCCATCGCCTCGTCGATTGCGCTGGCTACTGGCCTGGTGATGCCGCGCGCCTTCGAGGACAGCGTGATCGTCGGCGAGCTTGCCCTGGATGGGAGCATCCAACCCGTGCGCGGAGTGCTGCCCGCCGTACTCGCCGCGCGCTCGCAGGGCGTGCGTCGCGTCATCGTTCCTGCGGCCTGCGCCCGTGAGGCTGCGCTGGTCTCTGGTATCGAGGTCGTCGCTTTCGCCCACCTGGCCGACCTGATCGCCTGGGGCGGGGGAGAGGCAATCAAAGCGCCCTTCCACGGTCGGCTCGGCGTGCGCGACGTGTGCAGCGTCGTGGAGGCCCAGCCCCCGCTCGACATGGCCGACGTGCGCGGCCAACCCGAGGCCGTCGCCGCGATGGAGGTGGCCGCCGCCGGCGGACACCACGTCTTCCTGCTGGGGGAACCGGGTTCCGGCAAGACCATGCTCGCCTCGCGCCTGCCCACGATCCTGCCCGACCTGGACCCCGACACCGCCCTGGTCACGACGTCCCTCCATTCGGTCGCCGGCCTCGTGCCGACCGGGACTGCCCTCGTGCGGCGCCCTCCCTTCCAAGCGCCACACCACAGCGTGACCATGGCGGCGCTGATCGGCGGTGGTTCGCGCACGCTCACTCCCGGTGCAGCGTCGCTCGCGCACGGGGGCATCCTCTTCCTCGATGAGGCCGCCGAGTTCGCGCCCTCCGTCCTGGACTCTCTGCGCGAGCCCCTCGAATCCGGCGTCGTCAACCTGCACCGCTCGGGAATCCACGCGCGCTACCCGGCCGCGTTCCAGCTGATCATGGCCTCCAACCCGTGCCCGTGCGGGGGCAGGCGCGGAGGACGACGCTGCACCTGCTCTTCTCTTGCGAGGAGACGCTACATGGCGCGCCTGTCCGGGCCGCTGCTGGACCGGATGGACATTCGGATCGACGTGCACACGCCGACTCGGGCGGACATGGCGGCCTCCGGCGCGTCCGATTCGGCGACGATCCGCGAGCGGGTGTGCGCGGCCCGAGAGCGCAGCCGCCACCGCCTGGCGGGCACGCCCTGGACGTGCAACGCACAGCTGCCCGGGGCATGGATCAGACGCCACTCCGGAATCGACGCCGAGCTGGTGGCCCAGCTGGACCGGCTCGTCGACGCCGGTGCCTCGTCGATGCGCGGGGTTGACCGAATGCTGCGCCTGGCATGGACCCTGGCTGATCTGGATGGAGCACCGACACCTACTTTCGACCACATCGTTGCAGCTCAGCAGCTGCGGAATGGACACGATCATGACAACTGACGAGTCAGTATGGGAGGGGGCCTGGTGGTCTGCCGTCGCCGAACCGGCGGACCCGGCGGCGCGCGTCGTACGTAGCGTGCTCGGGGACCGGGCCGGGCGCGAGTGGCTGCAAGCCCCGTGGTCGGGGGTACCGGCCGCGTTGGGCTCATCCACGACCGCGGATTGGCCCAAGCAGTGGAATCGGTGGCGCGAGCGCGCCCTCGAGGCAGACCCCTCGCGCGACCTAGCGCGCGTCGAACGCGCGGGCGGCGGCTTTGTGATGCGGTCGGATCCGCGCTGGCCCGCGCAGCTGGAGTGCCTGGGGGAGGACGAACCCCTGGGCCTGTGGTTCCTGGGCTCCTTGCCCGAGTCCCCCGCGTGCTCGGGATACGTGTCTATCGTTGGAGCCCGGGCGTCGACCAGTGCGGGTGGACGCTGCGCGCGCAACATGGCCTACCAGCTGGCGCGCGCGGGATACGGCGTCGTGTCGGGTGGGGCCATCGGCATCGACATTGAGGCGCACCGGGGAGCCATGGCGGGCGACGGAGCCACCGTGTGCGTGTTGGCCGGCGGCGTTCTCAACCCCTACCCTGCGTGCCACACTGAGGACTTTCGTCAGATGGTGGCGGGCCGCGGCGTGCTCATCTCCGAGGTGGCGCCCACTGCCCGACCCGCCAAGTGGCGCTTCCTCACCCGCAACCGGCTCATCGCCGCGTGGAGCGCGGCCACCATCGTCGTCGAGGCCGGGGCTCGCTCCGGCGCCCTGGCGACGGCCAGGTGGGCCATGAGCTGCGGGCGTGAGCTGGGCGCGGTGCCGGGAGCGATCGACGCTCCGATGGCGGTGGGATGCCTCGAGCTGGCTCGCAACGGTGCGACGATCATCCGCGACGGGCGCGACGCGGCCGAGCTCGCCGGTCCCATCGAGGCAGACTCCTCCTCAACCCTCTTTGGTATGCCGGTCGAAGAAGATCAGGGGATTGATGCGCTGGCACCCGTCGCGCGCCGAGTCTTCGAAGCGCTGCCGCGCAGCGCGAGCGCCACCGTGGCCTCAATCTGCGTGTCCGCGGGCCTTGGGAGGCAGGAGGTGAACCGCGCACTCATGGACCTGTCGGTCGCCGGCCTCGTCACCTCCTCGACGCGCGGGTGGGCACGCAAGCACAGGGGGTAGACCGTAGGATGAGCGCATGAGTGAGTGCGTGGGGGAGCAGTGGGGTGAGTACCTGCGTCTGAGCCGACGGATGAGCGAGCACACCGTGGACGCTTACCTGGGGGACCTGCGTGCGCTCCTGGAATATCTGGGCCTGGGGTGGGATGTCCTACCCGGCGAGCTCGGCGACGCCCTCACCCAGCGCCGCATCCGTTCCTGGCTGGCGGACACGTTGGCGCGCGGGGGTGCCCGCTCGACGATCGCGCGCCACACTGCCGCCATTCGCAACTTCACCGCCTGGGCGGTGCGCGAGGAAATCTTGGCCTCCGACCCGGCCGCCACCCTCACGAGCCCCCGCGCGGACCAGCGCCTGCCCACGCCCCTGGACGAGTCTGACGCGCGCGCCCTCGTGAACCTCGCCCGCGCCGAGGCCCTTGACGGAAGCCCCTCGCAGATGCGCACGTGGGCGATCCTTGAGCTGACCTACGCCTGCGGTCTGCGCGTCTCCGAGGTCTGCGCCCTCGACGTGTCCTCCCTCAACCGCGAGGCTCTGACCGTGCGCGTTCTCGGCAAGGGCAACAAGGAACGTGTCGTTCCCTATGGCCCGCCGGCGCAGGAGGCTCTCGATCACTGGCTCGTGCGAGGCCGTCCCCAGCTTGCCGGAGACGCCAGCGGCAGCGCGCTCTTCCTCGGGGATCGAGGCGGGCGCATCGACCCGCGCGTCGTGCGGTCCATGGTGCATAAGATGGCCGCGAAGGCCGGCGTCCATGACATTGCGCCCCACGGCTTGCGCCACTCGACGGCCACGCACCTCCTCCAGGGCGGAGCCGACCTGCGCGCCGTCCAGGAGATGCTGGGCCACGCCTCGCTTGCCACGACGCAGCGTTACACCCACGTGGATACCGCCAGGCTCAGCGCCATCTACCAGCGCGCCCATCCGCGTGCATGACACGCCTAACGCGCGCCTGACGCGCCTGACGCGCCTGACGCGCACCCTCGCGCCTGACGCTCACCCTCGCGCCTGACGCGCGTTGTGGGCGGCGCGGGGCCTGCCCGCCCGCTCACCGCCGC